>VFQO010001554.1_pt1 | contig 17023 bp, 16 predicted proteins | sample 3512331 | NCBI WGS metagenome assembly VFQO01 (sample SAMN10412371, study PRJNA504923) | tailings metagenome | isolation source: Replicate 3 from Balatoc abandoned mine | place: Philippines: Itogon, Benguet | collected 2017-08-28
TCGGTCAGCCGCTGCCCGAATTCGCGCTGCAACCGGCGTTCGGCGGCCTGCCGGGTGCGGCCAAGGCGGATTTCGTCGGCGGCCAGCCGCGGCTGCTCAACATCTGGGCGAGCTGGTGCCTGCCCTGCATCGCCGAAGCCCCGCAGCTCGAGGCGCTCAAGGCCGAGGGCGTCGAGATCATCGGCATCGCCATCCGTGACCGGCCCGAGGATGTCGCCAATTTCCTCAGCCAGTACGGCAATCCCTATACCCGCATCGGTTCCGATCCGATTTCCGAGGTGCAGCTGGGGATCGGCTCGTCCGGCGTGCCCGAAACCTTCGTGATCGATGCCAAGGGCGTGATCCGCTATCAGCATATCGGCGACATCCGCCCCGAACACGTGCCGGTGTTGCTGGCTGAACTGGAGAAGGCGCGATGATCCGCTTTGCCTTGGCGCTGTTGCTGGCCTTTGCCGGGCTGCCGCTCGCGGCGCAGGACACGATGCCGCCTGCGCCCTATGCCTATAACCAGCTCGACGATCCCAAGCTGGAGGCCGAGGCGACGGCGCTGATGCACACGTTGCGCTGCCTCAAGTGCCAGTCGCAATCGATCGCCGACAGCGACGCGCCGATGGCGGGCGACATGCGCCATCAGGTGCGCAGCCGCATTCTCGCGGGCGAAAGCCCCGATCAGATCCGCGCCTGGCTGATCGCGCGCTATGGCGACTATGTCAGCTACGAACCCGAAGTCAGCGCCACCACCTGGCCGCTGTTCGCGGTGCCGGTGCTGGTGATCCTGCTGGTGGCGGGCGTGCTGCTGCGGCGGCTGGGCAAGCGGCGCCCGGATGCGGGAGAGGCGGCATGATCGGCGGCTGGCTTGCGGTGGCTGCGCTGGCGCTCGCGGCGTTCGCGCTCGCGGCGTTCCTGCTGCGCCTGCCGCGCGAGGGGCTGACGATGTTCGGCGCGGTGCTGGTGTTCGGGCTTGCAGGCTATGCCTGGCAGGGTTCGCCCGGCCAGCCGTCCGCACCAAAGGCCGAGGTGTCGCGCGTGTCCGATCAGGGCGAGGCGATGGTCGAGGGGCGCGCTGCCCTGTTCGATCGCACCGCGCCGCCGCCCGATTACCTGCTCACCTCCGATGCCTTTGCCCGGCGCGGCCGGTTCGGCGATGCCGCCGGGCTGCTGCGGCGCGGGCTGGAGGAGAACCCCGAGGATCTCGAAAGCTGGCTTGCGCTGGGCCTCGCGCTGGTGGGGCATGCCGATGGCTTCGTCACGCCGGCGGCGGTGCAAGCCTTCGGCCGCGCGCGGGCGATCGATCCCGCCCATCCGGGAGCGGACTACTTCCTCGGTTTCGCCTATCTCCAAAGCGGCGAGATCCGCGCGGCGCGTTCTGTCTGGGCCAGCCTGATCGAACGCTCGCCCCCTGACGCGCCGTGGCGCGAGGGGCTGGAAGCCGAAGTCGCGCGGCTCGACGACATGATCGCGCGGGCGCCGATGCTGCAAGGCCAGTGACACTTGCGTGTTCGTCGCAGCGGGCATGTTGCAGGTGCTAAAGCGTAGTGCTAGGCGCGCCGCCTCTCCGGCTTGAGTCGTTTGGGCGGGATGGGCAGTACCGAACTGACGGGAAATCCGATTGAGATGACCAGCACCGCATCCCCCGCAACGCCCGAGGCGGCCCACGGCCATGGCCACAGCGCTTCGACCCTCACGCTCGCCATCGGCGCGGTCGGCGTGGTGTTCGGCGACATCGGTACCAGCCCGCTTTACGCGTTCCGCGAAACCTTCGCCTCGCATCACGGTGCGCCCGGCATCTCTCCCGATGCCGCGCATATCCACGGGGTGCTGAGCCTCGTGTTCTGGTCGATGATGATGGTGGTGACGGTCAAATATGTCCTCACCATCATGCGCGCCGATAACAAGGGCGAGGGCGGGAGCCTGGCGCTGCTGGCGTTGATCCGCCGCGCCTCCGACAGCGCCAAATGGACTGCGCCGCTGGTGCTGCTCGGGGTGTTCGCGACAGCGCTGTTCTACGGCGACAGCATGATCACTCCGGCGATTTCGGTGCTCTCGGCGACCGAGGGGCTGCAATACATCGTTCCGGGTTTCGAGCCGTGGATCGTACCCACCGCGATCGCGATCCTCGTCTGCCTGTTCGCGCTGCAATCGCGCGGCACCGAGAAGGTGGGCAAGCTGTTCGGACCTGTCATGCTGACCTATTTCGGCATGCTGGCCACATTGGGCGTGATGCATCTGAGCGCCAATCCGGCGATCATTATCGAGACGATCAATCCGCTGAACGCGCTCAATTTCTTCATCACCGACGGGTTCACCGCCTTCATCGCGCTGGGCAGCGTCGTGCTGGCGGTGACGGGGGCCGAGGCGCTCTATGCCGACATGGGCCATTTCGGGCGCAAGCCGATCGGCTTGTCGTGGCTGACCTTCGTGTTCCCGGCGCTGATGCTCAACTACATGGGGCAGGGCGCGCTGGTCCTGTCGCAGACCTCCCCGGAAGCGACCGCGGCGCTGATCAAGGATCCGTTCTTCCTGATGATCCCCGATGCGGTGAAGGTGCCGGTGGTGATCCTCGCACTGCTCGCCACGATCATTGCCAGCCAGGCGGTGATCTCGGGCGCGTTCAGCCTGACCCAGCAGGCCATCCAGCTCGGCTTCATTCCGCGCATGGACATCCGCCACACCAGTGCCTCGGCGGCGGGGCAGATCTACATTCCGGCGATCAACTGGGGCCTGATGGTGATGGTGATCCTGCTGGTGCTGTTCTTCCAGTCCTCCAGCAATCTCGCCGCGGCCTACGGCATTGCGGTGACCGGGGCGATGTTCATCGATACGCTGCTGCTGGCGGCCGTGCTGACAGCGCTGTGGCGTTGGCCGCTGTGGAAGGCGCTGCCGCTGGTGGCGGTATTCCTGATTGTCGACGTCGCCTATTTCGGTGCGAACCTGATCAAGGTGCCGCAGGGCGGGTGGGTGCCACTGTTCATCGGCTTCTTCATCTTCACTCTGCTCACCACCTGGGCGCGCGGGCGCAAGCTGATGCGCGAGCGCATGAGCGAGGCTGCGTTGCCGCTCGAAATCTTCGCCAAGTCGGCCAAGAATTCCGCCCTGCGGGTGCCGGGCACGGCGATCTTCATGGCCTCGACCACGGCGGGGGTTCCCTCTGCGCTGCTGCACAATATCAAGCACAACAAGGTGCTTCACGAACGCGTGGTGATCCTCACCATCAACATCGCCGACGTGCCTTACGTCTATTCCACGTCCCGCTGCGAGATGACCGATCTGGGCGACGGTTTCTACCGCGCTGTGCTCCACTACGGCTTCATGGAAGAGACCGATGTTCCCGAAGGTCTCAAGGCCATGCAGCGCTGCGGCGGCGAGTTCGACATGATGCACACTAGCTTCTTCCTCTCGCGCCAGACCCTGATCCCGAGCGAGCACCCGGGCATGTCGATCTGGCGCGAAAAGGTGTTCGCGTGGATGATGCGCAATTCGGCGAGCGCGATGGACTTCTTCAAGCTTCCCACCAACCGCGTGGTGGAACTGGGGAGCCAGGTGGAGATCTGATCGCCACCGCGCATCGCCCCGGATCAAGCCCGGGGTGACGGTTGGTTCACGAGGTCGGCGGCTCGTCCTTCAGCACGTCGTCCCGCTCCTCGAAGCTGAGGCCGTGCTTCAGCAGCATCGGGATCTGGCTGAAGGTGAACAGGAAGGTCAGCGGCAGGAACACCCAGATCTTCGCCCAGAGCCAGCCCTCGAAGCTCATCTGCGCGCGCAGCACCTCGTTGAGCACCGCGAGCATCAGGAAGAACACCCCCCAGTTGCGCGACAGCTTGAGCCAGCCCTGTTCGGTGAGCCCTTCGAAGGCGGCTTCGAGCAGGATCTTGAGCAGCGCCTTGCCGGCGAGGAACCCGCCCAGCAGTGCCACGCCGAAGCAGGTGTAGATGATGGTCGGCTTCAATTGCACGAAGGTCGGATCGCCGAAGAAAATGGTGAGGCTGCCGAAGCCGACGATCAGCGCGGTCGAGAACCACAGCATCGGCGAGACCTTGCCCAGTCGCCACTTCGACACCAGCAGCGCGATCACGGCGGCGATCATGAAGGCGCCGGTGCCCGCGATGATCGCGGAAAGTTCGCCCACCGGATTGGGATCGGCGGGGGACTGCCAGCGATAGACGCCGAGGAACACCAGCAGCGGCCCGTAATCGACCGCGACATTGAGCCAGCTGGAAGCCGCTTTCTTGGTCCCGTTCTCGCTCATCACGGCACTCCGGCAATCACGCGGGCCACCAGATCGGGATCGAACGGGCGCAGGTCTTCCATCTTCTCGCCGACGCCGATGGCGTGGATCGGCAGGCCATACTGCTCCGCTGCTGCCACCAGCACGCCGCCGCGCGCAGTGCCGTCGAGCTTGGTCATGATCAGGCCGGTGACGCCCGCGACTTCCTTGAACACGTCGATCTGCGCCAGCGCGTTCTGGCCGTTGGTGGCATCAAGCACCAGCACCACATCGTGCGGAGCCTCAGGGTTGAGCCGGCCGAGGACGCGGCGGATTTTCGCCAGCTCCTCCATCAGCTCCTTCTTGTTCTGCAGGCGTCCGGCCGTGTCGACGATCAGCGCGTCGATCCCGGTGTCGGTCGCTTGCTTGACCGCATCGAACACGATCGCCGCCGGATCGCCGCCTTCGGGCCCGCGCACGATGTCGACCCCGATGCGCCCGGCCCATGTCGCCAGCTGGCCTATCGCCGCAGCGCGGAAGGTGTCGCCCGCGGCCAGCAGCACGCCGTAATCGTCTTCCTGGAACAGGTGCGCAAGCTTGGCGATGGTGGTGGTCTTGCCGCTGCCGTTGACGCCGATCACCAGGATCACCTGCGGACGCGGGAAGGCGGTGATTTCGAGCGGCTTGGCGACGGGGCGCAGGATTGCGGCGATTTCCTCGGCCACGGCCTCTTTCAACTCGCGCGCGGTGATTTCCAGCCCGAAGCGTTTTTCGGCGAGGCGCGCGCGGATGCGCCCTGCCGCCGCCGGACCGAGATCGGACATGATCAGCGCATCCTCGACCTCGTCGAGCGTCGCGTCGTCGAGCTTGGCCGTGCCGCCCACCCCGGAAAGATTGGCGGTCAGCCGCTCCGAGGTTTTGGCAAAGCCGCCGAACAGGCGCTGGGTCCAGCTGGTTTCACTCATCCAAGCAGGCCCTCCCTGACCTCGCGCACATTGATGTCGATAATCTCGCCCGCGCGCGTTCCTGCGGGCAGGGCGACGCGGGCGTAATTAGGGGCATAGCCGGTGCCGTCGCGTTCGGCGAGGACAGGCAGGGTTTCGCCCACAAGGCTGTCGAGCCAGGCGGCCCGGGCGGAGACGGCGCGGGCGCGCAAAGCGGCGGCGCGCGCCTTCACCACCGCGCGCGGCAACTGCGGCATCCGCGCAGCCGGGGTGCCGGGGCGGGGCGAGTAGGGGAAGACATGGGCGTGGACGATGCCCAGCTCGTCGATGATTGCGAGGTTCTCCGCATGGTGCGCCTCGGTCTCGGTCGGGAAGCCGGCGATCAGGTCTGCACCCACGGCGATGTCGGGGCGCAGCGCCTTCAGCCGCGCGACGAGTTCCACCGCGTCGGCGCGGCTGTGACGGCGCTTCATGCGCTTGAGGATCAGGTCCGCACCGTGCTGGAGCGAGAGGTGCAGGTGCGGCATCACCCGCGGCTCGTGCACCAGCAGATCGAACAGCGTGTCGTCGATTTCCACCCCGTCGACCGAGGACAGGCGCAGGCGGGGCAGGGCCGGGAAGGCATCAAGGATCGCCGCCACCAGCGCGCCGAGTCGCGGAGAGGCAGGGAGATCCTGCCCCCAGCTGGTCAGATCGACCCCCGTCAGGACGACTTCGCTGGCGCCTGCGGCCAGATGGGCTTCCACCTCGCGCAGCACTTCGGCCACCGCCAGCGAGCGGCTCTGCCCCCGGCCTTGCGGGATGATGCAGAAGGTGCAGGCGTGGTCGCAGCCGTTCTGCACCGCCACGAAAGCTCTGGTGCGGGCCGAAGCGACGGGCGCTTCGTTGCCCGCGACATTCCAGCTGCGCGGATCGAGCTTGGCGGCATTGGCGATCAGGCCGTCGACTTCGCCCATCGCGCCGATGCTCGCCCGGTCGATTTCTGCCGCGCAGCCCGTCACCACCAGCCGCGCAGCAGGATGGGCCGCCCGCGCGCGGCGGATCGCCTGACGGGTCTGGCGCAGCGCCTCGCCCGTCACCGCGCAGGAATTGATCACCACGAGGTTCGGCTCGCCCGCCAGCATCGCGCGCATCCGTTCGCTCTCGGCGATGTTCATGCGGCAGCCGAGGCTGATGATCGTGGGTTCGATCGTAGCGGGCGCGTTCAAGCGTAGTCTTCCCACACGAAGGAGCCGCGAAAGCTCTCGGCCGCCGGCCCGCTCATCAGGATCGTGCCCGAGGGTTCCCACGCGATTTCAAGGTCGCCGCCGGGCAGAGTGACGCGCACCGGGCTCGACACCAGTCCGCGCCGGATCGCGGCGACGGCGGTGGCGCAGGCCCCGGTGCCGCAGGCGCGGGTCAGGCCTGCGCCGCGCTCCCACACCCGCAGCTTGAGATGATCCGGCCCGGCAAGGTGGGCGACATTGACGTTCACGCGTTCAGGAAACAGCGGATCGTGCTCGATCACCGGCCCGAGGCTTTCGAGCGGCACGGCATCGGCATCCTCGACGAAGAAAATCACATGCGGATTGCCGACATTGACCACCATCGGGCCTTCGAGGCTGCACTCGCCCTCGGCCCAGCCGACCGGCATCGTGAAGGTGTCCATCGCATAGGCCAGCGGGATCGCGTCCCAATCGAACCGCGGCGCTCCCATGTCGACCCGCGCACCGCCTGCCAGCGGCTCCAGCGTGATCGGTCCGCCGCCGGTGGCGATGGTGACAGGCGCGCCATGCAGAAGCGCCACCGCACGGCTGGCATTGCCGCAGGCTTCCACCTCGCCCCCGTCGGCATTGAAGATCCGCATGCGGAAGGCGTGGGTTTCGTCCGGTTCGAGCAGCACCAGCTGATCGCAGCCGATCCCGGTGCGCCGGTCGGCCAGCGCGCGGGCAATCGCCGGCGTCATCGGCGGCAGCGCCGTCTTGCGCGCATCGAGCACGACAAAGTCATTGCCGAGCCCGTGCATCTTGATGAAGGCGATCACTTGCGTCACTGCCCGCGCATCTATGCACGCAAGGGCCCTGCGTCCAGTCCTGCGGGCAATCGGGCGATCAGGCGGGCGATCAGGATGCGGCGGCGTGCGGGAAGCCGGAGGACGGGCCGGGCTCGGCTCCGGGCGACGTTGCCGTGCGGCTCAGCTTGCCCGTTGCGGCCAGCCGGCGGCGCACTTGCTCGGCGGTTTCGGGCCTGCCGTAGACGTAGCCCTGCGCCTTGAGCGTGCCCATGGTGCGCAGCGCGGCGAGGATTTCCTCGTCCTCCACCCCCTCGGCGGTGAGCGGCAGTTCCAGCCCGCGCCCCATCGCGAAAATCGCATCGACCAGCCGCGATCCGCCCCCTGGTGAGCGCAGTTCGCTGATGAAGCTGCGATCGATCTTGATCCGGTCGAAGGGCAGGTCGCGCAGCTGTTCGAGGCTGGAATAGCCGGTGCCGAAATCGTCGAGGCTGATCTGCACGCCCTGGTTGCGCAAGGATGTGATCATGGTGCGGACCAGGCCGATATTCTCGTGCAGGCAGCTTTCGGTGATCTCGATCTCCAGCCGCCGGGGCGGGAAATTCGAGGCGACCAGCCGCTTGAGCAGGCGCTGGGCAAACCACGGATCGCGCAGCTGCACCGGCGAGATGTTGATCGACAGGGTCAGGCTGTCGTCCCAGTCGCGCGCATCGGCAAAGGCGCGGTCCATCAGCTGTTCGGACAGCTGAGTGATGAGACCCATTTCCTCGGCGATCGGAATGAAGATCTCCGGGCTGACGAGGCCGAGTTGTTCCGACTGCCAGCGGGCGAGCATCTCGAACCCGACCAGCTCGCCGCTGTCGATGTCGATCTGCTGTTCGTAATAGGGAACGAATTCATTCTGGGCGAGACCGCGGCGGATGCCGGCTTCCAGCTGGTTGCGGAACCGCAGCTCGTTTTCCATGCTCGTCTCGAACCAGAAGTGGCGGTTCCGGCCCTGCTTCTTGGCGTGGTAGAGCGCCATGTCGGCACGGTGCATCAGCGTGGCGGCATCGATATCCGCGTCCGGCGCGCCTTCGCTATCGCGGTCGGAGGCGATGCCCACCGAAACCGTCAGCTCGACCGAAATGTCGCACACGTCGAGCGGCTCGGCTACACTGGCGAAGACGCGGATGACGAGATCGTCGATCCGTTCGGTATGGCCCACCGGGTAGGGCACGACAAAGGCGAATTCGTCACCCCCCAGGCGCGCCAGACGGGCCTCGCGCGGGAGCAGTGCGCGCAGCCGGTCGCACAGCTTGACGAGCACCGCATCGCCGCAGGTGTGGCCATACATGTCGTTGATCTGCTTGAAATTATCGAGATCGATCATGCAATAGGCGATGGCCTCGCCGCGCGCGGCGGCGCTGGCGTGCAACTGCTCGGTTGCCTCAATCATGGCGCGCCGGTTGAGGCAGTGGGTCAGCGGGTCGGTGGCGGCGAGCAGGCGGGCCTGATCCTCCGCGCGGCGGCGCTCGGCGATTTCACGGGTGAGTTCGCGGTAGCGCCGCCAGCCGAAGATGATGAGCGCGATATTGAGCAGCAGCGCGCTGACCAGCAGCCGGTCAGGCGCAGTGCTTTGCCCCAGCAGCGAGCGCACGGTGCCCGGCAGCACGGCACCGCCCGTTGCCAGCAGCAGCAGGATGGCGGCCGCAGCAATGCCCAGCGCGACGACATCGCGCTCGGCAGTCTGCAACGGATTTTGCGATTCGTGATCCTTCGACACCGTCAGCCCTGCGACATTCCGGCAAAGCTGCGACATGGCCGCATCTTTCCCCAATCACGTAACCTATCGCAAGCGTCGCTAAAGATCGGGTTAATCGGGTGACCGGGCCGGGGGGAGGGGCTTGGCGAAGCGATGCCCGGCAGGCTAACGGCAGGGCAGGAACCTCTCGTCACCCCAAAGGAGCCCGCGCCCCATGTCCCGCCAATCGCCGAATTACTGGCTGATGAAATCCGAACCCTTCAAATACAGCTGGGACGATCTCGTCGCCGAGGGCGAGGGCACGTGGGACGGGGTGCGCAATTACCTTGCGCGCAACAATCTGATGGCGATGCAGGTGGGCGACCAGGCGTTCTTCTACCACTCGCGCGAGGGGCTGGAGATTGTCGGTATTGCCGAGATCACCGTCAGCGGGATCGGCGATCCCACCGACGAGACCGGCAAGTGGGCGGCGGTGAAGCTGAAGGCGAAAGAGAAGTTCGCGCACCCCGTCACGCTCGCGGCGATCAAGGCCGAGCCGCGGCTGGCCGAGATGCAGCTGATCCGTCTGTCGCGGCTGTCGGTGTGCAGCGTCACCCCGGCCGAATGGGACGTGATCTGCGAAATGGCGAAGGGCTGATGCTCTCGCTCCCCGCTGGCCAAATGTTTCACATGAAACATCGGCTTTGCAGGGTTTGAACGAGGCAAAAGGGGGTCTGGCGGGGGTCTGGAGGGGGTCTGGCGCCCCTCTCGGGCGGCCTTACCCCTTCGCCCGTGCGCGCAAGCCGCTGATGGTGGCGCCGCTGGCTGCGATCCGTTCGAGATCGGTGACAGCGTGGATCAGGCGGATGCCGCTGCGGCCCTTCGCTTCGTCCAGCGCAGCAATGAACTGCGCGGTGGTTTCGGCCCGCGCGGTCCATGCGCCATAGGCTGCGCCCAGCATCGCGAAATCGGGGTTGGCCAGCGCCGTCGCCGAAACGCGGCCCGGATATTCGCGCTCCTGATGCATCCGGATCGTGCCGTAGGCGCCGTTGTCCACCACCACCACGATCAGGTTCACGCCATATTGGGCGGCGGTGGCGAGTTCCTGACCGTTCATCAGGAAATCGCCGTCCCCCGCCACCGCGACCACGGTGCGTTCCGGATAGCGCAAGGCGGCAGCGACGGCCGCGGGCACGCCGTAGCCCATCGCCCCGCAGGTCGGCGCGAGCTGGCCGGGAAAGGCTTCGTAATGCCAGTAGCGGTGCCACCAGCCGGCAAAATTGCCCGCGCCGTTGCAGATCATGGTGTCGGCCGGCAGGCCCTCGCGCATCGCCGCGACGCAGGCGGCCAGATCGATCGCGGCGTCCGACGGCGCGGCGGTTGACCACGCCAGCCATTCGGCATGCGCCTCGGCCCCGGCATCGAAGGGGATGATGCCGGTGTCTTCCCACAGGGCGGCGCATTCGGCGAATTCGTCGACCCCGCAGCACAGCGCCAGATCGGTGCGATAGACCCGGCCCAGTTCCTCGGGATCGGGGTGGATGTGGACGAGCAACTGGCCGGGGTGTTCGAGGCTCGGCACCTCGTAGCCATCGGTGGTCGCCTCGCCCAGCCGCGCGCCGACAGCGATGATCAGATCGGCTTGTCTGACCCGCTCGACCAGCCTGGGGTTCGGCCCATAGCCAAGGTTGCCGGCATAGACCGGCGAGGTCGGCGCGATGGCGTCTTGCCGGCGGAAGGCGGTGGCCACCGGCAGCCCGATGCTTTCGGCGAATTGCTGGAAATATACGCGGGCCTTGGCGTTCCAGCCGGCCCCGCCGATGATTGCGATGGGGCTCGCCGCATCGGCGATCAGCGCGAACAGCGCGGCCATGGCATCGGGGCACACGGCCTGCGCGGTGCGGGTGACAAAGGGGCGCGAGGCGAGGGCGGTGGGCACCTGTTCCACCAGCATGTCCTCGGGCAGCGCCAGCACCACCGGGCCCGGCCGACCATTCATCGCCACCGCATAGGCACGCGCGACATATTCCGGGATGCGCGCCGGATCATCGATCCGCGCCGCCCATTTGCAGATCGGGCCGAAGAAGGCTGCAAAATCGACTTCTTGAAAGCCCTCGCGCCCCTGCGCGCCGCGCGCCACATCGCCCACGAACAGGATCATCGGCTGCGAATCCTGATGCGCCACATGCACGCCGATGCTGGCATTGGTCGCGCCCGGACCGCGGGTGACGAAGGCGACGCCGGGCCGCCCTGTCATGGTGCCGTCGGCGCAGGCCATGAAGGCCACCCCGCCTTCCTGCCGGCAGGTCACCACGTCGATCTGCGGCGCATCGGGTAAGGCATCGAGCACGGCGAGGAAGCTTTCCCCCGGCACCGTGAAGATCCGCTCGCAACCCTGCACGGCAAGGCAATCGACCAGCAGCGCCGCAGCGCTCCGTGTGGAATCAGACACCTGTAACTCTCCCGTCGTCCTGCCTGCGCCTCTACAGCGCGGCGCGGAGCCGCGCAAACCGGCGGCACGGGGTTAATCACGCCCGCGAGTCCTGTCCCACCCTGCGACACCTTGCGGTGCGGCAGTTCCCAATGGTTAAGAAAGTCTTAAGCTCGCGACTCAGGTCACGGGAGAAATAACAATGCGTCGCAGCCTGGTCCTCACTGACGAGAGCGCCCGCCACTGGTTCCGCAAGAGCCTGCCGCCGCATGTGAAGCGCGATCTGATCCCGATCCCGGCCGAAGACCTGTGGCGGCTGACGCTCGCCGACATGCGCGGCTTTGCCAGCGTCTATGTCGCCGCGACCGCCGCGATTCTCGTCTTCATCATCTGAACGCTCAGGCCCCTGTCGGGCCTTCCGCTTCGAGCGCGTGCAGCTTGCGCGCCAGCTGGGCTGACAGCAGGCACAGGACAAGGCTGATCAGCAGCTGTTCCTGCAGCGGGATGCCGAGAAAGCCGAGCCCGCCGGCCGCGCCTGCGCCCACCACCATGAACACCGAGGAGATGAAGTTGTTCGCCGCCACCGAGCGCGAGGCCTCGGACTTTTCCACCTTGGTGGTGAGGAAGGCATAGAGCGGCACCACGAACATGCCGCCCGCCACCGCGATCAGCAGCAGATTGGCGATCAGCACCAGCGCCAGCGGCTGGACGATGAATTCGCTCACCGTGAACAGCTCGCCCGCCGGTTGCAGATCCCAGATGCGGCACAGCGCATAGAAGCCCACCAGCAGTGCGCCGAGCGCCAGCACCGAGACCGCCGAATAGCGCGCCGAGATGTCGCCTTTCAGAAGCGCGTTGATCGATACCGAGCCGATCGCGATCCCGGCCGAGAACGCCACCAGCAGCACCGCGGCGACCTGCTTGTCGGCCAGCAGCACATTCTTGGCGAGCGGGATGAACTGCACCGAGAGGATCGCGGCGATGGTCCAGAAATAGCTGATCGCGAGCACCGAATAACGCAGCTCCAGATTGCCCATCGAGAACGCGATCAGATCCTTCGAGGCGCGGATCGGGTTCCAGTCAACCTTGGTCTCGGTGGTCTGTGCCGGTGCCGGCGGCACCCAGCGGCACACCATGTAACCGATCACCGCAATCACCAGCACGGCGGCGATGCTCCACATGATCGGCATCGCCCCGCCCAGCATCATGCCGACGAGAATCGCGACATAGGTGCCCGCTTCGACCAGGCCGGTGCCCGCCAGCACTTCGTCCTTGTGCAGGTGCTGCGGCAGGATCGCGTATTTGATCGGCCCGAAGAAGGTCGAATGCACCCCCATCGCGAACAGCGCGGCGAACATCAGCGGGATGGCGAGGTTTTCCACCGACACGCCTCTCGCTGCCAGCAGCAACCCCGTCGCGCCGACCGACATGATGATGATTTCGGCGAACTTGATCCAGCGGATGATCTTGGTCTTGTCGCGCATGTCGGCCAGCTGGCCCGAGGTGGCCGAGAACAGCACGAAAGGCAGCACGAACACCGCGGTGGCGATGCCCGAGATGAAGGTCTCCATCTCGGGCGAATCGTAGACCTGATAGACCACGAACAGCACCATCGCGTTCTTGTAGAGATTGTCGTTCAGCGCGTTGAGCAGCTGGGTCAGGAACAGCGGCAGAAAGCGCCGCTGGCGCATGAGATTGGTCGATGTTGTCATGCAGATGGTGTGCCGGTGCTTCCCTGTGCTTTCACCGGGACATAGCGGCAAGCAGCGCCCGCACAAGCCCCGCCCGTATCCCGCCGTGCCGGGGAAGGGCGGCTGTTGCGGGCTTTTGCCGCGGCCCATGGCACGCTAGAGAGGTGGGCAATCATGTCGAGCCTGCCCAATATCCTTACGCTCTCGCGCATCTTCGCGGTGCCGCTGCTGGCCTTTTTCCTGTGGTGGCCGGAATGGCGGCTGGGCTATCTGATCGGCTTCGTGCTCTACTCCGTGATCGCGATCACCGACTATATCGACGGCTATCTGGCGCGCGCGCAGGGGACGGTGTCGAAGCTGGGCACTTTTCTCGATCCGATCGCCGACAAGATCATGGTCGCGGCCGTCATTCTCGTTCTGACCGCGCAGGGCTATCTGCGCGGGCCTTATGCGGGCGATGTGCATGTGATTGCCGGCCTCGTGATCCTGATGCGCGAGATCGCGGTGTCGGGCCTGCGCGAATTTCTCGGCGGGATTTCGGTTTCGGTGCCGGTCTCGCGGCTCGCCAAATGGAAGACCACGTTCCAGCTGGTGGCGCTGGGGGCGCTGATCCTTGGCGGGGCGGTGCACGGGCCGCCGTGCCAGGCCGTGGCCGGCGAAACTTGCGGGCCCATCGCGCAAAGCTGGGTGCACCTTGTCGGGCTGGTGAGCCTGTGGGCGGCGGCCGTGCTGACCTGTATCACCGGCTGGGATTACCTGCGCGTCGGCCTCAAGCACATGGATTGAGACTGGCGCCAGAGGGCAATGACACGCTATATCATCGGCCATGGGATCCGATGCAGCGCCTCCGCCGGGGCTCTATGTCAAGCAGTTGATGGAACACGCAAGCCGTCTGCGCCGTGAGGCCCGGGCGGCGATTGACGCGGGCGATTACCAGCGTGCCGCAGAACTTCTTGCCCGCGCCGAAATGCTCGCCGCCGATGTCGGCGATCTGGTCGATGCGATCGAGGAGCGGCAGGCGGACGACATGATGCGCCTCGCTACCGGACAGCACGATGCCGCCGGGGGCGGGGAGCGCAGCGGGCGCGGATGGGTGGGCCGCTGGCTGGCGCGACCGCGCGCCAAGGTCGGCGCGGCGCTCGGCGCGGGCCTCGTGTTCAGCCTGGCGCTGGTGGAGTGCTGAGCGGGCCACCGGCGCGGCTACGGCGCGGCCTGCCAGCCGGACCGACTCGCAGTGCGGCTTTTGGCGAGGATCGGAGCACACCATTGGTACGATGCGGCCGCTCACGGCTTGCACGCCTGTGATGCGATTTGCATTGCGAGAAATCGAGGCGCCGCGAAATCAGGATGTTGAGTAAGCGGCCTGTGGTTTTCTTAACCATGCCCTAAAATTGCCACATTCTGGGCAGCATAACCCGCCCCGCAGAAAGCTCCGCAGGCTTGCTGTTTGGATCGACCTTAATCTCCTCGCTTATACGGGTCGCATGAATACTGCGGAGGTCTTTTGGGCCGATCATCCAGTCGTAACTCGAAAGGATGATGGCATGACTACCACTTTGAAATTTGCGATCTTGCTTGGGAGCGCCGTTGGCGCCTCGCTGATTTTCGCGCTGCCGGTGACGGCCTCGCCTGCTGACGCAGATGACGACATCGTCGTCGTGTCGGCAGGTGCCATGCAGAAATGGCAGCAGGAGACCAACGCCCGGCTCGATCGGGCGCTGCAAGTTGCTGCCCCGCGAGACGCGGTGACCAGCAATTCGATCGTCCAGATCACCTTCACCCGCGGACCCGACGGCAAGCCCGAAAATCCGCAATTCTACAACAGGGAAGGCAACTGGACAGAGCGATGGATCGCCAGGCGTGCGGTGCAGAGCCTCGACAATCTCGGCGAGGTTCCGGTGGTCGAGGCGGGCCAGGTCCGGTTTCTGGCCAACGTCATCTTCGCCGACGACTACCACAATCTCAGGAAGCTGCGCAGCCGGCTGGAGGTGATGGAGCGTGAGCGGCTGGCGACTGGAGGCCCCGGCAGCAAATACCTGGCGCTGGGCTACTGATAGCCGCGCCTCGGGCGCTCACGATTGAAACGGCCCGGTTTCCGCCTGCCCCGATTGGCGGAAAGCTCCAGTGCCGCATCGCCAGTGCTGCGGAGACATGGTGATGCGACGCTGGAGCACTGGCCGTTTCTGCGGCCTTGGCTGCGGCCCTATCGCGGCCTTCACCCCGCCCGCAGTTCCTCGGCGAGCAGCTGGAAATCGGCCTCGCGCGGGGAGTTGCGGCGCCATGCCAGCACGATCTCGCGCTTGGCGGTGGGGCTGTCGACCGGGCGGGCGACGACTTCGGTGCCGGCAAGGATGCCCGCCTTCAGCGCCATTTCGGGCAGCATGGTGAGGCCCAGATCATTGTTCACCAGCTGCACCAGCGTGTGCAGGCTGGTGCCGATCATCGCCGCGCTCGCCCGCAATTCGCTGCGCGAGCAGGCTGCCAGCGCATGATCGCGCAGGCAATGCCCGTCTTCCAGCAGCAGCAGGCGGCCCTGATCGATCATTTCGGGCTTGATGGTGGCCGGCGGATCGCGCGGATCGTCCTTGGGGAAGGCGATGAACAACCGGTCGTCGGCGATATGCGCGATCGCCGCATCGCCAGTATCGAACGGCAGCGCCAGCAGCACGCAATCGACCCGCCCGTGATGCAGCGATTCGAGCGCATCCTGGCTGGTCTCCTCGCGCAGCATCAGCTTGAGTTCCGGCCGCTCGCGCTTGAGGCGGGGCAGCACGCGCGGCAGCAGGAAGGGGGCGATGGTGGGAATGACGCTCATGCGCAGCTCGCCCACCAGCGGCTTGCCCGCCGCCTGCACCAGATCGGACAGTTCCTCGGCCTCGCGCAGGAGCCGGTTGGCCTTGGCCACCACCTGCTCGCCCAGCGCGGTGAAGCGCACCACCCGGCGCGAGCGTTCCACCAGCGTCACCCCGAGCAGCGATTCGAGCTCGCGGATGCCGGCCGAAAGCGTCGATTGCGACACGAAGCTTGCGTCGGCCGCGCGGCCGAAATGGCCGTGCTCGTGAAGCGCGACCAGATATTGCAGCTGCTTGATGGTGGGGAGGTAGGTGCTCACGGGCCCGCCGTCACTCCGCCGCCAGCGCGCCGGGCTCGCCCGGTGCTACGTCGTCGATATGGGTCATCTTGAGCTTGCCCTTCTCGACCGCGAAGGCGAGCTTGCCCTCGACCAGGTCGAGCGCGTCCTTGCCGAACACCTCGTAACGCCAGCCCTTGAGCACCGGCAGGTCGCGCACGCCCGCGGCGAGCGCTTCCATCTCCTCGGCGCGGGTGAGCAGGCGCGCGGCCACGTCGATCTCGCGGGCGCGGATCTTGAGCAGCAGCTTGAGCAGGTCTGCCACCAGCGCGCCTTCCTTGCCCAGCGGCGCGCCGCGTCCGGCCTTTTCGGGCATTTCCTCCTTCGGCAGCGGCTCGGCATCGGCCAGCACCTTCATCAACCGCTTGCCGATGTCGTTGTCCTTCCATGCGGCCGAAAGCCCGCGCACCTTGGCGAGATCGGCCTGTGCCTTGGGGGGGTGGCTGGCGATGTCGGCCAGCGTCTCGTCACGCATGATGCGCCCGCGCGGGATGTTCTTGTGCTGCGCCTCGCCCTCGCGCCAGGCGGCGAGCGCCTTCATCCGGCCGAGCACCTGCGGATTGCGTCCCGGTTGGCGGATGCGTTTCCATGCGCTGCCCGGATCGGTGAGGTAATTGGCCGGGTCGGCGAGCTTTTCCATCTCCGCATCGAGCCAGATGCCGCGCCCGGTCTTGATCAGCTTCTTGAGGATGCGCGGGAAGATCGCGGCGAGGTGGGTCACGTCGCCGATCGCATATTCGATCTGCCGGTCGGTGAGCGGGCGGCGGCTCCAGTCGGTGAAGCGCGCGCCCTTGTCGATGGTGAGGCCCATCCAGGTCTCGACCAGATTGGCATAGCCGATCTGTTCGGACTGGCTGATCGCCATCATCGCGATCTGGGTGTCGAAGATCGGGTGCGGGGTCTTGCCGGT
>VFQO010001555.1_pt1 | contig 17012 bp, 10 predicted proteins | sample 3512331 | NCBI WGS metagenome assembly VFQO01 (sample SAMN10412371, study PRJNA504923) | tailings metagenome | isolation source: Replicate 3 from Balatoc abandoned mine | place: Philippines: Itogon, Benguet | collected 2017-08-28
CCGACCTGCACCAGATCGTCGCCGCGCCAAGACGGCACATCGCCGCGACCGGGCCGCGTCGGAACGAGCGCGGTGAACGGCACGCGCAATTCGGACCAGCCCTCCTTCGCCTCGACCACCGCGGTCCACTCGCCCGCTAGGGTGTTGACGACGATCAGGTAGCGGCCCGCCCCGCGCATATCGAGACGGACGCCGGCGAACTTGCGCGCATCGACTGGCCGCACCGAACCGCGACTGAGCGGAACGATAACCCCGCCCTCGGGCTTGTCCTTGAGCGACATCTGCACCGCGAAGGCGAACGCCGATCCGCCGCCGGTGTGCGTCACGCGGTTCGTGACCACCGACGAGCGCTCGACGCCGCCGTCCATATCGGCGAGGCGGAGCGTGTCGAGCGCGCTACGGCCATCGGTCCGCTCGAAATCGTCGATCAGCTCGGCAGCAGGCGTAGCGGGCAGCGCGGTCGCGAGATTGCCCGCGGGCGGCTTGGTGCCGCCGCCATGGACGAGCTTGCCGTCGACGAACACGCGGTCGATCTTGTGAACGTCGCCGATCGTCTCCCAGGGCTTGCCGTCGATGAGGACGAGATCGGCGCGCTTGCCTTTCTCGATCGTGCCGCGGTCGCCCGAAAGCCCGAGCGCGAGCGCGCTGTTCGACGTGCTGGCGAGCAGCGCCGCCTTCGGCGTCAATCCAGCCGCGACGAGCAATTCCATTTCCTGCAGCGTCGAAAAACCATGTTTCGCACCGCCGATACCGGCGTCGGTGCCGACCGCGATCGGAACGCCCGCGGCGAACAAGTTGCGGACATTTTCTTCGGCGAAGCCATATTTGCGGATGCGCTGGCGCGTCGCGGCGTCGTCCTTGCGCCCCGGTCCGATCTCGTCGGGCTTGAGCTGATAGATGGCGAGCGTCGGGGCGTAAAATGTCCCCGCCTTCTTGATCCGGGCGATCGCGTCGGCGTCGAGCACCGCGTCCTGGATGCTGTGCGCGATCACATCGACCCCGGCTTGCGCCGCGAGCTTGCCGCGCTCGACTGTCACCGTGTGGGTGAGGACGCGTTGGCCATGCTTGTGCGCCTCGTCGGCAATTGCAGCGAGCGTCTCGACGTTCATCGAGGTTTCCTCGGGCAGCTGGCCATAGCGCCAGCCGTCGGCGAACGCCTTGATATGGTCGGGCCGATAAGCCTGAAGCGCCTGCACCTCGCGCCGCGCGCTCTCGGCGGTCGCCACCCATTTGGTGGTGTTGGTGTCGGCCCAATCGGCGCCGTGGCCCCCCGGCGTGCTCATGCGTGCGACGAAATTGACGTGCGGCGCGTAGATGTCGGCGAGCCAGGCGCGGCGCGGCGCGAAGGCTTCGGGCTGCTGGTGGAAGTCGTTCACGGTCGTCACGCCGCTCGAGAGGTAAGCGTTGGCGATTTGCGGCAGCGCGGCGGGCGAGCCCGACGGCGACCAGTGCGTATGGACGTCGATGAAGCCCGGGAGCAGCGCCTTGCCGTCGGCACGCACTATCTTCGCGCCCTTGGGAGCCTTGACGTCAGCTCCGACCGCATCGATCCGGCCACCCCGCACGACGACGGTGCCGCGATAGGGATCCTTGCCCGTGGCATCGAAGATCGTCGCGCCGGTGATCGCGACCAGCTCGCCGCCCGGTTCGGCGAGTACCGACTGGCTCGCCCAGCCAAGCCCGGCGGCGAGCGCCGTTCCCGCTACGATCATCTTCCGAAAACTGGCCACGCGCGTCTCCTCGATTGTCTGATTGTCGCCCTGCCCTGCTTTGACGCAGCGGCGGTAGATATCCCCACCAGCCTGTTCGGTCCGCGCCCGCCATGTCGCAACAATATGCGCTTGTCGACCGCATTGCTGCTGCGGAACCGCGCCGCACTTGCGTCTCTGCTTCCTGTACGCCCCGGCCGGGGCGAAGCCGGAACGGGACAGTCATGAACAGAGCTTTCGCCTTCATCCTCATCTTCGCCATGGTCGCCGGGATTGCGGCGGGCTGGTTCGTGAATTCGCATTACCCGGCCGCAAGAGCCGCCGAAATCGCCGACAATCTCTCGATCCTTACCGACCTCTTTCTGCGGCTCATCAAGATGATCATCGCGCCGCTCGTCTTCGCGACCCTCGTTGCTGGGATCGCGCATATGGAAGACGCCGCCGCGATCGGTCGCGTCGGCGCGAAGACGATGGGCTGGTTCATCGGGGCCTCGATCGTGTCGCTCTCGATCGGGCTCGTCATGGTCCACCTGCTCCAGCCGGGCGCGAGCCTTGCGCTCGACCTGCCGACAACCGGCGCTGAAGGCGTCGTCGCGACCGGCGACTTCTCGCTCAAGCAATTCGTCACCCACCTCATCCCGCAATCGATCGTCCAGGCGATGGCCGAGAACGAGATCCTCCAGATCGTCGTCTTCTCGGTCCTCGTCGGCTCGGCGGTGGCCGCCATCGACGACAAGGCTCCCGCCGTGCTCGCCCTCGTCGAGCAGGTCGCCGCGATCATGCTCAAGGTAACCGGCTTCGTGATGAAGACCGCCCCGGTCGCAATCTTCGCCGCGCTCGCCTCGACCGTCGCGACGCAGGGCCCCGGCGTCCTCGTGACCTATGCGGGCTTCGTCTCGGGCTTCTATCTCTCGCTCGGCGCGCTCTGGCTTGTGCTTTTCCTCGCCGCGCTCGCGATCATCGGCACGCGCGCCTTCGGACTGTTCCGCGGCATCCGCACTCCGGTGCTCCTCGCCTTTTCGACCGCCAGCTCGGAAGCCGCCTATCCGAAGACGATGGAAGAGCTCGAGAAGCAGGGCGTCAACCGCCGCATCGTCTCCTTCGTCCTGCCGCTGGGCTACAGCTTCAATCTCGACGGCTCGATGATGTATTGCACCTTCGCCGTGCTCTTCATCGCGCAGGCCTATGGCATCGACATGACCATCGGCCAGCAGATCACCATGCTGCTCCTGCTCATGGTGACGTCGAAAGGCATGGCGGGCGTCCCGCGTGCCTCGCTCGTCGTGATCTCGGCGACACTCGCCTACTTCAAACTGCCCGAGGCCGGGCTGCTCCTGATCCTCGCGGTCGACCATCTGCTCGACATGGGCCGCTCGGCGACCAACGTCGTCGGCAATTCGGTCGCTGCCGCCGTCATCGACCGCTGGGAAGGCCGCAGAATGGCGCGCGAAGCGGCTGCCGGCGAGCCCGTACCCACCGAACAACTACCCTCTCTCGCAACCAAGGAGTGAATATGTCTCGTATCGAAAGCCGTCTCGCCAGCCTCGGGATCGAACTGCCTGAGGTCTGTCCGCCGGTCGCCAACTATGTGTCGTCGACGCGCTCGGGCAACATCGTGCAGATCTCGGGCCAACTCTCGACCCATGCCAGCGGCGGGATCAAGGGCACCATCGGCGCCGACTGCAGCCTCGCCGACGGCATCATCGCCGCGCGGCTCTGCGCGATCAATCTCATCGCGCAATTCAAGGCGGCCACCGACGGCGATCTCGACCGCGTTGCCCGCGTTCTCCGGCTCGGCGGTTACGTCCAGGCAGGTCCCGAATTCTACGAGATCCCGGCCGTAATGAATGGCTGCTCGGACCTCATCGTCGACGTATTCGGCGACGTCGGCAAACATGCGCGCTCCGCGATCGGCGTCTACCGCCTGCCATTCAACTTCGCGGTGGAAGTTGATGCGGTGATCGAACTGGCCTGAACGGCGACAGGCGGCGGAAACTGGAAAATTTCGCTGTAGTGCAAAAGGTTGTAATTTTCTGCGCCAATGTTGATGGGGATACGTCGATAACTTGCGTCATAGCGAGACGAGATGGGGAGAAATCCATCCGCCGCACGGAGGACGACGCGCCGATCGGGTCGAAACAAGGGGACATGGCATGACGAACCGCACATATTCGAACTACCGCAAGCATATTCTCGCCGCAGCATCGCTGATCGGAATGATCGCCGCACAAAACGCGGCCGCCCAGGAACAGGCGGCGGAGACCCAGGCCGCGACCGAGCCGCAATCGGCTCCCCGCGGCGAAGAAATCGTCGTGACCGGCAGTCGCATCGCTGGCACCAAGATCACCGAAGCCTTGCCCGTGACCGTGGTCGGCGAGGACGAGATTGCGGCGACCGCTGCGGTGTCGGGCGACGAACTGTTGCGGTCGATCCCGCAAATGAGCGACCAGTCGTTCAACAGCAGCAATGGTCAGACGAGCAGCAATTTCGCGCGCGGCGACGTCGGGTCCATCGATCTGCGCGGACTGGGAGTCGGCAACACGCTGGTCCTGCTCAACGGGCGCCGGCTTGTGCAGCACCCAAGCAGCCAGGCGAGCACGTCGCTGGCGCCGGTCATCACCTATAATAGCAACTCAATCCCGGTCTTCGGTATCCAGCGCGTCGAAGTGCTCCGCGACGGCGCGGCAGCCCTCTATGGCACCGACGCCGTGGCGGGCGTGGTCAACACCATCCTTCGCGACAATGTGAACGGCGGCGGTTTGTCGGTCCAATATGGCGGAGCAGAGGGAACGGGGCTGCGCGAATTCAACGGCTCAGGTTATCTCGGCACCGACTTCGCCGAGAATCGCGGCAATATTTCGCTGCTGTTCAACTACACCAACCGCACGGCGCTGTCCTCACAGGACCAGGATTATACCGCGACATCCGATCACCGCTTCTTCGACGATTTCGCAGGGACAGTGTTCGCAGGCTCGAACAGCTTGGACGACACCAGCACTTTGTCCCAGTGGGGCAATTTCACCACCGGCGTTCGCGTACGCCGCGGAACGACCAATATCACGACCACGGGCGGGGTGTTTTCAATCCAGCCGACAGCAAATGGCGGCTGCTCGGCCGATCTGGGGGGCGGGATCTGTATCGATGATGCGACGCGTGCCACGACCGGCGCTGATCGCAACACAAGGTGGGACGCCCAAGCCAATTATCCGCTTTCGATTATTCCCCGGCTGGATCGTGTCAACGTGTTCGCGAACGGCCACTATGACCTCAGTGACAATCTGACCGTCTTCGGCGAGGCCGGCTATTATTATGCCAAGACGCGGAGCATCCAGGACAGCGTCTTCTCGATCGGTTCGATCCAGATGACGGTGCCGGCGTCCAACTACTGGAACCCCTTTGGCCCCGTAACCTTCGCCAATGGCACGTTAAACCCGAACCGCCTCGCGGGGATCGACGCGCCCGCCGCCGGCCTGCCGGTGACGATCACAAGCTATCGTTTTGTGGACATGGGACCAACCGTCGTCGATGTCACCAACCGCCAGTTCCGGGCATTGCTGGGGCTTCGCGGCGAGGCGCTCGGTTTCAACTGGGAGACGGCGGCGCTCTATTCGCAAGCAACGGTCCGCGATGTTCAGGATGGGATCAGCGCCACGCTTCTCCAGCAAAGCCTCGCGCTCTCGACGCCCGATGCCTATAATCCGTTCAATGGCGGCAGCGCGACCAATCCGACCGGTCCCGACACGACACCTAGCAATCAGGCCGCTCTCGACGCTATCGCGATCAAGACGGTTCGCGCGGGCAAATCTACGCTGGCGCAGTGGGATTTTCGGGCATCGAAGGCCGATCTTCTGACGTTGCCCGCCGGCAACGTCGGCATGGCGCTTGGCTTTGAGCTGCGTCGCGATTCCTATCTCGACGACCGCGACGAGCGCGTCGATGGAACAATCACCTGGACAGACACGGTCACCGGTATTGTCCAGCCATCCGACTTGTTCGGCGTCAGCCCGACCCCCGACACCAAGGGCTCGCGCACGGTCTTCGCTGCCTACTCCGAACTGGCCGTGCCACTGATCGCGCCCGAAATGAATGTTCCGCTCATTCGCAGCCTCGAGCTACAGCTGGCGGGCCGCTACGAGCATTATTCGGATTTCGGCAGCATCGCGAAACCCAAGGTGGCCGCCGCTTGGGACCTCTTCGATGGCTGGCGAATCCGCGGCTCGTGGGCGCAAGGCTTCCGCGCGCCGAACCTCGAGCAGACCAAGGCAACGATCATCACACGCGGCAATACGCGGACCGATTATATCCGCTGCGAGGCCGATTTGCGCGCGGGCCGCATCACCAGCTTCGACGCTTGCGCCCAAGGTTTTGTTACCACCGGACGGCGCGCGGGCAACCCCGACCTGAAGCCGGAAACCTCGACCACCTGGACGATCGGTACTGTGCTCCAGCCGCCGGCCTTCAATACCGGCCGACTCCGTACCACCTTCACGGTGGACTATTGGCAGGTCAAGCAGAAGGGCATCGTCGGCGTATTCGGCGAAGGCAACGCGCTCATCAGCGATTATCTCCTCCGCCTTCAGGGGTCGAGCGATCCCACCGTGGTCCGCCTGGCGCCGACGGCCGACGATATCGCATTGTTCGCCGGGACTGGCATCGCACCGGTCGGTCGGGTGCAATATGTCGACGACCAGTATCGCAACCTGGAACCACAGACGGTGCGCGGGATCGATTTCGGGCTCAACGTCGGGCTTCGCGACACGGGAATCGGCGATTTCACCATGTCCGCCAACGCGGCCTATCTGCTCAAATATTTCCGCGACGTGTCCCCTGACATCCGGGTCCTGCTCGATGCGCGCGCGGCGGGCGACATCAACATCGACACGGTCATTCCGGAAGGCGGTAATCAGGTTCGCCGCGACGCTTTCCCAAAATGGCGCGGCTCGGCCTCGCTTACTTGGAAGCTTGGGCAATTCACGGCTGGCGGCTTTGTAAGCTACACCGGCAGCGTCATCGACAACGACATTTCGATCGGCGGAGAAAACCTGATCGTAAAGGCGTACACCACCGCGAGCCTGTATGTGCAGTATGACCTTAAAGGCGGGTTCACCGATGGAACCCAACTGCGTGTCGGAGTTCGCAACATTACCAATGCGCAACCGCCGATTGATTCGAGCGGCTTCGGCTACATGGGTTCGCTTCATTCGCCGATCCCGCGCTACTGGTACGTCAACGTCCGCAAGACTTTCTGACGCACCTCCCGTCCGGCCGTCGCGCACCCCCGGCGCGGCGGCCGGATTGCTGCCCATTCCATCCCTTCGCACAAGGTGATCCCGGCGTGACACGACATTTCTCCGACACCATCTCCCCGGCCCGCACCCCCCGCGCGGTGCGCGCCGCGCTTCTCGGCACCACGCTCACGCTCCTCGCGGGCTGCGCCGCCGATGCCTCCTCGGCGCGCCCCGCCAACACGCCACCGCCGCCCGCGGAACCGGCGGCAGCGCCGGCGCCCGCACCGTTCGCGAGCACCTACCAACCGCGTCCCGCCGCCGACACGGCGATCGTCGGCGCCTCGATCCTGACCGGCACCGGCACCCGGATCGACAATGGCACGGTGCTGATGGCCGCAGGCAAGATCATCGCGGTCGGCGCCGATGTCGCTGTTCCCTTAGGCGCGCGCGTCATCGACGGGCGCGGCAAGTGGGTCACCCCCGGCATCATCGACGCCCATTCGCACCTCGGGGTCTTTCCGGCGCCCGGCGTCCAGGGCCATGCCGACGGCAACGAGAATATCGATCCCTATACCGCGCATGTCTGGGCCGAGCATTCGCGCTGGCCGCAAGACCCCGTCTTCACCAAGGCGCGCGCGGGCGGCGTCACCAGCCTGCTCATCCTGCCGGGTTCGGCCAACCTCTTCGGCGGCCGCGGCGTGAGCGTGAAGAATGTGCCCGCGGTGACCGTCCAGCAGATGAAATTCCCGGGCGCGCCCTACACGCTGAAAATGGCTTGCGGCGAGAATCCGAAAGGTCGCTACGGCAGCCGCGGCCGCGCCCCCGCCACGCGCATGGGCGAAGTCGCGGGTTTCCGCCGCGCCTGGATCGACGCCGCCGAATATGGCCGCAAGGTCGATGCCTATGAAAAGAAGCACGCGCGCGGCGAAGGCGGCGAGGCGCCCAAGCGCGACCTCGGGCTCGAAACGCTTGCGGGCGTGCTGAAGGGCGACATCCTCGTTCAGAACCATTGCTACCGCGCCGACGAAATGGCGGTGATGCTCGATGTTGGCCACGAGTTCGGCTACAAGACGCGCGCCTTTCACCATGCGGTCGAGGCTTACAAGATCGCCGACCTGCTCGTCGCCGACGATGTCTGCGTCGCGACCTGGGCGACGCGCTGGGGCTTCAAGATGGAAGCCTATGACGCGATCGAGGAAAATGCCGCGATCCTGAGCAAGGCGGGCGTCTGCGTTGCGATCCACTCGGACGAGCAGCGACTGATCCAGCGCCTCAACGTCGAAAGTGCGGTCGCGATCGCCGCCGGGCGCCGCGCGGGGATCGACATTCCGCAGGAGGAGGCGATCAAGTGGATCACCCTCAACCCCGCGAAGATCATGGGCATTGCCGACAAGACCGGCTCGCTCGAGCCGGGCAAGATGGCCGACGTCGTGCTGTGGAGCAAGAATCCGTTCAGCGTCTACGCCATCGCCGAGAAGGTCTTCATCGACGGCGCGCTCGTCCTCGACACGAGCGATCCCGCCACGCGCTACCGAAGCGATTTTGAAATCGGCCAACCGGTCGGGGAGGAATGAGATGCAACGACGGCTCCCAGTTTTCACAGGCATCGCCCTGGCCCTCGCTGCGACCGCCTCACCGGTCGCAGCGCAGACCTTCGCGATCACCAACGCGCATCTTCTGACGCCCGGCCCCGTCGGCGAGGTCCAGAATGGCACGATCCTCGTGCGCGATGGGCGCATCGCTGCCGCCGGCGCAAATGTCGCCGTCCCGTCAGGCGTGCGCACGATCGACGCCAAGGGCGCGACGGTCACTCCGGGGCTCATCGCGGTGAACACCGCGCTCGGCCTCCTCGAGGTCAGCTCGGTCGACGGTTCGGTCGACAACAAGACGCATAATTCGGGGATCAGCGCCTCGTTCGACGTCCAGTACGGGCTTAACCCGGCGTCGACGCTCATACCTATCGCGCGGCTCGGCGGCGTCACCCATGCGGTCGTGATGCCCGACTATGACGACAGCGACAAGGAACGCGAACTGCCCTTCGCGGGCAAGGCGGCGCTGATCTCGCTCGGCGAGGGCGCGGCTATCCTCCATCGACCCGGGGTCGGCATGATGCTCGAGCTTGGCGAGGATGGCGCCGCGCGCATCGGCGGCTCGCGCGCTGCCGAATTCGTGCAGCTTCGCCAGATTTTCGATCTCGCGCGTCAGGCGCCGCGCGACGAATATCCGTTCGAGCTCTCGCAGGCCGATGTCGCGGCGCTGAAGCCCGTGCTCGCTGGCACGATGCCGCTGATCGTCGTCGTCCACCGCGCCGCCGACATCCAGCAGGTGCTGAAGCTGGCGCGCGACTACAAGCTCAAGATCATCCTGTCCGGCGCCGAGGAAGCCTGGCGCGTCGCCGACGAAATCGCGGCGGCGAAGGTCCCCGTGCTCATCAATCCGACCTCGAACATCCCCGCGAACTTCGACATGCTCGGTGCCTCGCTCCAGAACGCGTCGATCCTGAAGGCAGCGGGGGTCGAGATTGCGATCGGCGGCAACGACGCCGGCCACCGCGTCCGCGAGATGCGCTATAATGCCGGCCTCGCCGTATCGCGCGGGCTGCACTATGCCGCAGGCATCGAGGCGCTCACGCTCGCACCCGCCCGCATCTTCGGCGTCGCCGACCAGATGGGTTCGATCGCACCCGGCAAGGCAGCCGACATCGTGATCTGGGACGGCGATCCGCTCGAGCCGCTCACCCAGCCGACCGCGATCTTCATCGCGGGCAAGGAACAGCCGCTGACGTCGCGCGCGACCGAACTCGGCAAGCGCTACGCGCGCTAACGCGCCGCGCCCGTACTGAAGGTCAGGACGGGCGCGCCGTGAGCGGCAGCGCGGTGGTGAACTTGATTTCTTCCATCGAGAAGGCCGAGCTTACATCGGTGAGCCGGATCGAACGGATGATGCGCCGATAGACCGCGTCATAGGCGGCCATGTTCTCGACCCTGAGCTTGAGCAGATAGTCGACGTCGCCGGTCATGCGGTAGAATTCGACGACCTCCGGAATATCGCGGATTGCCGAATTGAGCATCTCGAGCCAGGCTTCGCTATGCTCGGAAGCGCGCAGGCTCACGAAGACCGTAAGGTCGAGACCGAGCGCACTGGCGTCGAGGATCGTGACGCGCCGCGAGATCACCCCGCTTTCCTCGAGCCGCTTGATCCGCCGCCAGCAAGCATTCTGCGACATATTGGCCTTGGCGGCGACGGCCGCGACCGAGAGCGTCGCATCCTCCTGAAGAAATCCCAGAATCCGGACGTCGGCATCGTCGAGTGAAACGCGGGTCATGGTTTTCCTCCTTCAAACGTCTTGCGCGCTAACGAAAGAAGGCGCGGGTCGCGGCGAGGCGTCATCCTCGCCGCCTCCATATCCATCGGCGCCATCACTGACGGCATCCGACGCCGGCCCCATCCGTGCGATCGCCGTCGTCGCAGCGACATCCATGGTCACATTGCCAACCGTCCGCACGAGATCGGGGATCATCTCGACCGCAATCAGCAGGGCGAGCGGCTCGATCGGAATACCCATCGCGACGCAGATTGGCGCGATCGAGGTCAGAAAGCTCACTTGTCCAGGCAGACTCACCGACCCGATCGTCGTGATCGCTGCCACCGCGGCGCCCGCCGCGATCGTGGACGGCGCGAGCGATATGCCAAGCCAGTGCGCGACATAGATGGCGACCGCGAGGTTCATCGCCGGGCTCGTAACGCGGAAGATCGCGACCGCGACCGGCAGCGATACGCGCGACACCGAGCGGTCGACCCCGAGATCGGTCGATGCCTTCAGCATCGGCGGCAAGGAGGCGAGCGACGACTGGGTGCTGAGCGCGACCGCCTGCGCGGGTGCGACCGCCTTCGCGAAGGCGAGAAGCCGCACGCGGCCACCGAATACCGCGACCGGATAGGCGAGCGCCCAGGCGGCAAGCCCGGCGCTCGACACGATCACGACATAATGGGCGAGCGCGCCGATCGCCGAGGTGCCGGCGCGCGCGCCAACCCCGAAGGCCAGCGCGAGCACGCCGATCGGCGCGAGCGCGAGCACCCAGCCGACGATGAGCAGCACCGCGCTAGCGATCGTGTCGAAGAAGGCGGTCACCGGCTCGCGCTGCACCGCGGGCAGCCGCGCCAGCGCGACCGCAAAGACCGCGGTGAAGAGGATGAGCGGAAGAAGCGCGTCGTTCGCGGCCGCGGCAAACGGATTGGTCGGTACGATCGAGCGGAGGAAGGCGGCAATCCCGACCGTTGGCGCCTCGACATGGGCCGATGTCGTAAGGCTCCCCGTGAGCGAGCGCGCGGCGTCGGCCGGCATCGGGAAGATACCGAGCAGCGCGGGAATGAGCAGCGCCGCCATCGCGGTCGAAATCCATAGCAGCGCAATGAACGTGACGACCGAGCGCATCGCGACGCGATCGCCGCGCGCGCTATCGACCGTCTTTGCGATCCCGGTGATCAGGAGCGAGACGACGAGCGGGATGATCGTCATTCTGAGTCCGTCGAGCCAGATACCGCCGATGCTGTCCGCAATCGTTACCGCATCGATGAGACCGGCGAGCCCGAGCCGCGTCCATCCCACGCCCAGCGCCAGTCCAGCGACCAGCGCCGACAAAATAAGCCAGGTTCTCGCCATGCGATCACTCCTCCTGCCTCCGATACGGGAGGCCCCTTGGCTTTGACGCGCTACGAACCGAACACCCCATCGCCCAAAGCGCGATTCCGCGAGGAAGTTTTGCGGCCCCTCGCCAAATGTTGCAGTTCCGAGGCGAATCCGGGACAGATGATTCGACCGGACCGACGTTGTTCATGTAGGATTTCGATCATTTGATCGACCAAATACCGAACTATCAGTTCAAACATCCCAACATTCGCCAAATTCCTGCCAAAGTCGGTGATGAATTCACCCTAGCACTCATGTCATAAAATGTCGCCACAAGGGGACGCACGATGACATTCAGTGCCTATGGGGCCGAGTATGAGACTGAAAACGTCACGGCCGGCGATGGCTGGCAGACGTTCGAACTTATCGCTCCACCTCCGGAAAAGCCGCCGGCCACTCCCGCTTTGCCGTCCGACAACGCCGCGCCCGATCTTGTCGAAGCTTTCTGGCCGCACCTCCCGCTACTCAGGAAATATCTCCGCCGCCGCGTCCCGGTCGCCGACCTCGACGACATTCTCCAGGACGTTCTCCTCAGCATCATTCGCCGCGCCGACGCCGCCGCGGTCGCCCATCCCAAATGTTATCTCTTCCAGGCCGCGCAGGCCGCGCTCATCGATCGCCATCGCCGCCAGACGACGCGCCGCAGCGACTGCCATTGCCAGCTCGACGAACCTGACCATCCGGTCGACGAGATGTCGCCGCTGCGCATCCTGCTTGCCAAGGATGAGGTCCGCGCTGTCGAGACCATGCTCAGCCAGCTTCCCGAGCGGACGCAGGAAATCCTCGTCGCGATCCGTGTCGAGGGGTCGAGCCTGAAGAGCCTCGCGAACCGCTACAACATCTCGACGAGCGCCATCGAAAAACATGTGACCAAGGCCGCCAAGGCGCTCTCGGTCGTCCGCCGCAGCGATCTCGTCGCGGCACATCGCAACGGCGTGTCGCCGCAGCGGCAGAAACTCCTCTCCAATTCCATCTGAGAAAGAAAATATAGATGACGCTTTGCAGTATGGTTCACGAGCAGACGCGGCTCATCCACGGCGATACCCCGTGCGACGCGCTCCAGCGGACCCCCGGTCCGCCGATCCAGCGCGGCTCGACCGTTCTTCTGCCCAGCTGTGAGGCGCTCTACGACGGCGGCAAGGTCACCTACGGCCGCGTCGGCCTCTCGACCCAGCGCACGCTGCGCGACGCGCTTCGCGGCCTCGAAAACGCCGACGAAGCCTTCATCTATCCCTCGGGACTCACCGCGATCACCGGGACCCTGGTCGCCCTCCTTTCGGCGGGCGACGAGGTTCTCGCCTGCGATACCGTCTACAACCCGACCCGCCGCTTTCTTGCCGGCACGCTCGCGCGGTACGGCGTCAAGGCGCGCTACTTCGATCCCGCCGACGATGCCGAGACGATCCGTTCGATGATCACGCCGGCGACGCGCGTGATCTTCCTCGAATCGCCGGGATCGCTCTCGTTCGAGATGCAGGACATTCCCGCGATCGCCGCGATGGCGAAGGAAGCCGGGGTGATGACCGTCATCGACAATACCTGGGCGGCGGGCGTCCTGTTCAAGCCACTCGACCATGGCGTCGATGTCAGCATCCAGTCGCTCACCAAATATGTCTGCGGTCATTCGGACGTCTTCATGGGTCTCGCTGCCGCAAAGGGCGTCGCCGCCGAAATGCTCGCGGGCTCCAGCTACGAGGTCGGCTGGGCGGTTTCGCCCGATGACGCCTATATGGCGATCCGCGGCCTCAGGACGCTTCGTACGCGGCTCGCGCAGCATGGCGCCGCCGCGCTCGAGGTCGCCAAGTGGCTCGCCGCGCAGCCCGAAGTGCAATCGGTGATGTGCCCGGCACTCCCGACCGATCCCGGTCACGCGATCTGGAAGCGCGATTTCACCGGCATGTGCGGTCTGATCGGCGCGGTGCTCGAACCCGTCTCCGACGAAGCGGTCGCCGCGATGGTCGAGCGGCTCGAACTCTTCGGCCTCGGCTTCAGCTGGGGCGGCTACGAGAGCCTTGCGATCCCGGTCGATCCGCAGCTCGCCGCGCGCACCCACAAGCGCAGCTATCCCGGACCGTTGCTAAGATTGCACATCGGGCTCGAAAGTGTGGATGACCTCATCGCCGATTTGCGGCAAGGGCTCGACACCCTTTCGCAGGACACGACGGCACACCAACGCAAATTGCGGGCCACAGGATAAACGCCGGGAACGGCGAAAACAAAAATACAGCAGGTTCACCAGGGGGAACGTTTTTCCGTGTTCAGGAGCAAGACCATGAAAACATATACAAGACTGCTAATCGGGGCGTCCTGCGTCGCCAGCGCCATGTCGGCACCCGCCTTCGCGCAGGATGTCGCCGCAGACGACGCCGGCGAGTCGGCATCTCCGTCCGAAATCATCGTCACGGGCACGCGCGGCCAGGCGCGGACCGTCATTTCGAGCCCGACCCCGATCGACGTGATCGGCGGCGAGGATCTCGAGAAGCTCGGCGGCGGCATGCAGCTTCGCGACGCGCTGACCCAGCTCGTGCCGTCCTTCCAGTCGACGACCGTTGGGAGTGCGTCATTCAACAGCCTGACGCGCCCCGCCGGTCTCCGCGGCCTTTCAGGCTCCCATGTGCTCGTGCTCGTCAACGGCAAGCGCCGCCACAACAGCTCCATCATCGACTTCAACGATACCGCTACTTCGCGGGGCAGCAACCCGGTCGATCTCGACCTCATCCCGTCGAGCGCGATCGAGCGCATCGAAGTGCTGCGCGATGGCGCCTCGGCGCAATATGGCTCCGATGCGATCGCGGGCGTCATCAACGTCATCCTCAAGACCAACGAAAGCGGCGGCCGGGCCACGCTCGAAGCCGGCCAGCGCTATGGCCGCGACGGCAGCGGCAGCGATGGCGAGACGATTTCGGGCAGCGTGTCGCATGGCTTCGCGCTCGGCGATGGCGGCTCCTTCACCCTCTCAGTCGAGGGCAAGAAGGCCAATGCCGCGGTCCGCAACACCGACGTCACCGGCGCACTCTACTTCCCGCTGCCCGGCGGCGCGCCCGATCCGCGCGAACTCACCGCAGATCGCCGTACCTACAAGGGCGGACTTCCCGATGTGAAGGACGTCAAGGTGGCACAGACGCTCGTGCTGCCGCTCGGGAACGTCACCTTCTATTCGGACGGTACCTTCGGCTATCGTGACGCCCGCGTCGGCCAAGCGGGCCGCCGCCCGAACAGCAACCAGAATATCGTCGAAATCTACCCCGACGGCTTCACGCCCTACTACACGCTGAAAGAGACCGACTTCCAGCTCACCGGCGGGCTGCGCGGCGAGACGGCGGGCTGGAATATCGACCTCAGCAGCACCTACGGGCGCAACTTTGTCGAAAATGGCTCCGGCAACACGCTCAACGCGTCGATCGGCCCGTCGAGCCCCACCGAGTTCAAGACCTTCAGCTCCGCGTTCGACCAGTGGACGAACAATCTCGACCTCACCCGCCGCGTCGACCTCGGCGGCGAGATGGCGCTCCAGGTCTCGCTCGGCGCCGAATATCGCTATGAATCCTACGTCAGCAAGCCGCTCGACGTCGATAGCTACCGCGCGGGGGGATATTTCTACCAGACGGGTCCGCTCGCCGGCCGCCCGGCGCAGGTCGGTGCGCAGGGAGCAATCACCGTCACCCCAGAGGATGCCGCGAGCATCAACCGCAGCATATGGGCGGGCTATGTTGATCTCGCGCTCGACGTCAGCCCGCGCTTTCTCGTCACCGCCGCCGGCCGCTTCGAGCATTTCGACGACAGCTCGGGCAGCGTCTTCAGCGGCAAGGTCAGCGCACGCTACGAGCTGACCGACTGGCTCGCCTTCCGCGGTGCGTTCAGCAACGGCTTCCGTGCGCCATCGCTCCCGCAGCAAAGCTTTGCGCAGACCTCCACCGCGATCAACCTCGTCAATGGCTCTAACGTCTCAGTGCTCACCAAGACCGTGAAAACGAATTCGCCGGTCGCGCAGGCGCTCGGCGCGCAGCCGCTCAAGCCCGAAAAGTCGATGAACTACAGCCTCGGCTTGACGTTGACACCAGCTGCGGGCCTGTCGCTCTCGGTCGATGCTTACCAGATCAACCTCGACAACCGGATCACGCTGACCGGCCTCCTCTCGGGGACCGGGATCCGCAACATCCTGATCGTGAACGGCTTCTCGGGCGATCAGACGGTGCGCTTCTTCACCAACGCCGTCGACACCCGTACCCGCGGCATCGATGTCGTGGGAACCTATGCGTTCGACGTCGGCAACGCCGGTCGCCTGCGCACCAGCGTCGGTTTCAACTATAACGATACCGACATTCGCAAGATCGCCGCCAACCCGCCCGAACTCGCTGGTTTCAACCTGACGCTGTTCGACCGCCGCACGCAAGGCTCGTTCACCGGCAGCCCGAAGACGAAGCTGATTCTCGGTGCCAACTACGAAACGGGTCCTTTCGCGATCAACATTCAAGCAACCCGCTACGACAGCTTCCGCGTGATCGACAATGTGCAGGCGAATGACGAAAGCTTCGGTGCCAAATGGATCACCGACGTTGAACTGTCCTATGAGGTGACCAAAAAATTGCGGCTCTCGGTCGGCGCTTATAATATCTTTGACGTCTACCCTGACCGGACGGCCATCTCCAACACTCTCGGGCTCCCGCTTGAGGCCAACGGGCCATTCGGGCGATATGGCGGATATTATTATGGCCGGATCTCGATCGATTTCTGATCGCGACCATCCACTGGGGTCCGCATCATGCGCGATGAACTGATGCGGACCCTGTCCTGGACCGTCCTGTCGCTCGGCTTTGCCGGCGGCGGGGCGGCCCAAGCGCCCTCCCCTTCTTTCTCGCCGGTCCAGCCGGCGGACTTCGCGCTTCCCGGCTCGCTCTCCAACAGCTGGGCCGATTTCGAGCGAGACGGCGACCTCGACCTCGCCGTCTCGCTCGAAAGCGGCGAGATTCGACTCTACCGCAACGATCGCGGCACCTTTACCAGCATCGGCGCAGCGATGGACCTGCCCGTTTCGGGCGCCGAGATGCGCGGCCTCGCCTGGGGCGATTATGACAGCGATGGCTGGCCCGATCTCTATGCCGGCGCGACCAAGGCGACCGAAGCCAACCTTCTGTTCCGCAATGAGAGCGGCCGCCGCTTCGTCCGCCAGGACCTCACGCCCGTCGCTCCCGGACGCTCGGCGCGGCAATCGAGCTGGGTCGACTACGACAATGACGGCGATCTCGACCTTTTCAATGCCGACCGCGCTGGCTCCAATGCGCTGTTTCGCCAGGATGCCGGCCGTTTCGTGCGCGTCCCAGCCAACCAGGCAGGCGATGACGCGCGGCCGACCGTAGGTGCCTGCTGGTTCGACTACGACCGCGA
>VFQO010001556.1_pt1 | contig 17000 bp, 18 predicted proteins | sample 3512331 | NCBI WGS metagenome assembly VFQO01 (sample SAMN10412371, study PRJNA504923) | tailings metagenome | isolation source: Replicate 3 from Balatoc abandoned mine | place: Philippines: Itogon, Benguet | collected 2017-08-28
TCGTTCTCGCCGCCCACCCCCGCCTCGGGGGAGCCATGGGGTTTTTGGGCAGTGCAGGAGGCACCGATGGTTTTCACCTTCCAACCGCCATTTTTCGCTGGACTGTCAGGATATGTGGCCGAGCTTTCGAGCGCCATGCTCGGAGCTGAACTCGGTCTTCCCGTGGCCCATCTCGACAGCCACGCAAGCTACATCGACCACTGGCTGAAGCTGCTCAGGGAAGACGACCGCGCGATCCTGACCGCCGCGGCCCGGGCCGAGGAGGCGTCGAGCCTTCTCCTGAATCTCGGCGGCCGTGAGACCGCCGTAGCCGAAGAGCCCGGCGGCGACGTGCTGGCCGCCTGAAGGGAGGGCACCATGAGCCGGTCGGTCAGCTATCCCAACGGCGCCATTGTCGCCTTCACCGTCCTCGAGGTCGAGCGCGACGAGGATTGGGAGTTCGAATACGAATGGCTGCGCGATGACCTCACGGAGCGCGCGGCGGCCGCATTCCCTTCGCTCCTGCCGCACGACGGCTGGCGGGGCCGCGAGGACCGGATCCTGCTGCGCAACGCCTATGCCGACTTCGGCGTCTCGATCTACGGCGGCCTCGTCGCGGTGTGGCTCGCCGAGCGCGACGACGGCGCCTATTGGGATGCCGACTGCAGAACTGCCCGGTCGCCGCGAGCACAACGCTGGCTCCGCCAGATCGCCAGCCGCTTCGACCACCTGTTCGGCGACTATGACTGCCTCGGACGCATGTCTAACGGTGAAGCCGTCTATCGCAAACGTGCCTGATCCCGGGGCGGGGAGCGACGCATCTGCCCCTTTCCATCGCGGGCGCCCGCTTCCTCCAGTCGTGGCACGCGCCACGCGAGAGAGGCCCTGGGCCAGCCGGCCGGGTCCGCAACCCGGCCTCGCCAGGCCCGTGTTGGCCCGGTCCCTGCGGGACCGTTCCGGCCCGCGCCAGCCTGGCGATGCGGGTTTCCCCTCCGGGTGCGGAGCCCGGCCTTGAACTGGCCCTGACGGGCTCTCGCTGCCGCGGCCATGACGGCCTTCCTGGCAGCGCCACCAGTTAGGAGGACAAGATGCACAGCTCATTCGCAGACCAGCTCGCCGGGCTCGACCTTTCCGGCTTTTCGATCGGTCCCGCGCCGGTCTCTTCCGACGATTTTCCGCTTCGCGAGGCGGTCGTGCAGACGCTCGAAGCAGTCTGGTCCGATCTCTTCGCCATGATCTCGGGAACCGCGCTCGAGGCCGACGCAGAAGATCTCGGCTGGGCCTTCGTCAACATCTTTCACCGGTCCGCCACCCGCAAGTCGACGGCGCTCGACCGGGCAACCGACGAGGTCCGGGCGCTGATCGCCACCGCCGACGGTTCCGAGGTCCAGACGCACGAACTCGAGACGCAGGTCGAGCGGGCGCAATGCGCCGAAGCGGCGATGCTGGCGCTCGAGGAAATGCGCGAGGTCGCCGCTGCGCTCTACCTCAATGAGTTCGGCTCTTCGTGGAAGCCGGTCTCGAGCTCGCGCTTCAATCACAGCGCAATGCTGACCTCCGCCCTGGTCGAAGGGCGCGACTTCCTGCGCGCCCGCGCCGAAGCCAAGCGGCGCGCTGCAATGCCCGAAGGGACGCCGGTGATCTTCGCCGGCGGGCGCACCCGCCATGCGACGGAAGCGGACGCGCTCGCGTTCGCCAACAACGTCTGGGCCACGCTGGACAAGGTCCGCGACCGTGTGCCCGACATGGTCCTCATCCACGGCGGAGACAGCAAGGGCGCTGACCGGCTCGCCTCGTCCTGGGCCGAGCGTCGGCAGGTGCCGCAGGTGACGTTTTCGCTCGACATGCGGCTCGGCGCACGCGCCGGCTTCAAGCGCAACGAGCGCATGCTCTCGCTCGATCCGCGGTACGTGGTCGCGTTTCCCGGCAATGGCGTTCTCGAGCGGCTGGTCATCGAAGCGAAGGCCCGGCGGATCACCGTCGTCGATCGGCGGGGCCCGCTCGGGACATGCCCGCGCAGCGCGGCGGTCGCCGCTGACTAGCGCGCGCATGCTTTCGCGCCAGCGCCAGCTCGGCGCTGGCGCAGCCGCACCAGAGGGGAGGCATCGGCTGCCTCTGCGAGCCGGGCGGTGGACGTCTGGCCGGCAGCACAGGAGGACCCCTCATGACAGATTTCCAAGCCGCGATCACCGAGTTCGCGGTTCGCCAGGCCGAGCGTGAAGCCCAGGCGCAGATCGAGATCCAGCATCTCAAGGGCGTCGTCATCCCGCCGTTGCGGACGGCGGGGATCGCCCGCGTCGAGATCGGCTTCGACGGGTACGGCGACAGCGGCGCCGTCGAGGAATGCGTCTGCTACGATGCCGCCAATGCTTCGGTTGCTTGTCCCGACGCTGCGGTGGAACCGTTCCGTCCGGAGACTTCGGAGGGCAACGTCGATGGCGAGCCGCAGTCGCTCGCGGTAGCGCTGGAATCGCTCGGCTATCTCGCGCTCGAACGCCACCATCCCGGTTGGGAGCTCAACGATGGCGCGTACGGCCAACTCGTCATCGATGTGGCCGAGGCGAGCTTCACACTAGATTGCAGCCTGCGTTTCACCGCCACCGACGATCACTCGACCGAGCTCTAGGAGAAGCGAGATGGCGCATTGCTATTACCACGCGCTTTCCTCGGTGCGGAAATGGGGCGGCAACGTGGAGGATTATCTCCCGCTGCACCAATGGTTCGACCAGTCGAAAGCGATCCTCGCCGACCCCAGGCACCGCGCGCTGCGGCACCATGCCGAGGGGATATTCATGCTCGAAACGCTGTTCGGAGCGACCATCGTCAACGCCGACGGTCGGTCGGTTCCGGTGCGCCTTGTCGGCGAGCAGCACGTGCGCGAGGACTTGGGATCGATCCCCTCGTTCGCGGACTGGGCGCGCCTCATCACTCCCCAGGCCTGGATGCTTCGCGGGCATCGTCTCGACGAGCCCGTCGAGCTGTCAGGCGATCGTGCGGCTGGCGGTGACGTCATCCCATCCAGCGGCCCTTCTTCTTCCGTGGGCGGCCGGTCTCGCATCGCGATTTGAAGCTGCTCCGCGGCGGTTGCAGATACGGACGAACGGGTGTCGGCGGCTCGAAACAGAACGGGGATGGCGGTCCTGTCGAAGGCATCCGTGACCAACCCGGCTCTCAAGCAAACCTGTCCCTGAAGCAGCCCCGTCGAGGCGCGCAACCCGGACCCGGTCCGGCCGTGTTGCCGGGCTTGCGCCCGGCTGCCCGCACCACCCGAACCGTCTCCAGGTTCCCCTTCGGTGCGCTTCGCCGGTGGGCCGCTTCTGCTCGGGTTTGCAGCCGGGATGGACCCGGATTGCTCGATCAGGAGAAGACCCATGACCAATCTCGTTATTCTCGTCGGCCGTATCGCCCGCGATCCCGAAACCCGCACAACCCAGGTCGGGACCACCATCACCTCGATCTCCGTGGTGACCGACCGTCCGGCCAGGAAGGACGGCAAGACCTACAAGGACGAGAACGGCTACACCGCCAAGGAAAGCGAGTTCCACCGCGTCACCTGCTTCAACGGGCTCGGCCAGAATGTCGCCAAATACTGCACCAAGGGCCAGCTGGTGACCGTCGAGGGCCGCATCCACTACACGCAGTGGGAAGATCAGAGCGGCACCAAGCGCTACGGCTGCGAGATCATCGCCGACAAGGTAGACTTTCTCTCCAAGGGCCGTTCGGGCTCCAACGAGGGCGCTCCCGACATAGACGAGGATTGAGCATCCCCACCCACGACAAGGCCCCGGTGGCGCAGGCCATCGGGGCCTTTTCTTTTGCGTGACTGCTTAGCGGCGGTGCGGGGCATCGAACCCGCGCACCGCCGCGTCTGCCCATCAGGCGGGAACGATGCGCTTCAGCGTCTCGTCGATCCCGAGCGCCATCGACGCGCGGACGAGCTGGCGCAGCTGCGCCGGCTCGATCGTCTCTGCGCCGCATTCGACGAGCAGCTTGCCGAGTTCGGCGGCGGCTTCTTCGCGGAGCCGGGCTTCACGGGCTTCGAGCTCTTCGCGCTGTTCGCGCAGCTTTCTGAGCGCATCCCGGGCGCTCGGTTTGGACCTGGCCATGTGTCGTACCTTTCGCTGGCCGTCGGTCCCCTCCGCCGTCGATTCTGCCACTGTCGGGCCGTGTAGGAAAACGGTTTGTGAGGCGGATCGAGGGCGCACCGGCAACCGTGGGGAGAGGTCTCTCTCGCAGAGCTTCCAAGCGTGATGCGGGCTTGGGGGCCGCGTCAAGGACGACGGGGCCCCACCATTTTTGCCGGGGCAAGCCCCGACAAAAATCGTTTCCCCCATCGCCGCTTCGCGGCCGCGTGTTTCACGCGGTCCCTGACCCGGCCCGTCACCCACATCGCGAATCTCCTGATGCGACGCATCGAACATCAGGAGGACAGTCATGTACGCTTCACCGAACATTGCCCGTGCCGCTTACCAGGCCGATCAGGCAGCCTTCGTTGCTGCCCTTGACCGGGCCCATGCCAGGTCCTTTCACAGCTACTTCACCCAGTATGTCCTGACCGACCATGAGGCCGGCTACATCGCGGTCGACGAGGGTGACTATGGCGCGCTGCCCAAGTCGATGCTGGACCGGGTCGTCGACACCGTGCCGACCAAACTGACCGACGAATTCTGATGCCGCTCCACAGGAGGAAGTCCGTTCAGGGCTTCCTCCTTTCTTTTTGCTCGGCTCCCTTTGAGCCAACGCTTAGGGACGTTCAGGAGGCCATTCCGGCGTCCGTCGATGCGTCCTCCGGGGCGTCGAACCGCTCCAGTCGCTCGGGCATGTCGAGCAGCCTCAGCGCGGCCGCCGAGATCGCTTCCGCCTGGGTCGGAAAGGCCTCGGCCGAGCTGATCGCGACGCCGTCCGAATAGGTGACGGTTGCCTGGTAGCCGTTGCCTTTCGGCGTCGCGCTCAAGGTTACGCTGGCCATCCCGCACTCCTTGTCCGGGGGATTCTTGCCCGCGATCTTACCTCCCGAACTGCACCATTCCCATAGCTGTCGCCTCCCTACCGACAAGCGGGTTGCCCGGCCCACGAGCCGCCGGTCAGCGGGAGCAAATCCGCTCGGTCCGGTTCAGGCAAACACACTGGTTCCTGCCTGCGAAGTTGGGGACAGGGGGCACACCCTACGCGACTGGTCGCAGAGGGAAATGGCGTAAACAGAAAGGGATAGGCGGGAATCTCACCAGTGGCAGCTTCTCAATCAGTTTCGAATGACGCCGGTTTTCAAATCGGATTCGAATGAGAGCTGAGCCAGGGCCGCACAAATCCGGCATTTCTGATGTTCTTGACATGTTCTCGGATTTGACTTACTGAGGACAGGCCTTTCGCAGCGCGACACCGGGCTCCACATTCGAGGAGTCCGTGGATGTCACGGCCAATCTCTCTGCAAGTCCATGTGTCGAACGACCTTGCGGTGCGCGTGCGGGCCGCTGCGCGGCGACGGAAAATCAGCGTCAGCGAGTGGATCCGCTCGCTCCTTTCGCAGGCCTGCGATGACGATGATTACGTCTCCCGCCTCGAGCATTCGGTCAACCGCATTGCCCGCCATTCCGTCTTCCTGATGGTGGGCGTTGATGCGCTCCTGGCGGGGCATCCGGACCACGCGCTGCGCGAGCGAGCGCATCAGGCCTATGCCCGCAAATCTCGTGAACTCGGCCTCGTCGCCGGCACCGACGAGGGAGGCGAAGCATGAAACGCAATCTCGTCAATTTCACCCGCGGCAGCCAGCTTCTCGGCCACTTCAGCTTCATGTTCGCGGCGGGCCTCAAGGGGCCCCTGATCGTCGCCTGCGCCGTGATCGGATGGACCTCGTGGTGGACGCTTTCGGGGAGCCTCTCCGATCACGAGGCCTACCTCGTCTGGATGCGCATCTACGCCGCGATCTACGGCTTCATGGAGTTCGATCCGGAGAAGCGGATCGCGCTCGAGACAGCGTTCGGCGGGACCATCCAGCTTCCCATCGCGATGCTCGACAGCTTCCCGCCCGTGGTGCGGGCGTGGGACCATATGCTCGCTCTGCTGGGCGCCGCCTTGACCCGTTCGGCGCTGCTGCTGGTGCCGGCCTTCGCGCTCTTCTACTGGTTCGCCGCGCGCTTCGGCAGCCGCTCTAAGGAACGCAAGCACGAGCGCGGCGCGCTGCTCGTCACGCTTCCGGAACTCGTCGATGAGCTCCGCGTCCACAACAGGCGCGAACGCTCCCGCGAGTTCACCGAGGCCTTGGGTTGGAAGTGGCGCCTGTGCAGTCCGCGCGAGCTCGCCGCCGCCTTTCCGTACCAGCCCTCCCATCTGGCCACGGTCATCTATCCGTGGCGGCTCGAGCAGAGCCACGCGATGCTGATCGGTACGACCGGCATGGGCAAGACCGTCGCGATGTCGGACATGCTCGCCGAGGCCCGGGCCAAGGGCCAGCGCTGCGTCGTCTTCGACCTGACCGGCGCTTTCATCGAGCACTTCCACGACAGCCGCCGGGACGTCATCCTCAACCCGCTCGACGCACGCTGTCCGGAGTGGAACCTCTTCGACGAGTGCCGCAGCGAGGGCGAGTTCTGGGCCGCGGCCGAGGCTCTCGTGCCCCACGACGGCGGCGGCGAGGCCCAATTCTGGGTGATCGCCGCGCGCGCCCTGTTCGTTGAATTCTGCCTCAAGCTGGTGGCCGAAGGCCGCGCCACCAATGACGCGCTCGCGCGAGAATTGATGACCGCAGACCTCTCTCGCGTCCATGCCATGATGCGCGGAACGATCGCCGATCCGCTCACTGCCCCGGAGGCCGCGCGCATGGCGGAGTCGATCCGCGCGGTGTTCAACGTGAACGCCAAGGCGCTGAAGCTGCTGCCTGTCACGGGGCCGCGCTTTTCGGTCCGCCACTGGCTCGAGGAAGACGACCGCACGGGCTCGGTGGTGTTCATTTCGGCCCGCTATGTCGACATGAGCGTCTGCGCGCAGCTGCTCACGCTCTGGCTCGACATGGCGATGAACACGCTGATGACGACCGCGCGCACCCAGGACCTCAAATGCTGGTTCTTCATCGACGAGCTGGGCGCCCTGCATCGTCTGCCGGCGCTCGAGAAAGGGCTGCAGACAGCGCGCAATTTCGGCGGCGCGATCGTGCTCGGGCTGCACGCCTACGCCAAGCTCAAGGAAGTCTACGGTGAGAACATGGCGATGACGCTATCGTCGCTCGCGCGGACCAAGCTGATCCTCGGCACAGCCGATCGCGAGACGGCGACCTGGTGCTCGGACTTCATCGGCCACCGCCAGGTCCGCGACATGGAGGAAGCCTATACCTACGGCTACAACAATGCCCGCGATGCGGTCAGCCTGACCCCGCGCAAGCACATCGAGCCGCTCCTCCTGCCCGACCAGCTGATGAACCTGCCGAGGCTGTCCGGCTACATCAAGTTCCCCGATGGTTTCCCGGCAGCACCGGTAAAGCTGAAGCCCGTCAGCCGACCCAAGGTGGCAGAGACGTTCATCGGCCGCGCTCAGGATCGGCCCACATCGGGGACATCGGCGCCTGCGCTTCCGCCCGCGCAAGCGCCCCTTCCTAGCGGGCCGCGGTCGACCGAGCACCCGTCGTCGAACGATGACGGCGCGGGCAAGCCCGTGGTTCCCAAACAGGGTGTGCTGGCGCTCGAGCCGCGCCAGCCTGGCGAGGACCGGAAGCCCCCAGTGCGGGACCGACAGGACGCAGCCACAAGCCTGGCGGGCGGCGTGGATGCCCCGTCGTCCGCGACGCAGCGCGGCAGGGCCGGCGACGCGCCGGTGCGTCCCGATGGCCCCGCGTCTGGCGTCCCACTTCCCAAGGATGCGGTGCTGCGTGCGAGCGCGGCGTCCGGTCAGCAGGATCTCGAAAAGGATGCGAAGGAAGCGGTTCGTCCCGATGCTCCCGCAGCCAGGGAACAGGCGCTTCGGCCGCCAGCGGCGGACAAAGCGGCCGGCAGGCGCGGCGATGCGGAGGCACGAAAGTTGATGCTCGAGGACGGCGTGCCCGAGCGCGATCCACCGCCGCGCGAGGAACCCGACCTTGGTGACCTGGAGCTCTGATCATGAAGCCAGGCCCTGCCCGGCCGGGAGCTGGATCATGCTCTCGGTAGCCAATGTCCGCACGGCCGGCGGGGCCGCCAACTACTTCGCCGCCGACAATTACTACACGAGGGCCGATGCCGACCGCTCGGGCGAATGGCTCGGCAAAGGCGCGCAAAAGCTCGGCCTCGAGGGGCAGGTCGAGGCCCGACAGTTCGAGGCCGTCCTCAAGGGCCTGCTCCCCGACGGCAGCCGCGTCGGTAGCGACAACCGCGTGCATCGTGCCGGCACGGACCTCACTTTCTCCATGCCCAAGAGCTGGTCGCTCCTTGCGCTGGTAGGCGGGGACAAGCGGATCCTCGACGCCTACGCCGCCGCCGTCAGGGAGACGCTAGTCTGGGCCGAGAAGAACCTTGCCGAGACGCGGATGGAGGTGCGGGGACGGGAACGAGTGGTGTCGACCGGCAATCTCGTCATCGGCCTGTTCCAGCACGACACCAACCGCAACCAGGAGCCGAATGCCCACCTTCATGCAGTGGTCGCCAATGTGACTCAGGGCCCCGATGGCAAGTGGCGGGCGCTGCGCAACGACAAGCTGTGGGAGCACAACACGCTCCTCAATGCGATGACGATGGCGCGCTTCCGGCTGTCGGTCGAGAAGCTCGGCTACGAGGTCGGCGAGTTCGGCAAGCACGGCAACTTCGAGGCGGTCGGTGTTCCCAAGGCCGTTCGCGACGCATTCAGTTCCCGCCGCGCGGAGATCCTCGATGCCGTGGCAAAGATGGATCATCGCGGCCCGGGAGTGACCGATGCGGCGACCCTGATGACGCGGGCTGACAAGGCCAGGGTCGAGGACCGCGAAGCGCTCGCCCGGGATTGGAGGGGAGCCGCGGCGACGCTCGGCTTCGATCCCGCCAGCGTTATCGCCAGGGCCAATGCGCGGGCCGTGCAGGACTTGGGCGCGGTGCCCGGATTTGGCTCCATGGTCCGCTCGCTCGTCGATCGCGGACGCGCGCTTGCCGCGTCCTTTGCCGAGCGCCTCGGGCTGCGCGAGGGCGACCCGCTGGTACCGGCCAATCTGCGTAACCGGACGCCTGAACAGATCGCGGGAGTGCACGCCGTCGCCTCCGCCATCCGTCATCTCGGCGAGCGCGAGGCGGCCTTCTCGCGCACCGATATCTATCGGACGGCGCTCGACTTTGCGCTGCCCGCTCCGATGTCCGAGATCGAGCGGCGTGTCGACCAGCTGCTCAAGCAGGGGCACTTGCTAAAGGGCAAGGGAGCCGACCGCGATCTCGTGACCACCCGGGACGCGATCGGCCTCGAACAGCGCATCATCGCCGGCGTCGAGAGTGGGCGCGGCGTGGCTCCGGCGATCGTGGCGCCTGACGTCGCGGGCGGGCGGCTGCAGGCGCTCTCCCAGCTCCGCTATGGCATGACTTTGAACGCCGGCCAGGAGGCGGCGGGGCGCCTGCTTCTGGGCTCGCACAACCGGATTGTGGCGATCCAGGGGATCGCCGGAGCGGGCAAGAGCACGGTCCTCAAGCCGGTCGCAGACATCCTCCGCGAAGAGGGTCGGTCGGTGCTCGGCCTCGCGGTCCAGAACACGCTCGTGCAGATGCTCGAGCGCGAAACCGGCATCCCGTCGATGACCGTCTCGCGCTTCCTGCGCCGCTATCGCGACATCCTCGAAGGCGCGGGCCCGGTGCGCCTGGCCGAAGCCCGGGCGGCGCTTCGCGGCACCGTCGTCCTGCTCGACGAGGCCTCGATGGTCGGCAATGCCGACAAGGAAAAGCTCGTCCGGCTCGCCAATCTCCTCGAGCTCGACCGCTTCGCCAGCATCGGCGATCGCAAGCAGTTGGGCGCCGTCGATGCGGGGAAGCCGTTCGATGTGATGCAGCAGGCCGGTGTCGAGACGGCGGTCATGAACATCAACGTGCGCGCCCGCGAGAAGGCGCTGCGCAGCGCCCAATATGCGGCACAGGGCGGGAAGATCGACGAGGCGCTCCGCCACCTTGGGTCGCATGTCGTCGAAGCGCCCGGCACCGCCGCGATCGAAGCTGCGGCGGCCTGGCTCTCGCTGTCGCCCGAGGAGCGCGACAAGACGTCGATCTATGCGTCCGGCCGGGCGCTGCGGGCGCAGGTCAATGACGCGGTCCAGACCGGGCTGCGGGCCAATGGAGAGCTAGGCTCGGCCAGTCTCAGGGTGGACACGCTGTCCCGCGTCAATGTCACCCGCGAGGAATTGCGCTACGCCCGCACCTATGCGCCGGGGATGGTGGTCGAGGTTGATCGCCGCCAACGTGGTCAGCGGCTGCTCAAGGGCCAGTATCGGGTCGTCGAGACGGACGCCGCACGCGAACGGGTGACGCTCGAGAACGAACGCGGCCGACGTTTCGAATTTCGGCCTGGCCAGCTCCGCCCGCAAGGCGAGCAGGATCCGCTCAGGCTGTTCGAGGTGCGTTCGCTTGACCTTCACGCAGGCGACCGCATCCGCTGGACCGAAACCGACCACAAGCGTGGATTGCTCAACGCTGACCAAGCCCGTGTCATCTCGATCGACGGCAAGCGGGTGACGGTGAAGACCTCGCTCGGCGTCGAGCACAAGCTGTCGCGCGACGATCCGATGCTCGAACGCCTCGACCTGGCTTACGCCCTCAACGCGCACATGGCCCAAGGCCTGACGTCCGATCGTGGAATCGCGGTGATGGACAGCCGCGAGCGCAACCTCTCGAACCAGCAGACTTTCCTGGTGACGATCACCCGGTTGCGGGACGGGCTGACGCTGTTCGTCGACAATGCGGTAAGGCTCGAAGCAGCCGTCGACCGCAACCCGGGCATGAAGCGCTCCGCGCTGGAGACGGTCGACCTGCTCCGCGACGCGGCCGCCCGAGGCCAGGCAAAGGGGCGAGCACCGGTGCCCGAGCGCGAGCCGCCTGAGCGCGACCGCTCGCTCACCAAGCCCTTCGAGATCGGGATTTAATAGCGCTACGGGCACGCCGGATCGCATCAATGAACCGGTGTCTGTCCGTCCTTTTCGGAGAGTTGCGCGATGCGCCGGGCAATTGCCCGCCAGGCGCGCACGCCATCGGCATCTCCTGCCTGCGTCAGTGCTTTGATCTGCTCGGCGGCATGGAGCGGTGCGTTCTCGCCGTGACTCTGCAGCACGCGGTTGGCGCAGGCCCAGAGCTCCCACTCGCTCAGCATCAGCGGAAGTAACCGACCAGTCCCATGAGGAAGGCGATGAAGCCGTAGGCGGCGAGGCCCCCGGCCAGGAGATACTCGATCCTCAATTTGCTTTGCCGCGGCCGCGGCGACCCGGCAGGCCAGACCTGCTCGCAGGCGATCCCGTTGAACCCGGCCCGCTGCCCGACGACTTCCACCTGCTGGCCGACGAGGCGGTGCGCTCGCCGTCCGGCGTCGAGTTCCCAGATGCCACCGCCGTTGGCGCGGAGGATGAGACCGAAGCTTCCCTGTTCGAGGCGGCCGCGCAGATGCAGGTCGGCGCTCACTGGCAGGCCGGGCCTTTCCAATAGCGATCCCATCGCAGGACCGTTCCCGTTCGGATCATCGCGCAGGACAGATCCGAACCGGTCGGCAGGCGGCACCAGGCCGCGGTCCGGTTCCCGCCGGCCGATCCTTCCGACCGGCAGGTCAGCCTGGGGCCCGAAACGATGACATGCGCCGTTGAATTGCTCCCGCGGGCACCGCCGAGCAGTCGAACGAGCGCGTCGCGCGCCTGCGTGGCCGAGGCCTCGGGACACGGGTGACCCCGCCGGCAGGTGCCGTCCATCTCGCGCGCAGCAACTCCGGCAAGACGGACATGCGGCCCCTCGGCACACCAGATCGGTCCGTCCCCGTCCCACACATGGGTCGGCGTGCAAGTGAATGTCTGTCCGGCGGTGACGATCGAGGCGGCAAGGAAGATCAGCATGTGCCAGCGGGCTTACTGGAGCGCACGGCCAAACCAAAGCACCCGGCCGACGATGTTGATGCTGCGGCGCTCGAGACCGCGCCAGCTTGGATAGGCCGGGTTGTCGCTCACCACCGAAATCCGGCGCCCCTGCGGTTCGATCGCGATCCGCTTCACGTTGAGCGCGTCGTCCATGCGAAGGACGTAGATGCCGTCGCGCAACCGCGACTGGCCGTCACCCAAGTCGACCATGACCTCGTCGCCGTCATGGAGCGTCGGTTCCATCGAGTCTCCGTGCACGCCGATGATGGACAGGCTCGACGCCTTGCTGGCGGTCAGCCGGCGCAGCCATTTCTCGTCGAAGCCGAATTGCGAGCACTTCGACTCCATCTCGGCCAGTGCCCCATGACCGGCGGAAGCCTCAACGCTGAGCACTGGCACATGGACGAGCTCCACCACTGGTCCTGAACGGCGGTCAGGCGCGCCAAGCACCTTCTCATCGACCCCGAAGAAGCGGGCAAGGACAGCACGGTCCTGCTCGTCGAGGCTCCGCGGACTTCCCCGCCGGATATACTGCTGGATGTAGGCCGCATTGCGTCCGAGGAGGCGGGAGATCGACGAGTAATTGTATCCTCGTTGCTGAATCAGCTCGTCCAGGGCTTTGCGTGCTTCGTCCATCGCCGACGTCCCAAGTGAGTGCCTCTAGGAAATCCGATCCTAGACTCTAGGATGCCTTCCTAGTAGGAACATAACAGGAACACAAGAGTGATGCGAGTCGGGTAAAATGGAGCTTCTGGAGCAAGTCGAGAGCTATCTGGCGAAAACCCGCATGCCGGCAACCACCTTTGGGCGACAGGCGGTAGGAGATCCACGCTTCGTCGACGATCTGCGCGAGGGCCGGCGGCCACGGCGAAAGACGGCGCAACGTGTCCTTAGTTTTCTTGGGACTACGTGAGGTGGTCGCATCGGCCAAAGCTGGATCGCCGAGATAGTCCGACACCGTAATTTGCCGTTGCCAGAATCCCATCCGTCCAATAGGTGTACCCATACAGAAACTGGTCAGTCCAGCTTTTGTGGGGGCAAAGCGTGGACGGCGAGTCAGGTTTACGACGCGGAATCGAGAGCAGGCTGGAATTCATTGAGTTCCGGTTGTTCTGGGAAGGTCACGTAAACCGGAGCGACATCGTCGAGACATTCGGGGTTTCGATCAATCAGGCGTCGGCCGATCTCAACAGATATCTGGGGCTGGCCGAGGCCAATATGGTCTACGACAAGAGCGCGCGAACCTACGTGCGAAGCGCCTTCTTCAAACCGATCTTCCACAAACCCGACGCCGAAAGATATCTCACCCAAATCAGGTCGATCGCCGATAGTGTCATCACGCCCGACGAGGCCTGGATCGGCAGCATTCCCGGCTTCGCCTGCGCGCCAACGCCCGCCCGCGGCGTTTCTCCTGCCATACTTCGCGCAGTCGTGACCGCGATCAAGCGCAAGGAGGCTCTCGAGGTCTGCTATCAGTCGATGTCGTCGCCCGAGCCGGCGTGGCGCTGGATCGCGCCGCACGCATTGGTGTTCGACGGTTTTCGATGGCATGCTCGCGCTCACTGCGATCGGAGCGGCGCATTCAAGGATTTCGTGCTTTCCCGCATTGCTGAGACGCGTGCGAGCAAAAGCTGGGACATCCTCGCGCCACGGGATCAGGATTGGCAAGACAGTGTTGACCTGATCATTGCGCCGCATCCCGAATTGAGCGCCGGTCAGCGCAAGGCGATCGAGCTCGACTACGGGATGGAGAACGGCAAAGCCACAATCTCGGTCAGGCGCGCGCTCCTCTATTATGCTCTCAAACGGCTCGGACTCGATACCGACCCATCCGCGCGGCGCCCGCAGGATCAGCAAATAATCCTGCTGAACGCGGACGAGATCAGCTCTGCGATGCGAGTTGGAACCTATGCTCAGGCAAGCGGAGATCGCGATGCTTGAGCGCCTTCAGCAAGTGGTCGCCGATGCTGCCCAGCTCAACAGCAAGCTGGTAATCGTCGTCGCGAATTCCGGAAACGGCAAGACAGCCCTGCTCACCGAGTTCGCGAAGAGCCGGGACCTGCCGATCATAAACGTCGGTAGCGAACTCTCGAACCTGCTTGTCCCGGTCGCCTCGTCGCAAAGAAGCTTTGAGGTGATGGGCGCTTTGAGGGGCCTGCTGTCGCAGCACCGTGATCGAGGAGTAGTAGTACTCGACAATATCGAGGTCATGTTTGATGCAGAGTTAAAGATAAATCCTTTCGATACAATCAAACGCTTGGCCCATGCTTTGACGGTGGTCGTGGCCTGGCCGGGTAACCTTAGGGACGGCCGCCTGCTTTACGCCAAGGTGGGGCATCCCGAACACTGCGACGTCGGCATTGATGGCGCCATCGTGCTTGAGTTGAATTGAGCTTTGAGAGGAATTTTGGAGATGACCATGCGGTATGGCGATCTCATCCAATTTGAGCCGATTGAATCGGTTATCCAGCTTCTGGACGCGAACCGTCCGGACGAAGCGAAAAGGCTCGTTTCGACTTACGTGATTTCCGATGATATGGCAGAGCGCATCGCGACGCTGATCGTCCCTCAGCTGTCGTTCGACGAAGCCGTGGACCACAAGGGACTTCTCGTCGTCGGCAATTACGGCACTGGTAAATCGCACCTCATGTCGGTGCTGTCGCTCGTCGCCGAGGATGCCGCCTACCTTCCTTTGATCCGCCATCCCAAAGTGGCTGAAGCTGCGACCGCGATCGCCGGCAAGTTCAAGGTCCACAGGATCGAGATCTCTAGCCAGATGTCACTTCGTGACATCATTACCCAGCAGCTCGAGCTTTTCCTGGAGAAGAATGGCGTCAGCTACGCCTTCCCGCCTGCGGACAAAGTGATCAACAACAAGGCCGCCTTCGAAGAGATGATGACCGCCTTCGCGGAAGTTCATCCCAGCCAGGGCGTGCTTCTCGTCGTCGACGAATTCCTCGAATATTTGCGGTCTCGCAAGGATCACGATCTGGTCCTCGATCTGTCGTTCCTGCGCGAAATTGGTGAAGTCGCAAAGCATCTGCGCTTCCGCTTCGTGGCCGGCGTGCAGGAAGCCATCTTCGACAGCAGCCGCTTCCAGCACGTTGCAGACAGCCTGCGCCGCGTGAAGGATCGCTTCACGCAAGTGCTGCTTGCGCGCCAGGACGTGAGCTTCGTAGTCGCCGAGCGTCTCCTGAAAAAGACCGCCGATCAGCAGGACAAGATCCGCGCGTACCTGACTCCATTCGCCAAGTTCTACGGCTCGATGAACGAGCGCATGGACGAGTACGTCAGGCTGTTCCCGGTGCATCCCGACTACATCGGGACGTTCGAGCGTCTGGTGTTCACCGAGAAGCGCGGCGCCTTGGTGACTTTGCGCGATCAGATCCAGGCGATCTTGAAGGACGAGGTTCCAGGCGATCGGCCAGGCTTGATCGGATACGACAAGTTCTGGGACACCGTCACGTCGAACTCTGTTCTTCGGGCGGATCCCAATATCGGTCCGGTGCTGAAGGTCTCCGAGGTTCTCTCGGAACGGGTCACCAAGGCATTTACGCGCCCGACCTACAAGCCAATGGCGCTTCGTATCATCGACGGCTTGTCAGTGCATCGCCTGACCACCGGCGGCGATATCTACGTTCCCGTGGGCCCGACTGCCGAAGAGCTTCGCGACACGCTCTGTCTTTTCCAACCGGGCATCGAGGACATGGGCGGAGAGCCGGAAGCCGACTTGCTTTCACTTGTGCAGACCGTGCTTCGAGAAACGCTCAAGACCGTCAATGGTCAGTTCATCTCGAAGGCGTCTGACACCGAGCAGTACTACCTCGATCTCAAGAAGGACGTCGATTACGACGCGCAGATTGAGAAGCGGGCCGAGGCACTGTCGGAGGATGCGCTCGATCGCGCCTACTACAGCGCGATCCGGCAGCTGATGGAGCGAACCGACGAGACAAGCTACGTCACCGGTCACCAGATCTGGCAATATCAGATCGAATGGCAGGGCCGGCGCGTCGAGCGCAACGGTTACCTGTTCTTTGGAGCGCCGAACGACCGCCCAACCGCACAGCCCGAGCGCGACTTCTACATCTACTTTATCCAGCCTTACGATCCTCCGCGTTTCCGGGATGACAGCAAAGGGGACGAGGTTTTCTTTCGCCTGAAGGGCAGGGACGAAGCCATCGATCGACACCTCTCGTTCTACGCCGCGGCACAGGATCTCGCTTCCACGGCCAGTGGCGGCGCGAAGTCTATCTACCTCGACAAGGCAAAGGATGCCCTGCGAGACATCAGCAAGTGGCTGCAAGAAAAGCAGATGACGGCCTTCGAGGTCTCATATCAAGGGAAGGTCAAGACCCTACAGGACTGGGCCAAGGGTGTGTCGTTGAGGGATAACGCGCGCCTCGGACCTGACGAGCGCATCAATTTCCGTGACGTCGTAAACGTCATATCCGGTCTCGCGCTCAACAACCAGTTTGCGGAAGATGCGCCGGAGTATCCCGCCTTTTCAGCTCTGGTGACAGAAGCGAACCGCAAGCAGCTTGTAGCCAATGCCTTGCGGGCGTTGGCCGGCGGTGGCCGCACGAAGGATGCGATCATCATCCTCGACGGACTTGAAATGCTCGACGGCGACCGGATCGAGCCCACGCGCTCGCGCTACGCCAAAGATGTTCTCGAGAGATTGAAGGCCAAGGGGCATGGCCAGGTCCTCAACCGAAGCGAGCTTCTGAGCGGCGATGGCGACGTAGAATTTTTCTCGCCAATCAAGTTTCGTCTTGAACCCGACCTCTTGGTCACGGTCCTGGGCGCATTGGTCTACGCAGGGGACATCGTTCTCGCGGTGACCGGCGACAAGATCGATTCAGGCAAGATTTATTTGCTCGCCGAGCGGTCCCTGGACGAGTTGAAGCAGTTCAAGCACGTCGAGGCTCCGAAGGAAATCAACGTCGCATTCTTTGCAGTCCGCGATTATGTCGAGTCCGGCAGCCGGAGGCTCGGATTTGCG
>VFQO010001557.1_pt1 | contig 16999 bp, 13 predicted proteins | sample 3512331 | NCBI WGS metagenome assembly VFQO01 (sample SAMN10412371, study PRJNA504923) | tailings metagenome | isolation source: Replicate 3 from Balatoc abandoned mine | place: Philippines: Itogon, Benguet | collected 2017-08-28
GCACCACCAGCAGCATCAGCAGCGCGGCCGCGCCGTCGATGCCGCTTTGCTGGCCAAGCACCCACAGCAGCCAGACCACGGTGGCAAACATGGGGAAGGCCATGAACTGCTTGAAGCGCAGCATCCACGGCCCCGGGCGCGGCAGCGCGCGCGCGACCGCCGGCACCCAGCTGGCGAGCAGGTAGGGCAGGGCCATGCCCAGGCCAAGCACGGCGAACACCGCCAGCGCCTGCGCGGTGGGCAGCGCCACCGCCAAGCCCAGCGAGGCGCCCATGAAGGGTGCGGTGCAGGGCGAGGCGACGGCGGTGGCCAGCACGCCGGTGAGGAAGGCGTCGGCCGTGGGGTGGCGCAGTTGCAGGCCGGCCAGCCGGCCGGGCGCGAGCTGGCCGAACTCGAACAGGCCGGCCAGGTTGAGGCCGATGACGGTGAACAGCACCGCCAGCGCCGCCACCACGGCCGGGCTCTGCAGCTGAAAACCCCAGCCCAGCTGCTCGCCCGCGGCGCGCAAGCCCAGCAACAGCGCGCCCAGCGCCATGAAGGACAGCACCACGCCCGCGGTGTAGGCCAGGCCGGCGCGGCGGTGCGCGCGGCGGTCGTCGGCGTGTTGCGCGAAGGCCATCACCTTGATGGCCAGGACCGGGAACACGCAGGGCATGAGGTTGAGGATGAGGCCGCCGATGAGCGCGCCCAGCAGGGCGGCGCCAAGGGTGAGGGAGGTTGTCGATGTGGGCGCGCTGGCACCGGCGCGCGCCGCGTTGGCGTCCAGCGCGGCCTGCAGCGCATCGGGCACGGCCGCCGGCAGCGGGGCGGCCGCAGGCCAGGTGCCCTGCACCGGCACCTGCAGCCGCACGCCGGCCTCGCCCGCGCCCGAACCCGCGGGCTGGGCCGGCGCCACCACCAGCGCCATCTGGGCGGGCGCTTCGAAGCGGTGCGGTGAGAGCGGGATGCGTGCGCTCCAGCGTCCGTCCTCCCAAGCCTGGGTCCAGGCGGCGCCGGGCTCGATCACGCCGGTGAGCTCGGGGAAGAACTCCAGCGAGCGGCCGCGCCATGCGGCGGGCAGGCCGTCCAGCGCCACGCGCAAAAAGCCCTCTTCGGGCTGCAGCTGGCTGGCCCCAGGGGGTTGCTCGCGCGGCAGGGCGGCCTGCATGGCCGCGAACAGCGGGCCATGGCCGGCGCTGGTGCCGTTCACCGGCAGGTCGAGCGCAAAGCTCGCTTCCTCGGGAATGCACTCCTTCTTGCACACCAGCCAGGCGGCGTCGAGCTTGACGGGGAGCGTGTCGCCGCGGAAGTTATCACTCACCTGCAACGGGACCGGGAGGATCACGGTGCCGTCGTAGCCGTAGTTCGCCAAGGTGCCGATCGGGAACTTGCGCGGCGTGGGCCAGGCGATCTCGCCCGCGCTCACGCCCTCCGGCAATGTCCAGCGCAGTTCGGTGGGCAGGCCCGAGTCGCCCGCGTTCTTCCAGTAGGTGTGCCACTCGGGCGCATGCTCCAGGCGCAGGCCCACCCACAGGGGCTGGCCGGGGCGCACGCCCTCGGGGGCGTGTGCGACGAGCTCGGCACGGGTCTGGGGCGACTGGAACACACCGCCGGGCGCCGGCGCACCCGCCGTGAGCGCGCCCAGGCCTTGCGCCAGCGACGGCAGCGCGCAGGCTGCCAGGCCCGCCGGCAGCAACAGACGCAGAACTTGACGCAACAGGGTTTGCCGCACGCGGGCGGCCAGCGAAGATGGGTTCATGGCACGGGGATTGTCGGCCCCACGGGGCCGCCGGGGTATGACGGCACCGGCTCATCCGAGTTCCGGGCCGCGGCGCGCGGCTGTCGGCCGCCAAGCGGGGGCGACGGCCACGCCTGCGCGGGCTCGCCATCCCCGGGGACTTTCCCCGCTCGACATTTTTTCGGTACAACCCGGGTCTGGCCGTTCAACACCTGACCACCACCATCGGAGGGATGCCGCATGGGAGCGATCGTGGAAGTGGCGCTGATGCCCTGGGCGCGGCGCATGAAGGACAAAGTCAACCTGCCGATCCGTCTGTACTGGCGCGACGGCGGCACGCCGCTGGATCTCGGGCATTTCGAGCGCCCCGCGGTCACCATCCGCGTGAAGGACGCGAGCGGCCTGCCGCTGCTGATCGACCCCAACCTCGACACCCTGGGCCGCGCCTACGTGGAAGGCTTGATCGACGTCGAGGGTGCACTGGCCGACGTGGTGGCCGCCGCGCATGGCCTGGCCGATCACGCGCAGCCCGAGAACGGCCTCATCGGGCGCATCAAGCGCAGCTTCGTGCACACGCGCGAGGTCGATGCCGAGGCGATCCAGTACCACTACGACGTGTCCAACGCGTTCTACCGTGCCTGGCTTGACGAGAACATGGTCTATTCCTGCGCGTACTTCGAGAACGGTGACGAGACGCTGGAGCAGGCACAGCTGGCCAAGATCGACCACATCCTGCGCAAGATCCGTCTGCAACCCGGCCAGCGCCTGCTCGACATCGGCTGCGGCTGGGGTGCGTTGGTGCTGCGCGCGGCCAGCAGCTTCGGTGCGCGTTGTGTGGGCATCACGTTGTCGAAGAACCAGCACGAGCTGGCCACCGAGCGCGTGAGGCAGGCCGGCCTGCAGGACCGCATCGAGATCCGCCTGCAGGATTACCGCGACGTGCGCGACGAGCCGTTCGACCGCGTCACCAGCGTGGGCATGTTCGAGCACGTGGGGCTGGACAACCTGGTGCCTTACTTCCAGCAGATCCGTCGGCTGCTGCGGCCCGAAGGCTGGGCCATGAACCACGGCATCACCAGCACCGACGCCCACGACGGCGAGACGAAGCACGGCGGCGGCAGCTTCATCGAGCGTTACGTGTTTCCGCGCGGCGAGTTGCCGCACATCGGGACCGTGTTGCGCACCATGCAGGAGGGCGGGCTGGAGGCCTTCGACATCGAGAACCTGCGCCGCCACTACGCACGCACCTGCAGCGCCTGGAGCGAGCGCTTCGAGGCCAGTGCGCACGCGCTGCGCTCCATGGTCGACGAGAGGACCTGGCGCATCTGGCGCGTCTATCTTGCCGGCTGCGCATGGGCGTTCGAGCACGATGAGATCGCGCTGTACCAGGTGCTGTGCCGGCCCTCGGGGCGTGTGGCGGCGGAGCTCCCGTGGTCGCGGCGCTGGCTCTACGACGGCCGCTGACCGGGCGCCGCAGGCCCTAAGATCGCGCGATGCCGCAAGCCCTGCCCTCGCGCTTCTGGAGCGACCTCACCACCACCGACTTCGCCGCACTCGACGGCGCGCGCACCATCGCCGTGCTGCCGGTGGCCGCCGTCGAGCAACACGGCCCGCACCTGCCGCTGTCGGTGGATGCCGACATTGCGCGCGGTGTCATCGACGCGGCGTTGCCGCACCTGGCGGCCGACCTGCCGGTGCTGTTCCTGCCGCCGCAGGTGGTGGGCTTCTCGCCCGAGCACACGGCGTTTGCGGGCACGCTCACGCTCAAGGCCGAGACGCTGATCCGCCTGTGGACCGAACTGGGTGAATGTGTGGCCGACGCCGGCGTGAAGAAGCTGGTGCTGTTCAACACGCACGGCGGGCAGACGGGCCTGCTGGACCCGGTGGCGCGCGATCTGCGCGCGCGTCGCGGCCTGCTGGCGTTCAGCACGAGCTGGTTCCAGTGGCCGCTGCGCGGAGCCGATGGCGAAGACATCAACGCGCGCTTTGCGGCGCAAGAGCACCGCTTCGGCATCCACGGGGGCGAGATCGAGACCTCGCTCATGCTTGCCTTGCGCCCGGAGCGCGTGCGCATGGCGCTGGCGCAGCACTTTCGCTCCAGCAGCGAGCAGCGCGCGGCGCAGTTCGAGCTGCTGGGCAACGGGCGCAGCGCGCGCTTTGCCTGGCAGACCCAGGACCTCAATGCCAGCGGTGCGGTCGGCAACGCCGCGGCGGCCACGGCGGACAACGGCGCAGCGCTGCTCGACGCCGCGGGGCGCGCGCTGGCGCAGCTGCTGAGCGAGATCGATCGCCTGCCGGCAGACACCCTGCGCTGACGCCGCCGCGCGGCTCGCCGGGCGGCGCCTCAGGCGTAGGTGATCCAGTCCCGGTAGTCGGGGTGATCCAGGTGCGGCAGCGTGTTGTACGTGAGCAGGCTGTGCCGCTTGGGCGTGAACTGGAACTCCGTCACCGCGCAGTTGCGGATGCGCAGGTTCAGCTCGATGGTGGCCTCGGGGCTGAGCCCGAGGACGTGACCCACCGCGGTGGCGATCGGCCCGCCGCTGGAGACGATGAGCACGTTCTGGCCATGATGTTGCGCCCGCACGTGGTCGAGCGCGCCGGTGATGCCACGCACGAAGTCGTCGTAGCTGGGCATGCCCTGCGGGCTCACGGTGCCGGCCATCCACTGCGTCAGCCCGTCGCGCAACAGGCGGAAGTGGTGGCGGTAGGCCTCGGGCGTGTCGGGCTTTTGCAGCGGCTGCGGGTGGATGCTGCGGATCACGGCCTCGGCGTCGTATTCGTTGAGGCCGGGCCAGGCCAGCGGCTGCAGCGCCATGCCCGCGCCCTCGGCGATGCCCTCGAAGGTCTGCGCGTGGCGTTTGAGCGTGCCGGTGATCGCAGCGTCGAACCGCAGACCTCGCTCGGCCCAATGTTGGCCCAGGCGCACGGCTTGCCGCTGACCGAGCTCGCTGAGCCGGTCGTAGTCATCGGTGCCGAAAGAGGCCTGGCCATGCCGCACGAGGTAGAGCGTTCCCATGCGGGGCATTCTCGGTGGCGCATCGGCGCGGCTTTTGTCCCGGCAGCGACTGGGCAGTGGCAGGACTGTCACCTGCGCGAAAGGGTGCTGGCCGCCGCTGCAGGCGGTTAGCGCCGGTTTTGCCCCTCTTTTTTCGCGTGCTGCACCGCGGCCGGCGTGTTGCAATCGCCAAGCGGTGTTCTGCGGAAGTGCCGTTGCCCGATCTCCCGACAGCCCAACACCGGTATTCCTGTCCATGTCTTTCGAACTGCAGACGCTGCAGACCTTGCTGGCCTTGTGGGTCGGGCTGGACATCGTCGTCGCGCTGGCCTTTGCCACCCAGTACCGGCGCGTGACGCGCAACGATGCGGCGGGGTGGTGGGCGCTTGCCTGCCTGGCTCACCTGCTCGGCCTGATCGCCGTGGCGGCGCGCCCCTGGATGGCGGCGTGGATCGCCCTGCCGCTGGGCAACGTGTTGTTCACCCTCACGTTCGCGCTGCTGTGGATCGGTCTTCGCGCGCACACCGGTCTGCCGCTGGCGCGCGCGCTGCAGGTCGTGGGTGCGCTGCTGGCAGGGTCCTGCGCGGCCTACCCGTTCTTCTTGCTGGTCGTGGACAGCGTGGCCGTGCGTCAACTGGTCTGGGTGGGCTCGAACGTGCTGTTGCTGGGGGGCATGCTGCGCGACGTGCGCCGTCGCGCGCCGCGCCCGTTGTCGATGGAATGGCGCTCCCTGCGCTGGGTTCTGATGGCGCAGATCGCCGGCATGCTGGCCTCGGTGGTGCTGGCGCAGGCATTGCAGTGGACGCTGCAGCAGACCGTCGGCGCGCTGCTGTTCTTCTTTTTCTTCGCCTACCTCTTCAACGCGCTGGTGCTCAACGGGTTGATCACCTTGCGCCTGCGCCAGGAGGCCGAACTGGCCCGCGCCGAGGAACGCCAGCGCGAGACGGATCTGCGCCACCTGCTGGACAACCTGGATGCTGGCGTGATGGTGTTCCACCCCGATCACACGCTGTGGCGCATGAACAGCGCAGCGCGGCGCTGGCTCGGCTGGGAAGAGTCGCGCGACAGCAATCTGCTGGTCGAGCCGGTGCGCGTGGACTGGCAGATGCTGGGCGAGGATGGTGAGCCGCTGCGCCGCCACGACTTGCCCTTCGAGCGCGTGCTCGTCACCGGCCAGCCGGTGCGCGGCGCCATCGTGGGCATGGCCACGGACGGCGGCGCGCGCGTGCGCTGGGCCCTGTGCAGCGCCTACCCCGAAAACGATGCCCACGGTGGTCTGCGCAGCGTGGTGCTGACCTTCATCGATATCACCGCGATGCGCACTGCCCAGGCCGAGCAGAAAGCCCTGGAGGCGCGGCTCGCGCAGTCGCAGAAGATGCAGGCACTGGGCACCCTGGCCGGCGGCGTCGCGCACGACTTCAACAACATCCTGGCCGCCATCCTGGGCAATGCCGACCTGGCGCGCGAGGATCTCGCCGCGGGTGCGCGCGCGCACGAGAGCCTCGAAGAGATCAGCACCGCGGCGCGGCGCGGGCGCGAACTGGTGCGCCAGATCCTGGCCTTCAGCCGCCAGCAACCCCTGGCGCGGCAGCGCCTGCAACTGGCGGATGTGGTGGCCGAATCCTGCGCGTTGCTGCGCGCGGCCCTGCCGCCTCAGTTGCAGCTGGTGCAGTCGCTGGGCGAGAAGGTCCCCGAGATCTGCGCCGACCCGACCCAGCTGCAGCAGGTGCTGGTCAACCTCGGTACCAACGCCGTGCACGCCATGCCGGGCCGCGGCGGGTGCGTGACCTTCGCACTCGACACGCTGGCGTCGCACGACGCCAGCCTGCCACCCGAGATGGCGCAGGTCTGTGCCGAGACGGGCCTGCCGGCCGTGCGCCTGCGCGTGATCGATGAAGGTTGTGGCATGGACGATGCGGTGCTGCACCGAGTGTTCGAGCCCTTCTTCACCACCAAGCCGGTGGGGCAGGGCACCGGTCTGGGCCTGCCGGTGGTGCTGGGCATCGTGGAGGCGCATGGCGGCCACATCGGCCTGTGCAGCCGCCCCGGCGAAGGCACCACCGTCACACTGCTGTTTCCTCCCGCCAACACCGCCGCGGACACACCCGCCACCAAACCCGTCACAATGGCCCGCGTGGAACACAACCCCGCCGCCAGACCCGAGGCCGACGACGGCCATGCACCGCACGTGCTCTATCTCGACGACGACGACACGCTCGTCTTTCTGGTGCGCCGCCTGCTGGAACGCCGGGGTTACCGTGTCACCGCGGTGGGCTTGCAGGAAGAGGCGTTGACCCTCGTGCGCGAGCGCCCGGGCCACTACGCGCTGCTGCTGACCGACTACAACATGCCCGGCATGTCGGGCCTGGACGTCGCGCGCGCCGCGCTGGCGGCCGACCCGTCACTCACCGTGGCCGTGGCCTCGGGCTACATCACCGACGAACTGCAGGCCGAGGCGCAGGCCGCCGGCGTGCGCGAGGTGGTGTTCAAGACCGACGCGGTCGACCAGTTCTGCGAAATCGTCGCGCGGCTGGTCACGCCTCCCGCCGACGCCTGAACGCCCCGGGCCGCCGGCCCTGCGGTGCAGCACGCGCTTTCGGCGAAGCGCTCACACCCCGGTTCCCGCCAGCACGCGGGCAAAGCGCGCGCTGTCCACGTTGGCGCCGCTCAGGGTCGTGCCCACCACCTGTCCGCGCAGCGCAGCGCGTTCCTGCCACGCGGCCGCAAAGCCCGCAGCGCCCGCGCCCTCGGCCACGTTGTGGGTATCGGCAAACAGCATGCGCATGGCCTCGGCCACCTCGGCATCGCTCACACGAACCACATGGTCGAGCTCGCGCGCCAGAATGGCCAGGGCGTCTGCTTCGGCCACACGGCAGGCCATGCCGTCGGCAAGTTCGGTGCTCACGGCCGCTTCCACCACGCGGCCAGCGGCCAGCGAGTCGGCGTAGGTGGTCGCGTGTGCGCTGACCACGCCCACGATGCGCGTCTTCATCCCGAGCGCACGCTTTGCCGCGATGGCCGAGCAAACACCCGAACCCAGGCCGATCGGCACGTAGAGCACGTCCAGGTGCGGCGCAGCGCGAAAGAACTCCCACCATGCCGTGGCCACGCCGCGGAGCAGGTCGGTGTGAAAGCTGGGCACCATGTGCGCACCGTGCTCGGCTGCCAGTGCAAACGCGTGCTCGCGCGCCACCTGAAACTCATCGCCGTGCTCGATCAGTGCGGCGCCCAGGCTGCGCATGGCGGCATTCTTCTCGACCGAATTGCCATGCGGCACAACGATGGTGCAGGGCACGCCGCGCGTGCGCGCGGCCCAGGCCACGCTCTGGCCATGGTTGCCGCGCGTGGCGCTGATGACCGCGCGTGGCAATGCACCGCGGCGCGCCAGCGCGTCGAAATAGGTCAGGCCGCCGCGGATCTTGAACGCGCCGACGGGCGTGTGGTTCTCGTGCTTGAGCCAGCACTCGGTGCCCAGGCGTTCGCTGAGCAACGCCCAGCGGTGTTGCGGCGTGGGGCCGAAGGCGCGGTAGACCACGGCGGCGGCGTCTTCGATGTCGGCGAGGGTGGGCAGGGTCACGCTCATGGTGTCAACGCAGTTCCCGTGCCTGTTCGCGGTCGAAGAGGCGCGGTGTGATGGCGGGTTCGCCGTTGTCCACCGCTTGCGCGTGCAGGCCGATGGCGGCCAGCGCGGTGTGCACGGCCACGGCCTGCGGGTGCGCGAGCCCGAGCCCCTGCAGCCGCAGGCCGCTCTCGGGCAGGGTGTGCGCGGGGTGAGGGCCGCTCCACTGGATGAGCGTGGGGAGCACGCCATCGAACAGGCGCGCGCCGTCGTCGCGCACGGTGATGCGCCACTGCAGCAGGCCGCGCGGCGTGTCGCGAGAGGCCGTGAGCACCGGGCCCGGGTCGAGTCCCAGCGCGAGCCAGGCCCGGCGGGCGGCCTCGATGTCGTCGACGCGCGCCACCCAGTGGATGACCTGCGGGCCCTGGCGCTGCAGCCGTTCGCGCAAGGCGGGGTCATCGAAGTCGAACCAGCGCTTGAGCGGATGCGCGCGTGTGGGCCGCGCGGCGGGGTTGATCGCGATCACTTCGAGGTAGGCGCGCTCGGCACCGTCGAGCCGCAGCAGGCGGTTGTGGGTGCCGAAGAGGGCATGCGCGCCGCCCGGGGCCGGCGTGCGCTTGAGCGTTCGTTCGCACCAGGCCACCCCTTCGTCTAACGAGGCGGCCGCGACAACGAGGTGGTCGAAGGCGGCATGCATCGGGGTGTCCTTCAGAGCTGAACCGTGCCCTGGATGCAGGTGACCGTCTCGCCACCGATCCACACCGTGCCGTCGCTCGCGCGCTCCACGTGCACGCGGCCGGCGCGCTGCAGCGTCGTCCCCTGGGCGGCCACGTAGCGCTCGGGCGCCATGCCGGCGCCGATGAGCCACTGCGCAAGCGCTGCGTTGAGGCTGCCGGTCACCGGGTCTTCGACGAGGCCGTTGTTGCCTTGGAAGAAGGCGCGCACCTCGAAGGCGATGTCCTCGGCGTGCGAAGCGCCCACCACGCCCACCTTGCCGCGGGGTCCGACGACGCCCACGTCCAGACCCGCGAGCACGGCGGCGTCGGGCTTGATTGCAAGCACCTGTTCGGCGCTGCGCAGCATCACACCGCGCCAGCCCGGGCCGTTGTCGCACCAGCTGTGGGCCACGATGTCGTCGCGCGTCACACCCAGGCCGCGTGCGATCAGCGTCAGGTCGGCGTCGTCCAGCGGGCCCGAGCGGCGCAGCGGGGGTGCGGCGAACGCGAGGCGTGCGCCGTCGCGGCGGATCTTCACCAGGCCCACACCACACTCCTGCACCACATGCTCACCCTGCGGACGCCCGCCCGCGGCCAGCCAGGTGTGGGCCGTGCCGAGCGTGGGGTGGCCGGCGAAGGGGAGCTCGCGCCCGGGGCAGAAGATGCGCACGCGGTAGTCGGCGCCTGCCTGTCGGGCTTCGTCGCTGGGCGGCAGCAAGAAGGTGCACTCCGACAGGTTGGTCCAGTTGGTGAAATGCTGCATCTGCTCGGTGCTCAGGTCCGAGCCGTCGAGCACCACCGCGAGCGGATTGCCGCGGTACGGCGTGGCCGTGAAGACGTCGACCTGGGCGAAGGGGCGGGTTTTCATGGAAAGCACTCAGGACAGGGGAAGGTCAAGCACGCCGCGGGCGCAGGGCTGGGCGAGCCAATGGTCGAAGTAACGCTGGAGGTGAGGCCACGCGGGGCGCGCTTGCGGCAGGCCGAACCAGCGGTGCAGCTCGCAGGCGATCGGAAAGTCGGCCATGCCGGGTTCGTCGCCGAGCATGAAGGCGCGCTGCGCGAGGTGCTGGTCGAGCCAGGTGAGCAGCGGCTCGGTGGCCTTGACCGATGCGGCGATCGCAGCATGATCGCGCTGCGCTGCGCGGCGGGCGTGCGAACCCATTGCACGAAAGCGGGGCCGCTGGCGCGGTTGAGCGTGGTCTGCTGCCAGTCCATCCAGCGCTCGGCGTCGGCGCGCAGACGCAGGTCCGCGGGGTAGCCGCGCCCCTCTCGCGCGCACAGGTAGCGCACGATGGCATTGCTCTCCCAGAGCGTGAAGTCGCCGTCCTGCAACACGGGCACCAGACCGTTGGGGTTGAGGGCGCGGTAGGCGGGGGTGTCAACGACGCCGAAGGCCATGCCGGCGTCGGTGCGCGGCAGTTCAAGGTCGAGCCACTGGGCGCACAGCACCACCTTGCGCACGTTGATCGAGCTCAGTCGGCCCCAGAGGTGAAGGCTCATGCGGCCACAGTGACGGTACGTGGCAGGTGTTCGCGAACCGTCTGCGCCAGCGCCGCAATGCCGCGATCGATCTGCTCGACGCTGGCCGTGACGAAGGACAGGCGCAGTGCGCGCGGGTCGGGCCGATCGGTGTAGAACGGTGCGCCAGGCACAAAAGCCACGCCGCGCTCCACCGCGTGTGGCAGCAGCGCCACCGCGTCCATGCCCTCGGGCAGGCGCAGCCACAGGAACATGCCGCCGTCGGGCGCGTTCCATTGCACGTCCAGTCCGGCCATCTCGCGCTGCAGCGCGGCGAGCATGGCGTTGCATTGCGCGTGGTACAGCGCGCGGATGGTGGGCACGTGGCGCTCGAGGAAGTTGCCCTCGAGCACGCGACTCACCAGGCGCTGGTTGAAACCGGGGGTGTGCAGGTCGGCCGCCTGCTTGGCTTGCAGCAACTTGGGGTAGAGCGCCTTGGGCGCCACGAGGTAGCCCAGGCGCAGCCCTGGCGCGAGCACCTTGGAGAACGAGCCCAGGTAGAGGCTGCCCTCGGGGTTGCGTGCGGTCAGCGGCGCCGGCGGCGGCGCGTGGAACCACAGGTCGCCGTAGGGGTTGTCCTCAACGATGGGCAGACCGGCTTCGGCCGCGGCCTGCACCACGGCGGCGCGGCGGGCCTCGCTCATCGTGCGACCGGTGGGGTTCTGGAAGTTGGGCAACAGATAGGCGAAGCGCGCGCCCGGCGCCTGGCGCCGCAGGTCGTCGGGGTCCACGCCCTCGGCGTCGCTGGCCACGCCCTGGAAGTGCGGCTCCATCGGCGTGAAGGCCTGCAGCGCGCCCAGGTAGGTGGGCGTTTCCACCAGCACGCGGCTGCCGCTGTCGATCAACACCTTGGCGACCAGGTCGAGCCCCTGCTGGCTGCCGGTGGTGATGAGCACCTGCGAGGCGTCCACGTTCCAGGGCAGTTGACTCGCCACCCACTCGCGCAGCGGCGCATGGCCTTCGCTGGCGGCATATTGCAGCGCAGCCGAAGCGTCCAGGCGCAACACCTCGGCACAAGCCTCGGCGAAGGCACTGACCGGGAACGTTCTGGGCGATGGCAGGCCACCCGCGAAGCTGATGATGCCAGGCCGCTCGGTCACCTTGAGGATCTCGCGCAGCACGGACGGATTCATGCGCTCGGCACGGCGCGACAGGGTCCAGGATGTCTTGTTCATGGCGTGGCCTTGACGGGGGTGGGTGACGTGTCTGTGGATGCGGCAGGCGGTGGCGCGGCGCCAAAGCGGCGGCCGGCGAACACGCTGACCACCACGGCCAGCGCGAACACCAGGGTGAGCTTGTCCAGCGTTTCCCCCAGCAGCGGTACGGCCACGCCGATGGCGATGAAGGGTTGCAAGAGCTGCAGTTGGCTCACGCGCAAGGCGCCGCCCAGCGCGAGCCCGCGGAACCACGCAAAGAAGCCCGCCCACATGGAGAACACGGCAACATAGCCCAGCGCCAGCCACGCACCGGTCCGCACCGGGCCTTCGGGCCAGGTGAGCAGCGCACCGGGCAGCGTGAGCGGCAGTGCGAGCGCGCAGATCCAGCTGATCACGCGCTCGGCACCGAGCGCGGGCGTGACCTGCGTGCCGCCCACGTAGCCCAGTGCCGCAGCCATCACGGCGCCCACGAGCAGCGAATCGGCCCAGGTCAGGCCGAAACCATGGCCCATCTGGTGGGCACGCAGCAGGCTGTAGACCACCACGAGCAAGCTGCCCAGCACGGCGAACACCCAGAAGCCCAGGCGCGCGCGCTGGTGCATCAGCCAGGCTGCCACGGCCGCGGTGGCCAGCGGCAGCAGGGCAATGAACACCGCCGCGTGGCTGGCGCTCACGTGCCGCAGCGCCCAGCCCAGCAGCAGCGGAAAACCGAGCACGTTGCCCAGCGCCGCCAGCGCCAGCGGGCCGCGATGCGCTGGCTGAGGCCAGGGCGCGCGCGTGGCCCACAGCCAGGCGACGGAGAGCAGGCCGGCGATGGCCGCGCGCGCCCAGGTCACGAACCAGGGCGAGAGTTGTGGCGCGTCGGCGCTGCCGGTGGCCAGGCGCGTCATGGGCAGCGTGAGGCCGAAGACAGCCACCCCCACCAGACCCAGCAGCATGCCGCGGGTTTCGTCTTTCATACGGTGAGCATCCACAGGGCCGTGGCGACCAGCACCCCGGCCAGCACGCGGTTGAACCACAGCAGGCGCCGCCCGCGGGCGAGCCAATCGCGCAGCAACGAGCCGATGAGCGCGTAGGCAAAGTTGCTGCTGAACGCAAACAAGACCATCACCACACAGACGATGGCCAGCCGCTCGCCCGGATTCGCCGCGGGCGCGCCGGCACTGCTGACCACCCAGCCCGCACTCAGCGTGAGCGCCAGCATCCAGGCCTTGATGTTGACGAACTGCAGGCTCACGCCCTGCCAGAAAGTGACCTGCAGTCGCGACGGGTCGGCCTGCGCCAGGCGTGACGCGCCCGCGAGTTGCCAGGCCAGCCACAGCATGTAGGCGACGCCGGTGAGCTTGACGCCCCAACGCAGCACGGGAACGCCGGTGATGAGCGCGCCGACACCCAGGCCGGTGGCCAGCATCAGCAGCGTCCAGCCGGTGGGCACCGCGAGGCAGAAGCGCAACGCGCGCCGCAAACCGAAGTTGGCCGCGAGTGCGGTGGACAACGTGGTGTTGGGCCCCGGCGAGAAGCTCATCGCGGTGCAGAAGATCAGCAGGGCGGTCAGTTCGGTGGCAGACATGAAAACAGGGGACTGGCGGTGCCGGGACGATCAATGTACCCTTGCTGGTCAATACACGACCAATACAGTTGACCGGCTCAGACCGGAAGCTGTATGGTCCGACCCACCCATACAGCCGAGTCCCTGTCCATGTTGATGAAGAGCGCGACACAGTCGCTCACGGAGCAACTGGCCGAGCGTTACGCCGAGCGAATCCGCCAGCGGTTGTTGGCGCCCGGCGCGCGCCTGCCCTCGGTGCGCGAGTGCGCGCGCGTGCACGGTGTGAGCCCGTCCACCGTCGTGGCGGCCTACGACCTGCTGCTGGCGCAAGGCCTGGTGCACGCACGCAAGCAGCGAGGCTTCTTCGTGCGCGAACCGCTGGCGCCGCGCAGCGATACGCACAGCCGCCCGCCGACGCCGGCCAGCCCGGGGCCGATCAACGCGAGCGTGCTCATCCGCGGAATGTTTCATCGCGTGAGTGACAAGCCGCAGCCCGGCATGGGGGTGTTTCCGCCGGACTGGCTGGAAACGGCGTTCATGCCAGCCGCGGTGCGCCGCATGGTCGGTACCCGAGCGCTGAACGACGCCTCGCTGCACTATGGCGAGCCCATGGGCGACAGCGGGCTGCGGCGCGTGCTGTCACAGAAGCTGGCTGGTCACAGCGTGCATGCGTCGCCCGAACAGATCATCACCACCGTGGGCGCCACCCATGCGCTGGACATCGTGAGCCGCACACTGCTGCGCCCGGGCGACCCGGTGATGGTGGAGGAGCCGGGCTGGGCGGTGGAGTTCGCGCGCCTGGCCGCGCTGGGCATGCGCGTGCTGCCGGTGCCCCGCGGCCCCGAAGGGCCTGACCTTGACGTGATGCAGCGCCTGGCCGAGGCGCACCGCCCCAAGCTGTACGTGAGCGTGAGCGTGCTGCACAACCCCACCGGCTACAGCCTGTCACCTGGCAGTGCGCACCGGCTGCTGCAGATGGCCCAGCGACACGGTTTCCACATCGTCGAGGACGACACCTACAGCCACCTGGCGCCCGAACACGCGACGCGCCTGAGCGCGCTCGATGGCCTGCAGCGCACGATCTACGTGGGCGGTTTTGCCAAGATCCTTGCGCCCAACTGGCGCATCGGCTTCCTGGCCGCGCCACCTGCGCTGGTCGAGGCCTTGCTCGACACCAAGCTGCTGAGCACCTTGACCACGCCCGCGCTGCTGGAGAAGGCGCTTGCGCACTGCATCGAGCACGGGCAGCTGCGCCGCCACGCCGAGCGCATCCGGGTGCGGCTGGATGCGGCGCGCTCGCGCAGCGCCAAGCTCGCGATGGCCGCAGGCTGTCGTTTCGTCGCCGAACCCATGGGGCTGTTCGGCTGGGTCGACACGGGCGTGGACACCGATGCACTTGCGCAGCGTTTGCTTGATGACGGTCACCTGATCGCGCCGGGCGCGCTGTTCCACGCCGCGCGGGCGCCCAGCACGCTCATGCGCATCAACTTCGCGACCACGCAGGACGCGGGTTTCTGGCGCACCTATTCGCGTCGCGTCGCGCAGGTCACCTGACAACGCCTGGCGTCAGCGTGCGCTGAGCGTCTCCTGGCGCTCCAGGGCCGCGAGCCATTCCTCTTCCACCGCCACCAGCCGCTCGGCCAGTTCGGCCGCGCGCGCAGGCTGCGTGCCGTAGAGGCTGCCGTCGCCCAGCTCGGCCGAGAGTGCGGCCTGCTCAGCCTCCAGCGCCGCGATGCGCGCGGGCAGGGCGTCGAGCTCGCGTTGTTCCTTGTAGCTGAGCTTGCGCCGGCTGGACGCATCCGCCGGCGCTGCCGCTCGCTCGGGCTCCGGTCGGGGAGAGGCGACCGCCGAGGATGGGGCCTGTTGTGCGGCGCGAGCCGATTGCGTGAGCCAGTCCTGCACGTCGCCCACGTACTCGCGCCAGCGTCCCTCGCCTTCGGCCACCAGCGTGCTCGTCACCACGTTGTCGAGGAAGCGCCGGTCGTGGCTGACCAGGAACACCGTGCCGTCGTACTGCTGCAGCAGGTCCTCCAGCAACTCCAGGGTGTCGATGTCGAGGTCGTTCGTGGGCTCGTCCAGCACCAGCACGTTGGCCGGCCGCGCGAACAGGCGTGCCAGCAGCAGGCGGTTGCGTTCACCGCCCGACAGGGTGCGCACCGGGGCGTTGGCGCGCGCAGGGGAAAAGAGAAAGTCGCTCAGGTAGCTCTTCACGTGCGTGCGCTTGTCGCCGATCTCGATCCACTCGCTGCCGGGGCTGATGAAGTCTTCGAGCGTCGCGTCGAGGTTGATCTGCTCGCGCAGCTGGTCGAAGTACGCCACCTGCAGCCGGCTGCCCTGGCGCACCACGCCTGCATCGGGCGCCAGCTCGCCCAGGATCAGCTTGAGCAGCGTCGTCTTGCCCGCGCCGTTGGGGCCGATCACCCCGATCTTGTCGCCACGAAGGATCGTGGCCGAGAAATCGTGCACCACCGTCTTGCGCCCTCCGCCGGGCAACGGGAAGGATTTGCTGACGTTTTCCAGTTCGGCCACGATCTTGCCGCTGGCGGTACCGGTGTCGACCTCGAGCTTCACCCGGCCGAGTGTCTCGCGCCGCACTGCGCGCTGCTCGCGCAAGCGCTCCAGCCGCACGATGCGGCCTTGCGCGCGGGTGCGACGCGCTTCCACGCCCTTGCGGATCCAGACCTCCTCCTGCGCCAGCAGCTTGTCGGCCTTGGCGTTGACCACTGCCTCCTGTGCCAGCTGCGCCTCCTTCTGCGCCTGATATTGGGCGAAGTTGCCCGGGTAGCTGCCAAGCCGGCCGCGGTCAAGTTCCACGATGCGTGTGGTCACGCGGTCCAGAAAGGCGCGGTCGTGGCTGATCACCACCACGGCCCCTGGAAACGCCAGCAGCAGTTCCTCAAGCCAGGCGATGCTGTCCAGGTCGAGGTGGTTGGTCGGTTCGTCCAGCAGCAGCACGTCCGGGCGGCTCACCAGGGCTTGCGCCAGTGCGACGCGTTTGCGGTTCCCCCCGGACAACTCGCCAAGGCGCAGCGCAGGATTGAGGTGCAGCCGATCCAGAGTCTGCGCAACCCGGCTCTCCCAGTTCCAGGCGTCCAGCGCTTCGATCTGCGCCTGCAGCACGTGCAGATCCACGCCGTCGCCACCTCGCTCGTAGCGCTCACGCGCCAGGATGGCTTCGCGCAGGCCGGCACTGGCCGCCTCGAACACCGTGGCGCTTTCATCAAGCAAGGGTTCCTGGGCCACATAGGTCACCCGAACCCCACCCTGCACCTGCAGGGCGCCATCGTCAGGCCGTTCAAGGCCCGCAAGAATGCGCAGGAGGGAGGACTTGCCCGTGCCGTTGCGTCCGATCAGGCCGATGCGCTCGCGCACCTCCAGCGAGAAGTCCGCGTGATCGAGCAGCGCCCAGTGCCCGAAGGCCAACTGCGCGTCTTGTAATGTGATGAGTGCCATGGCCGCAGGGATGCCCCACAAAGCGTCTGATTATCGAGCCGCCCGTTCGGTCGACATCGATGCGTTGACCCATCCCTAAAAACTGAGCTATACTGCAAGGCTCCGCTGCTGACAGGGCGATGCGAAAGCAAGGCCGGTTGGAGCGGGAGGCGCAGTGAGCGCGGCGGCAAAAATTTTTCAGAGTTTTTGACAGCCCCTCAAAATCTGTGTCATAATGCGAGGCTCTGCTGATCGCGGCGGAGCAAGAAGTTGAGGCTGGTGGCGTGTGCTGCTGGTCTTGCTGACTGGATCATTAACAAGATACAGCCGATAAGCGTGGGCGTTTGAAGGCGAGG
>VFQO010001558.1_pt1 | contig 16986 bp, 13 predicted proteins | sample 3512331 | NCBI WGS metagenome assembly VFQO01 (sample SAMN10412371, study PRJNA504923) | tailings metagenome | isolation source: Replicate 3 from Balatoc abandoned mine | place: Philippines: Itogon, Benguet | collected 2017-08-28
TGCCGAGGCCACAAGGTTGTTCGCTTTCCACAAGCCGGCCGGCCTCATCACCGCAGAACGCGATCCGGCCGGACGCCCGACGATCTACACCGCGCTCCGCAATGCCTTGCCCAAGGGCACGCCGCGGCTGATGCCGGTCGGACGGCTCGACCTCAACACCGAAGGCTTGCTGCTGCTCACCAATGACGGCGGATTGAAGCGCACCCTGGAACTGCCAGCCACCAAGGTGCCGCGCACCTATCGCGCGCGCGCTTTCGGGGTCGTCACGCAGGATCAGCTTGAGGAACTCGTCGAGGGCGTCGAGATCGACGGCGTGCGCTACGGCTCGATCGACGCCAATCTTGAACGCTCCTCGGGCCGCAATCTGTGGATCGAGATGACCATCACCGAGGGCAAGAATCGCGAAGTGCGTAACGTGCTCGAGTTTCTCGGGCTTCAGGTGAACCGGCTGATCCGTATCGGCTATGGGCCGTTCCACATCGGCGATCTGCCGCGTGGGCAGGCGGTCGAACTAACCGGCAAGCCGGTGGCGCACTTCCTGTCCGAGATGACGGGTGAGCCGATCCCGCGCGCCGGCGTGAAGAAGGCCGAGCGGATCGCGATTGCGGCGCCGGCCAAGGCGCCCGCACCGGAACGCGCGCCAGCCCGGAAAGCCCCGCCGCCGCCCCGCCCTGCACCGCGCAAGGATGCCGAGCCAACCGCCGGCACGCCCCGCAAGGGCTCCGGCAGCTTCGCCAAGGCGCCGCGCAATGGTCCGGGCACGCTGACAAACGCCCCGCGCAAGGACCGTGTTGCGCCCCGCAAGCAGCGGCCGGGCACAGGTTCCGGATCGCGCAAGCGCCCGGCTCCCACACGCGGCAACCCGCCGCCGCGGGGCAAACACTGATGCGGATCATCGCAGGCGAATGGCGCGGACGAAAGCTCGCCGCACCCAAGGGCGAGGCAACGCGCCCCACGGCTGATCGTGCGCGCGAAACCCTGTTCGCGATGCTCACCAGCCGTCTCGGCGACTTCGAGGGCTTGCAGGTGGCCGATCTGTTTGCAGGCTCCGGCGCGCTTGGCCTCGAAGCCCTGTCACGCGGGGCGGAACACTGCCTGTTTGTCGAGCAGGACCGGGCAGCGCTTGATGTGATCCGCGCGAACATCGCCGCGCTCGCAGCCTCCGGAAGGACGCGGGTCGAAGCCGGATCGGTGATGGGCCTGCGCGCCGCTGGCAAGCCGCTCGATCTGATCCTTGCCGATCCGCCCTACCAGTCGGGCGCGGGCGAAGTTGCGCTCGACCGCCTGCTGCGGCTCGGCTGGATCGGACCGGAAACGTGGATCGCGCTCGAAACGGCGTTCAACGAGGATGTCGCGATCAAGGGCCTCTCGGTCGAGGCCGAGCGCCGGGTCGGCAAGGGCAAGCTCCATCTCTTGCGGATGGATACTGCCCCTGTCGGTGACCCGGCAGCCGGAGACGGGGCCTAGCCCCCCATCGACTTCACGCTGGTTTCGATCTGGGCCCAGGCGGATTCGCGCTGTGCTTCGGGCATGGCCGCCAGACGCGCCTTGTCGGCATCCGAGAGACGCCAGAACATCTGCTGGCGCGCATCGGTCAGCGACCAGAAATAGGTCTGGGTCTCGGCCGACCAGCCTTTGTAGGAGGCCTGCTGGTCGGCAGGCCAGGCCTGCATCTTGGCTTGATGTTCGGGGCCATGCGCAGCCGAGGCGGTGGCGGGTGGCGGAGTGCCGTCTTCCATGCCTGCCGGGGTCGTGGTGGTTTCGGTCGTGGTGGTCGTATCGGTTGTCGTCGTGCTCTGGCTTGTGCTCTCCGCGCTGTCCGGGAGTGCCTCGGTGGTGGTGTCCGACTGCGTTCCGGCCGGCGTGTCCTGAGGCGCGGTCGGCGGGGTCGTCGGGCTGGTGTCCGGCATGCTCGGCGGCGTGGCGTCGGGCATGGCATCCTGCGCGACAGCCAGCGCCGGGGCCATCGCAAGAGCCATGGCCGTTCCGGCAAGAGCGAATGTATTGAGAGACTTGTGCATGGGTAACTCCGTGGGTTGACTGTCCCAAGCACGACGAACGCGAAACAGGTGTCCGGCCGCGCGATCCCCTGCGAACCGGACGAGGCGAATATGGACGCGCCGGTCGGGCTGGCAATGTCACGCCTGCCCGGGCAACCCGCTGCGGCCCCGTCCGGGCGGCAAATGAGGCTGAAAGGCGGCGGGCTGATCATCGGCTGACCGCAAGGCAGGGCACGGATAGTCCCGTGCGCCTTGCTCCGGCGGCAATTGTTCCCTACCTGTTCGCATAGAACCATGAGCACGAACCTGCCCTCCCCCGCCGCCGCACCCGACTCGGTGCCTGCCTATGCCGCGCGGCTGAACGCGCCGCAGCGCGCTGCCGTCCTCGCGACCGAAGGCCCGGTGCTGATGCTCGCAGGCGCCGGGACGGGCAAGACCGCCGCACTCACCTCGCGCCTTGCCCATCTGGTGGCGACAGGCCGCGCCTATCCCTCGCAGATCCTGTGCGTCACCTTCACCAACAAGGCCGCGCGCGAGATGCGCGAGCGTGTCGCCCACCATCTTGGCCCGCAGGCCGAGGGGCTGCCGTGGCTCGGCACCTTCCACTCGATCTGCGCCAAGATGCTGCGCCGCCATGCCGAACTGGTGGGCCTCCAGCACAATTACACGATCATCGACACCGACGATCAGCTCCGCTTGCTCAAGCAGCTTATCGCCGAAGCCGACCTCGACGAGAAACGCTGGCCCGCACGCCAGCTTGCCGGCCTGATCGACCGCTGGAAGAACCGCGGCCTCAACCCCGCCGATCTCGATGCGGTCGAAAACGAGGCCTATGCCAATGGCCGCGGCACGGCACTCTATGCGCGCTATCAGGAGCGCCTGAAGCAGCTCAACGCCTGCGATTTCGGCGATCTGATGCTGCACATGCTGAACATCCTGCGCGGCCATCCCGACATACTCGCCGATTACCAGCGCCGCTTCCGCTACATCATGGTGGACGAGTATCAGGACACCAACGCGGTCCAGTATCTCTGGCTGCGGCTGCTGGCACAGGGTCACAAGAACATCTGCGTCGTCGGCGACGATGACCAGTCGATCTATTCCTGGCGCGGCGCGGAGGTCGCCAACATCCTGCGCTTCGAGAAGGATTTCCCCGGCGCCGAGGTGATCCGCCTCGAACAGAACTACCGCTCAACCCCGCATATCCTGGGTGCCGCCTCGGGCCTCATCCGCGAGAATTCCCAGCGCCACGACAAGACGCTGTGGACCGAGGTGAATGGCGGCGAGAAGGTCAAGGTGATCGGCGTGTGGGACGCGCCCGAGGAAGCGCGCCGCGTGGGCGAGGCGATCGAGCGGCTGGAGCGCGAGGGCGCGGGGCTGGACCAGGTCGCGATCCTCGTGCGCGCGCAATACCAGACCCGCGAATTCGAGGACCGCTTCATCCAGATCGGCATCAATTACCGGATCATCGGGGGCTTCCGCTTCTACGAGCGCGCCGAGATCCGCGATGCACTCGCCTATCTGCGCCTCATCGCCCAGCCACAGGACGATCTGGCGTTCGAGCGCATCCACAACGTCCCCAAGCGCGGGCTGGGTGCCAAGGCACTGGAGGCGATGCACTCGCACGCGCGCCGCACCGGACTGCCGCTCGCGGCGGCCGCGCTGCAACTGGCGGACAGCGACGAGCTGCCCAAGCGCGCGGCGATCACAATCGGCGGACTGATGCGGCAGTTCCTGCATTGGCGCGAGCAGGCCGAGACCCTCAGCCCCGCAGACCTCCTGCGGCTGGTGATGGAGGAGAGCGGCTACAACGCCATGCTCGCCGCCGACCGTTCACCGGAAAGCGCGGGCCGCGCAGAGAACCTCTCCGAACTAGCCCGCGCCATGGAGGAATATGGCACGCTTGGCGATTTTCTCGAGCACGTCAGCCTCGTCATGGACAATGACCGCGCCAACGAGGGCGAGACAGTGACGATCATGACGATCCACGCCGCCAAGGGGCTGGAGTTCGACAACGTCTTCTGCGTCGGCTGGGAGGAAGGCGTGTTCCCCTCGCAGCGCGCGATCGACGAGGGAGGCCTCGCCAGCCTCGAGGAGGAGCGCCGCCTCGCCTATGTCGCGATCACCCGCGCGCGGCGGCACTGCACCATCCTGCACGCCGCCAACCGCCGCATCTACGGCCAGTGGACGAGCAGCATTCCCTCGCGCTTCATCGAGGAACTGCCGCAGGAACACATCGATAGCGAGACGACGCTGACCGGCGGTGCCTCGCTGTGGCGGGCGAACTGGAGCGAGCAGGAAGACCCCTTCGCCCATGTCGCACGCGACCGGCCCGACCGGGCGCAGCAGCGCGGCCCCGGCTGGCAGCGCGCCTTGACCTCGGGCTACGACACCAAGCCTGCCCGCCTGCGCGAGAACACGCGCTCGGCCGCAAGCTTCGCGGCTCCCGCCCGCTCCGACATTGCGATCGGCGCGATGGTTGCCCACGCCAAGTTCGGCACAGGCTGCGTGATCGATCAGGAGGGCAACAAGCTCACCATCCTGTTCGAGGAGGCAGGCGAGAAGCGGGTGCTCGACAGTTTCGTGACGGTGGTGGGCTAGGCAGTGAGCCTGCTCGACCTGCTGGCCGGCATGGGATCGGTGCCGGGCCTCGCGCCGCCGCGCGGCAAGCACTGGATGGTGTGGACGGCGTGGCTGGTCTAGGCCGGTTTCTGGCTCGGCCTGCTGACGATCGTGGTCGCCGTTCTGCTCGGCTTTTAGGGCACGGCCGGCCGGTCGCCGGTCGCGCCGGCATCCGCCCTGCGCCAGTAGCGCGCCTCGAACGGACGGAGGAGTTCGCCCCAGGGGCCGCGCGTGCCCTCGGCGATGCCGGTCTCGCAGTTCACATAGGGCGCAGGATCCAGATAGGTGCCGAAGACCTGATCCCACAGCGACAGCATGTTGCCGAAATTGGTGCCCATCAGCTGCTCGTCGCGGATATGATGGAGCCGGTGCGCGGCGGGCGAGATGAAGATCTTGCCGAAGCGCCCGAGCGTCCAGGGCACGTCGGCATGAATGAAATAGCCCCACCAGCCGCGGATCAGGAAGGCGGTCGCGATGGCCCAGAACGGCAGGCCGAGAAGAATGACGGGGAGGTTGTCGACAAGCACGCTCATCAGTTCGCCCAGAGGGTGCTTGCGGCGCACGCTCAGCCAGGTCATCGCCTCGTCGGCGTGGTGGGTGGCGTGGACCGGCCACAGCGCCCGCGAATGCTCGAAGCGGTGGCGCCAATAGGCTGCAAACTCGAGCAGCAGGATCGCCGCGAGAACCGGCAGCACACCCGGCAACGCCGCCCAGAAATCGACCAGCACCGCGGCCCGGGGCAAAAGAGATTGGCCGGTCACGATCGGCGCCAGCACAAGCGGCGTGAACACCGCCACATTGACCGTCAGCAGCACGATATTGGTGGCGATTTCGTGCCGCGCGCGGCGCATGGCATCAAGGATCGCGCGCCGCTTGGTCACATAGGCGAGCGCGCCGAACATCAGCGCCAGCGGCACCATGTTGGCGATTTCGGTTCGCAGGATTTCAAGCGTGCTGTCGATCACGACACAGCTCTGCCTCTCCACACGCAAACAAAGCGTTAACCGCGTTCGCCCCTGCTATGCGGGCAGCCGGCCCCGGGGTCAACCGAAGCCGATATCGAGGAAGCTCGGGCGCGGTCCGTTCCATTCGCCTGCCGGCACCGGTGCGTCATCATCGGAATGACGGCGCGGCCTGCGTTCGGTGTCGCGGGCGGCCCGGGCCGGGCGTTCGGCACGCTCCGGGCGATCCTCGCGCTGCTCGCCGCGCGCACGCGGCTCCTTGCGGGGACGCTCCTCGCGCTCCCCGCGGGAACGGCGGGTCCTGCGCTCCTCCCGCTCCTCGTCCGGCACCTCCTGCCGCGCCTTGGCCGCCTCCGAGCGGGCAATCGCCTCGGACAGGTCGACGCGCACGTCTTCCTTGCCGAACACCTTGATCGGGCTGCCGGTCAGCTTCTCGACATTGGCGATCGCCTCGGCATCTTCTTCCGAGACCAGCGTGAAGGCCCGCCCCTTGGCACCCGCGCGGCCGGTGCGGCCGATGCGGTGGACGTAATCGTCCGGGTGCCAGGGCGTGTCGAAGTTGAAGACGTGGGAGACGCCCTTGATGTCGAGCCCGCGCGCGGCGACGTCGGAGGCGACGAGGATATTGACCTCGCCCGACTTGAAGCGTTCGAGTTCCTTGATGCGGCTGGACTGGTCCATGTCGCCGTGGATCTCGCTCGCTCTGAACCCGTGGCGGTTGAGGCTCTGGTTGAGCTCGCGCACGGTGGTCTTCTTGTTGGCGAAGATGATCGCGGTCTCGACCAGATCGTTCTCGAGGAACCAGCGCAGCGTCTCGCGCTTGCTGCGCGCTTTCACCGGCACCTTGAAGGCGGTGATGTCGGCATTGGTCGAGGCCGCCCGGGCCGTCTCGATCCGCTTGGGATTGTTGAGGAACTTCTTGGCAAGCTTCTCGATCGGCGGCGGCATGGTCGCCGAGAACAGCATGGTCTGGCGGGTGTCGGGAAGCTTGGAGCAGATGAACTCGATGTCTGGGATGAAGCCCATGTCGAGCATGCGGTCGGCCTCGTCGATCACCAGCAGCTCGCAGCCGTTGAGCATGATCTTGCCACGCTCGAACAGGTCCATCAGGCGGCCCGGCGTCGCAATCAGCACGTCGACCCCGTCGGACAGCGCCTTGAGCTGGTCACCCATCTGCACGCCGCCGATCAGCAGAGCCATCTTGAGATCGTGGTTCTTGCCGTATTTCTCGAAATTCTCGGCGACCTGCGCGGCCAGTTCGCGCGTCGGCTCGAGGATCAGCGAGCGCGGCATCAGCGCGCGGCGACGGCCTGCCGCCATCACATCGATCATGGGGAGCACGAAGCTGGCGGTCTTGCCCGTGCCGGTCTGGGCAATGCCGATGAGATCCTTCATCATCAGGATGGTCGGGATCGCCTGGGCCTGGATCGCGGTCGGCGTCGTGTAGCCCGCGTCCTCCACGGCTTTGAGCAATTCGGGCGAAAGGCCGAGATCGGCGAAGGTCATGCTTTGTGTGTTGTCCGAGAATAGCGGGCAGGTTCGCTGCCGGGATTGGGGCCTGCCCGCGCGAAACAGCACGGCATCAGGCCGCCGCGCCTTTCCCGCAAACGGGCGTAAAAGTCAAGGAATCGCGCGCGCGGAAGACCGCGCGTCAGCCGCGCACGGCCACAAGCTCGCGCATCGCGTCGACCTCGCAGCGCGCGCCGGTACGGGACTGGAGCTTGTCACGCTCGATGCACAGGCGCCCGTCGCGGTTCTTCTCGACATAGAAGCCCGCATAGAAGTCACGGGCGCGGCAGGTCTTTTCGAGATTGACCGAGAGCATCCGCCGGTCCCGCAGGAACAGCACCAGCCGGTTGCCGCTGCCAGTCTGGACGCCGGCGATCCCGGCAAGCGCGACGCATTTTTCCTTGCCGCGCTCCTCGAACCGCGGCGGCACCGCGCGCCGGGGAAGTTCGGCCACGAGGTTCTGGCGCGCGGCAGCGGGGGCCGGCGCGATCCGCACCACGACGCGCTGCTCGATCCGGACCTGGTTGGCAACGGAGGAACGTCGCAGCGCCGCGAGCGGATTGATGCCGGGAGGAACCTTGCCCGCGGCCGCAGCCTCGCATTGCGGCGCCGATGCGGCACCCGCTGCCACGGGGCCGGAGGTGGCACCCGCATCGGCCATCAGCGGCACCATCAGCGCAAGCGGCGCTGCGAGGGCAAACAGGCTGTGCATCGGCGAAAGATGCTCTCCTTGGGGAGGTCCTTGGTGGTGGGCAGGCCGCGTGCGCGGCCATCCGGAGCCTGTCGGATTAGCAGCCACGCTTGAACCATGGCTTAACTGCACGGCAGCCCACGGGCAAAAGGATTGGCATATTCCCTCGTCACTGTGGCATGGAGGCCACAATGACTCACTCTGCCGCCCCCATCGTGCCGACCGGCTCCCGCTCGGCTTTTCTTGCCGAGGCGCTCGACCTGCTGGGAGAGCGCGGGCTGACCACCGATCCGGAGCGGATGGATGCCTGGCTCACGGACTGGCGGGGACGCTACACCGGCCGCGCCCTCGCGCTCGCCTCGCCCGCATCGACGGCGCAGGTCGCCGCGCTGTTGCGACTTTGCGCTGCGCACGGCGTGCCCGTCGTGCCGCAGGGCGGCAATAGCGGGATGGCGGGCGGCGCGACCCCGGACGCGAGCGGCGATGCGATCATCCTATCGCTGCGGCGCATGGACGCGATCCGCAGCCTCTCCAGCGAAGCCGGGCAGGTCGTGTGCGAGGCCGGGGTGATCCTGCAAAGCCTCCACGAGGCCGCCGACCGCGCAGGAATGCGCTTTCCGCTGACCCTCGGCGGCAAGGGCTCGGCGACGATCGGCGGGCTGATCGCCACCAATGCGGGCGGCACCCAGGTGCTGCGCCATGGCACGATGCGCGCGCAGGTGCTCGGGCTCGAGGCGGTGCTGGCGGACGGCTCCGTGCTCGACCTCATGACCCCGCTCAAGAAGGACAACCGCGGCTTCGACCTCAAGCAATTGCTGATCGGTTCCGAAGGCACGCTGGGGATCGTCACTGCGGGCTGCCTGCGCTTGCTGCCGGCCCCGGTCGGCCGCGTCACGGCATGGGTCGGACTTGGCGGGATTGTCGAGGCCCGCACGCTGCAGCGCCGGATGGAGCGGGCGATGGGCGATGCGCTCGAAGGCTTCGAGGTGGTGCCGGCCCATTGCCTGGCATCGGTTCTCGCCCACCAGCCGGCGGCCCGGGCGCCGCTCGCCGGACCCCATGCCTGGCACGCGCTGGTCGAATGTGTCTCGAGCGCACAGGACACCGCTGCCTTGCGCGATACGCTGGAGGCCGCCCTCGCCGATGCTCTCGGGGAGGAGCTGATCGCCGACGCGGTGATCGCCGCCAACGACACCCAGGCCGAGGCCTTCTGGGCCTTGCGCGACGGAATCTCTGCCGCCGAACGCGCGCTCGGTCCGGCGATGCAGCACGATATCTCGGTGCCGGTCGAGAAAATGCCCGAGTTCATCCTCGCCGCCGTCCCCGATGTGGAAAGCGCCTTCCCCGGCACTCGCGCGGTCGCTTTCGGCCATCTGGGCGACGGCAATGTCCACTTCCACGTGCTTGCCCCCGAGGGCGCTGTCCGCGGCGTCTGGGAAGAAGCCGAGGGCAAGGCGGTCAGCGCCAGAGTTTATGATCTGGTCACCCGGTGGGGCGGATCGATCAGCGCCGAGCACGGGATCGGCCAGATGAAGGTGGACGAGCTTGCCCGCCTGCATGATCCCGCAGCGCTGGCCGTGATGCGGGCGGTCAAGCGGGCTCTCGATCCGGCGGGCCTGCTTAATCCGGGGAAACTCCTCGCATAGCGCGGGCCGATCTGACCCGGGCTGCTTGCGCGCCCGCGCGCAGTGCCCTAAGGGCCGCGCTTTCGGCGGGGCGACAGGTTTTCCGCTGAGGGGATCATCCACTACCGTTTGTCGGAGACTTCGTCATGGCCAGCGCGCCGCAACCGCAACTTCCGCTGTTCTACAAGGACCTTCTGCCGCTCAACAGCCGCGACCACGCCGACTGGAAAGCCGGCACGCTGGACAGCGCCGAATACCTTTCGGTGACCCACGCCATCCCGGTGACCTCGGACGAGTTCGTCGATGCGCAGCGCCACTTCCCGATCGTGTTCACTGCCGGTGAAAGCCCGCTTCCGATCGCGCTGTTCGGCCTCAACGAAGGCGTCAACACTTTCGTCGGCCCGGACATGAAGATCAACGAAGCGATCTACCTGCCCGCCTATGCGCGCCGCTATCCCTTCATCCTCGCCAAGCTTCAGCCGGACAGCGACGACATGTCGCTGTGCTTCGATCCGAGCTCGGGCCTGATCGGCAATCTCGACGATGGCCTTGCCCTGTTCGACGGCGAAGGCAAGCCGACCGAGTACACCGAAGGCGTGCTCGATTTCTGCCGCCGCTTCGAGGAAGCCGGCCAGCGCACTAAGCTGTTCATGGACGAGCTCGGCAAGCTCGACATCCTGATGGACGGCGAAATCGCCATCACCCGCAATGACATGCCCGACAAGCCCTTCATCTATCGCGGCTTCCGCATGGTCGACGAGAACAAGCTGCGCGAGCTTCCCGCCGCGACGCTCGAGGAACTCGCCAAGAATGGCATGCTGATGCTGATCTACGCGCACCTGTTCTCGCTGAACCTGATGCGCGGCATCTTCGAGCGCCAGCTCGCACAGGGCAAGGTGCCGATGACCGCCGAGGGCGCTCCTGCGGCGCTGAACTAGGCTCAAGGCAGCCGGCGCTCCTGCTCCGGTTTTCAGACATACCGGCGGGCGGGTGGACCTGGGTCTGCCCGCCCGTTTCCTTTTCGGGTCGCTATTCCGCTGCCTGGCGCAGGCTGTCGCTGCCGCCGAGCAGCGCGGCCTCGGCTCCAAGCTCGCGCACCAGCCCCGACAGCATCGCCGCCATCGCCGGAAGCCCGGCGCCTGGCTCGGCCAGATGGCGGTCGAGATAGGTTGTGCGGCAGACCTCGATCTGCAGTGCATGGACGCCGTCATGCGGCGCGCCGTGGCGATCCAGCACATAGCCGCCGGAATAGGGCCGGTTCTGCGTCGCCGCGATGCCTCTCGCATCCAGATGCGAGATCGCGCGGGCGACCAGCGCGGCGTGACACGAGGCGCCGAAGCGGTCCCCCAGCACCACCACCGGAGCGCGGTCCTGCCCATCGGCAGGGCGCAAAGGGGGCATCGAGTGAAGGTCGACGAGGAGTGCGGCGCCCCATTCGGCACGGATCGCCGCGAGGGTCCCGGCAAGCGCCGTGTGATAGGCGCGGTGGATCCCCTCGACCCGCTCGGCCAGCTCGGCCTGCGCCAGCCGCCCGCGCCAGATCTCGCCCGATCCGGGCAGGCGGCGCGGCACCAGGCCGAGGCCACTGCGCGCCCTCGCATTGCCCTGCCGGCCCGGTTCGGGCGCGCTCACTTCAGCGGGTCTGCCGCCCTCGATCATGTCCCAATCGACATCGTCCTCGGCGCGGTTGAGATCGAGCAGGGCACGCGGCGCATGGGCGACCAGCAATGCCGCGCCGGTCTCCCGCGCGATCGCGATGCCAAGCCGGTCGACATGGCGGTCCTCGAGCCGCAACTGGGCGAGCGGCGCATCGCGCATCCGCAATGTCACCGAAGGAGGATAGGCGCGCCCGGCATGGGGAACGGCGACAAGCACCGGCAATTGCAGCCGCGGCGGCTTCGTGAGCGTGAAGGCCGGTGCCGCATCGAGACCCGGCACCCTGCCTCCGCTGGTGGCGGTCCGCTGGGCAGCCGGTCGGGGCCTGGGCGAAGGGGGTGGCGGTGGCATGGACAATCCTTGCTAGGGAGCCTTGCTGACCTGTTTGGACGAAGGTGTCAAAGCCTCATCTCCTGCGGTCCGGCACACTCCGCAAAGCTGCGGATGCGGTCTGCCGCAAGAAGAAAGATTTCTTAAGCCGGACCTGCTAGACCCTTCCGCATGACAGCGACACGTACCCCCCGCATCCTGCTCGCAGAGGATGAAGATGCGATGCGCACCTACCTCGAGCGGGCGCTCACCAATGCCGGATATGCGGTAAGCGCGGTCGATCGCGGGACCGAGGCCGTTCCCTTGCTCGAGACGGGCGATTTCGATCTCCTGCTTTCTGACATCGTCATGCCCGAGATGGACGGCATCGAACTGGCCCAGCGCTGTGCCGAGATCTCGCCCCATACCAAGGTCATGTTCATCACCGGCTTTGCCGCCGTGTCGCTGCGCGCCAGCAGGGAACAGCCTACAGCCAAGGTGCTCTCCAAGCCCTTCCACCTGCGCGATCTGGTGCTCGAAGTGGAGCGCGTGTTCGAGGATGCGGACGCGGCGCGGCTGTAGATCGATCTTCCGGCTCGAATCGCTTGCACCTTCTCAAGGGCTGCGATAAAGGGCCGCTCCGCCCCGAGAGGGGCCGGTCCGATGGTGCGGGCGTATAGCTCAGTGGTAGAGCACTATGTTGACATCGTAGGGGTCGCAAGTTCAATCCTTGCTACGCCCACCACCGGACAAAGGTCAGCGATTGACCCAAGACAGCCCGCCCCTTCGGCGGGCTTTTTTGTGGCTGCTTTCAATGGCCGCGCCGCACGCAACAGATCTTGCGTTTCATTCGCATCTACCGCGCTTGCAAGCGTGATTGCCTCTGCTAAAGCCCGCGCGGGATCTTGGGCCTTGGACGGGCCCTCTACAGCTTCCTGTCGATCAAGCACGGCTCCGCGACCGACGGGGCAAGAAGGATAGGGCAAAGGCCATGCAGAAAATCAAAGTCGCCAATCCCGTCGTCGAACTCGACGGCGACGAGATGACCCGCATCATCTGGCAGTGGATCCGCGAAAGGCTGATCCTGCCCTATCTCGATATCGATCTGAAGTATTACGACCTCTCGATCGAGAACCGCGATGCGACCGACGATCAGGTGACCGTCGATTCCGCCAATGCCATCAAGCAGTATGGCGTGGGCGTGAAGTGCGCGACCATCACTCCCGACGAGCAGCGCGTCGAGGAATTCAGCCTCAAGAAGATGTGGAAGTCGCCCAACGGCACGATCCGCAACATTCTCGGCGGCGTCGTCTTCCGCGAGCCGATCGTGATCGACAACGTGCCGCGCCTCGTGCCGGGCTGGACCGATCCGATCGTCGTCGGCCGCCATGCTTTCGGCGACCAGTATCGCGCCACCGACACCCGCATCCCGGGCCCCGGCAAGCTGCGCCTCGTGTTCGACGGCGATGACGGCACCAAGATCGATCTCGACGTGTTCGACTTCCCGAGTGCCGGCGTCGCGATGGCGATGTACAACCTCGACGATTCGATCCGCGACTTCGCCCGTGCGAGCTTCAACTACGGCCTCAACCTCGGCTGGCCGGTCTATCTCAGCACCAAGAACACCATCATGAAGGCCTATGACGGGCGCTTCAAGGACCTGTTCCAGGAGGTGTTCGACACCGAGGGCTTCGCCGAGAAGTTCAAGGAAAAGGGCATCGTGTACGAACACCGCCTGATCGACGACATGGTCGCCAGCGCGCTCAAGTGGAGCGGCAAGTTCGTCTGGGCATGCAAGAACTATGACGGCGACGTGCAGTCCGACACCGTGGCGCAAGGGTTCGGCTCGCTCGGCCTGATGACCTCGGTGCTGATGACCCCGGACGGCAAGACCGTCGAGGCCGAAGCCGCGCACGGCACCGTCACCCGCCACTACCGCCAGCACCAGCAGGGCAAGTCGACCTCGACCAACCCGATCGCCTCGATCTTCGCCTGGACGCGCGGCCTGATGTATCGCGGCAAGTTCGACAACACCCCCGAGGTGGTGAAGTTTGCCGAAACTCTCGAGCGCGTGTGCATCGAGACGGTCGAGAAGGGCTACATGACCAAGGACCTCGCGCTGCTGATCGGCCCGGGTCAGGCATGGCAGACCACCGAGCAGTTCTTCGAGACCATCGTCCAGAACCTCGAGAAGGAAATGGCGGCCTGGGCCTGATCCCTATCGCATGACACAGGAGCCGGGCGGCCCCAAGGCGGGCCTGCCCGGCTTTTTTATTGCGCGCGCGAAGGGTGACAGCCCCGCCCTGCCCCGTTAAGCCTGTGCCGTGGCCGGCGAACTGACCCTCTCCCCTTTCCTGTCCGACGCGCTGGTGATCCTCGGCTCGGCCGGGATCATCATTCCGGTCTTCGCCCGCTTCCGCATCACGCCCATCATCGGCTTCATCCTGATCGGCGTCCTGGTCGGCCCTTTCGGCCTCGGGTCGCTGACCGAGCGAATACCCTGGCTGTATTACGTCACCATCAGCGATCCGGCCGGACTGACACCCTTTGCCGATTTCGGCATTGTCCTGCTGCTGTTCGCCATCGGACTCGAGCTGTCGTTCAACCGCCTCTGGCAGATGCGGAAACTGGTGTTCGGCCTCGGCGCGCTCGAGGTGCTGATCAGCGGCAGCGCGCTTGCGCTGTTTGTCGGCCTTGCCGGAGACATGAAGCTTGCTGCCGCCCTCGCGCTCGGCTTCGCGCTGGCCTTCTCCTCGACGGCAATCGTCCTGCCGATCTCCGGCACACGCTCGCCCGTGGGCCGTGCGGCGCTATCGATGCTGCTGTTCGAGGACATCATGATCGTCCCGATCATCTTTATCCTCGGCGCGCTCGCTCCCAATGCCGCCGACGACGGCTGGGCCGGCATGGTGCAGACGCTGTGGCAGGGCGGCCTTGTGATCGCGGTGCTGCTGGTGGTGGGGCGCCTTGCCCTCCCCCGCCTCTTCGCACAGGCCGCGCGCACCAAAAGCCCGGAGCTGTTCCTCTCCGCCTCGCTGCTGGTCGTGATCGGCGCGAGCCTTGCCACCGCGCTCGTCGGCCTCTCGCCGATCGTCGGCGCGCTGATCGCCGGGCTGCTGATCGCCGAGACCGAGTATCACACCGAGGTCGAACTGATCATGGAGCCCTTCAAAGGCCTCGCGCTTGGCGTGTTCCTCATCACCGTGGGCATGAGCATCAACCTTGCCGAGATCGCCAGCCAGATCGGGGCGATCGCCCTCGCAGTGACCGGGGTCGTGGTGTTCAAGGCGCTCGTCACCGGAGTGCTCCTGCGGCTGATGGGCGCGCGGCGCAGCACTGCGGCCGAGACCGGCGTGCTGATGGCCTCGCCTTCCGAGACGACGCTGATCGTGCTTGCCGCCGCCACCAGCGCGCTGGTGCTCGATGCCGAGACCGCCCGTTTCTGGCAGACCGTCACCGCGATCGGCCTCACCATCACCCCGCTGCTCGCGAAGCTTGGCGCCGTGATCGCCCGCCGGGTCGATAGCGCACTGCACCTCGCCGAAGAGGACGACAGCGACACCGCGCGCACCATCATCGTCGGTGGCGGGCGCGTGGGCCGGCTTGTGGCCGACATGATGCGTACCCACGGCAAGCCCTATGTCATGATCGATTCGAACCCCGACCTGATCGAGAGCGCCAAGCGGGACGGCTACCGCGCGACCTTCGGCGATGCGGCGCGCGGCGATACTCTCACGCGTCTCGGCGCCGAGACCGCACCGGCGGTAGTGCTGACGATGGACGAACCGGTGCTGGCCCAGCGGCTCGTCACCAAGCTGCGCGAGGCCTTTCCCGATCTGCTGATCGTCGCCCGCGCGCGCGATCCCGATCACGCGGCGGCCCTCTACCGGGCGGGCGCCAGCCATGCCGTGCCCGAAACGCTTGAAGCCTCGCTCCAGCTTTCCGAGGCCGTGCTGGTCGAGATTGGCGTGGCAATGGGACCGGTTATCGCCTCGATCCACGCCAAGCGCGACGAGTTCCGCGAACAACTGGAACGCGAGGGCGGATTGAGCGAAAAGCCGAAGCTGCGCACCAGCACGACGAGCCGCGAAACAATTCCGGGCGCATCGGGGTAACTCCGGGTCGAGGAGACCGCCCCATGAACAAGTCCGCCCCGAAGAACCCCGCCGAGCGCGACCCGGCGACCCGCACCGACGAGAAGCACGGCAAAATCACGGAGCGGCAGCTCGAAGGCAACCGGCGCCCCGACCGCGATCTTGCACGCGGCTCCGAGGCGGATACGCGGGGTGCCTCGGGTCCGCGCTAGGCGGCCGGCTGCGCTGCCAGAACGGCCTTCACCGCGGCGAGAGCCTCTGCCGCCTTGCTGCCATCCGGCCCACCGCCCTGCGCCATGTCGGGCCTGCCGCCTCCGCCCTTGCCGCCGAGTGCCTCGACGCCCGCCCGCACGAGGTCAACCGCGCTGAAGCGGCCGGTGAGGTCATCGGTAACTGCGGCTGCAATGCTTGCCTTGCCTTCATTGACCGCGATCACGGCGGCAACCCCGCTGCCCATGCGCTGCTTGGCGGCATCGAGCAGAGGGCGCAGTTCCCTGGGGTCGAGCCCTTCGAGCACCTGTCCGGAGAAAGTGACACCTGCGACGGTCTCGTCCGCATTTGCCGCAGCGCCGCTTCCGCCGCCGCCGAGCGCCAAGGCTTTCTTCGCCTCGGCCAGTTCCTTCTCGAGCCGCTTGCGCTCGTCGAGCAGCGCGGCGAGGCGTGCGGGGACTTCCTCGGGGGTGGCGCGGATCACGCTGGCGGCGCTCTTGAGCGCTTCCTCGCGCGCGACAAGCCACTGGCGCGCGCCCTCGCCCGTCATCGCCTCGATACGCCGCACGCCCGAGGAGACTGCGCTTTCCGAAACAATCCGGAAGATGCCGATGTCACCCGTTGCGCGGACATGGGTGCCGCCGCACAATTCGACCGAATAGTTGCGCCCCTCGTGCCCGGCGCGGCCCATCGCGAGCACGCGAACCTCGTCGCCATATTTCTCGCCGAACAGCGCAAGCGCTCCGGCAGCCACGGCATCGTCCGGGGTCATGAGGCGGGTCGAGACCTCCTCGTTGGCGCGGATCTCCGCGTTCACTTCGGCCTCGATCGCCGCGATGTCATCAGGGGTCAGCGCGACCGGGTGGGAGAAATCGAACCGCAGGCGGTCTTCGGCGACCATGCTGCCCTTCTGGGTGACGTGTCCGCCGAGGCGCCCGCGCAGCGCGGCGTGAACGAGGTGTGTGGCCGAGTGGTTGGCGCGGATCCGGTCGCGCCGCTCGGCATCGACCTTGAGCTCAACGGTATCGCCGACCGCGACCGCGCCGGCATCGATCCGCACCTGATGGGCGTGGAGGCGCCCGAGGGGCTTGGAGGTGTCGGTGACATGGGCGCGCAGCCCCGTAAGGCTGGCGATGGTCCCGGCATCACCAGTCTGGCCGCCGCTCTCACCGTAGAAGGGGGTCTGGTTGGTGAGGATCACCACCTCCTCGCCCGCAGCAGCGCCGGCAACTTCCTGACCGCCCTTGACGATGGCGACCACCCGGCCCTCGCCGCTGGTGGAGGCATAGCCGGTGAACTCGGTCGCGC
>VFQO010001561.1_pt1 | contig 16969 bp, 11 predicted proteins | sample 3512331 | NCBI WGS metagenome assembly VFQO01 (sample SAMN10412371, study PRJNA504923) | tailings metagenome | isolation source: Replicate 3 from Balatoc abandoned mine | place: Philippines: Itogon, Benguet | collected 2017-08-28
AGTGGCTGGGAATTTCTGATGAATTATCAGCGATATTCTGTGAATTCAAAAGTGATTGTACTTTCCTCTTCCATAGATACCTATGACAGAGACAAAGCCCGTGAATTCCCAATGGTGGTTGATTATATTACCAAACCCCTCTCTTTGGAAATGGTCAAGGAGATTTTAAATACTTACAAGTAAATATATTTTTTGATAGTTTTTACGGATATAAACCAGAGTAAAGCAATCAGGAAAATTCCTGTTATAAGTGTTGGAAAAGAGATATAGGCTGGAATAAATATGGCCTGTATCTTTAGTAGATGCTGAACTATGAATTGAAGTAGACTTATCCCAAAAATACCCGCTATTATACTTGTGAGGTTGCCCGGAAAAAAATGCTGGAGTAAGAACCTCGACAATTGTAAAGGAGAAGCACCAAGCGTAATTAAGAGTGCAATCTCCTCTTTGCTGTTGGCAATACTCAACTGAATAAAAAGTGTAAAAATGAGAACAGAAAAGACCAGCATGATTAATCCAGTAAATCCGGCAATACTTACAACTGCATCTATGATTTTTCTGTATTTACTAAATCGTAGTTTCTCATCATTCGTGTCGAGCTTGTTTTCCTTGAAAAAGCTTGCGATGGTAGGATCTGAAGGGTCTTTGGTTTTAATGACTAGTCTTGATATTGAATTGGATTCTTTTGTACCGCCATATTGGTTGCCCCACTCAATAAACTGCGTTGGAACCAACATGGATGCTATCCGATTGCTGAATCCCACAATTTTTGCATTAAAATGAACAGGTCCATTGCTTCCGTAAACGGTGATTTTAAATACAATCATTTTTATAATTTCCGGACTTAACTGTGGTAAATTCTGCGAAAGAGAAAATTGAAAATTGTAAATATCCAGAAACATATTGGGAACAATTACTGGAACAAAATCCGCATCCGGTTTCCAGCTAAAATTGCTATTACTTATGTCTATGAATGAGTCAGGAACACTCTCAAATGAAATATCTGTATAAAAGGGAAATTGGTCACTGATGCTTTGAATACTGGCTTTAAATCTGCTGGGAGTTAAAATGCCAACTGATTCTGTAAAAGGTTGTTCTCTCAGTTTTGCAATTAGTGAACTGTCTAATGATGTATTGCCAATGGTTTCATTGTTCAATACTTTATTGATCACCAAAAAATCTCCAATACTATCCTTATTGGATTGATTGTTTAACAGAAAATCATAATTGCTTTGAATCTGAATGGCAGTCAATAATAAAAAAATAGCAATACCCAGTCCAAACCGGGCAATCCAAATTTTAGATTTACCAGCTTGTTTGAGAATTATTTTTTTAAGAAGACTATTAAACAAGTTTATAAATTTAAGCTTTCCTGATAATCAAAATATTCATCCTTATCCAAATCGGTGATAATGATTCCTGCCCCTCGTTTATCACAGGCTGTTTGTATAAGTTGAGCTGCCTTTTTTTTATTGTTGATGTCAAGATGGCTAAATGGTTCATCCAGAATCAGAAAATCGAAAGGCTGCATCAACGCTCTTATGATCGCAATTCTTTGTTGCTCTCCATAACTGCAGATACCAGCGCGCTGATCTAAGATAGCAGAAATGCCAAGCAATTCCGCCATTTGCTCTATTTCAGTAGCATCAACCACCGATTGCTGCATAGTTCTTTTCAATTCAATATTTTCTCTTGCAGAAATGGCAGGAAACAGCTTCATGTCCTGAAATACAATACTCAAGTGTGATTGACGCAACTTCGAAAGTTCAACTGGTGTTATGTTTGCCAAATCCTGTTGATTGTACAGAATTTGGCCGGTATAGTTTTTATTTAAACCGTACAGAATATTTACTAAGGTGGTTTTACCTGTACCGCTTGGGGCGGTAATTTTTACATTTTTCCCTTTGCTTAAAATGATTTTTTGTCCCCAAATATCCGATTGCATTACAGATGGTCTGTCGGCAATTGCTTTTGGAATTATGTATGCTAATTCAAATTGCATTAGTTAGCTCTAATTACAGTTGGAATACTGGATGGAAATAATTTTTCTTCCATTTCTTTTTCCCTTTTTGCAATTGCTCTTGTATCCACAGCAATATTGGTTAGCAAACTCACCAGCGTTACCAGACTGTTTTGCTTCTGATTCTGCATATTGATTTCCAAAACAGAAGTTACTTTGTTGTCTTTGTAATTTTCTGAAGTGCCAATAATGTCTTTTATGGTATTTCTGGCTGTTAACATGGAATTGTTGTACCCACTGCTACTGTCTTTCAGGAACCCGTTTAGTGTATTGGCAATGTCTACATACATAACTGTTGACTTCCCTTTAAAGTACTCAAGCGCCTCTTTGTTAATAGTAGATTTATTGCCAGTTAATTTATATTGGGTGTAGGTTAATGAGTCACTTGCAATAATTAATCCCTGCTCATTGGCAACAAGGTAAATTCCCATTTGTCCAAATAAATCAGCAGACTTGTATTCGTTACCCGCTTTTCTGATGAATCCCTGATCGGCTATTTTGCCCATGAGTTTCATGAAATTGACTTTATTCCCAGCAGGAATGTTCAGAATCATTTTTCCCATTGGTTTCTTCTTAATCATGGCCAGTTCATCTTTTCTCTTGTCAGGGTCATTGTTGCCAACACCCAAATCAGATATAACAACTGCTATATCTCCCTTAATGGCTCCATACATTTCAGCCGAACTAATTCCTGATTTAGCTAAAAACTGATTCAAAAGGCTTTCGACTTCTAGCTCTTTCAGCAATCCTCCAAATATTTCTGGATTAAACGATGCCATAATAATAGCATTGATATTTTGAGAAGGATATTGGTCAATCAGTGAAGTGTTCACCGTTGGTCCGGCATATTTTTTCAGAATATTGCTTAACAATGGATTGGTATGTGTTATTGATTTGGCAATAATTTTTCCTTCCTCAAAAGAAAGCGTTGCAGTTGTATAATTATTACTGATCAGCTCTTCTAGTTTAGGTAATTGCAAAGGCATACCACTCAATGCATTCAAAGTACTTCCGGTTCCGGCAAAGAAATAGCCTTCAGAATTTTCCGAGAATAACTGGGCGAATTCTTTTACAGATGCCAATGATTCAGACTCTTTCTGGGTAAAAAGCCTAGTGATTTCTTCAAGTACTTCCTTTTTCTTGTCTTTTTTCTCAGGAATCACAAAACGCATATTCACAGAGTCATAGTAAGGAACTATTTTGTTTTCATAAAACATCACTAAAGCGTGTTTGTCGTTCCAGGCCAGAATATTATCATTTGATAAATTCAGGTAATCAAATTCCTTGTTTTTCTCTATTGCCTTTTTGCCTTCCCATGTTAAACCTTCCATGTATTTCTTAAAAGCGGCACTGTCTGAAATACTAAATAACAGGTTCATTACATTTCCTTTCTTATTCTCTTTCTGTAAAAAGTTAAAGAAGTGAATCTTTTCGTTCCAATTGATTCCTGCTGCATTTCTCAGATCGGCTATTTTCTGTTGATCTTCCTTGCTGGTTGAATCTTTTTCGAATCCTTTAGCCCAGATGCTATCTAAACTAATACCGCCGTTCTGGAGCTTATTTTTTAATGCTCCCGGGTCAATACTGATAACAACGGCAGCATCTTTGGGGATGAATCTGCTTTCCTTTGGAGCTTTATTGCTGCAGGAAGCAAATACAATACATAATATACCAGCTGGCAGAACATACGATAAACAGCGTTTCATGTGCTAAGAATTATTCCATGAAGATAATTCTTGCTGACAGATTTATTCAGAAATATGATGTTAATTCATAATTGCCTGATAAATGGCCTCCTGGATATTTGGACGCACATTCATTCTTCCGAATAATGTATTGTTTCTGGTTGGGGTTACCCTATTTGACAAGAAAATATAGATTAAATCTGTGTCAGGATCCACCCAAACACAGGTTCCCGTAAATCCAGTATGTCCAAATGTCTTTGGCGAAACAAACCTGGAAGGGTAAGGGTCTTTACGGGTATCGTTGTCCTTTTCCGGTTTGTCGAATCCCAAGCCTCTGCGGCTGATATTGCTGTTATAGGCAGTAAAGTTTTTAATGGTAGCCGGTTGTAAAAATTGCTGATTATTGATAGAGCCACCGTTTAGTAGCATCTGGTAAATTTTAGCCAAGTCATAGGCGTTACTGAAAAGGCCGGCATGTCCTGCAATTCCTCCAAATAAGGAAGCCCCTTCATCGTGCACATCTCCTCGCATCATTTGTTGTCTGAAATGTTTTTCATCTTCCGTAGGTACAAGAGTATTTAATGGAAAATAACTTCTGGGTGTAAATCCAGTAGTTGTCATTCCCAATGGGTCATAGAATACTTGCTTGCTGTATGCATGAATATTTTTCCCTGTTACAGATTCTACTACTGCGGCAAGAAAGATAAAATCGTTGTCACTATAAATATAATTGCCGGCAGGCGTAAGTGGGCTGGCAAGAATTCGTTGATAAATGGTATCCTTCCAGTCGTTTCTCAGGTATAGATTTTCTGCTACACGGGTATTAAAGCCTTCCGTGGCTTCGCTTCTGAAATAGGCCGGTAAAGGCTTTCCTGAAACACTATCAATTAATTCTTTGTAAAATGTAATAAACGACTTCAGCCCAGCCTGGTGTAGTAAAATATCTTTTATTTTTAATCCCGCTTTATCTGAGTTTCTTGTAAAAGGCAGATAATCTCCAAGGTTTTTTTCCAAGTCTACTTTTTGTTCTTCCACCAGTTTCATTATGGCCATTGTAGTAGCCGATATTTTTGTAACAGAAGCTAAATCGTAAATCATGTCTTTGTTAACGGGCTCCTTTTTGTCTGTATTGGTAAATCCAAATGCCTTGTGATAAGCAATTTTTCCTTTTCTGGCCACGAGTACCACGCAACCGGGCACAGCACCTTTAACAACTGCATCATTGGCTATTGAGTCAATCTTACTTAGTTTGTTGGCATCCAGACCCACTTCCCAGGGTTGCACTTTGGGAAGATACTGCTGGTAAGTAATGGAATTGCCATGAACCAGTTCCGGTGAAATGGTCACGGGTAAAATCCCTTTTGCATCAGCTCTGCCAGCAAGTATATCAAATACGGTTTCCTGTGTAATATCATCATCTTCGTAACATGCCAGTAAATTTGGCGCATTGGTTGAATTGGAAATGGCATAAGGATTGCCAAAATACAAGGTAAGGGTTTGGAATGATTGTAAGCCGTTTAAAAGGTATACGGCGGCATTGCTCAGTCCAAAGTTTTTGGCAGGTCTTCTGCTATAGTTATGCATGCCAACAATTACAAGGTCGTAACCTTGTTTTTTTATTTTTTCAATCAGCTGCTTTGCCGAACTGCTGTCTGCCTTGTCAGCAGGAATCTGATTGGCAGCAGCATCGTCCATTAATTGTTTGCCAATACTGGCTCTGGTTCCAAATAAATAAACGGTTGCATTGTAAGCTTTACTTAGCTCAGTTGAAATGGTATTTTCACCGGGGGCCCCAATAGCTACATAGGCTATTTTCTGTCCTTTTTTAATGGGGTAGGAATTGCTGTTTTCTTTTCTTAAAAGCGTGATGGCATTTTTGCTCAACTGGGTTTTTATCAGGTTGGTCTGAACATTTAAATCATTAACCAGATTGGTGGTATCAATTTTTGAAACCTTGTTTAATCCAAGGTGATATTTGGCCAGTAAAATTTTTTTCACACTTGCATCTATGGATTCCCAACTAAGTCTTCCTTCATCAATTGCCTGTCTGATTTTAGCAATGGTTCCGGGAATATCTTCTGGTAAACACAACATGTCGTTACCAGCAATTAAGGCTTCAACAGAGGCTTCGCCCGAAGGAAAAAATTTGGTAATGCCTTTCATTTCCAGGGCATCTGTAAAACTTAATCCCTTAAAACCAAGTTCATTTCTTAACAAGCCATTGATGCTATTCTTTGAAAGTGTGGCAGCTCTGTTGGCACTGCTGTCCAATGCAGGAATAAAAATATGTGCAGTCATCATGCTACCTAAACCAGATTTGATTAGTTCGCGGAAGGGATATAATTCTAGTTCTTCCAATTGAGCTTTTGATTTATTGATCACTGGAAGGTCATAATGACTATCTACGGCTACATCACCATGACCCGGGAAATGTTTGCCAGTTGCCATCACTCCCACATCCTGCATACCCCGCATATAGGCTGTGCCAAACAGCGCAACTTTAAATTTATCTTCTCCAAAGCTGCGGTCATTAATAACCGGATTCATCGGGTTGTTGTTGATGTCTATATCGGGCGCATAATTAACATGAATTCCCAGTCTTTTACATTGTTCGCCTACGGCTTTACCAAACTGATAAATCAGATCTGCATTGCTTACTGCGCCCATCATGAGTTGTCTTGGAAAATTAATGACACTGTCTAATCGCATACCCAAACCCCATTCACCATCGATACTTATCATCAATGGGGTTTTAGCTAAGGATTGATATTTATTGGTTAGAATTGCCTGTCTTACAGGTCCACCCTGAAAAAAACAAAGACCACCCACGTTGTATTTGCGGATAGTCTCGGTTACTTTAGCTACATGATCTTCTCCCAAATTGCTATGGGCGCGAATAATCATCAGCTGAGCTATTTTTTCGTTCTTATTGAGCTTTTTAAATTTTTTATTGACCCATTTGATAGCTTCAGGAGTTTCTTCATAAAACTTTTGTGCCATCATATTGGTATTTGCCAATACCAGTAACAATAAGAAATAGATCCATCTTTTCATACAGCGTGCAATTGATGGCACAAGGTATGAAAAGCGAGGGATTATTCGGCTTCTTCAGGCGCTTCGGTCAACTCAATCTTAATATCATTGGCTTTTAGGATACGAAACCATTTTACCATTTTCTTCATGTCGCTTGCATATACTCTGTCAAAATCCATATCAGGATAAACCTTCTGGAAATAAGCTTTCGTAGCTGCAGGATCTTTTTCGGCAGGCAAGTTTTCCGAACTGGATTCCATCGCTTTGAATACATCAGCTAAATTTACATTTTCTCTGATGGTATATACTTCAATACTCTCAAGGTGAGAAAAATTGTGCACTCTGCTGCTTACAAATTTGGTGCTATTGTCTTCTAATGATTTCACAATTGCGCCGTCATTTTTGCTGCTGACCATTTCAAATAATCCACTCATTCCAGTAACCGATATCAGTTTGTTGTATTCCATTTTATTAAAATTGAGTTGCAAAGTAAAGGATTTTGTTCTCCCGTTGGTTAGGATTGCTGAATTGTTTCCAATGCTCTTTCCAGTCTTGGTTTTAAATCGGCAAACGGAGTGTATCCTCTGGCGAGCAGATGGAACTTGGTAGCTGACTCCTGGAGTAGCACACAGGGGAAGCCAGTAACTTGTAATTGTTTCACGAGTGCGAATTCGTATTTGGCTTTTTCCTGGTATTCCTCGCTGTTCATTTTCTCGTAAAATTCATCCCCATCTATTAAATACTTATCCAGTAAGTGTCTGTAAGCTTCATTATCTGTTAAATCTCTACCTTCAAAATGAAGCGCATATTGCAAATCGGCTGCAAAGTCAACTTGTTTGTCTGGATGCATTTCCTTAAAAATGCAAAGCGCTATAGCAGGCTTTTCGGAGTTTGGAAACCAATCACTTAGGTCGGGATTATTAATATGCCAAAGATAGTCTGGGCCAAAAGTTACACCGCTGTATTCTTCCACCGTTTTGTACGCAGATTGAATATAAGATGCAGTTGCACTGATATGTACAGGAGTTTCGGGCAATACCATGCCGCCGGAAAGTACTTCAATTTGTAAATTTGGAAAAGCGGCGGATAGTTGCTTCATAACGGGGCTAAAGCCATAGCACCAGCCACAATAGGCATCATAACAATAGAAGAGTATCGGTTTCATTTTGCAAAAATAGGCAGGGATTCTATAGCTTTGCACATTGTTTTAACGAGTAAATATCAGTATATGCCAGGTTTTGAACTTTTTGGTGACGAAGAAAGAAAAGAAGTAAATGATGTTTTAGAGACAGGCATTTTGATGCGTTATGGATTTGACGGTCCCAGAAAAGGTATTTGGAAAGCCAAGGAATTGGAATTAGCAATAACAGAAACTTTTGGATGTAAATATGCTCAGCTTACGTCTTCCGGAACCGCTGCCCTTACAACTGCCATGGCTGCATTGGGAATTGGTGCCGGTGATGAAGTTATTATGCCCAGTTTTACATTTGTTGCCAGTTTTGAAGCAGTGTTAAGTGTGGGTGCAATTCCTGTATTGGTAGAAGTAGATGAAACGCTTACTCTGGATCCAGTTGCAGTAAAAAATGCCATTACCCCAAGAACAAAATGTGTAATGCCCGTACATATGTGTGGTAGTATGGCAGATCTGGATGCTTTGCAATCCATTTGCAAGGCTCATAATTTGCTTTTGCTGGAAGACGCCTGTCAGAGTATTGGGGGAACCTATAAAGGCAAGGCATTAGGAACCATTGGGGATGCAGGCACTTTTAGTTTCGACTTTGTTAAAATGATTACTTGTGCAGAAGGTGGAGTGGTCATGACCAATAATCAGGACATATATACCAAAGCCGATGGATACACCGATCATGGTCACGATCATTTAGGAGTAGACAGAGGTGCTGATTTGCATCCATTTATTGGATATAATTATCGCATAAGCGAATTGCATGCTGCTGTTGGCTTGGCTCAAATTAAGAAGCTGAGTCATTTTCTAGCATTGCAAAAGAAGAACAATACTGCTTTGCGCAGACACCTGGAAGCTATACCTGAAGTGAGTTTCAGAGTAGTGCCAGAAGGTGGAGATGATAGTTGTAGTTTTTTAAGTTGGTTTTTGCCAACGAAGGAACTTACGCAGGCTGTTGTTCAGGAGATGAAAGATCAGGGTGTACTGGCAGGTAATTTTTACTGGTTTGCCAATAACTGGCATTATATTAGTAAGTGGGATCATTTAAAAAGTGCACAAACCCTAAATCGCATCAGTGCAGATCAGACCAATGCATTGTTACAACTGGCGCAAACCAGTTTCCCGCAAAGTGATGCCATCATGAGTAGATGTATCTCAACCGCTATTAGTTTGGTTTGGACAGAAGAACAAATACAAGAAAAAGGCACTAAGATGGCAGCTATCATTAATAAAGTGCTGGGAAGATAAATGTGCAATAGATAAGATAATTGAGGTAGTGGAAGATGATTATTGAGTTTTTCCTTCCATCTTGTTTACGTAATCTATAGTGCCAAGTCTGAAGCGAAAAGGAATTTTGGTTGCTTTTTCTAATTGCAATTCTTTTTTGCAGAAAAATCCAAGCCCTTTTACGTAGTGGTCTGGAGGTAATATTTTTACCGGCTGTTGTTTTAAGCTGTCTATTTTCTGCATAAAACTATTGGAAGGAATATTTTTCTGATTCCTTGTTACTAGTTGCACCTGTGCATTCGTGGCTGCACTCATTAGGAATAAATTCACAAACAAACAAATTGTTTTACGCATTGTCTCGGTATAAATCTGTGTAAATTTACAGCGTAATTATTATTAGATGTCACTCAGTCAATCATTACAGCAAAAGTTACTTCAGAAATTGTCTCCTCAGCAGATTCAGTTGATGAAACTATTGCAGGTGCCTACTGCCAATTTAGAGGAAAGGATTAAAGAGGAACTGGAAGAAAATCCGGCACTGGAACAGGGAGAGGAAGGACATGAAGAGGAATTTCACGATGAACTGAAGGATGAGTTTGATAATTCAGCTGATGATGATATGGATCCCGACGGAAGTTTGGAAGAGTATGAAAATGTAGATATCAGTGAATACGTCATGGATGACGATGGGGAAATTGCTGATTATAAAACCAAGGATGATAATTATCCAGAAATGGATGATCAGAAAGTTATTCCCATTAAAGTGGAAACAAGTTTTCATGAAATGGTCTTGAATCAGTTGGGTATGCTTGAACTGGATGAAAGAAGTTATAAAATAGCAGAGCAGGTTGTGGGGAGTCTCGATGATGATGGCTATCTGAGAAGGGAATTGTCTTCTATAGCAGATGATTTAGCTTTCAGGCAAAGCTTAGTTGTTGAGGAAAAAGAAATTGAAGACATTATTTCTCAAATTCAACAGTTTGATCCGGCTGGCATTGCTGCAAGAGATTTAAGAGAGTGCCTATTATTACAGTTGAAACGAAAAACGGACGAAGGCAAAAGTGTAGAACTGGCAGTTCAGATCCTGACTAAGTATTTTGACGAGTTTACCAAGAAACATTACGAAAAAATTCAGAAAAGTCTGGGATTAACGGATGAACAACTCAAGGAAGTAATTGGTCAGATTATTAAACTGAATCCTAAGCCAGGAGGGAACCTTGGCGAAATGAATAAGGCTGAAACCTATATCATTCCAGATTTTTTTGTGATCAATAATAACGGCTCGCTGGAACTTTCTCTGAATGCCAAAAACGCACCGGATTTAAGAGTCAGTGAAGGTTACAGAGATATGCTGAAAGAGTATGAGAAAGGCAGTAAAAAAGATAAAAGACAGAAAGAAGCGGTGCTTTTTATCAAACAAAAAATAGATGCAGCCAAGTGGTTTATCGATATGATCAAGCAACGTCAAGATACCCTGATAGGTACCATGGGGGCCATCATGAAATACCAACAGGACTTTTTTCTTACAGGTGACGAAACCACGCTGCGTCCAATGATTCTAAAAGACATTGCTGAAGTTACGGGGCTGGATATTTCTACAGTGAGTAGAGTGGCCAATAGCAAATTTGTTCAGACTGAATTTGGTACTTATCGCCTGAAGTTTTTCTTCAGTGAGTCGCTTAGTACCGAAAGCGGCGAAGAAGTGAGTACCAGGGAAGTGAAAAAAATCCTGAGTGATATGATTGAGTCTGAAGACAAACACAAACCTTTCAGCGATGAAGTATTAACGGAAATGTTGCAGGAAAAAGGCTACAATATTGCCAGAAGAACTGTAGCCAAATATAGAGAGCAACTGAATGTGCCGGTGGCTAGATTACGCAAAGAACTTTAAATTACCATCATGTCTAATTTAACAGAAACCAATACAGTTCCCGTTGAAGCTGCTGCGAAGAGACCATGGCCTTTGCTATTCGTGGCCAAGGCATTGTCGTTTCTGTTTCATCCATTGTTTGTTCCTACTTATTTCTTTTTATACTTGATGCAGGCCTATCCTTATGAATTTGCTGGTATTACCGACTGGCAATTGAAGCTGCGCCTGTTCGGGGTATTCTGGATGACGGCATTTTTCCCGGCCTTTGCCGTTTTTTTATTGTGGCGTTTAAAATTCAGTGATGGCATTTATTTAAGGACTCAAAAAGAAAGAATTGTCCCCTATATCATTACCATGTTTTTTTATTGGTGGATGCATTATTTAAGTCGCAATTTTTTAGATCAACCGGTAGTGTTGCAGTTTTTCTATACTGGAATTTTTGTTTGTTCAGTAATGGGTTTGTTGGCCAATAATCAGTTCAAAATAAGTATGCATGCCATGGGAGCGGGGGGATTGGTAACCGCGATTATTTTAACGACGCTGCATTATCAAAGAATGGACGGTATGGCCATTGCAGCTTCGCTACTATTGACCGGATGCGTTACAACGGCGCGTTTATTATTAAGCGAACACAATACAAAAGAAATTTATACTGGGTTGGCTGCAGGTGTACTGAGTCAACTGCTGGCATACTACTTCGTGATGTAATATCAAGGCATTGGGCGATTTTTTGTTTCTTTGCAGCTTATCCAACTTAATTTCATGTGGTATAAGGCAGGAAAAGCGATTCTACGGTTCAGGGTTAGCCTACTTTTTGTATTATTAATAGTTACAGGATTCATGGCCTGGCAGGCTTCTAAAGTTCAATTGAGTTATGACTTTACCAGGGCGTTGCCAACAGATAATAAAAAGTTTGTAGAATACCAGGCTTTTCTGAAAGAGTTTGGTACGGACGGGAATACGGTAGTGATTGGTTTGCAAGCCGATCAGTTTTTTCAGAAAGAATATTTCAATGAAGTTTTTGCATTGAGTCAAAGGCTGAAAAAAGTGGCCGGGGTTAATGGAGTGCTTAGCGTTCCGGATGCCATGAATCTTTTGAACGACGAAGTTAATCAGCAGCTGGTTCCTTCCCGAATTTTTAATCCACCCTATTCCAATCAATTAGAGCTAGATTCAGCACGTTTGCTGTTCAATAGTCTTCCTTTTTATAAAACCTTGTTACATGTGCCGGAGAAAAATGCTTATTTGTTGGGCGTAACGGTAAGCAAAGATTCTATCAATAGTAAGTACAGATCGGTACTAATCAATGATATTTTAAAGGAAACCAAAATTTTTGAATCGAATACCAAAACGGAATTGCGCATCAGTGGACTTCCGTTTATTAGAACCATTATAGGTGATCGTATCAAGGATGAAATGAACTGGTTTCTGATTGGGTCATTGCTGTTGTCGGCCGTTACGCTATTTCTGTTTTTCCGATCGATAAGTGCTACCATTATGAGTTTGCTGGTTGTTGGCATGGGCGTTATCTGGAGCGTAGGAACGCTGGTGCTTTTTGGCTACAAGATCACTTTGCTAACAGCTTTGATCCCACCGTTGGTGGTAGTGATTGGTATTCCTAATTGTATTTACTTTTTAAACAAATACCATACTGCTTACAGAGAAAAGTTAAATAAGGAAGAAGCATTGATTACCATGGTTGGCAGAATGGGTATTGTAACATTGTTCTGCAATATTGCTGCGGCCATTGGATTTGCAGTATTCGCGCTTACCAAGAGTCAGCTTCTGAAAGAATTTGGGGCAGTGGCAGGCATTAATATTTTGCTATTGTTTTTTATCTCTTTGTTTTTCATTCCGCCTGTGCTTAGCTTTTTACCCCCTCCCAAAGCCAAGCATACCAAATACCTGGACAATGCATTTTTGGCAGCTATTTTGGTGCGTATTGAAAGATGGACTTTCCATCACGCAAAAATGGTTTACCTAATTACTGCTGTAGTTACTATTGTTTCGATTATCGGAATATTCAGAATCAAGAGCGAGGGTTTTATTGTGGATGATTTACCCAAAGCAGATAAAATTTATACAGATCTGAAGTGGTTCGAAGAAAATTTTGGTGGGGTTATGCCACTGGAGATTATAATAGACACCAAAAAGAAAAATGGCCTGGTTCGTTCGGTTAAACCCATTGCAGCTATTGACGAATTTTCAGCCTATCTGGATTCTTCTGAGTACACAGCAAGGCCATTGTCTTTTGTGGAAGGCCTGAAATTTGCAAAACAAGCATTTTATGATGGCGATACCATGAGCTATGCCATTCCCTATGAAAGTGATTTGGCTTTTATAGGTCCTTATTTAAAAAGCAAAAAAGACACTGTTAAAACGGAATCGCCCAATGCGTTTAACAAATTGGTCAATAATTTTATTGACACCAATAAACAGAAAGCCAGAATTAGTGTGAACATGAAAGATGTTGGCAGTGCGAAATTGCCTGCATTGTTATCAAATTTTGAATCCCGTGCTAATGAAATTTTTGATACTACTGCATATAAAGTAAGTTTTACGGGAAGTAGTGTAAGCTTTTTAGAAGGGTCCAGCTTTATTATCAATGGCTTGAAAGAGAGTATCTTCTGGGCGTTTTTATTAATAGCCCTCTGCATGCTTTACCTGTTTAAATCTTTCCGGATTTTAATCAGCTCCCTGATACCCAATTTAATTCCTCTGATTGTAACAGCCGGTGTAATGGGCTGGATGGGGATTGCGCTAAAACCTTCTACTGTGCTTGTTTTCAGCGTAGCGCTAGGTATTGTTATTGATGTTACCATTCGTTTTTTAATTAATTATAAACAGGAACTACCCGCTCACAAAAACCAAGTTAATCCTACTTTAATTGCCACTATCCGCCACACTGGCATTAGTATTATTTATACTTCCTTGGTTTTGATTGCCGGATTTATCATTTTTAGTTTTAGCGATTTTGGAGGAACCAAGGCGCTAGGATGGCTGACTTCACTGACTTTGGTGGTGGGAACCGTAACGAATCTGGTATTATTACCCGTTATAATTTTAACAATTTCAGGCCCCAAAATCAGTATAAAAGGCTAATTTCTAGGATAAGCGGATAAAAGTTTGGTTTTGTTGCAGCGTTTTGTATTTAAAAACTGCCTAAATTTAACAAATCTTAAACTAAAACTAAATTCGCATGAGAAAACTAGCCGTTTTTTTGACGTGTGCTTTGCTATTTATAGCTAATGCATACGCTCAAACTGCTCGAACAGTTACCGGTAAAGTAACTGATGAAAAAGGTGCACCGTTAGGTGGTGTTACCGTAAGTGCTGTTGGTGCAAATAAAAATGCACTAACGGATAATGCCGGAAATTTTTCCATTCAAGTAACTGAGAAAGTGAGAACCCTTCGCATTAGTTATGTGGGTTATGATTCCAAAGATGTTAATATCAATGGACTTTCTTCTGTTAGTGTAAAACTTGATCAAGAAGACAAATCACTAAGTGAAGTGGTTGTAGTTGGTTATGGTACACAAAAGAAAAAAGATTTAACAGGAAGTATTGCCAGTGTTAAAGGCGAAGCTTTGGCTAACAAGCCTACACAAAGTTTTGAACAAGCATTGGGTGGTAGAGCTGCTGGTGTACAGGTGGTTATTCCGAGTGGTGTTTTGAATGCTCCCCCTGTTTTGAGAATCAGAGGTACCAACTCAATCTCTCTTTCTTCCTACCCATTGATTGTGGTGGATGGAGTTGCTGTATTTACTGGTGATGGTAGTTCTACAAGTGCTGCTGGTAACGTTTTGTCATCCATCAATCCTAACGATATTGAAAGTGTTGACGTTGCCAAAGACGCTGCTGCAACTGCTATTTATGGTAGCCGTGCTGCGAACGGTGTATTATTTATCACTACTAAAAAAGGTAAACCAGGTCGTTCTAAAGTAACGGTTGATAGCTGGGTAGGTTTCAGCAATCCGCAGCGTTTACAAAAAGTATTGGATGCACAACAGTACACCGATTACAAGAACGAAGCGTTGAGAAATGCAGGTACATTTAATGCGGCAACCAATGCTTTTGCCACTACAACAGGACCTGACGGTAAAATAATCAATACCAACTGGGCAGATATTATCTATCGTCAAGGTATCCAGCATAGTAATACAGTTAGTGTGTCTGGTGCAAACGAATCTACTAACTACTATTTTTCTGCAGGTTATACAGAGCAACAAGGTATCATCAGAAGAAACGATTTCAAGCGTTTAAGCTTACTAATGAATGTTGACCATAAAGCTGGTAAGTTCTTTACCATGGGTGGTAAAATTCAGTATACCAGCGATAAAAATACCGCTGCAACCAGCTCAGGTTCTTTAGGAGATGCTTTTGCATCTGCAGGTATGGGTCGTGTGGCTTTAATTACTGCTCCAAACGTGGGTCCTTATTTAGCCGATGGATCTTATAACCAAGCCAATGGATTAATTGGTGTTATGGGTAACAAACTAGGTCAAGTTGGTTTTTATAACCCACAAATTGCTTTGGATTTAAACAGATCTAATAGCTATGGTGAACACTTAATTAGTAATGTGTATGCGCAGTTCAAGCCATTTAGCTCATTGGCTATCAGATCTCAGTATGGTATTGATTATCTAATGGTAGATAACGATTTGTTCTCTCATCCATTATCTGGTGAGGGCTTCTCTACTACTGGTTCTGCAACAGCCATATTCAATAAAAACAAACGTTGGATTTGGACAACTACCGCTCAATTCGACAAGGTATTTGCTGAAAAGCATACTGTTGGACTTTTGGCAGGTATTGAGCATCAAAAATCAGATAACAATAGTTACGGTTTAAACCGCGTAACCGTATCTGACCCTGCATTTACGAATATTCAGGGTGGTTGGGCAACGCCTAACGTTTCTGGATTAGGTATTGGTGAAAACTATTTATATTCTGAATTCGCCCGTGCTCAGTACAATTATAACCGCAAATATTTCTTGACTGCGAATATTCGTAGAGATGGAGCTTCTCAGCTAGGTGCAAATAGTAAGTATGGTACTTTCTGGGGTGTTTCTGCCAGCTGGGATGTATTAACTGAAAAGTTTATTCAGAACATGAAGTTGGATCAGGTATTCAGTAGCTTGAGATTGAGAGCTAGTTATGGTAAAGTAGGTAATATTGGTGGCTTAGGAAACTTTGCCTCTTTATCAACTTATGGATCAGGTTTGTACGGCGGATTTGCAACAGTAGCTTACAGTCAGGCCGGTAACCCTAATCTTACATGGGAAACTAGTAAGAAGACTGATGTTGGTTTAAACTTTGGCTTGTTTAACGATCGCTTGACTGCTGAAATTGGATATTACAACAGTAATAACGATGGTTTATTATTATTTGTACCTCAGCCTCCATCAGCAGGTTTACCCTCTAATATTCCTACGAATATCGGTTCCATGTATAATAGAGGATTTGAATTCGATATCAAGTACAATGTGATTCAGAAGAAAGACTTTAGCTGGTCTACTTCCTTCAATTTATCAACTAACGATAACAAAGTGTTGTCTTTGGCTCCTGGTATCAATAATATCATTAGTTCAACTGGTGGATTGGAAAACCCAAGTATCACTTTGCCTGGATATCCAATTGGTATGTTATTCGTTACCAGAACCGCTGGTGTGGATCCTGCAACTGGACGCAGAATTTTCATTAATAACCAAGGTCGTCAGGTATTCTTTCAACATGTGGCGCCTGCTGGTCAGTCCCGTTTTATGTATGCAGACGGATCGGTTGCACCAACAGTTAGTAGTGCCGATGCCATAGTTTATAAGAATACTAATGCAAAAATCTTTGGAGGTTGGGAAAACAATCTTCGCTTCAAGAATTTTGAATTGAATGCGTTGTTAACTTACCAAATGGGTAACTACTTGTATTACGGAACACAGGCTGGTTTAAGAGATC
>VFQO010001564.1_pt1 | contig 16915 bp, 15 predicted proteins | sample 3512331 | NCBI WGS metagenome assembly VFQO01 (sample SAMN10412371, study PRJNA504923) | tailings metagenome | isolation source: Replicate 3 from Balatoc abandoned mine | place: Philippines: Itogon, Benguet | collected 2017-08-28
GGCTCTGCCAACCAGACCATTTGCACCGGTGACAAGTTTTCTCACCGTCGACCCATCCCATCGCTATTCGGCCACCACTCGGCTTTCAATGTGCCGGTAAAACTGCCGCCGGGTTGCAAGCGACACGGCCTGCTCACCCGCACCGGCTCAATGCATACAAAACGCTGCCAATCGGCAGCAGGCATATCGATCAGTCTTTGGGCTTCATCAGCGCCCGGGTTCCATACCATCCATTGGCCAAACCCGGTCATGCTGAGCTTGACAGTGTGGCTGGGCAACTCCAAAGACACAGGGTCCGGCGTGTCGTAGAGCGACTCGTATGCCTGCCCAGACCACTGAACAGCCTCCCGGGCTTCGAAGGTTCTGGAGGCGTTGTAGCGGTCGCTCACACTCACGCCCTGCAAACCTGTCAACCGACATTCCAGCAGGTTACCCACTGCCCAATAGGGGTGCAAACCGCCCGTCCATTCAAAGGTTGATGTGCCTGTGTTGCAAACATCCAGTTGTATCTCTAGGCCGCTGGCTGTGGCCTGGGCACGCAAGCGCAGATGCGCCTGATGTGGCCAGATTGGCTGGCTAGCACCACCACACGTCCATTCCCACCCCAACACATGCGAGTCTGCCCCTGACGTGTTGTGGGTCAGTACCCATTCAACATCTCGGGCCCAGCCGTGTTTTCTGCGGGACCCACGGTCGGCAAACTGCGGGAAAAGCACCGGCACGCCCCCTCTGGCGGCCCGCCGGGCTTTTGGGTCGTACCAGGGCGAAAGGTACAACAGCTCCCCACCACCCGTGCGGGCCTGCAGCACTTGCGCGCCCAAGGCTTGCCACGTCAATTGGCATGCAGTCATTGCACTTGACTCAACGCCCGTTGGCAAATGTCTTTTGCTTTGTCCAAGGTTGCCGACTCGGCATAGCAACGCAGCTCCGGCGCGTTGCCCGAGGCACGCAAATGCACGATATCCCCATCGGCAAAGGTCATACGCACCCCATCGGTCGTATCCACAGCCGTTGGTGAGTTGTGCTTACCAGCTATGTGCGACTGTAAGCCCTCCTCTACCGCAACCCGCGCCAACAGTTCGCGCGAACGCTCGCTGGCAAATGCCTGCAAACGGTCGCTATGGGTAAAGCGCTGCGGCAATGCTGCAACCAGCGAAGACACTTGGGTTTGCTGCTCCACCGCATCTGTCAGTAGGGAAACCATGGGCAACAACGCGTCGCGGGTGGGAAGCGCAGCCAACCCGTGCACAGCAGAACCCAACAAAAAGCCGCCATTGGCCTCAAAACCTGCCACTGGCCCTTTGCCCTGGGCAGTCAGTTCGTTCATGGCCGCAATCACGTAGGGCGATCCTATCCGCGTGCGCACCACCTGCGTAAAGGCGCCGCATTGCTCGATGGTCGTATTACAGCTCACTGGCACAGCCAGCGTCTGTATGCCCAATTCACGCGCGCACATCAAACCGAGCAAATCACCCCGCACGAACTCGCCGTTTTCGTCAAACACCAAGGGCCGGTCACCATCCCCATCGGTGGACACCACAGCATCCAGCTGATGTGCTTTGCACCAGTTACGGGCTTGAGCCAGATCATCCTCGCCAACGGCCTCGGTATCCACAGGTACAAAATCGTCGCTTCGGCCCAAAGAAACAACTTCCGCACCCAGTTGAACCAGGACGGACTTGGTCACATCCCGGCCCACGGCGCTGTGCTCGTACAGCCCAACCCGCAGACCGGCCAGGCATTGCGCCCCGAAGTGATAGACGTAACGACGGACATAGGCTTCTGTGGCCGTTACGTCCACTGGGGGCAGCAACGGCATTGAAGGCAATTTCCCCAGCGCACGGGCTGGAATCGAGCAAGACACGATCGCTTGTTCTTCCGCCTTGAGAATCTCGCCCGCCGGGCTGTAAAACTTGATGCCGTTGCGGTCGAAAGGAATATGACTGCCCGTCACCATGATGCCGGGCATACCGCCAGTCAGGCACCGCAATGCCAAGGCCGGCGTAGGCAATGCTCCCAAAAACTCTGCGCGGTACCCCAGCACCTGCAACGCGCCACACACCGCAGTAGCGATTGAAGGGCTGCTCGGCCGCAAATCCATGCCCACGGTAACCACAGTTCCATCATGAACAGCGTGAACCACACGCATCTGCTGCATGAATGCGTACACATAGGCAAAAACAGCTTCGGTGTTCAAGTCGGCCACCAGGGCGCGCACACCGCTGGTACCAAAGGTCACGCTGGGGAAACGCTCACCTATAAGGAACGACTCGTTCATGGTCGATTTTTCAGTACGTCCTGGTAGAGCTGTGTGTATGCCTTGCCCAGTGCGGGGCCAGAAAACAACTCTTCGTACCGGCGCCTGGCGGCACGGCCAAATTTTTCTGCAAGTACCCCGTCGTCCAATAGGGCATTCATGGCGTGAGCAAGGACCTCTGGTGACTCTGGCGGCACCACGAAACCCGTTTCACCTTCCAGGTTAACAAAGGACGTACCGGTGCCAATCTCGCAGCTCACCATGGGCTTGCCATACATCGAGGCCTCGACCAGCACCATCCCATAGGCCTCTGAGCGCAGATGAGAAGGCAACACCAAGGCACGACAGCGCTGTAGCAGAGCCACCTTTTCGGCGTCCGATACTTGGCCAGCGAAAACCACGTTCTGCAGCCCGAGTTTGCACACCTGTGCCTGCAAGGCCACATGCTCCGGCCCCGTGCCAGCAATCACGACTTTCGCGTTCACGTTAGCAGCCGCCTGCACCAAGGTATGCAGCCCCTTGTAATACCGTAAAACGCCAATGAATAGGAAAAACGGTTCGCCTTCGTTCAAACTAAGGCGATGTAACACACCATCGTCGCCAAGCTGAGGATAAGAGCCCTCAACAATGCCAAGTGGTATTACCCGCACACGGTCACGATGCGCCGCATCGGCAAGCACCGGGCTCGTTTGGGCGTAACGGGGGGACGTGGCAACGATCGCACGCATGCCCCTCAGCATGCCTTGCATCAATGGTGCATAAGCACGCCCCAGCCAGCGCTGCCGAACGATATCCGAGTGATAGGTCATGACAGCAGGCACCTGAGGCCGCACGACGAGATGCAGTAAATCGGCAAACGGCCAAGGGAAATGGTAGTGAATTACATCTGCCCACTCTGCCAATTCAGCAAATCGCCTAAATGCCCCGAGTTCACCTAAATCACATGAAGCCGGCGCTGCCCACGAACGGCAGCGTATTACCCGCGCCTCCGGTCTATCAAATTCTTCGGGATGCGAATTTGGAGACAGCGTAAAAATACGAGGCTCCACTCCCTGAGAAGCGGACGCCAAGGCAATCTGTCTTATGGCTTCCTGCAGCCCCCCGGGGGGATCCGGAAAATACGTTCGATAGACATGTAAAACACGCAATTCGATTACCTGGATTTCAAAAGTAAGGCCAAACCGATTTAAACCAGACCGCATACGGCTGGGCCAACCACCATTTCAGTGGCACAGAACCGTGGTGCTTGCGTACCACTTCAATGGCCTCGCGATAATGTCTTACCCGCTGGGTATTGGTCTTCGTCTCGGCATGGACACGATTAACTGCAACGTAATCATCTAAAAACCGGGGTACCCCGCAGGCTCTGTATATACGCCACCAAAGATCGTAATCCATCGCCATGTGCAAGCGTGCATCAACCCCACCAGCACACTCCCAAGCACTACGCCGTACTAGTGTGGCTGGTTGGGAAATGATGCAACGCAAAGCCATGCGCTTTTCAGAGAAAGGCTCAACCCAGACCGGATATCGCTTTTTTGTGGTTTCAACAACATTCCATGCCCGGCCATAAACCATGGGAGCATCCGGCTCATCCTGTAACTGAGCGACAAGCCGCGAAAGCCCGCTTGGCAAGAACCAGTCGTCACTGTTCAACCAACATACAAAGGGTGCGCTACCTTGACTGATACCCTCGTTTATTGCTGAAGCCTGCCCCGCATCGGGATGACTTCGCCACCCTGCAAGATAAGGCTGCCATTTTTTAATCACATCAAGCGTGCTGTCGCTGGAACCGCCATCCAGCACAAAAACCTCAACCGACAGTTGCTGCTCAAAGATTGAGGTAAGGGCTTGGTCGAGAAACTCCCCCTGATTGAACGAGGGCACAGCAACCGTGACCATCGGTTGTCCAACACAGTGGTTCATGCTCCAGTCGTCGCCAGAAAGTCTTGGTAGGCCCTCGCCAGGCCCTCTTCCATTCCGGTGCTAGCTTTCCAACCCATGGCATGCAACCGGTCTACGCACATCAACTTGCGTGGCGTGCCATCCGGCTTCGTGGAATCAAACTCCAGCACCCCCCGGTAGCCAACCACCCACTGCACCAACTCGGCAAGTTCACGAATACTCAGATCATGCCCCACTCCGATATTGACCAAGGGCGCCAAACCGTCGTTACGCTCTTGGCCAAGCAAGGGGGTAAAGCGTTCATCGGGCAAATTCATCAAATAGACACAGGCATCCGCCATATCCTCGCTGTAGAGAAATTCGCGTCGCGGTGTACCCGTTCCCCAGACGGTCACCTTCGGGGCATTGGCAAGCTTGGCCTCGTGAAACCGACGGATCAATGCGGGAATGACGTGGGAGTTCTCTGGGTGGTAGTTGTCGCCCGGACCATAAAGGTTGGTCGGCATAACTGCCAGGTACTGAGTTTTGTACTGACGGTTGTAACTCCAGCACATCTCGATCCCGGCAATCTTGGCCAGCGCATAAGGACGGTTAGTCGGCTCCAAATCACTGGTCAGCAGGTGCTCTTCCTTCATCGGCTGTGGCGCGAGCTTGGGGTAGATGCAGCTAGAACCCAGGAACAAAAGGCGCTTGACGTTATTCCTGTAAGCGGCGTGGATGATATTGGCCTGGATCGCAAGGTTGTCGTATATGAATTCGGCAGGGTAGGTGTTGTTGGCGTGGATGCCGCCGACTTTGGCTGCGGCGAGGAAAACGTAGTCAGGTTTCTCCTGGGCCAAGAATGACTCAACTGCAGCCTGGTTTGTGAGGTCGAGCTCAGCGTGAGTGCGCGAGAGAAGGTTCGTGTAGCCCAGGCCGCGCAAGTTACGCATCAGCGCAGAACCGACCAGGCCGCGATGGCCGGCGACGTATATCTTGGCGTGAGTGTCCATTCCTTACTCGTGGTAGTCCATGGCCTTGTAACCATGCTTCTTGATCAATTCATCGCGTTCAGCGGCTTTTAGGTCTTCACGCACCATTTCTGCCACAAGCTCGTTGAATGTAATACGCGGTGTCCAACCCAGCTTTGTTTTGGCCTTTGAGGGGTCGCCTAACAGAGTTTCGACTTCGGTTGGGCGGAAGTAGCGCGGGTCGACGGCGACGATGCACTTGCCGTGAATGTCGTGGCCTTTCTCCTCGACGCCTTGACCCTCCCAGCGGATTTCCATGCCCAATTCCTTGGCAGCGGCATTGACAAAGTCACGCACCGAATACTGTACGCCAGTCGCAATCACGAAATCCTCGGGCTGGTTCTGCTGCAGCATGAGCCATTGCATTTCTACGTAATCCTTTGCGTGGCCCCAGTCGCGCTTAGCATCCAGATTGCCGAGATACAAGCAATCCTGCAGCCCCAGCTTGATACGCGCCAATGCGCGGGTGATCTTGCGGGTGACGAAGGTCTCGCCGCGGATGGGTGACTCGTGATTGAACAGGATGCCATTGCAGGCATACATGCCATAGGCCTCACGATAGTTAACTGTAATCCAGTAGGCATAAAGCTTGGCAACTGCATAGGGGCTGCGCGGGTAAAACGGTGTAGTCTCCTTCTGGGGAATTTCCTGTACCAGGCCAAACAACTCCGAGGTCGAGGCTTGGTAGAAGCGGGTCTTCTTCTCCAACCCCAGGATGCGGATTGCCTCGAGAATGCGCAACGCACCCAACGCATCCGAGTTGGCGGTGTATTCAGGCTCTTCGAACGACACAGCCACATGGCTCTGAGCCGCCAAGTTGTAGATCTCGTCCGGCTGTACCTGCTGAATGATGCGGATCAAGCTCGAAGAATCGGTCAGGTCGCCGTGGTGCAGTATGAACTTGCGGCCAGTCTCGTGCGGGTCTTGGTATAGGTGGTCAATGCGGTCGGTATTGAACAGCGAGGTGCGGCGCTTGATGCCGTGGACTTCGTAGCCCTTGCCAAGCAAGAGTTCCGCGAGGTAAGCGCCATCCTGCCCGGTTACACCTGTGATAATTGCGATTTTTTTCATGTTTCTCCAAACAAAAGAATTAAAATTTCAGGAAGCGTGGTTTTGGGGAATAGTATTGAGACCTATGGCTGACTCGACAATATAAACCGGCCTTCTTTTAACTTCATCATAAATACGGCCAACATACTCACCAAGAACACCAATAAAAATCAACTGAACGCTGCCAAAGAAAATCACGGCGGTCATTAATGATGCATAACCTTGGACAGGATTACCAAAAATCAACGTATCTATCACCAATAATAGTGCGTAACTCAAACTCACCAACGCGGCAATGAGTCCTAAGTACGTTGCAATACGAAGTGGAACGGTGCTAAATGACGTAATTCCCTCAATCGCGAAATTTATCAGCTTCCAGTAGTTCCACTTGGTCGTGCCTGCGGCCCGTTGCTTGCGCTCATAGTAAACAAAGGTAGTATCGAACCCAATCCAGGAAAAAAGGCCCTTCATAAATCGACGTGTCTCTCGCATTGAACGCAGCACATCACAAGCTCTTCTCGATAGCAATCTAAAATCGCCTGTGTCTGGCGAAATTTCAACATGAGAGATGTTGTTGATTATTCGATAAAACCATTTCGCCGTAAGGCGCTTCATGAGCGTGTCGCTATTACGACTGCTACGTACAGCATTAACCACGTCAAAACCTTGCATCCAAAGCTCGACCATCTTGGGTATCAATTCTGGCGGATCTTGGAGATCTGCATCGATCGGTATGACAGCATCGCCCGTTGCATAATCCAATGCAGCCGTCATGGCACATTCTTTGCCAAAGTTCCGAGAAAGATTAATCACCTTGATTCGTGATTCCCTCGCATTCCACCCCCGTAGCAGTTCAAGTGTACGGTCTTTACTTCCGTCATTTACACAAACAATTTCCCACCCAATGGGCAACTTTTCTAAAATGGGAACAATTTCTGCGAAAAATTCAGCAATAACCTCTTCTTCGTTATACATCGGCACGAGAAGCGAGAGTTTTTCAGGCATTTTATTTTCCTTCATTGAACACGAAATATCGTGCTCCAAGATAATTCCAAATAAGCACAATGGGAACTGCTAGAAGCTTTGCGAGCTCTATGGGCATCATTGATCTCAAGAGATAAATAATTCCTGTTCCAATAAGCAAACCAACGGAATTAATCGCAACAAACTTTGCATAGGAAAGCAAAGAAACTCTCCTTGCCCCTATATCGCCAAATGTCCATATGCGGTTAAGAAGATAGCTATTGGTCACCGCAAACAGATACGCTGCAGTATTGGCAGCAATTATATTCCAAGAGAAAAATCGCAAAAGGAGCACAAAGACAGCAAAATCAAAGGCAGTATTGGTGACCCCCACCAACCCGAATTTGAAAAAACTGAGCTTGTGGTTCAAAGCTGCACCTGTCAACAGATCATTGCTTGGAGGCATCGCACTTCAAAAAACTCAGCCCGAACGCACGAACTTTCAACAAACGCTGATCTCCTTTGGGAGCACTTGTAGCCCCACCGCTCGTGTTAAGGCGCAGTATCTGCTGGCTCTCGCCAGTGGACCGAAAATTGAAGACGACGGTATCACGCCCCTGTAAGGGAAAGGCCGCCTGATCGGAGCCCTTAGTTATCCGCAGAGAAAACGGTTCGCTGCCGGGCAGCAACAAAGGCTCAACGTCTATGGAAATAGTACAGATGCCGGCCGGTAGCATGGTAAGAACGATTTCACTGCTCGCTCCCATCCAGCGAAAGAACGTTCCGCCATGTCGCTCCACACCGTACCAGCCCCGTCCGATAAGCACTCCGTTATCGGGAAAGCGATGTTCTGCGAACAGCGTCTCAGATGAGACGAACGGGATGATATCTGTCTTATCATTCAATGTCATGAGAAGTGCCAAGGGATAAACCACGCCAGTTTGCGCCTCCTCCAAAGTGTCCTCGACGCGGAAGATGTCCCAGCCTATAGTCGCATGCGCGACCTGTCGACTAACTCCTCCAACACGCGACAATTGCAGCGGAGTACGCTGGACGAAGTCCTCTGCTGATTGGTACATGCTTATCCCGCGAGCACGCACCCAATGGAGCTCATGTGACGTTGTTGGTAGGAGAATCAAATCCCCTTTTCTCAAATAGCTTGCCTGGAATCCAATAGGGATGGAAAAAATACCCGGTTCTCTGGTCCCAAACTGCCACATGACATAGCGCTCAGGGTGCTCAGCAGCCTCGGCCAACTGCCGTCGATCAGGCGCTATTCCTGCGCTGCCATCGAAGCGCTCAAGGTTCTCCCGATTCAGGAAGGGGGGCTCCCAAAAGTTATACATTTCGACTGAGTGCTCTTCTGGTCGAATGCGATTAATGAAAAACTTCAAGCGCTCCCCAACCTCAGCGCTGTCAGGATGTGTAAAAGGCAGCACGATGCGCTCGCCGAACCACTCGGGACTAGACAGATGCGCTGCCAGTTCGTCCTTCAGCGCATCCTGTGCGTAAATGGCACCGCCAACAAACGCGCGAAATCCCAAGAAGCCACACCATGCCACAACTGCCAGACACCTCACTACCCGTAACAAGGGGCGCATAGTCGTGGCCCCCTGCCATAGGAGCCACGCTGTCAACGGCACTAATAAGGCGGACATCAGATGGGCGGGCAGAAGGTAATAATCCAGCGGCCATCGCCATAAAATGATGCCCGCAAAATAGGTCAACTGGCTGATTGAAAGAAATACTAGGACTGGGTGAACGCCAACAGCACCAACCGCAAGACGTCGCCAGACTGTGCTGACTGACCAGTACAACGCAGCGAGCAGGCCTAACGCCAATTCCGGGGACGAAAGCACGTAATAGGCGACATTCATCGCCACCATTGTCGAAGTCACTTGATAGCTGACATAGCGGTAGCTCATGTCAGATGACAGCATCTTGAACAGTGCGACAAAGATGAGCACGACCACGATGTGAATGACGGCCGTGTTGCGGAACAAGACTCTAACGGCTTGGCCCCATTGCGGGTTCAGCACGCTGGCAAGCCAACTGGCGCCGAGCGCCGCTGCTATATAGACACCGGTTTCTTTTGAGAATACCAGCCACACACCCAAGACTGCTTGACCAAAGATGAAGCCCAGCCAAGGCTTCACGCCGCCGTGACCACGATCAGTGAGAAATCGGATACCCAGGGATAAAACTATCAGCGCCGAGAACAGTGTGACCCGAGGCTCAACCTTGTCTAAAGTGTAGAAGTTCTCAAAAACCGACGACGCAGTACAAAACAACACACTACCGAATGCAGCGATCCAGCGGCTTCCTGTCAAACGCACCAGCAGCCAAGCGATGGAAACACTTGATGCAGAGAACATGATCCACTGCGCCGCGTACAGCGCTCTCGCTGAATCTGGCACCATGAAATAGATAAAGAAGGTTAGCCCGTGGAACAAAGGGTTCCACCGACCATCTTCCAGCGGGCGCATATCAAAGATGGATCTAGGAAATTCCTCTATGAAGGCCTTCGGTGCATTAATCGCCTGTCCAGCATCACTAAACAGTCCATAATGCGGCCAAATCAGGACCGGCAGCATGATCAGGGTTGGCAAAAAAATGGCCAGCCATACTTCCCACCGGATCAACCAGCGTTCCCCGCTAGTGAAATTCATCTACATGACCTTAATATAAAGACTATGGAAAATTTGAGAGATAGCCACTTTGGCGCTGCCCAGTCTCCACTTCAGACCAGATTTAGCAGGGAACTTTGTCAATTCTTAAATCTTTTTATGAAACCGTACCCGGATTCGATACGCAAGGTCAGCACCGATATGCCTCAACATAAACGGCAAGACAGACTTTTGTATCTCTCTTCGAGATGGCCGACGTCCGAGCACCCGCTCTCTAAGGTGATCCATTTCCCTGTGACCGATATCGTTAATTGCAGCTGAAGTTTTTTGTTGCTGGTGGATACGGAATGCACCCAAAAAATATGGTAGTCGAACCATCCGTGCACCTGAATCACGGAAACGCAGCAAAAGGTCCCAATCCATGGCAAAGCGGAAGCTTTCATCGATTTTTCCACCCGCCCTTTCCCAGACCGACCGTCTCCAGAACAGCGTTTCTTGGGGAATAAAATCCGCCCAAGAAAGCGTGGCATCGCTATGCCGCGGCAGAATCCAGCGGCCGATCTCCTTGTCATCCTCATCAATCAGTATGCGGTGCCCATAGACCACGCCCACCTCCGGGTGGTGCGCGAAGTAGTCGGCGACATAGGCCAACGTGCCAGGCAGCAGCATGTCGTCCGAATTCAGCCACGCCATGATCTCGCCACTTGTCTTGGCAAAACCAAGATTGATCGCATGACTCTGTCCGCGATCAGAAACGGACTCCCAACCGGATAACCGAGCTGAGTACCGCCTGAGGATGTCTACCGTACCGTCGGTCGAACCACCGTCCTGAACGAAGTATTCCAAGTTGGGATAGCCCTGACTCAGCACACTGTCCATGGTACGGCCGATGAATTCGGCTTGACCGTAGGAAGGCGTCACGATGGAAATGCGTGGCGAGGGAGCACCGTAGCTGGTACGAGGTGTTGGGGGCAGGCCCCAGGGCCGGAGTGGAATTGGGTCATGAAGATTCAAGCGCCCAATTTTTGGAAACCTGTTTGCCTGGTACAGCGCCCAAAAGCGCCTAAGTATTGAGTGCTTGATCTGTTTATCCCGCTCAGCGATCTTTTGAATGACTTGTTCTTTCTCGATCAACTGCTCAGTCGCCGCACGAAACTGATCCCGAAGGTTGTCGTAATCTCGAATCTTGCTCATTACGTCCAACCAGTCAACACCATCCTGCTGGGCATACGCACGCAAAGCATTGCCCGCCGATGGCGGAAAGAAAATGATGTTGTCATTCAGCACCATGACCCGGTGGCTGGGGTTCGCCGCACTCAGCGCATCCAACACCTCCTGGAAATCTGGCCACTGGGATATTTCATGTGGCGCCAGAGGAGGTGCTAGGAACAGGCGTGCATCGTCAATAATGACCACGCTTTCCGCATTCAAGCTCCCGATTGCCCTTATTTCTTCCAGCAACGGGCACTGTGATGCCTCACCTGCGGTATCAGCCGCCACACACCAGTGTGCATCCAGAAAGTAAAGAACTGACTTTTCCGCGATCTGAGACACCAATTTAGCCAGTACTCTGGGCGAATCACCATGGTGCAGATGAACATGCGGAACTGCGGTAAAACGCTTTTGCGCGGCGGCGAAATATTCCGGAGAAAGCTCCACCGAGTGCATTTCAGTAAAACTGCTGCTTAGCGAAGCAAGCGTGTCCCCACGGAACGTGCCGGTTTCGACAAAGACTGAAAGCGACAAGCACGACCGCAAGGCGGCTACTAGCCCCGCGTCCATAGAAAAATTCACCGCACCCACTATGCGCGCCCTTTTTTATGTAGTTCAAATGTACAGGGTGAGAAATGATCTCCGCCCAAATGCCAAAGTTGGTCTGGTATTTGCCGCATCCTGATGATCCTCGCAGGGACACCCGCCACGACAGCCCCAGGCGGAACGTCTTTAACAACGACCGCACCAGCTGCGACGATCGCGTTATCTCCAATCGTCAAAGGGCCTACGATACGGGCACCATTTCCGAGCCAACAGCCGCTCCCGATCACCAATGGGCCAGAAAACGGCTCCAAAGAATCTACGGCGTGTCCGCCATTCACTAATGTAACGTCAGCGGCAAACATACAAAACTTGCCGACATAGATGTGGTTGAAGTTCCAAAATCGTGCACCAATACCGATAGCGGCATAATCGCCGATATGTATGTACTCTTCTTGTCCAGTCAGACAGGTAAAGCCATGGTCGATCGCAACGTTGTTGCCAATCTCCATTCCTGTGCAACGCAGCAACTTGTTCTTGCATTCCCACAATCCGTAGCTATGCCGTGTGGGGGTAAGGAAATTAGCCCACCATTTCAACAACCGCCTCAAGTGAGGGTTTGATACACTGAATGAACGCATAAGCTTCTTCTACGCCTCGAGTACCCTGGGTTCATTGGCCCGAGCGGGCAAGCCGAACATTCCATAAAATGGTGGTACCGAGAGGGCAAAATCCCAAGAGATGGTCAGCGGACCTAGCCATGGGGATTCATCCAAAGCGCACCCTGCGTTGACCTGATCCTGGATGTAACTAAGGCTCGCCATAAAGGTGTATGAACCAGGTTCAAGGTCCATATCAAGGTCCAAGTCGAATACGGCATGCGTCCCCGGTGAAAGAGCAGGCATATCCAATCCGAGTGTGTATGTACTTGTACAGTTGATGATTTGGTCGTAACGGTTCTTCAGCACCACGGAAATATGCACCGGTTGATCGTCCTGCACGCAATAAATGACTCGAAATCTAAGTTGCTCTCCAACGCTCGCAGAGAGGGAAGGAACACCCTGCTTATCCAAAACAAAAATGGAGAGCAGCGAGGTTTTGACTTCGGTCAGGACATCAGCATTCCAAACTGCAGTTGGGTCACGCCAGTGCGCGCGACCATCTTGACTCTGCAGCCGTGCTCCTTCTTGCTTGATGGGTTGAGGATTGCGACTGTTGTCAGCCTGCTCTTCCAGATACATTTGGATACCGCGAGCCGACTCGCCTTGATGGGCAAGCCGCCCCTTTTTGAGGTATAGGGCGCGACTACAGAGATCCCGTACTATCCCAAGATCATGAGAGACAAAAAGCAAGGAGACACCGCCTTCGAGCAGCTTACGCATGCGGGTGTAGCACTTTTGCTGAAAAAATACATCCCCAACGCTCAGTGCCTCGTCGACAATCAGGATGTCCGGATCCAGCGCCACCTGAACCGCAAAAGCGAGGCGCACCAACATTCCGCTGGAGTACGTCTTGACCGGACGGTCGAGCACGTCCCCGATATCGGCGAAGGCTGCAATCTCGTCAAAACGGCTGTCAACTTCAGCGCGCGTCAACCCCAGGAGCATGCCATTGAGGAAAACGTTCTCCCGACCGGTGTATTCCGGATTAAAACCGCTGCCTAATTCCAGGAGCGCGGCGACTCGGCCGTTGACGACAGCGGAACCGGACGTGGGCCTCAGGGTGCCGGTAATAATTTCGAGTAGCGTGCTCTTGCCACTTCCGTTGCGCCCGATGATGCCTACCGCCTCACCCTTCCTCACATCAAAGGAGACATCACGCAGGGCCCAGGCTTCGGACACGCCAGACATGCCCGACGGCCACAGTGCGTGCCGCAGGCGGGTGCGCTGATTCTCATAAACGTAGTAGCGCTTGCTAACGTTACTGACGGAAATGGCTAGATCATCCATGTGCTACACCAGATCGGCGAAGATTGGGCGCAACCGCCGGAACATCGTGTATGCGCCCCAGGCGAACACCGAGGACAGAAGGAAGTAGACGGTAAGGCCAGATAACGCAGGCATCTGGCCAAAAAAAAGCACCAGTCGGAACTGCTCGACAACGAAAGTCAGCGGGTTAAGCATAAGCAAGTCCCGCATCCACTCAGGAACCATTTCCACGCTGTAGAAGATCGGCGTCAGAAACAGCAGCGTGTGCGAGAGCATTCCGGTCAGTTGACTGATATCGCGAACCACCACGCCAACAGCGGAAAACAGCCAGCTGATGCCGAGCAATACCGGCACGAAGCAGAGCAGGACCAGGGGGAAGATAACGGCTGTCGCTTGGGGTACGCCGAACAGCACGACATAGCCCGCGAACCAGGCGACCATGCCAATCAAGGCATGGGCAAGCGCGGTAAGCACGGCGACTACTGGAAGCAATTCCAGAGGAAAGACGACCTTCTTTACAAAGTTGGGATTGGACACGATCAGCGTCGGCCCTTTACTCAAGCACTCAGACAATGCATTAAAGACAATCAGGCCTGCGAAAAGCAAAAGCGCATACTCAGAGGTACTGCCAGCCCCCCCCCAACGCGCCTGCAAGATGAAACCGAACGCAATGGTGTAAACGGTCAACAGAAATAGCGGTTGAGCGAGCGACCATAGCACGCCACCAAACGAGCCGCGATAGCGCCCCATAAACTCGCGCTTGGTGAGCTCTAGAATCAAGCCGCGATGTCGCCAGAGGGATGTAAACATCTCAGAAGACTCCAGTGATGCGCCCGTAGATATCTTCGAAACGAACGATGTCGTCCTCGCCCAGGTATTCGCCACTCTGCACCTCGATCATCACCAGGTCGAGCACGCCGGGGTTTTCCAACCGGTGCTTGTGGCCTGCCGGGATGTAAGTGGATTCGTTGGCGCCCACCATGATCTCACGCTCGCCGTTGACAACCCTGGCCATGCCACTGACGACAATCCAGTGTTCGCTGCGATGGTGGTGCATTTGCAGGCTGAGGCTGGCACCGGGCTTGACTTCGATGCGCTTGATTTTGAAGCGGGGCCCCTCTTCCAGTACAGTGTAGGTGCCCCAGGGGCGAGCCACTGTGCGGTGCAACTTGTAAGCTTCATGCCCATTGGTTTTAAGCTGGGCCACAACTTTTTTCACGTCTTGCGCCTTGTCAGGGTGAGCCACCAGCAGGGCATCGGGGGTATCGATGATCATGAGGTTGTTTACCCCAACGGTGGCCACCAACCGGTCTTCGCTCTGCACAAACGTGTTGCGGCTATCGACGAAAATGGCTTCGCCCACGGCACGGTTGTGGGCAGCGTCGGGTGCCACAAGCTCTTTGACCGCATTCCAGGAGCCGATGTCGCTCCAGCCGATGTCGGACGGCACCACTGCCACGTGGCTGGAACGCTCCATGACGGCGTAGTCAATCGAGATGTCGGGCACCTGAGCGAACTCCTTGGCCGGGATCTCAAGCATTTGGCTGGTGGTGCTGGGCTGGGCTTTCAGGACTTGCCAGCAGGCGTGCACGGCGGTGCCCACGTCGGGCGCATGCTGGGCCATTTCTTCGAGCAGGCGGCCCGCCTGGAAGCAGAACATGCCGGAATTCCAGTAGAAGTTGCCACTGGCCAGGTAGGCCTGGGCTTTTTCGCGGGAAGGTTTTTCGACAAACCTGACGGCTTTGCGGCCTTGAGGCAGAGCCTCACCGGCCTCGATGTAACCAAACCCGGTTTCCGGCCCGGTAGGTACGATGCCGAAGGTGACTAGGTGGCCTTGCTGGGCCAGAGCAGCCGCGTCCGCTACAGCGGCGGTGAAGCGGTCTTGATCTTGTATGAGGTGGTCGGCCGCGAGCACCAGCATCAAGGAATCTGGGCCGTGTTGCTCGACCACTTGATGGGCCGCCAAGGCCACCGCAGGCGCGGTGTTGCGCCCTTCGGGCTCCAGTAAGAACGCACCAGGAAGCGGCTCGCCAGGCTTGAGTGCCGCAAGCTCGTCCTTGCTCATGAAATAGTAGTCTCGATTGGTAACAGTGAGCAATTCACCTTTGCCGCTCCCCAAGGATTCCATCACGGCCAACGCGCGGCGATAGGTTTTGAGCAGCAGACTCTCGCCATCGACGAGTTTCATGAAGGGCTTGGGGTGGCCCTCACGCGATACTGGCCAAAGGCGTGTACCAGCACCGCCAGAAAGTATGACTGGGATGATCATTGGTTTGGTCTTGATTTGAAGCCGCGCCAGATTACGCCTACTGAAAAAATGCTCACCATGAGTGTCCGACCATGGGGGCGCCGTTTAGGAGGGTTGTGGCGAACTTCTTTAGACACGCTACCGCCGTGCCGTTTCACGATCAGCAAGCGCGGTTAGCGAGGTCAACAGGGGTAATCCGAGGCTTTATATAAGCAGCGGTGTGCTGCAAAAGGCCTAACGGATGGCTGCATTTTGCCACACCGTCATGACTTTGAGAAATGTTTCGCCCAAGCTTCAGCCAACCTTGCGCAGATTGGCAGGTGCAACCCGCACCCGTACTTGCTTGGAGAGCAGTTGGATCAACACCATGACGCGGCGCTCGCCATCGGCCATTTGGTAGATGCCTTCGATGCCGGCAAACGGCGCTTCTGTGAGGCGCACGCGCTCACCGGGCTTGAACAGGCGCTTGGGCTCAGCCTGAACAGACGCTTCTTGCGCACGCAGAGCCTCGACCAGGCTGTCTGCCACCTTGGCTGGCTCTACCCCGAAACTGACCAGCCGGGTGACGCCTTTGGTCGAACGGATGGGTGCCCAACTTGGCGCTGAATCCCCCTGGTCCAGACGGATAAACAGGTAGCGCGGAAACAGGGGTTCGTCCGCAACCGTCAGCACCCCCTGGCGGAGCTTTTCAAAAGGGAGGGTGGGCAGATAGCACTGATAACCCTGGCGCTGGAGGTTTTCCAGGGCGCACTTTTCCTATCTGGGTTTGGTATGGACGAGATACCAGTGCATCACCACCTCCGAAGGTTATTCTTATTGTCAGCATTTTACCCTTCGGTATTGCGGTGCGGCAATGCAAAGTGGTAATGAATCCGTCCTATTGCGCCATCGCTATTACGCTACCTACTATGCCGGTGCATCGTCCTCGGGCGGCTCTTCGAATTCGCCATCGGCCTCCAGTTGCTGCTGTACCGCCTCCTCCATGCTGACCGTGTTCACCACCAGTTCGAAATGCTCGAGGATTTCGGGCTCGTGCCGGGTGATGTAGCTTTTGACGGCGTCGTTACCGAGCAGCTTGGTCAAGTAGCCTTTGGCGACCACCAGGTTGAGCAGGTCGGAGCCGTAGTTTTCTTCGGCGTCCTTGTACTGGGTCTGGACCTGGCTCATTTCCT
>VFQO010001565.1_pt1 | contig 16906 bp, 18 predicted proteins | sample 3512331 | NCBI WGS metagenome assembly VFQO01 (sample SAMN10412371, study PRJNA504923) | tailings metagenome | isolation source: Replicate 3 from Balatoc abandoned mine | place: Philippines: Itogon, Benguet | collected 2017-08-28
AGAGAGCCGGCACCACGACTGACCGCTGGCTGAAAACGAATATTTCAGGGCCGACCACTTCGCCTGGCGCATTGGGTAGAGATCCCACTTTCGGAACATTTTTCGGGTATGTTTCGACCGTGCCAAATTACTCCGTTCCAGCTACAGATGAGTTTATTAACCACTCAACATTTGGTGAGATATTCGGCACAAAAACGGGGTTCGGCGTCAGTAGTTGAAAGCGCCAAGTTAAAATCTGCTGTTTGTCGTTGGTACGGATGCAGCAGAAGGAATGCGCGCCGCCTGAAGGATGGCACGCTTACCGGGTCAGACAGCGATCCGCCCAGCCAGCCGCGCATCGCGCGCATAGGCGCTCAACCGCTTCTCGGCGCGGAACGACAGGTCACGCTCGATCGACAGGCCCAGCCCACCGCGCACGTTCGCCAGCTCGTTCAAGCTGACCCAACCGATTTCCGGCATCCCCAGGCCCAGGTCGCAAAGTCCAAAGGCATGGTCGTGGTCATCGGGATCAATCTCGGTCAGCAGCCAGGTCGCGCCGGCATCCGGCGTGAACAGCTTGACCACGGGCGCCGGATCGAAGTCCGGGTTCTCCAAGGATTCGCGGCCGTTGGCCAGCAGCACGATGCGCTGCTCGTCAGTGATGAGTGCGTTGTTCATGGTGAACTCCTGAAAGGTTGCCGGGCGGAATTGCCCGACCCTTCCGGGGCACGGCGCAGCGCAAGCAGTCAGGGGTCAACGACGGCCGCCAGGACGCAAGCGCCATCGGCGCGCAGCCCTTGACGGCGAGAACGCCGTGGCACGATGAAGGGAACAGCAAGACTGCCTCCTTCGCACCTCCCACGCACCCCGGTTTTAGGCAAGCGAAGCGCGCAGGCCCGGATCTAGGAATCCGAGCCGGAGGCGTCATGGATGTGAAAGGCTGGCGAGAGCCAGTCCCGTCAGGGATGGGCGGACAGTGAACCTGGAGCAGCCCGATCCGTGAAGCGGAGACGCGAAGATGTGCCTTGTATGCCTATGTCGATCTGGCAGCAGTGACTCTCGCACGGCTAGCGTGGTCTGCTGTATGAGGTTGCCAAAGGCGGAAACCAAGCTATACCAATTCCGCTGAGTTTCGGAAAAAAATAGCAGACACAATCGTCGAAGCCTTTGACCTGCAAGGCTGCCAGTAGCCATCACTCGGATGGCAGCACTTAAACGCGTGTCCAGTCCCGGTGCAGATCGTCCACGATCAGGGGATGGCGGTGCCCGCCTCGGTCTGCGTGTTCGCGCAAGTGAGGGTGATCTGGAGGCAGATCAGGGTGATCGTGAGTGACGTCGGAAAAATCATTAGTGGGCCAGAGCCACAGCGCCAGCCCCACTCCTACAAGACCAATCAGCGACATGATGATGAAGGTCAATTGCAGTCCAAAGGCAGCGCTGAAGCGACCGGCCAAGGGGTAGCAAATGAGCCAGCACGCATGGGACAGTGCGAATTGCGCGGCAAAGATCGCAGGGCGATCCTCAGGATGAGCGGAGCGACGCAACAGTCGACCGGAAGGCGTTTGCGCCACGCTGTAGCCAAAGCCGACCACCAACCAGATCACCACTAGAACGGCATAGGTCGGAATCATTGCCCCGATTGCTGTTCCCAGTACCAGCATCGACGCCCCCGCAATCATGACAGGTCGATCGGCAATCTTGTCGAGCAGGCGAGGCAGCGCGAAGGCCGCGATCATCGAGCCGCCTCCGAAGGCGGCCAGCGCCCACGCGACCTCGGCTTCGCCCAGGCCGAAGCGTGCCTTCACGATGACCACCGTGTTCACGATCACCATTGACCCTGCTGCTGCCACAGCGAGGCTGATCGCCAGCAGACCCCGCAGGCGTGGCGTGGCGAGGTAAATGCGAGTGCCGCGCGTGGTGCGATCCCAGATGCCACGACGCGGGCCGGGGACGGTTGTGGGGAGCCTCACGCTGACCACGAGCGTGGCCGAAACGAGGAAGCCGAGAACCGTTCCCGCAAACAGATTGTGGAAGCTGATGACGGTCAGCAACGCGGCGGCCAGCATCGGGGAAATCAGGCTTTCCAGATCATAGGCCAGCCGGGAAAGCGACAGCGCCTTCGTGTATTCCTCTTCGTCGGGAAGGATGTCCGGGATAGTGGCTTGAAAGGTTGGAGTGAAGCCTGCGGACGCCGCCTGCAAGACGAAGATCAGCAGATAGATTTGCCAAATCTCGCTGACAAAGGGCAGGCAGAGCGCAACGGACGCTCGCACCAGGTCAAGGGCGACGAGCAACGACCGCCGCGGCAGCCGGTCGGCGAAAGCCTGCGCGACTGGAGCGACACCGACATAGGCGAGCATCTTGATGGCGAGCGCTGTCCCGAGAACCGCACCGGCATCTGCCCCGGCCAGCTCGTAGGCAAGCAGGCCAAGCGCCACCGTCATCAGGCCGGTGCCGACCAGCGCGATCACCTGAGCGGCGAACAGGTGGCGGTAGGTGCGGTTCTTCAGGACGGAGAGCATCGGATGGCCTCAAAGCAATTTGGTGAGCGCCTTCATTTCGGCCAGAACGGAGTCCTCGTCATGGGCCAGGCAATGGTCGATGTGGTCGTGGATCAGGACGCGCTTTGCCGCCGTCACCGCACTCTCCACCGCAGCGAGCTGGCGGGCAATGTCGAGGCAGGACTCGCCGCCTTCGATCATCCCGATGACGTGCCGAAGATGGCCTTCGGCGCGTTTCAGCCGCTTCACGAGATCGGAATGGGTTGAGTGCTTGTGCGTCTCTTTCATGCGGCAATTATATCCCCCCTGGGGGGATATGGAAAAATAGCCCTGCCGCCTTGTTTTGGCCACCGTAGGCGTGCTTTATCAATCGGCGCCGGGCGCAGCAGAAAAAAGTGCGCCGCCCCCGCAGGGACGACGCACCGAAGCCTGCGCGGCGCGATCAGTTCGCCGCCGGCGTCGTCATCGACTGCAACTGCAACTGGTCGATCACGCCAGGCTCAACGAACACGCAAGCCTGCTTGTCCTCGATCGGCACGTTGAACACCTGGGCGAACACCGTGCGCCGCAAATGGGCCAGCCGGCCCGTCCGGTACGCCTGCTCGGGCTTCATGCGGCCACCGGCCTGCGAGCCGCTGCGCTGCGGATCGCATTCGACCAGCGCGACAAAGCCGTCATCGGACAGCTTCTGATGCTCGGGGCACAGGCCCCAGCCGGTCGCCGTATGGCGCTTCATGCTCGCGCGCAGGCGCTTGTTCAGCAGGATGGCCCCGGTATCGAATGGCTTGCCACAAACGAGGCAAACATGCTGTTCGAGGGAAACGTGTGATTTGTCGTTCATGACGATCTCCGGTTGCTCGGGCGGAATTGCCCGGAACCGGCGCCAGCACGGCGCAGCGCAGCGGTCAGGGGTCAAGGACGGCCACGGCCGCAAGCGTGCTTGCACGCGCCGCCCTTGACGGCGAGAACGTCGTGGTACGGTGAAGGGACACAGCAAGACCGCCCCCCTCGCACGTCCATACACCCCGGCTTTCGGCAAGTGCGCAGCACGCGCAGGCCCGCGAGGGCCGGAGTTGCGCTGCAGGGCGCAGCAAAAAGGGGGCCGAAGCCCCCTCGGTTAGATCAGGCCGCGTTCGGCAAAGGACGTGGTGGTGCCACCTGCCACGATGATGTGATCCAGCGTGCGGACATCCACCAGCGCCAGCGCCTCCTTGAGCCGCTGGGTCAGCATCTTGTCGGCACTGCTCGGCTCGGGATTCCCGCTCGGATGATTGTGCGAAATGATGACTGCCGCCGCGTTTTGCCGCAGGGCCGCCTTGACCACTTCGCGCGGATGCACTTCGGCTGAGTCGATGGTGCCGCGGAACATCTCAGCGTACTCGATCAGGCGATGCTGCGTATCGAGGAACAGCACCGCGAACACCTCATGCTCGAAGCCGGCCAGCTTGGCGCGCAGGTACTCCTTGACCGCCGCCGGCGAACTGAACGACGCACCGCGTTGCATCTTGTGCTCGATGGCCTGGCGCGCGGCCTCCAGAATCTGGTCGGCTGTCGCCAGCAGGTAGTGACCCTGTGCATCGCGCACCATCAGCGAGGCATCGAACGAGGAAAAGGACAGTTGCGACATGATCGTGCTCCGGTTGCTCGGGCGGAATTGCCCGGAACCGTGGTCAGCACGGCGCAGCGCAAACAGTCAGGGGGCGCAGCCGGACGCCAGGACGCCAGCGCGCATGGCGCGCGCCGCCCTTGACGGCGAGAACGCCGTGATACGGTGAAGGGAACAGCAAGACCGCCCACACCCCGCCCACTGCACACACCCGCTTTTCGGCAAGCGGAGCGCGCAGGCCCGAATCAACAAGCCGGGCCGGAGGCGTCAGCCGAGCAAAGTGAGGGAACGATGGAAGCCCGACAGGGGCGAGACGCCGCAGGTGGCTTGATGCGCAGCACGACAGCGCGACGGCGGCACGCCGGGACGCCAAGCTGCTTTGGATAGGACTACTCGTTGTCCTTTTTGCGCTGTTCGATCTGCAACTGCGCCCGCTGCGTCGCCTGTTGCAGCCGCTCCACCAGTACGCCCCTCGGCGGCAAGGCAGTCAGGTACTCGGCAACGTGGATGCCCGACTTGTCCAGCTCCAGCAATTCGATCTGCTCGCGCTTCTTGCCGGTGCAAAGGATGATGCCCAGCGGCGAGGCTTCCTCCGGCTCCCGTTCGTGCTTGTCCAGCCAGCGAAGGTAAAGCTCCATCTGCCCCTTGTAGGCCGCCTTGAAGTCACCGACCTTCAACTCCACCGCCACCAGCCGCCGCAGCTTGCGGTTGTAGAACAGCAGGTCCAGGTGAAAATCCTCGTCGTCGATCTGGATGCGCTTTTGCCGGGCCACGAAGCTGAAACCCGCGCCCAGCTCCAACAAGAATGACTCCATTTCACGGATGATCGCCGCCTCCAGGTCGCCTTCCTGCCAAGTGTCGCGCAGCCCCAGGAAGTCGAGGATGTACGGGTCGCGCATGACCAGGGCGGGCGACATGCGCTGCGCATCGCGCAGGGTCGCCAGCTCCTGCGCGATCGTCTCGCCCGGCTTCTTGGACAGCGCGGTACGCTCGTACAGCATCGAGTTGATGCGCTCGCGCAGCGTCCGCACGCTCCAGCGTTCGGCGCCGGCCATCTGCGCGTAGTAGTCCCGCTGGAGCGGGTCCTTCAGCGGAATCAGGGCAATGAAATGCGTCCAGCTCAATTGTCGTATCAGTGATACGACAATCTGCTCGTCCGGGAAGGTAACGGCGAACTGCACCATGCGGCGCAGGTTCTTGACCGCAAAACTGCTGCCGTACTCCTTCACCAACTGCGCCGCCAGGGTCAACACGACTTCCTCGCCGTAGTCGGCCCGCCGGCCCTCCAAGACCTGCGTATGGATACGCTGGCCGATGCGCCAATAGAGCATCGTCAGCTCGCTGTTCACCGCCGAGGCGGCGCGCTGCCGCGCCGCCTCAATCAGTGCCCGAATGTCGCCCAGCAGCGCCGACGGCGCAGCGGACGATGCCACGGATGACCGGCGCCTGTTCATGCGATTGCTTCCGCAAGCGGTCGCGCACCAATGATGGCCTGTCGCCGGCTGGTGGCCAGCTCAGCCGCATCGCGCACTGGCTTGTCCTCGGTGTGGACGTAGTGCATGAACATCGCCACGGTCTTGTGGCCCGTCAGCTTCATACCCACCTTGGTCGGCACGCCCGAATTGGCAATGTCGGTCGTCGAACGGTGGCGGATGCCGTGCGTGCCGACGTGCGGGACGTCGGCGGCCTTGAGCACCCGGCACCAGCCGCCATAGTGCTCGCCAAAGGTCAGATGCTTGGCCGGGTCATTGGGCGACGGCAGGACGTAGGGGCAGCCTTCCCGACGCGGCGCCGTCGAAAGCAGCCGATAGGCTTCCTCGCTCATGGGCTTGGAAATGCCGCCAACCTTGCTGTCGGGCCACACCACGCGCCGGTTCTCGAAGTCCAGCCAACGCCATTCCAGCGGGCAGATTTCGGAGCGCCGGGCGGCAAACTCGAATTGCAACCGGATCGCCAGCGGGATGGCGTAGTTCTCCAGCCCTTCCGCCTCCAGCTTCTCCAACTGGCGGAAGATCCGCACCAGTTCCTTGTCCACGATGAGCCGGGTTTCCTTGCCAGGCGGGTACATGGGGACGTGACGGCACGGATTCGTGCCGTCCGGGCGGTAGCCCCACACTTCGGCCAGATTGAACATCTTGCGCAGCACGCCGAAGGTCTTGTTCGCCTCGGTTGGCTTGTACGACAGCTTTTCCATCAGCCCGGCAATGTCGGGCCGCTTCACGTCCTGCACCTTCTTGCGGCCCAGCAGCGGGATGATGTTGCGGTCGATGACGCCCTGATAGCCGTCCTGCGTGCTGGGCTTGTTGCGCTTCTTGGAGTAGTCCTCCATGAACTTCTTGCACAACTCGGCCATCGTGGGCGCCTTGCGCGCCTCGGCCTTGGCGCCGCCGGGGTCGCCGCCCCGGCGAACCTCGGCCAGCCAGTCCTGTGCCTTGACTCGTGCCTGTTCGACGGTCAGCTCCCCGTACAGCCCCAGCGAGGGCTTGCGGGGCTGGCCGGAGTTCGTGCGGTACTGGAGCATGAACACGCGGCGGCCCGTCGGGGTAATCTTGCACAGGAAGCCGGGCACCACGGTATCCCGCAGTTCGACATCCTTGGCCTGGGGTTGCGCCGCCTCCACGGCGGTCTTGGTGAGCTTGATCTTTGCCATGATGACTCCTCGGAACGACCCGGATTCCAAGAGCCAAATAGGAGCGGCGCGAGCGGAAGCCAGGTCAGGTTTCAGAAAGCACCGGCATATGATGGACGCGCATAAGCTATTGATAAACCTGCTGTATCTAGCTGCGGCGCAGTCCAGCGAAGTACCGGGCTGGAGTCATCGTGAAACAAAAAAGGGGAGCTTCGGGCTCCCCTTTTGTTTGGGCGGCTGACCGGCCAATGCCGAGCCCAGCCCGCGGTGCTCAGTCTGCGCTGGCGGTCTGCATCGTGGCGGCGGCGGTGAGCTGCAGCCGCTGGGCCTGGGCCACCACCATGAACGCGGGGCGCAGGCCATCGGGCAGCTTGACGGCCTCGCTCTGGCGCGCGACCTGCAGCGGATCCTTGTGCACGCCGTTGTCGCGGAACTCCCAGTGCAGGTGCGGGCCGGTGGACATGCCGGTGGAGCCCACGTTGCCGATGAAATCGCCCTGGGCCACACGCTGGCCGGTGCGCACGCCGATGCGGCTGAGGTGCGCGTAGACCGTGACCTGGCTGTTGCGGTGGCGCACGAAGATCACGTTGCCGTAGCCGCGCTGCACGCCGGCAAACTCGATCACGCCATCACCCACCGTGCGCACCGGCGTGCCGGTGGGGGCGGCAAAGTCCACCCCGAGGTGCGCGCGACGCTGGCCCAGCACCGGGTGAAAGCGCATGCCATAGCCGCTGCTCACGCGGGAGAACTCCAGCGGCGACGAGAGGTAGTAGCGGCGCTTGCTCTCGCCGTCGAAGCCGTAATAGCCGCCCTTGAAGCCGGGGGCCTCGAACCACACGGCCTCGTGCGTGCGGCCGTCGTTGATGAAGTCGGCGGCGAGGATGCGCCCGGTCTTGAGCGGCTCGCCGTCGGCGGTGAGGGTTTCGTAAACCACGTGGAAGCGGTCACCGCGGCGCAGGTCGCGCCGGAAGTCGATGTCGCTGGCGAACATTTCGGCCAGCTGCACGGCCACGGCGTCGGGCACGCCAGCGGCGTCCGTGGCGGCGAACAACGAGCTCTGGATCTCGCCACCCGCCAGGCGCGGACTGGATTCAAGGCGACCCTTTTCCAGGCGCGAGCTCAGGCCGTCGGCGCCGCGCTCGACCACCAGGCGCAGGAAGCCACGCTCCTCGCGCGGGTCCACCCAGCGCGCGGTCAAGCGCTGCAGTTCCTGGTCGGGTGCGGCCTCGGCATGCACCAGGCGGCTGGCGCGGCTGGCGAGCAGTTGCCGGGCCAGCGGGTCGCGCCCGAGGAATGCCTGGGCTTCGGTGTCGTTGACACCCAGTCGCTGCAGCAGGCTCTGGGGCGTGTCATCACTGCGTGTGGTGTCGCTGCGGTAGAGCGTCCAGGGCCTGGGGTCGGCCAGCAACGGGTTGCCCAGGGCAAGGTCCGTGGCCGCCAGTGGCGAGGCGATCAGGGTGGGTTGGGCCGAGGCCGGCAGGGCTTCGACGACCTGACGCACCGGAAGATCGGCGGCGTCGGGGGCAAGCGGGGCGATGCCGAAGGCCGTGACACCGGTGCCCAGCAGCAGCGCACCAATACCGCCCATGAGCCGGCGGGGGTGGCGGATGATCAGGTCAGTGGTCTGTCGGCCCAGGGCGGCCGTGGCGTTGAAGGTCTGGCGTATCAATTTCGGTCATCCATGAAAGGGCCGGTGAGGGCGCCAGGGCCACACACCGATATCCAGGGAGTGAGCGGGCGGCGACGCGAGAGTTCACGCCACAAGCCGGGCTTTACAGGCGCGCACTTTCCAGTGCAAAAAACACGCCAACTAAAATCCGGCGATAGCCGGCAAGTGTAACGACGCCACGGCCCCCTCCCATCGGAAGAAACACGTATGAATAAAGGTTCAATTTCGCCCGACCAGCCCGCGGCAGACGCGAGCGGCGCCGCCGCGCTGACGGACGGTGTGCGCCACGCCCTGGCCGTGACGCGCCGGGGGTGCGAAGAATTGATCCCCGAAGCGGACTGGGTGCAAAAATTGTCACGCTCGGAGCGCACTGGCACGCCGTTGCGCATCAAGCTCGGGCTGGACCCGACGGCCCCCGACATCCACATCGGCCACACCGTGGTGCTCAACAAGATGCGCCAGCTCCAGGACCTGGGGCACACGGTGATCTTCCTGATCGGCGACTTCACCAGCCTGATCGGCGACCCCTCGGGTCGCAACAGCACGCGCCCGCCGCTCACGCCCGAGCAGATCAAGGCCAACGCCGAGACCTACTACAAGCAGGCGAGCCTGGTGCTCGACCCGGCCAAGACCGAGATTCGCTACAACAGCGAGTGGAGCCTGCCGCTGGGCTCGATGGGCATGATCCAGCTGGCGGCCAAGTACACCGTGGCGCGCATGATGGAACGCAACGATTTCCACGACCGCTTCAAGGCCGGCACGCCGATCAGCGTGCATGAGTTCCTCTACCCGTTGATGCAGGGCTACGACTCGGTGGCGCTCAAGAGCGATCTGGAGCTCGGCGGCACCGACCAGAAGTTCAACCTGCTCATGGGCCGCCACCTGCAGGCCGAGTATGGCCAGGAGCCGCAATGCATACTGACCATGCCGCTGCTCGAAGGCCTTGATGGCGTCGAGAAGATGTCCAAGAGCAAGAACAACTACATCGGCATCACCGAGGACGCCAACACCATGTTCGCCAAGGTGCTGTCGATCTCGGACACGCTGATGTGGCGCTGGTACACGCTGTTGTCGTTCCAGTCACTCGACGCGATCGAGGCGCTGAAGCGGGAAGTGGCCAACGGGCGCAACCCCAAAGACGCGAAGGTGATGCTCGCCAAGGAGATCACCGCGCGTTTCCACAGCGCCGCTGCGGCCGATGCCGCCGAGCAGGACTTCATCAACCGCAGCAAGGGTGGCGTGCCCGACGAGATTCCCGAGGTGGCACTCACGGGCGCGCCGCTGGGCATTGCGGCGCTGCTCAAGTCGGCCGGGCTCGCGCCCTCCAGCAGCGAGGCCAACCGCCTCATCGACGGCGGCGGCGTGCGCGTGGACGGCTCCGTGGTCAGCGACAAGGGCTTGAAGCTGAACGCAGGCACCTATGTGGTGCAGGTGGGCAAGCGCAAGTTCGCGCGCGTGAAACTGGGTTGAGCGCGGCGTTGCGGCGCGCTCGCCCAGGTCACCGCGCGCCTGCTTTCTCCAGCATCGTCACCATCGCGGTGTAGCCCCGCGCTCTCGCCAGGGCCAGCGGCGTCTGCCCATGGCGGTCGGCGAGCTGCAGGTTGGCGCCGGCGTCGATCAGGGCCTTGAGCGTCGCCTGGTGGCGCTTGCCCCCGTCGCCCAGCACGATGGACTCGATCACGGCGGTCCAGTGCAGGTTGTTCACGTGGTCCAGCGGGGCGCCGGCGGCAATCAGTTGCCGCACCACGCCGTCGTGGCCCAGGTGCGCCGCGGCGATCAGGGCGGTGCCGTCATAGCGGCTGGTCACGAGCTTCGCACTCGCGCCGTGCGCCAGCAGCGTGCGCAGCGTGTCTTCGTCGTCGGCCACGGCAGCAATGGTCACCGCGTCGTAGCGACCGTGTTCCAGCTTCGCGTGGTTTGCGCCGGCCTCCATCAGCGCACGCACCGCGACGCCCTGGCGCGCAAAGGTGGCCACGTGCAGGGGTGTGCGACCGGCGCCGTCGGTGGCGTCGATCGCAGCGCCAGCTTTGAGCAGGCGCGCGATCTGCGCCACGTCGCCGCGCTGCGCTGCGGCGTGCAGGCCCTGGTAGGCCGCGCTCTCGGCGGGCGACGGCGGCACCTGGGCCATGGCACTGGCCGCGGTCGTGGCCAGCGTCAGCAAGAGCGCACGGCGCCTCATTGCAGGGCCGCCTTCACCTGTTCCAGCGCGGCCACGGCGCACTGTTCGTCGAGGTGGCCGCCGGGCGCACCGCCCACGCCCACCGCGCCGATGACCTCGTTGCCGGCGCGCACCGGCACGCCGCCGCCAAGCAGCAGGAAGCCCGGGATGTCCTTCAGGTTGGCGGCCGCGGGGTTCTTCTGCGCCGCTTCCATCATGGCCAGCGTGGTGTTGCGCGCCGAGGCCGAGGTGTAGGCCTTCAGGCGGCTGGCCTCGATCGTGTGCGGGCCGGCGTTGTCGGCGCGCTGCAGGGCGCGCAGGTTGCCGGCGCGATCCACCACCACGGCCGTCACAGCGTGCCCGTTGGCGCTGCACGCGGCCACGGTGGCGGTGGCGATCTGGTTGGCCAGCTCGAGGGAGAGCACGCGCTCGCTGCGCACCAGGGGTGCGGTGGATTGGGCTTGTGCCAGGGCGGTGGCGCCCAGCAAGGCGATGGCGAGGGCGGTGCGGATGGGGGTGTTCATGTGGGTCTCCAGTAGGGCGTTGCGGTTCGATCAACCGTGCCTGCACTGTAGGAATCGCGGGCCGTGCGCGCCATTCGCGCGGCTACGTCCGCCACTGCGTAGAACTACGCAGCAGGCCCTTGCCCGGCCACCAGCGCCGCATAGCCGCGCACCAGTTGCGCGAGCGAATCGACCTGCAGCTTCTCGAATACGTGTGCGCGGTGGGTTTCCACGGTGCGCGGCGACAGGTCGAGCACGCGCGCGATCGCCTTGTTCGACAGCCCCTCGACGATCAGCGCCAGCACCTCACGCTCGCGTGGCGACAACTGCAGCCAGCGCTCGCGCGCCGCGCGATCGGTCTGCGCGCGCTGGCGCGACTGCGCGTGCTGGCGTACCGCCTGCTGCAGCGCCTCGATCAGCGCCTCGTCGTCGACCGGCTTCTCCAGGAACTCGGCCGCGCCGGCCTTGAAGGCGCGGCGACACATCTCCACCGTGCCGTGGCCGGTGAGCATGATCACCGGCTGGTCCACGCCCTGCGCGATCAGCGTGTCGAGCACGCTCAGGCCGCTGATGCCGGGCATGCGCACGTCGAGCACGATGGCGCCGATGCCCTCGCGATCGAAGTCGCGCAAGAAGATTTGCGGGTCGCCCCAGGACACCACGCGCAGGCCCACCGTGCCGATCAGCAAGGCCAGGCTCTCGCGCACTGCCTCGTCATCGTCGATCAGGTGCACGGTGGGGGAAAGGGCGTCGTTTGGCGACGGTGTCATGGCGTGTGAAGCGGCAACTGGAGCGTGAAATGTGCGCCGCCCTCGGGCGCGTTGGCCGCGCTCAGGCGCCCGCCCTCGGCCTGCGCGAGGGACTCGCTGAGCGTCAGACCCAGGCCAAGACCGCCGTCCCGCGTGGAGAAGAAGGGCTCGAACACGCGCGACAGCACATCGGGTGGCAGGCCCGGGCCGCTGTCGATCACGTCCAGCACGGCTTCCTTGCCTTCGCGCCGCACCGCCAGATGCAGCTCGCGCGCGCCCCCGGCCTGTCGGTCCATGGCCTGCAGGGCGTTGGCGATCAGGTTGTGCACGATCTGATCGATCGCCACCGTATCGGCCATCACCTGCACGGGCTCGCTTGCACGCCAGCGCACCGACACACCGCGACGTTCGATTTCGGGCTGCAGCAGGTGCAGCGCCTCGCGCACGCAGGCCGCCAGGTCGAGTGCCACGCGTGCCGTGGACGCGTCCGCCGGCGCCTGCAGGCCGCGGCGCAGGCGGCCCAGGACATCCGCTGCGCGTCGCGCCTGTGCCGCGGCCCGGCCCATGGCTTCGCGCGCGGTGTCCAGCTCGGGCGGGTTGTCGGCCAGCAGGCGCTGCGCGGCCTGGGTGCTGGCGAGCACCGCCGTCAGCGGTTGATTCAGCTCATGGGCCAGGCCCGCAGCGAACTCACCCATGGCGTTGAGACGGCCGAGCTGGCCCAGTCGCAGCAGGGCCTCGGCGCGCTGTCGCGCCTCGCGTGAGCGCAGTGCGTGGCGCCATGCCACCAGCACGGTGGTCACGAACAGCGCCCATGCCCCCATGGCCAACCAGGGCAGTTCACCCCAGCCCACCCAGCGGATGGCCACCGCATGGAAAGGCTGGCTCTCGGCGGCCACCACCTTGTCGAAATCGAAGCGCCAACCGCGCGCTTGCGGCTGTCCGGGCTGCAGCACCAGCGACTGTCCGCGCCATTGCAGCGCCACCTGCACCGGGCTGTTCGCGCGGTCCATCGGCCAGTCGGCAGCGGGCACCAGGCCAGCCAGCGCGATGTCGAGTGCGTAGGCGCCGTTGCCCGCGCCCTGCACCAGGGTGTAGCGGCCCTGTGCCAGCTCCGCGTCGGCCATGGCGGCGCGCCCGCTGGCTCGCGCGGCGGTTTCGGCCTCGGTGAGCGCGGCATCGGGCCAGGCGCCACCGGGCTCGCGCACCCGCACCTGCAACAGCCGAGGATGAATGGCGCTCAGACGGGGCAGGGCGTCGGCGCGTGCGGGCTCCAGCAGGGCCAATGTGGCAAGCACGGCGTCGTGCTGCACCACCTGCTGGCTCAGCAAGCGGTGAACGATGCGCGCGTCGGTCTCGAACGCGGCGCGCTGCGCGTCGAGACCGCGTTGCGCGATCAGCCAGGCCCCGAGCAGCGACAGGCCCAGGCCCGCCGCGCCCCAGCTCAACCTTGACCACCACGCACGCTGCATGCGATCCATTCTGGCACGCGACAATGCGGTGCATGACCGATCTGCTCCAACGCCTCACGCCACGCCGCCTGCTGCAGGCATCGGTGGTCGTGGCGCTGCTCACCATCGTGCTCAAGACCGCGGCCTGGTGGGTCACGGGCTCGGTGGGCCTGCTGTCCGACGCGCTGGAATCGCTGGTGAACCTGGCCGGCGCGACCTTCGGGCTGCTCATGGTCACCATCGCCGCGCGGCCGGCCGACGAAGACCACCCCTACGGCCACCACAAGGCCGAGTACTTCTCCTCCGGTTTCGAGGGCGTGCTGATCATCGTCGCGGCGATCGCCATCGGTTGGACCGCGGTGGACCGCCTGCTGGCGCCGCAGCCACTGGAGCAGGTCGGCCTGGGGTTGTGGCTGTCCGTCATCAGCTCGGTGTTCAACGGCGTGCTGGCCTGGGTGATGTTGCGCGCCTCGCGCGTGCACCGCTCTGCCGCACTGGAGGGCGACGCGCGCCACCTGTTCACCGATGTGTGGACCTCCATCGGCGTGGTCGTGGGCATCCTGCTCGTTGGCGTCACCGGCTGGCTCTGGCTCGACCCGGTGATTGCCATCGCCGTGGCGCTCAACATCCTGCGTGAGGGCGCGCGGCTGGTCTGGCGCGCCTCGCAGGGCCTGATGGACGAGGCGCTCGACCCCGTGCTGCAGGACACGATCGAGCGCACGCTGGCGCGTTATGCCAAAGCGCACCAGGGCCGCGAGATCGTGCGCTTCGACCATGTGATCACGCGCAAGGCCGGCCAACGCCGCTTTGCCGACCTGCACATGCATGTGCCGGGCGCCTGGACGCTGGCGCGCGCCGCAACGCTGCGCGGCGAGGTGGAGCAGGCGCTGATGGACGCGGTGCCAGGCCTGCTGGCCAGCATCCAGCTGTTGCCCACGGATGTCGAGGCACTGGCGGTGGAAGACGAGGGCGTGCTGTGATCGCGCTGCTGCAACGGGTGAGCCGGGCCCGTGTCGACATCGCGGGCGAGACGGTGGGCGCCATCGGCCCAGGCCTGCTGGTGCTGGTGTGCGCCGAGCCCGCCGACACCGAAGCCGTGGGCCTGAAGCTGCTGCAGAAGATCCTCAAGCTGCGCATCTTTGGCGACGAGGCCGGCAAGATGAACCGCAGCGTGCAGGACGTGGGCGGTGGCCTCCTGATCGTGAGCCAGTTCACCCTGGCGGCCGACGTCTCGGGCGGCAACCGTCCGGGCTTTACCAACGCCGCGCCACCCGCCCTGGGTCAGGCGCTTTACGACGCCTTCGTGGCCGCCGCACGCGCCGCGCACCCGGTGGTGGCCACCGGCCGCTTTGGCGCCGACATGGCGGTGCACCTGGTCAACGACGGCCCGGTGACGATCCCGCTGCGCATCGGCGCCTGAGCGCCGGCGCCGGCCTCAGGCGTCGCGCACCTCGGTGCTCGGGCCGTTGGTCTTGACCGAATCGATGCCGTTCTGGCGCGACGCCTCGGTGGTGTACATCTGGCTGGTGCCGATGACCTGGCCGTTGGACGCCTTGAGGTTGAAGTAGAAGCGCCCGTCCGAGGCGGTCTTGAGCTCGTAGCGTTCGGGCAGCGGTGCGTTCTTCTGTACCGACGCCACGCCGTTCTGCGCCGACGCCCTGGCGTCGTATTGTTCGCTGCGCAGGATCACCTGGGCGTTGGCGGCCTTCAGCACAAACGAATGCTGCCCCTTGTCGTTCTTCGAGATTTCGTACCAGCCGGACATGATTGCTCCTCGGGTCGGGTTGAAGACACGGGGCATGCTACGCAGTGCGCATGACAACCGCAGCCACCCGGCGGCGCCCATCTCTCCGGAATTACCCGCAGTCGCGGGCAGCCGTGTCAGGCATAAGGATTCTTTTCGCCGAGGCTGGCGAGGATGGCCACTTCGCGCGCCTCCATCGCTTCGGCGTCGGCCTCGCTGGTTTCATGATCCCAGCCCTGCGCGTGCAGCGCGCCGTGCACCAGCAGGTGCGCATAGTGCGCGGCCAGCGGCTTCTTCAGCTTTTTCGCTTCGGCCGCAATGACCGGCGCGCACAGCACCAGGTCGGCCATCACCACCGGTTCGCGCGCGTAGTCGAAGGTGAGCACATTGGTGGCGTAGTCGCGGCCGCGGTAGTCGCGGTTGAGGGCCTGGCCTTCCTCGGCGTCGACGATGCGCACGGTGAGTTCGGCCTCGCGTTCGAGCGCGCGGCGCAGGCAGCGCGCCACGAAGGCGCGCGACAGTGCCGCGCGGTGTTCCGCCACGCCATCGAAGCGGCCGAACTGCAGCGAGAGCGTGAGCGCGGGCAGGGCCATCAGCGCGCCGCCTTCTCGGCCTTGCAGTTGGCCAGCAGCACGCGCTCCTTCGCCGTGTGGTCGGCGGCCAGGAAGCTCAGGAATCCCTCGTCGCCCTTGGTGAACCAGCGCAGGCTGTGTTGCTCGTCGAGCGCGATGTAGCGCACGCCCGAGGCGCTGGTGCGGGCCTTGAGCAGCGCGGTGCGGCCGTCGTGATGCAGCGCCGCGAACGAATCGCCATGGCCGAATTCGAGATAGGCCACGTCGATGAATGCGCCGCCGTCGCAGCGATAGCGCACCGTTTCGCTGCTGTAGCCCGGGCCCTGCACGGCGCCGCTGGCAGGCGGCTTGGGGGGCAGCAGCTGGCAACCGCTGACCAGCGCGGTCAGGGCGAAAAGGGCGGGCAGGCGCATGGGCGGGCTCCTTCAGTCGGCGGTGCGGCGGCTGCGCCGCGGGGCGGGTGCGACGTCGTCTTCACGGGCCGGGCTGCGCGCTTCATAGGCGTCGACGATGCGCGCCACCAGGGGGTGGCGCACCACGTCGGCGCTGGTCAGGCGCGTGAAGCCGATGCCAGTGACGCGCTTCAACACCCGTTCGGCATCGATCAGGCCGCTCAGCTGCGTGCGCGGCAGGTCGATCTGGCTCACGTCGCCCGTGACCACGGCCTTGCTGCCGAAGCCGATGCGCGTGAGGAACATCTTCATCTGCTCGGGCGTGGTGTTCTGTGCCTCGTCGAGGATCACGAAGGCGTGGTTGAGCGTGCGCCCGCGCATGAAGGCCAGCGGCGCGATCTCGATCAGCCCGCGCTCGAAGGCCTTGGCCACGCGGTCGAAGCCCATCAGGTCGTACAGCGCGTCGTACAGCGGGCGCAGGTAGGGGTCGACCTTCTGGCCCAGGTCACCGGGCAGGAAGCCCAGCTTCTCGCCGGCTTCCACCGCAGGGCGGGTGAGCACGATGCGCTGCACCGCGCTGCGCTCCAGCGCATCCACCGCGCAGGCCACCGCCAGGTAGGTCTTGCCGGTGCCGGCCGGGCCGATGCCGAAGGTGATGTCGTGCAGCGCCATGTTCTCCAGGTAGCGCGCCTGGTTGGGCGTGCGCCCGCGCACTTCGCCGCGGCGCGTCTGCATGGCCAGCGCGCCGTCGCCCGGCTCCTGCAGTGCGGTGTCGCCGCTCAGCATGAGTTGCACCTGCTCGGGCGGGATGGGGCCGCGCGCCATTTCGTAGAGCGCCTGCAGCACCTCCAGCGCCTGTTGCGCCTTCGCCTTGGGGCCTTCGATGCGGAACTGCTCGAAACGGTGCGCCACCTTGACCTGCAGCGCCGCTTCGATGGAGCGGATGTGCGCGTCCA
>VFQO010001566.1_pt1 | contig 16876 bp, 16 predicted proteins | sample 3512331 | NCBI WGS metagenome assembly VFQO01 (sample SAMN10412371, study PRJNA504923) | tailings metagenome | isolation source: Replicate 3 from Balatoc abandoned mine | place: Philippines: Itogon, Benguet | collected 2017-08-28
GCTGATCGATCCCGACGCGCGGCCGCTGTCGGCGGCGACCAAATTCTGGGCGGTGCCGATCGCCGGCTGGATGATGAAAAAGCGCGGCAATGTCATCGACCGCACCGTCGGCGCGGGCGCGCAGGACGAGGTGCGCGCCAAGCTGTCGCGCTTCGTCCGCGCGCGCTGGTTCGAACCGCCGTTCGGCGGCGAGACGTTTGTGAACCTGTTGCTCGACGCGTTCGACGCGATGGAAAAGGGGCCGCGTGGGCCGGTGCTGGTGCCGGGCGGCCAGCCGATCGACCTGTTCGTGTCGGTCACCGATTTTGCCGGGCACAGCGTGCCGCTGGCGCTCAACAGCCCGGCGCGGGTGACCGAGGACGAGCATCGGCTCATGCTCCATTTTCGCGAGGACGACCGCACCGGCGAGCGGCTCGACGATGTGCCGGGGCTGACCGCCGCGGCGCGCGCGACCGCCAGCTTTCCCGGCGCCTTCCCGCCCTTCACCTTGCGCGAACTCGACCGGGTGCTGGGCAGGCGCGGGATCGCATGGGCCGACCGCAACGATTTCATCCGCACCCAGCTGCCCGCGACCGCCGACGGCGATCCCGCCGACCGGGTGCTGATCGACGGATCGGTGCTCGCCAACGCGCCGTTCCGCCCCGCGATCGCGGCGCTGAAGCAGCGCCCGGCGCGGCGCGAAATCGACCGCCGCTTCGTCTATATCGATCCCAAGCCCGATTACCGCGCGATCAGTTTCGGCAAGCCTGCGGCGGCGCCCACGACCGAGGAAACGGCGCAGCTCCCCGGCTTTCTGCCGACGATCCTCGGCGCGCTGTCCGAAATCCCGCGCGAACAACCGATCCGCGAAAATGTCGAAGCGATCGAGGGCATGTCACGGCGCATCCGCCGCATGCAGCATATCGTCGACGCGATGAAGGTCGAGGTCGAGGAACAGGTCGCGGCGCTGTTCGGCAGCACCTTCTTTCTTGACACGCCGACGGTGGCGCGGCTCGAAAAATGGCGCGCCAAGGCACAGGATCAGGCGGCGGCGCGCGCGGGCTTCGCTTATGCGCCCTATGGTCATCTCAAGCTGTCGGCGGTGATCGAGGAGCTGGCCAGCCTGATCGACCGCCTGATGCCGCCCGAGGGACCGGTGCATCGGGCAAACCGGCGGCTGGCGCTGTGGGACGAAGCGCGGGCGCGCGGGCTCGACCGGATTTCGGGGAAGCGCGGCGCCGGGGCGAGCGGCGACGCGATCGCCTTTTTCCGTACCCACGACCTTGGCTTTCGGATTCGCCGCCTGCGCTTTCTGGCGCGCGAGCTCGATACCGCGGTCGAGGCGACGCGCGACGGCCGCGACCCGGTGTGCGAGGATATGCGCGAGGCGATCTTTACCGCGCTCGGCCTCTATCTCGACCGGCAGGGCGACGCCTGGCTCGCAGGGCTCGACCTGCCCGCCGATGCAGGGCCGGGCGACTGGATCGACGCGGTCGCGGCACGGCGCGACCTGACCGCGATCGACGGACAGGCCGATGCGCTGATCGCGGCGGGGCTGGCCGCGATGCCGAAGGACGACCGGCGGACGCTGCTGCTCGCCTATCTCGGCTATCCCTTTTACGACATCGCGACCTTGCCGTTGCTCCAGGGCGAGGGGTTCGACGAGTTCGACCCGATCAAGATCGACCGCATTTCGCCGTCGGACGCGACCGCGATCCGCACCGGCGGCGCCGCGGCGATGCTGAAAGGGATCGAGTTCAACAGCTTCGGCGCCTTCTTTAGCCGCGCCTACCGCGAGAATGACTATCTGTGGGGACGGCTGCACGGCGCCGACCGGCTGATCGACATCGTCGCGAGCAGCGTCGGCGGCGATAAGGCGCTGACAGGCGACGCGCTGGCGGCAATCAAGCGCCGCGCGTTCCATGCGATATTGGACGAGGAGCAGGAGCGGTTGCCCAAGGTCGCGGGTTTGATCGCCGAATTGCGCGGCGAAATCGGGCCGATCTAACGGCCGTCATTGCGAGCCCTTCGACTGCCTTGCAGTCGCTCAGGATAAGCTTCCGCTCTGCGGAAGCGAAGCAATCCAGGGCGGTTACCGCCTAGTCTGGATTGCCGCGTCGCCTGCGGCTCCTCGCAATGACGGGGTGAGATATTCAGTGGCTATGGCTTTCCCCGCCATGCGCATGATCGCCGCCTTTGGCACCCATCACATCCTTCGCCCGGTCGGGCTGCATGCCGCGCGGGTGGCCTTTCTGACTGTTGAAGACCGCCGCGACAAACGCGTCGCCTGAAATAAAGGCTTTCGGCACTTCGTACTTCGCCGCGAGCTTCATCGCCTGCACCTGTTCCAGCGTCTTACCCGCCGCCTTGGCGCTTTCGACCGCCGCAATGACCTCGGCGAGCATCGCGCGATAGGCGGCGAGATCGGCTTTGGTCGCCAGCGGGCCATGCCCGGGGATGATCACGCTCTTGTCGTTCGCCAGCGCGAGCACCTTGTCGGCTGCAGCGACCAACCCATAGGCCGAGCCGCCACTTTCGAGATCGATGAAGGGCAGGGTGACCTTGTTGAAGAACAGGTCGCCCATGTGAAAAACGTTCGCGCCCTGCCAGTGAAGGATCGAATCGCCGTCGGTGTGGGCATGCGGTGCGTGCATCACACGCAGCGTGTCACCGTTGAGATGCAGCGAAATACCGTCGTGATAGGTCAGGATCGGTAGCGCATCCTTGGCCGCAGGAGGAACCGCTTCACCGCGCAATATCTGGCCCGCCGCCATGCGTTCGCGGACATGGTCGTGCGCCATGATCATCGCGCCCGCCTTGCCGAAATTCTCGTTCCCGCCGCTATGGTCGCCGTGCCAGTGAGTGTTGATCAGCCATTTGACCGGCTTCGCACCCAGCGCCGCCACCGCGGCTTCGAGCTTGGGGGTCAGCGGCGCGAACTGGTCGTCGACCAGCACCGTGCCATCGGCGCCGTGGCTGACCGCGATATTGCCGCCGACACCGAACAGCACCGCGATGCCAGGGGTGACGACCTCGGTTTTGATTTCGACCTTCGACCAATCCTGCGCGAGCGCGGGAGCTGGAGCGAGGAGCAGCGCAGAGGCGAGCAGGGCGGCGCGGATCATGATGGGCCTTTCGCTTGGGACGTCATGCGACCTGTCTAGCCGTCCTGCCGCTCCGTGCAACGGCCTCAATCGGTCAGATCGTCCCACATATCCTTGATCCGCCCAAAAAACCCTTCGCTCGCGGGGCATTCGTCGCCGGTTTCGGTCTCACGAAATTCGGCGAGCAATTCCTTTTGCCGCGCGCTGAGCTTGGTCGGGGTTTCGACATCGACCTGCACCACGAGATCGCCGTGGCCGCGGCCGTTCAGCACCGGCATGCCGGCGCCGCGCTGGCGCAGCTGCTTGCCCGACTGGATGCCGGCGGGGATATGGATGTCGTGCTTGGCGCCGTCGAGCCCGGGAATGCTGATCTCGCCGCCCAGCGCCGCGGTGGTGAAGCTGATCGGGGCGCGGGTGAACAGCGTCGTGCCCTCGCGCTCGAACAGCTTGTGCCGCGCCATGTGGAGGAAGATGTAAAGGTCGCCGGGCGCCGCGCCGCGCGCGCCGCTCTCGCCCTCGCCCGACAGGCGGATGCGCGTGCCTTCATCGACCCCGGCGGGGATGTTGACGGTCAGCGTCTTGCGCCGATCGACGCGGCCCTCGCCGTGACAGCTATTGCAGGGATCGGCGATGACCTCGCCCGCGCCCTGACAGGCCGGGCAGGTGCGCTCGACCATGAAAAAGCCCTGCTGCGCGCGCACCTTGCCGTGCCCGGCGCAGGTGGTGCAGCGATTGGTCTGGGTACCCGGCTTGGCGCCCGATCCGTCGCAGGTGTCGCAGCGCGCCGCGACATCGACCTGGATCTCGCGCGATACCCCGGTGAAGGCATCCTCCAGCCGGATTTCCATGTCGTAACGCAAATCGGCGCCGCGCGCCGGGCCGCGCTGCTGGCGTCCGCCGCCGAACGCCGAGCCGAAAATCGATTCGAATATATCGCCGATGTCGCCGAAATCGGCGCCGTTGCCGCCGCCAAAACCGCCCGCGCCGCCGCGTACGCCATCCTTGCCGAATCGGTCATAAGCCGCGCGCTTTTGCGGATCGCGCAGGCAGTCATAGGCCTCGCTGATTGCCTTGAACCGCGCTTCGCTGTCCTTGCACCCCGGATTCTTGTCGGGGTGAAATTTCATCGCGAGCTTGCGGTAGCTCGATTTCAGCGTCGCCTCATCGGCGGTGCGATCGCATTCGAGCAGTTCGTAATAATCGATGTCGAGTGACATAGGTCAAAGGCCCCCTCCGGCCTGCCGGACCCGGTTCGGGTCCGGCAGGGGAGTTCTTATTTCTTGTCGTCTTCGACTTCGGAGAATTCGGCATCGACGACATCTTCGTCGGCCTTCGTCTCGCCAGCATCGTCGGCGCCGGGTGACGCGGCGGCCTGCTGTTCCTTCTCGTAGATCGCCTGGCCCAGCTTCATCGCGACCTGCGCCAGTGCCTGGCTCTTTTCGGTCATCGCGGCGCTGTCGCCGCCTTCGACCGCGGTCTTGGCCTCGGCGATCGCCGCCTCGATCTCGGACTTCAGCGCCGCATCGACCTTGTCGCCATGCTCGCGCAGCTGGCTTTCGGTCGAATGGATCAGGCTCTCGGCGTTGTTCTTCGCCTCAGCCGCCTCGCGGCGCGCCTTGTCCTCTTCGGCGAACTGCTCAGCGTCCTTGACCATCTGCTCGATGTCGGCGTCGCTGAGCCCGCCGCTGGCCTGGATCTTGATCTGCTGTTCCTTGCCGGTGCCCTTGTCCTTGGCGTGGACCGACACGATGCCGTTGGCGTCGATGTCGAAGGTCACCTCGATCTGCGGCACGCCGCGCGGCGCCGGCGGAATGCCGACCAGGTCGAACTGGCCCAGCATCTTGTTGTCCTGCGCCATTTCGCGTTCGCCCTGGAACACGCGGATCGTCACCGCCGACTGATTGTCGTCGGCCGTCGAGTAGACCTGCGACTTCTTGGTCGGGATCGTCGTGTTGCGGTCGATCATTTTGGTCATGATGCCGCCCAGCGTCTCGATACCCAGCGACAGCGGGGTCACGTCGAGCAGCAGCACGTCCTTGACGTCGCCCTGCAGCACGCCCGCCTGGATCGCGGCGCCGATCGCGACGACTTCGTCGGGGTTCACGCCCGTGTGCGGTTCCTTGCCGAAGAAATCCTTCACGACTTCGCGCACGCGCGGCATGCGCGTCATGCCGCCGACCAGCACGACTTCGTCGATATCCTTGGCGCTGACGCCCGCGTCCTTGATCGCCTTCTTGCAGGGCTCGAGCGTGCGCTTGACGAGCTCCTCGACCAGCTTTTCCAGGTCGGCGCGGGTGATCGTCTTGACGAGGTGCTTCGGCCCGTTGGCGTCGGCGGTGATGAAGGGCAGGTTGACCTCGGTCGTCGCCGCCGACGACAGCTCGATCTTGGCCTTTTCGGCGGCTTCCTTCAGCCGCTGCAGCGCGAGCTTGTCACCGCGCAGATCAATGCCTTCGTCCTTCTTGAAGCCGTCGGCGAGATATTCGACCAGCTTGCTGTCGAAATCTTCGCCGCCCAGGAAGGTATCGCCGTTGGTCGATTTCACCTCGAACACGCCGTCGCCGACCTCGAGGATCGAGATGTCGAAGGTGCCGCCGCCAAGGTCATAGACCGCGATCGTCTTGTTCTCGGTCTTGTCGAGACCATAGGCCAGCGCCGCCGCGGTCGGCTCGTTGATGATGCGCAGGACTTCGAGGCCTGCGATCTTGCCGGCGTCCTTGGTCGCCTGGCGCTGCGCGTCGTTGAAATAAGCGGGAACGGTGATCACCGCCTGCTCGACCTTTTCGCCGAGGTACGCTTCGGCGGTTTCCTTCATCTTCTGCAGGATGAACGCCGAAATCTGCGACGGCGAATAATCCTCGCCGCCCGCCTTGACCCACGCGTCGCCGTTGCTGCCCTTGACGATCGTATAGGGGACCAGCTCGGTGTCCTTCTTGGTGATCGGATCGTCGAAACGGCGGCCGATCAGGCGCTTCACCGCAAACACGGTGTTTTCGGGGTTGGTGACCGCCTGGCGCTTCGCCGGCTGGCCGATCAGGCGCTCGCCATCCTTCGCGAAGGCGACGATCGACGGGGTCGTCCGCGTGCCTTCGACATTTTCGATAACCTTGGGCTTGCCGCCTTCCATCACCGCGACACAGCTGTTGGTGGTGCCGAGGTCGATCCCGATCACTTTTGCCATTTATACTCGTCCTTGTTGCTTCTGCGGCGCCCTGAAAAGGCACGCCGGACATGGGGTTCTGGGCGCGATATAGGTGCGCTAATCCTTGGCACAAGGGCTTTGAGAGCTTATCGGGGACAGGAAATGACACGCGATTACGGAGTCCCGCCAAAATGAAACCTCTCGCTCTCGCCGCCCTTGCCGCCACCGCGCTAACCCTGTCGGGGTGCGGCGAAAATCTCGGCAAGGGGCAACCGCTCAATGTCGTTAGCGGCCACATCGTGCTGGGCGCCACCGATGATCGCCCCGCGGTCGGTTATTTCAAGGTTCAGGGCGGGCCGCAGCCGGTCCAGCTGGTCGCGGTGACCGCCGACCTCGCGCAGCGCGTCGAAATGCACGAAACCGTCCGCGAGAATGGCGTCGTGACGATGAAGCCGCTGGCGCGCGCCGACGTCCCGGCCAAGGGCGAGCTGGTGTTCAAGCAGGGCGGCAAGCATCTGATGATCTGGGGCATCAACGGCGCCGCGGTGCGCGCGGGCAAGCTGCCGATGGCGTTCGTGTTCACCAACAATAACAATGAACGCATCCTGTTCGACATGGTGATCAAGCCCGCCGAAGGCGCCGCGGGCGGCGAAGCGGCGATGGACCATAGCGCGATGGGGCATGGCGGCGGCGAGGCGACTGCGGACGCGGCGAAGAAATAGGGGTGCGCTCGCAATGACGAGGTTGTGATGCCGCGCCCCTCGCGCGCCCTGACCAGCGGCGAGATCGCGCTCGCCCGCACCGTGTTCGGCGACGCAATCGCTTACGACCGTGTCCGCGTCTGCCATCACAAATGGATCTTCTTCCAGCCGCGCGGCGTCGTCATGGCGCCGATGGGCAGCCTGCATTTCAACCCGCATGGCGAGCTGTATAGCGACGATTTCAGCGCCGCGTCGCAGCGGCTGCAAGGGCTGTTCATCCACGAAATGACCCATGTCTGGCAGGCGCAGACGCGCGGCCGCTGGTATCTGGTGCTGATGCGCCATCCCTTCGCGACCTATAGCTACAGTCTGAAGCCCGGCTGGTTGCTGGACCGTTACGGGCTGGAACAACAGGCCGAAATCGTCCGCCATTACTGGCTGCTGACGCAGGGCATGGTCGTCGGCGGCGGTCCGGGGGTCGAGGCGTATCGCGCGATATTGCCCGACGAATGGGGGGCGGCATGAGCGATTTCGAATTTATCTTTACGCTCTACAGCCTGCTCCTCGGCCTTTCGATGGTCGAACTGCTCGGCGGGCTGGGCCGCGCGCTCGAGGTGCGCTTTGCGGCAGAGGCCGAGCGCGAGGCGTTTTCGATCGGCTGGCTGACCCCGTTGCTCGCGATTTTCGTGATGCTCGACCTGTTGTCCTTCTGGAGCGCGGCGTGGTCCGCCCGCGGCAGCCTGAATGTGTCGAACACGGTGCTGATGGCGGTCGCCGCCTTTGCCGCGGTCTATTTCCTCGCCGCACGGCTGGTCTTTCCCTCGCATCCCGAGGGCTTTGCCAATCTCGACGTTCATTATTTCCGCGTCCGGCGGATCGTCCTTGGCCTGCTGCTCCTCCTGCTCGGTGCCCAGCTCGGCTTTTACCTGTCGCAGCCCGATCTGGCGGTCAGTCTGGCGCGGCCGATCGCGTGGATCATGACCCTCGTCCTCGTGGCGCTGATGGTGGCGGCGATGGTCGTCAAGGATCGCCGCTGGAGCATCGCGATCCTGTCGCTGCTGGTGGCGCGCTATGTCCTGATCTATCTCATCTGAACGAAGGAGACGCTCATGCCAGAAGTTCTCGACCGCTTTCGCTCCTCGACCTGGGGCTGGCTGCGCGGCACCTTGCTCGGTTGGCTGACCCTGCTCCTGTGCCTCGTCGGGGTCGGGCTGCTGATTGTCCTCGTTCAGTGGATCCGCAATCTCGACACGACCTATGAACTGACCGAGGATCGGCTGATCCTGCGCAAGGGCATCTTCGTCAAAAGCGTCGACGAGATCGAACTCTACCGCGTCAAGGATGTCCGGATGGATTTCACCCTGATCAGCCAATGGGCGGGGATCGGCACGATCAGTATCGATTCGAGCGACGAGACGACGCGCGGCGGTGCGCTGGTCATGCCGCATATCGAGCGCGCGGCCGAACGGCGCGAGGCGCTGCGCGCGCTGGTCGACGCGGCGCGCCAGAAGCGCCGGGTGCGCGAACTCGATGTGTCGAGCGATCTGCTCTGACCGGGTAATTAGCGGCTAGCCAGACGGGCATCGTTCGTCCTATGTTCCGCCCCATGGATGGAACCTCGCTTGTCGTCGCCCTTGTTGCCCTCGCCGTCGGCGGGCTGATCGGCTGGCTGTTCGCGGGGCGGCAGGCGGGCGCGCTCAAGGCAGAGCGCGACGGCCTTGCGGAGCGGTTCAAGGCGGCGGTGACCGACCTTGCCGCCGAGACCGAAGCACGCAAGGCGGCGGATATTCAGCTGGCGTCGCTGCTCAGCGAACAGCGCGCGCGCGACGCGGCGCATGACGCGCAGATTGCGCAGCTCAAAGACGCGCAGGCGGCACTCACCGCGCAATTCCGCGAGGTTGGGCAGGCGATGCTCGACGGCGCGCAGAAAGCGTTCCTTGAACGCGCCGAAGCACGCTTCAAGGAAAGCGAAGCGACCGCGGGGCAGAATTTGAAGGCGCTGTTGAACCCCGTTCACGAGCGGCTCCAGAAATATGAAGAAGCGGTCGGCAAGGTCGAGGCCGAGCGGCGCGACGCCTTCGGCCTGCTCCACGGCCAGATCGCGGCGATGCGCGAAGGCACCGAACGCGTGTCGAGCGAGGCGGCGAAGCTGGTCAACGCACTGCGCAACGCCCCTAAGGCACGCGGGCGGTGGGGCGAGCAGCAGCTAAGGAATGTCCTCGAAAGCTGCGGCCTGTCCGAGCATGCCGATTTCCAGACCGAGGTCAGCGTGAGCGACGGCGACGGCGGACGGCTCCGCCCCGACGTCGTCGTCAAGGTGCCGGGCGGACAGAGCCTGGTGATCGACGCCAAGGTGTCGCTCAACGCCTATCAGGATGCGTTCGGCGCGGTCGAGGAGGGCGAGAAAGCGCTCCATCTGGCCGCGCATGCCGCGGCGATGAAGGCGCATGTCAACACGCTCGGCGCCAAGGCCTATTGGAACCAGTTCGACGACACTCCCGATTTCGTCGTGATGTTCGTGCCCGGCGAACATTTCCTCGCCGCGGCGCTCGATCAGGACGCGGGCCTGTGGGACTATGCGTTCGAGCGCAAGGTGCTGCTCGCGACCCCGACCAACCTGATCGCGATCGCGCGCACCGTCGCGGCGGTGTGGCGGCAGGAAAAGCTCGCCAACCAGGCACGCGAGATCGCGGCGCTGGGCAAGGAACTCTACGCGCGCATGTCGGTGATGGGCGCGCATATCGCCAAGGTCGGGCGCAATCTCGATCAGGCGACCGGCGCGTACAACGCCTTCGTCGGCAGCTTCGAATCGCAGGTGCTGACGCAGGCGAAACGGTTCGAGGCGCTCGATGTCGAAACCGGCGACAAGGACATTGCGGCGCTGCCGGTCGTCGAGCAATCGGCGCGCCCGCTGGCGAAGCTGGCCGCAGCGCCGGCAGCGGTGAATGACGCGGGGGAGTAAAAGCCGTCGCCCCCGCGGAGGCGAGGGCCGTAGTCGGCCTTTCCCCTCGCCGCCAAATAAACCTCCAGCGGCCCCCCCCCTTCGCGGGGGCGACGCGCTAGATCACCCGCTTCAAAACCGCCGTCTGCCCCGTGCTGCCCGTCAAGATCAGCGTCCCGTCATCGGCAAAGGTCAGGAGCACCGGCGCCGCCATCAGCTTAAAGAACGCCGCCTCCTGCGTCATGCCCGCGCCGGGGCAGGCCATTTTCGTCGCCATCAGCGGCCCGGCGGTCAGCGTGCCGTCGGCGGCGGTATAGCTGCCCGAGAAACGGTTGCACCCCGCGCTGCCGCTCAGCCTGGTTCCGTCGAATTGTAGCGCCGTCGGGCGATCTGCCGCGACCGCGACGCCGCCGATCGACACGAAGGTCCAGTTCGATCCCGCCAGCGTGTCGGGCGGCAAGATCGCGCCGCCGCAGCCATTCAGCGTCTTGCCGTCGGCGACCACGCGCACGGTATCGGCATAACGCCGGTCGCTCATCCCGTCGCTGCACGGCGCGGTCTTGATCACCACCGACAGCCGGTCGCCGACATAGGTGCGCCCGTTCAGCGACGGCTTGGCGCCGGGGTTCGGCACCATGATCTTGGTAGCGCCATAGTCGCCGTCATAGTTCAGCCGGTCCGGGGTGATCTCGAGCGTCCAGCCGGGTTCGGTGCCGAGCGCCATATAGGCCGCAGGCGCCTCGCCGGGGCTCTGCGGCGGCGCCTCGGCAGCGGGAACGCACGCGGCGAGCGCGGGCAGGGCGAGCAGGGGCAGGGCGAGCAGGGGCAGGTTGCGGATCATCCAAAGGCCTTTCTCTTCGTCATCCCGGACTTGATCCGGGATCCATTCGGCGGTTGCATATGGGCCGAAGGGAGAATGGATGCTGAATCAAGTTCAGCATGACGAAGTCTATAGCAGTTTGCCGGACGCGGCTATCGTCGCCGCTGGTTCAGCACCTCATACGCCATCACCGCGGTCGCCACCGCGGCGTTCAGGCTGTCGGCCTTGCCGAGCATCGGCATCTTCACCCGCACGTCGGCGGCGGCGGCATATTCGCCCGGCAGCCCCTGCGATTCATTGCCGGTCAGAATGAAGGTCGGCGCGGCATAGCGCACCGCCTGATAATCCTGCGTGTCGTCGCCCAGCCAGGTCGCGACGAGCTGCCCCGGCCCCTGCCGCAGCCAGGGCAGGAATTCATCCCACCGCGCCTGCACCAACTTTTGCGTAAAGATCGCCCCCATGCTCGCGCGCACCGCTTCGACCGCATAGGGATCGGTGCTCTCGTCGAGCAGGACCAGCCCGCCCGCCCCGACCGCGTCGCCGGTGCGCAGCATTGTGCCGAGGTTGCCGGGATCGCGCAGCCGTTCGGCGACCAGCCAGATCGGCGCGGCATTACGGTCGAGATCGGCCAGCGTCGTTTTGGGTTCAGCGTAGATGCCGACGACGGTCTGCGGATTGTCTTTGCCCGACAGCTTCGACAGGATCGCCGGGGTCGTGTCGATCACCTCGCCGCCCGCGGCCAGCGTCTCGGCGACCAGCGCCGCAGCCAGCGGGTGTACGTCACCCCCGGGGCCGATGAACAGCCATTGCGGCAGCACCCCGGCCTCGCGCGCCTCGGTCGCGATCCGCAAGCCTTCGGCCAGAAACAGACCCTCGGCGCGGCGGTGGCGCTTTTCGCGCAGCAGCCGCATCCGCTTGATCAGCGGGTTCGACAGGCTTTCGATTGGGGAGCGGCGGCCCGGCTCAGTCATGGCCGTCAATCCTCGCCGAAGCTGTCCTTGACCAGCCCGACCAGTTTCAGCAGCGCAGCGTCGGCGCCGTCGCCGCGGGTGTGGATGGTGATCGTGTCGCCCTTCGCGGCGCCCAGCATCATCAAGCCCATGATCGACGTGCCGTTGACCCGCGACCCGCCCTTTTCGACCTCGACCGATACCGATTCGGGCAGGCGGCTGACGAAGGTGACGAATTTGGCGCTGGCGCGGGCGTGCAGTCCGCGCTGGTTGGTGATTTCGACCGTTTCGGAAATTTCGCTCACGGCCCGACCCCCAGCATTTCGGAGGCGACCGAAATATATTTCTGCCCGGCTTCCTTCGCGGCGATCACCGCGGCGCGCAGCTCCATCGATTTTCGCGCGCTTTCGAGGCGGATCAGCATCGGCAGATTGACCCCGGCGATCACTTCGGTGCGCCCGGTCTCGAGCAGGCTGATCGCCAGGTTCGACGGGGTGCCGCCGAACAGGTCGGTCAGCATCACGACGCCGCGGCCTTCGTCGACCTCGCGAATCGCATCGGCAATTTCGCGGCGGCGCATCTCCATATTGTCGTTCGGCCCGATGCATACCGTCGCGACGGCGCGTTGCGGCCCGACCACATGCTCCATCGCACGCACCATTTCCTCGGCCAGACGGCCGTGGGTGACCAGGACCATTCCCAGCAACGGCAAGGCTTTATCGGTGGCCATGAAATGCGAGACCCTTATGTTCTGCCAACCGCTGCGGATTGCACAGACGGGGGCTTGCCCTCAAGCCCATCTTGCGGGGCAGAGTCAAGGTTGCGGTGGGTCAATGTTGGCTCATATCCGGACGCGCGTAGCGTTTCGGCAACGCGCGCCGCGACATGGACCGACCGGTGGCGGCCGCCGGTGCAGCCAAAAGCGATGGTGACATAGCTTTTGCCCTCTGCCCGGTAACGCGGCAGCAGCGTCAGGATCAGCGTTTCGATCTGGGCGACGCTGTCGGCATAGGCCGGGTCGGCCTGCACATAGGCGGCCACGTCGGCGTCGAGCCCAGTCCCGGGTTTCAGCTTGGCGTCCCAATGCGGGTTGCGCAGATAGCGCATGTCGAACACCAGGTCGGCGTTGCGCGGCAGCCCGCGCGCGAACCCAAAGCTCAGGATGTTGAGCACCGGCTCGTTATCGCTGGCGTCGCCAAAGCGCTGGCGAACCTCCTGTTGCAGGTCGTTGCTGCTGTAATTGGTGGTGTCGATGACATGCTCGGCCCAGCGGCGCAGCGGTTCCATCATCTCGCGCTCGCGCGCGATGCCGTCGGCGGCGGGGCGATCCTCGGCCATCGGGTGGCGCCGCCGCGTTTCGGAGAAACGGCGCTCGAGCTCGGCGCCTGCGCAGTCGAGGAACAGGGTCTGGACATCGCGCCCGCCCGCTTCGCGCAGTGCCTTGATCCGCTGCACCAGCAAGGCGGGACGAAAACCCCGGCTGCGGCTGTCGATCCCGATCGCCAGCGGGCGTCCCGCTTCGCTGCGTTTCACCGGTGCGTCGATCAGGGTTTCGAGCAGCGCCAGCGGCAGATTGTCGACCACTTCCCAGCCCAGATCCTCCAATACCTTGAGCACGGTCGATTTGCCTGCACCCGACAGGCCGGTGACCAACAGCAGGCGGGGGTCGACCGGTTGGGTCATCGCGGGCCCGTCATGCGGCGGGCGCCAGCCGTTCGAGGGCGAGAAGAATCTTGATCGGCGCCGATGCCTCGAACGCCGATAGCAGCAGCGCGGGCAGCGGGTGACCCGCGACCATCTCGGTCTGGTTCACCGCCGGCATCCGGTCGTAGCGGTCGGTCAACCGTACCGCGAGCGCCAGCGGCACCGGCGCGGTCCACGCCCGTTCGATGATCCCGATGCCGCGCACCTCGAGCTTGCCTGCCAGCGCCTCGGGCGGGCGGCACCACAGCCGATCGCGTTCGAACCAGATGTCGCAGCGGTCGTCGGCGACCAGCTTGGCGCCGCGGTCGATCAGCCGCAGCGCGAGGTCCGACTTGCCCTGACCGCTGTTGCCGAGGATCAGCACGCCGCCATTGCCCGCCGCGACGCAGCTGCCGTGAATATTGACGATTTCGGTGCGAGTCCGGGTCGGGAACATGGCGAAAGGCTTACCGGCGACGAAGCGATGCGGCAAGGCGATAGGCGGCGCGACAGGCGGAAGGCATCAGGGCGCGCCGGTGTCGTGGTCGCACGCGGGCAGGGTGATCAGCAAGCTGCCGCCGGGTTTGCCGTCGTCGCGGTCCTTGGCGTTGATCGTCCCGCTATGCCCCTCGATGATCGTCCGTGCGATCGCGAGGCCGAGGCCGCTGTGGCGGCCAAAGGCCTCGCCGGCGGGGCGTTCGCTGTGGAAACGGCGGAAAATCGCCTCGCGCTGCGCCGGGTCGATGCCGGGGCCGTCGTCGTCGACGCGGATATGGACCTCATCGCCCAGCCGCGTTGCGGCGATGCAGACGAGGCCCGTCGGCGGCGAAAAACTGATCGCATTGTCGATGACATTGTCGATCGCGCGCTCCAGCCGGTGGCCGTCGCCCATCACCAGCGTCGTGCCCTTGCGCGGGCGGGCAAAGGCGATGCGCGGATGCGGCGCATCGGCGTCGATCCGCGCCTTGCGCGCCGCGAGCATCGATTCGATCATCATCCCGACATCGATCGGCTCGAACAGGGTGCGCGACAATTGCGCGTCGACGCGGCTCGCTTCGCTGATATCGTTGACCAGCCGGTCGAGCCGCCGCACATCCTCGTCGGCGATGGCGAGCAGCTGCGCGCGCTGCGCGTCGTCCTTGACCCGCCCCAGCCCCTCGATCGCCGAGCGCACCGAGGCGATCGGATTCTTCAGCTCGTGGGTCACATCGGCGGCAAAATGTTCGCCCGCATCGATGCGCTCGCGCAGCGCCTGCGTCATGTCGCTGAGCGCGCGCGCCAGCGTCCCGATCTCGTCGCGGCGGCTGGGCAGGCGTGGCACCACCACCTCGCGGGCGCGGCCCAGCCGGACGCGCACCGCGGCGCGCGCCAGCCGCCGCAGCGGGCGGACGATGGTGCGCGCCAGGAACAGCGACAGCAGGACCGAGGTGATCAGCACCATCGCGACGACCACCGCCAGGCGGAAGCGTTCGGCGCGCACCGTCCGCGTGATGTCGCGCGCGTTCAGCGTCATCAGCACCGTCTGCGGCGCCTCCAGCTCGACGACCCGCGCCGCGCTGAGCAAGGGCGTGCGTTCGGGGGCGTAACGGAAACGGCTCGCGGCCCGTCCGCTGCGCTGCGCCTCGACGACTTCGGGCCAGGATGCGGCGCGATCGACCGCGGGTTCCTGAAAATCGGGATAGGAGGGCGCGCCGACGATCCAGTCGATGCCGCGGTCCATCGCGCGTGCCGCGTCGCGCTGCCACGCCTGCAGATTGGGATCGCGCAGCGTGTAGGTGGCGGGGCCGGTGGCAAAGCTGTCCGAAATCCGCCGCCCGTCGGCGTCGTAAAAGCGCAGCCGCGATTCGGTTGCCGCGGCAAATTCGTCGATCAGCGTCGCGCGCTGGTCGGGCCGCGCCGCCTCGAGCGCGCGGTCGAGCATCGCGAGCTGGTCCTTCATCACCTCGATCCGCGTATCGACCAGCCGGCTGCGATAGGTGTCGAGATAATAGAAACCGCCGGCGAGCAGCGCGACCGCCAGGATATTGACCGCCAGGATGCGCGTCGTCAGCGACCAGCGCGCCGACCAGACGAGCGGCGATTCCTCCTGCTCGGCGATGCTCGCGTCGGGCTTCAGCGGCTCAGCCATCGTCGGCAAATCGGTAACCCGCCCCGTACAGCGTCGCGATGGCGTCGAATTCGGGATCGACCTCGCGGAACTTGCGGCGCAGGCGCTTGATATGGCTGTCGATCGTGCGGTCGTCGATATAGACATCGTCCTGATAGGCGGCGTCCATCAGCTGGTTGCGGCTGCGTACGATGCCGGGGCGCGACGCCAGCGTTTCGAGGATCAGGAATTCGGTGACCGTCAGCGTGACGTCCTTGCCGTCCCATTCGACCTTGTGGCGCGCCGGGTCCATCGTCAGTCGCCCGCGCGTGATCGGATCGGCGACGGGTTCGTCGGCATCGCCCGGCGCGTTCTTGTTGAGCTCGACGCGGCGCAATATGGCGCGGATTCGCGCGATCACCAGTCGCTGCGAGAAGGGCTTGGCGATATAGTCGTCGGCGCCCATCGCGAGGCCCAGCGCCTCGTCGATCTCGTCGTCCTTGCTGGTCAGGAAGATGACCGGCAGCTGGCTCTTTTCGCGCAGCCGCCGCAGCAGTTCGAGCCCGTCCATCCGCGGCATCTTGACGTCGAAGACGGCGAGGTCGGGCGGATTGTCGATCAGCGGCTTCAGCGCCGCCTCGCCGTCCGAATAGACGCGCGTGACAAAGCCTTCGGCTTGCAGCGCGATCGACAGGGATTGCAGGATGTTGCGGTCGTCGTCGACCAGCGCGATGGTTGCCGTCATGCTCTTTCCGTTGGGCGGGGCCGCCGACGGACTAGCCGATCCGTTGCTCAGCGACAACCGCGCACGGCTCGCCCGCGATTCACCCTTTAATCTTTTGACCTCGCGCGCCATCCTCGCTAACGCGACCGGGATTTCGGAATCGACGACCTGTCGGCACCCCATGTTCATGCGGGCCCATTCGCTTTCGCATGACGTGCATTGCATACCTATGCGAGGCGGCCGCGGGCGAAGGAAAGGCGAGAGAAATGACCAAGGTAGCGATCGGCAGCGAGACCGTCGAAACGGCAGCGGCAGTGGCCGAGAACTGGGGCACGTCGGCGCTGATCGAGGATGCGATCCGCCACGGCGAAGGCCTGCTGGCCAAGGACGGCCCGCTCGTCGTCGAAACCGGCAAGCACACCGGCCGCAGCGCCAAGGACAAGTTCATCGTTCAGGACGATGAGACGCGCGATACGATCTGGTGGGGCAAGACCAATGTCCCGATGACGCCCGCGCATTTCGCCGCGCTGAAGGCCGATTTCTTCGCGCATCTCGCCGACCGTCCGCGCCTCTATCGCCAGCAGCTGTTCGGCGGCTCGCAGCCCGAGCATCGCGTCGGCGTGCAGGTCATCACCGAATTCGCCTGGCACAGCCAGTTCATCCGCACACTGCTCTGCCGCCCGACCGCCGACGAGCTGGCGGCGTTCGCGGCCGAATATACGATCATCGACCTGCCGAGCTTCCGC
>VFQO010001567.1_pt1 | contig 16874 bp, 17 predicted proteins | sample 3512331 | NCBI WGS metagenome assembly VFQO01 (sample SAMN10412371, study PRJNA504923) | tailings metagenome | isolation source: Replicate 3 from Balatoc abandoned mine | place: Philippines: Itogon, Benguet | collected 2017-08-28
TGGCCGCGGTGCCGTTGGCAGCATTGCCGCTCACGGTAAAGTTCGGATTGGTCATGCCGTCCGCGACATCGGTCACGGTCAGGGTGCCAGTGATGGCGCCGTCGTCTTCATCGCCCGTACCACTGGTGTCACCACCAAAGCTGGCAGCGTCGTTCACTTGCGCTGTAGTCGGTGTTGATGGCGTTGAAGGTGAGAGAGAAGATTGATTAGTCACGCCAATTACAAAAATTGCGGTATTGATATCGGCAGAAGAGCTAACTTCTGAAGAAAAATCTGTTCTGGAGCCGCTATCAGCATTTTGATCGCTGGAAATTCGGGTCACGTCTGTATTCAGGCGAATCAAATCTACAAAGTTAAAGCCATAGGCATTCACATTGCCAGCATCACCTGCGGCGGTCTCTTCCAGCACCTCACCAATATCGCGACCGCTTTCAATCGCTTGAATAACGGTATTGATGGTGGCACCATCCACCGCGGTGTCGATACGGTCAAGATACAAGCTGGAAAATTCTTCGGTAAAGGCAACAACTTGTATCTCGCCGATATGAATTACACGACCACTGACAAGCTCAAGGTCAACTTCCACACCAGGTGGGGTCTGTATGATATCGCCAAGTTCAATGCTGTCTCCAAGCTGCAAAGCACGGGTTTGCCCGTCTGCTTTCACCAGCGTTGCAACGCCTGTCATTGCGACTACTTTTCCGATCATGGCCATGTGATTACCTTAAACTTTATGTAAAGCGAAATGTTGATAAATATACTTTTTACCGTTATCGCATTAAACAACTAAATTGTTTATAAAAATATTGTACCGATGGCCAATATAAACATGTCTATTGACGCAGATTTTGGACACAGAAATGTATAGATTGGATTTTCATGAATGTTAGGCTAAGCTAGGGACCAGATCAGTGATGTCATCATCAGCGACTTAATGAGCGATCTCATGAACGATCAGTGACAACTGCGGAGCATTTTTGTATTCATACCTTAACATTATCTTAGGACGGCGCATCGCATTTGCGATACTCGTCGCATGCCTGCTGTTGTGGCATGTGCAGATTACCGCTGCCTATGATTTTGACAAACTGGCAGCACAGGCCAGAGAACGCTATGGCGAAGAAACTTACCGCGACATCGTGCAGCTCGACCAATTAATTACGCAAATCAAGACTGCTCCCGAGCTGGAAAGGCTCAAGAAAATCAACGATTTCTTCAATCGCAAAATTCTTTTTGCAGATGATGGGTTTATATGGGGTGAGAGCGATTATTGGGCAACACCGCTGGAAAGCTTGGGTAAACAGGCTGGCGATTGCGAGGACTATACCATCGCAAAATATATGTTTCTGAAAGCTGCCAACATTCCGAATCAAAAACTGCGCCTCAACTATGTACGTGCCACCATCAATAAAGATGGACGTCGTGTTTCGCAAGCACACATGGTGCTCAGCTATTACGCAACACCGGAATCAGAACCGCTGATTCTGGATAATTTAAATACCGAAATTTACCCGGCTTCAGCCAGAACGGACTTGTCGCCGATTTTCAGTTTTAACGACAAAGGCCTGTGGGTAGGCAACAGCAGCAAACCTCGCGCCGATTCACAGACACATTTATCACGCTGGCGCGACGTGCTGTTGCGCATGCGTTTGGATGGATTAGAATAAACAAAGGTAGGTAATCAATATGTCATTAGTTAAACAGTTATGGTTAGTCATTGTGCTGATTCTAGGACTGGCATTCGCTGGTACTTTGGCGCTGAGCACTGCCACCAGCAAACATTATTTCGAGCGACAGCTGCAGACAAAAAATGATGACAACGCCAATACGCTCGCACTGTCCATCACCCAGCTAGAAAAAGATCCGGTGATGATAGACCTGCTGCTCTCTGCACAATTTGACACCGGTAACTACCAGCACATTCGCCTGCAAGATCCAAACGGCAATACCATCAGTGAGCGCATTAATACCGCCAGCAAAAGCAAAGCCCCACAGTGGTTCGTAGATGCGATTCCGCTCAAGCTCAAACCCGGTATTGCTGAAATTCAGAATGGTTGGGCGCAATATGGCACACTTACTATCATGAGCGACTCAAATGTTGCATATGACAAACTCTGGGATTACTCTATTGCCACCGCGTTGTGGACACTGTTACTGGCCGTCGTCAGCGGCATAATCGGCAGCTTATCGTTGAAAAAAATTCTTATGCCTCTGGATGAGGTAGTAAAACAAGCGCAGGCGATAGGTGAAAATCGCTTCATCACCACCAACCTGCCTAAAACCAAAGAATTCAAGGCCCTGGTGAACGCCATGAATGCGCTTTCCAATCGTGTCAAGAAAACACTTAGTGAAGAGACTGCAAGACTGGAGCAACTGCGTCTGGATATCAATTTTGACCACGTTACCCTGCTCATGAATCACGAGCATTTTGTGAACAATATTGATACCAGCATCAGCCGCAGTGAGTACTTTCATGAAGGCCTGCTCATCATCTCAAGATTAGCCAATCTGGCTAACATCGACCAGAAACTGGGGTACAAGGAGACCAATACACTACTCAAACGCATTGCAGAGGCATTACAGTTAATTGCCAAACAGCATACCGGCAGTTATGTAGGAAGGCTTAACGGTACTGACTTTGCGATATTTTTTGCTCATGCCATTGACAGCTATCAGTTGGGCAATCAAATTAAAAAATCTCTTGAAGCGCTTAGCAACAGTAACAAACAATTACAGCCAAACTTTATTACTGCTGTCAGCCGCGTCTCCAATACCGATCAAGCCGAGAAAATCATTTCCGCTACTAGTAAACTGATCAATGGTATACGTCCGGACCAAAATCATGCGCTGCATTTGATTCAACCTGACGATATCGCGCAACTTGAAAATAAAGATGAGCTGGAATGGCTGAAACTGCTTACTAATGCGTTGGACCATAAACGTATCAAACTGGAAAGCTACCCTGCACTGAACCGTCATGGTGAACTGATACATAATGAATCACCGGTTCGCATTCAATTACAGCCTGATGGCAAATGGCTATGTGCAGGAGAGTTTATTACTTGGGCAACGCAGTTGAATTTGATGTTGCACCTTGACAGCCTAGTGTTTGAAACCGCAGTTGATTCGATTATTAAAGGTGCAGCACCCATCGGCTTGAATATTTCTGCCAGCGCCATGGCAAGTGCGAGTTATCTGGATAAAGTGGAACAAACATTGCGGGCGCATCCACAAGTGGGAGATAAACTATATTTCGAAATTTCTGAACAGGACGCTTTCGCAGACTTGGCTAAATTTCATGTTTTCTGTGCCAAAGTGCGCACACTTGGTTGCAAAATTGGCGTTGAGCACGTGGTTTCTAGCATTTCACGTTTAGGTGAATTGCATGATGTGGGGCTGCATTACATCAAAATCGATGGCTCGGTCATTCGCGGCATTGATACTAATGAAGCCAATAAAACTCTGCTGCGTGGTTTGTGCATGATAGCCCATTCGATAGGCGTGCTAGCAATCGCGGAAGGTGTGCATACCGAGAGCGAAATTGAAGCATTGAAGATGATAGGCATAGATGGTATGACTGGCCCAGGCATTCGCATTTAAGTCGATTGAGGTAAGGAAAATCAACTCTGAGTTTACGCGCGGCCTGCTCTTTTCATCGGTGTCTGCGTAGCATCAACCACCTCGGCGCTCTCTTGCTTGTTCAGCAGCAGCGCCAGTTGTAGCCTGTCTTTCACTTTCAAGCGCTCAAAGCTCGCTGCCAGATGGGCTTTGACTGTGCGTTCGGTGATATCAAGCTGGCGAGCAATTTCTTTATTGCTCAAACCCTTTGCCGCTTGCAGCGCAACTTCACGTTCACGCTTGGTCAATAGTTTGAGCAGCTTATCTACATGCGCAGGGTTGTTGCCTGTAAGTTTAGTGGTGGTTTCAATCAGACGCTGCAAAAGCTGCTGCCCTAGCCACAAACCGCCATGGGTCACCACCGCCTTAATTTCCGCGAGTACTTCTGGTGGAGAGTAGGCATGGGCGTACCCGACTACACCGGCACTAAGTGCTTTTATCGAGGTTTCGTGATTGGGTGCGTTATCCAGCACAATAATTCTCACGGCTTTAAAATGCGCTTGAATATCCCCGATTGTGTCAGATAAATTCATCTGCGCGGCACCATTGGTGTGCAACCAGCACAGAGGCAGCTCTTCATTGGCTGCTACGTTATCATTAAGGTGTGGATGAACAGCAACCAGCTCAGTGATATTTTTGACCAGCAAACAATCCGGAAAAGCTTGTTTCCAGCTAGTGATAGGCTGCCCTAGGGAACTGACGAAAATATCCTGCATTTATCTCTCACTAAAAGCGTATGACTTCGCTTTTAAAACCGGTTTTAACAGGTAAGAAAGCACTGTTTTCTTGCCAGTCATAATATCTACCTGCGCCACCATGCCGGGGATGATAGGTAAACCCTTACCTAAACTGGATTTCAGGGTTCTCACGCGCACAATGTAATAAGCATTGCCCTCTTCATCCACGGTAGAGTCTGCCGCTACGTTTTCCACCACTGCCTCCAAAGCACCATAAATGCTAAAGTCATAAGCAGTTAATTTCACAACCGCAGATTGTCCTTCACGGATAAAAGCAATGTCTTTGATTTGTATTTTTGTCTCCAGAATCAAGGCATCATCCGTCGGCACCACTTCCAGCACCTCTTTGCCTGGCTGTATCACGCCACCCACCGTATTAAAAAACAAGCGGCTCACTTTGCCGTTCACTGGCGATTTGAGTGTAGTTTGGTTCACCCTATCCTGCAGCGAAATGCTCACCTCGGACAAGCTGTTCAGCTTAGCGGTAGTCTCATTCAACTCATAGCGCACTTTGCTGTTGAAGTTTTGTGTCACTTCATTAATTTTGCGGCGTGACTCGGCAATCGCACTTTGCGTACGGCTAATCTGCGCCCTAGTCTGATCAATTTCACCTTTGGCACGACTGGCCTCACGTTCCAGCCGCAAAATATCAATCTCAGATACTGCGCCGCTTGCCAGTAGTGGCTTATTGGCCGTCAATTCCTTGCTGGTCGATTCATAGACACGTTCCGCACTTTCCTTTTTGTACTGCAACTCCAGCAATTCTTTTTCACGTTGTACCATCTGGTCGTTGGCAATTCCTACCGCAGAACGCAACTCTTCACGACTATTCAGATAAAACGCATATTCCTGGTCGTAAATTTCCGGGGCTTCCTTTTTAACTTCAGGCGGTGGGTTAAAGGGGGTGTCGTCAGCCAATGCTTTTAATCGTGACTGCTTGGCCAACAGCGCGTAATACTGGGACTGATTCTCGCGCAAAGAAGAAACTGCCCGCGTTTGGTCAATGCGAATCAACGGTGTACCCACTTCGACATTCTGGCCTTCTTTGACCAAAATCTCGGCCACAATACCACCGTCCAAAGACTGGATCACCTGCACTTGTCTGGATGGAATCACCTTGCCTTCGCCACGGCTCACTTCCTCTACTTCAGAAAAATAAGCCCATACCAAAAACAGCATCATCACTAACGCGATGGCATATAACAAAAATTTAGCTCTAGCAGGTGTTTGTTCCATTATGACTAAGTCCGCTTCTTCAGTCCAACTGATATCATCTCGCGTGTGCGTTGGGGTAAATTTATTCAGCACATAATAAAACGGGCGCGTTATCCAAGGTAGCGATTTAACAAACTCATTGGCAGCCCCTAGCGTTTTAAACAGCCGCTCACTCATACTGCCTTACCAATCTTGCCTGATCTCAATGCCTCGGTCACCAAGTCTTTGGGGCCGTCTGCAACCACCCTGCCGGCATCAATCACAATGATTCTGCTCACCAAATCATAGAGTGATGAACGATGCGAAATCATTACCAATGTTTTGTTCTGCGTAGCCTCGGTTAATTTACGCTTGATCGCTTCCTCGCCGCTGTGATCCATAGCGCTGGTAGGCTCATCCAACAACACAATCGAAGGTTTGTTGATAAATGCACGCGCAATCCCCACACCCTGTTTTTGTCCACCGGAAAGGGTGTCGCCGCGCTCACCCACTGACATATCAAAGCCATTAGGGTGCGCGTTGACGAACTCGGCAATGCCACCCACTTCGGCTGCATACAAAATCGCAGCGTCATCCACATGTGGTGCGGAAATGGTTAAGTTGTCACGCATCGATCCATAAAACAACTGTGTATCCTGCTGCACATAACCTACGCTGCGACGCAGCTCTGCCGGGTCAATTTGTCTCGCATCAATGCCATCAATCAAAATTGCACCGGAAGTTGGCTGGTAAAGCCCTAAGATCAATTTTTGTATGGTGGTTTTACCTGAGCCCATACGCCCTAATATCGCAACATGCTCACCCGCCTTGATTTTAAAAGAAACTTTGGTCAAGGCTTCCTGCTCGGCTTCAGGATATTTAAAGCTTACTTCTCTAAATTCAATATCGCCTTTAAATGCGGGTCTGGACAAAAATGTACCGTCAGCCGGACGCTCCACAGGACGATGCATAATTTCATCTAAAGCCGTTAATGAGGTTGAAGCGTTGTGATACTGCGTCAGCAAACCGGCGGTCTGCGCAATGGGCACCAATGCACGAGATGTGAGCATTGAACAGGCAATCAGTCCGCCCATGGTCAGCTCTCCCTGAATCACCAGATACACGCCCAGTACTACCATACTTACCGTAATGAACTGTTGAATACTATTCGTACCGTTATTAATCGAGCTGGTGAGCATACGCAGCTTGCTAGACACTTCAGTTAAAAAGTGTGAACTATGCTCCCACTTGCGCTGCATCTGGCCTTCAATGCCCAACGCTTTTACAGTTTCCAGGCTGGATAAACTCTCAATGAGGGTGGCATTTCTCAGTGCGCTAGCACGATGCATGGTTTCTGAAAGCTCATGCATTTTGACTTGCACGCTGAAAGAATAGAGCAACATCAGCAAACCGCCGACAATCGGAGGTATCACCAGCAATGGCGCGATCCATGCAATCACTACTAAAAAAATCAACGCAAACGGGATATCAATGAAAGTAGTAATCGTGGCAGAGGTAATGAAATCACGAATCGTTTCAAACGAACGTAAATTGTTGGCAAACGAACCTACCGAGGTAGGGCGCTGCTCCAGCCTGATACCCAGCACATGTTCCATGATACGAGTGGTCAGCTCAACATCAACGCGATTGCTGGCCCAATCAAGAAAATAAGCACGCATGCTACGCAGTATCAAATCACCTACAACAATCATGCCTATGCCAATGGCCATCACCCACAGCGTTTCTGTGGCGCGGTTTGGCAGCACGCGGTCATATACGTTCATGGTGAACAAAGGCATCGCCAGCGCGAATACGTTCACCACAAAAGCGGCCACCATGACATCACGATAGATGCGGCTATTCTCAGCTATAGAACCCCAGAACCAATGCTGCAGTCGAACTTTGCCGCTGCTAGGCGCACGCTTGTCAAAAGCGTATTTAAGCTTGGCTACCATCAAATAGCCCAAGCTGCGCTCTGACAGTTCGTCCAGTGACATCTGCACTTCTGAATCACCCAATTCAGGAAACACAACAGCCGCAACTTTATTTTCAAAGTCCAGATGCTTAAGCACACAGGCCTCATCGCCCTTTAACAATAAAATTGCCGGTAAGTATTCAGGACGGATTTTCTGCAGCGGGCGCTTGATGATGCTTATTGTAAGATTAACGCGCTCGGCAGAGCGCTTGACCAAGGCCGGAGTCATTTTGCCATTGTTAAGCGGCAAACCTGCAATCAATGCATCTTTGGAAGTGGCGACACCATTTAAACGACAGATCAATGCGAAACTATCCAGCAAAGAATCGGGAGGTGCGCTGCTTTGTATTTGGCTTAAGTCCTCGTTACCCATGCATTTTGCCTTTGTTATTCATCAGACTGGTTAGCCGATTTGGCAAGTGATGACTTAATTGTACGGCCTTGGCAATTAATGTGCCTATATTCTACGAACCAGCAAGTTTAAACAGAAAAGTTCAAATTGGTTTGATGTAAAACAATATCCGCTTACATTAAGTATTCACATACTTTAGGTAAATTGTAATATACAAATCATCCGCATTAATGCTTATTCAAAGAAAAATCGAATGCAACTGCCTAATCAGACAATCGATATCAGTTTCGAGGTGTTTTTTCATGCCATGCCGACGGCATGTTTGCTGTGTGATACTCAGGGCAATATCCTAATGTCCAATGACAGTGCGGAATCTCTGTTACAACTTAACGCAGCGACGCTTAAACAAAAAAATATTTTGCAGTTAATCCCAGATTTGCAGCTACCTAAAGTAGACAATATCACAAGCACATCCGTACATGACACACATGCAACCATCATATTCCATGGCAATCCGCAATGCATCAGTGTGCAGTGGGCATTCATTCATGACAAAACAAATCGTTATTTAGTGATGTCCATTTCAAATGACAGACGCAGGCAAGCCGAGCATGCCTTGCAAAATATTTTGCATTCAACATTACCTGCAGCAGAAGAATTCAATGATCAGCTCAAACTGGCCGCGCTGACTGAGCGTGAAAGAGAAGTCATGTCATTGGCAGTGGCTGGATACCACAATAAGGAAATTGCGCGGGCACTGGGTATTAGTCATCGCACGGTTGAAATACATAAATCTAGAATCATGCACAAAACCGGAGCGAGCAACTTGCTGGATCTTGCAAGAATTGCCACTGCTGCTCAAGTTACAGCCAGATCGTAAAATCCTGCTATTAATGATCGCCCGCGGTAACAGGCTGTTGTTGCGGACAGATGATGACCCTGAGACAGTGCTGCCCCACACTGCCCACAACACAGAAGAATACCCGACACGCTAATTGCACTCCCTTAACCGTTTGCAACTCAAACAAGTAGCCTGCGCGCGACAGGAAATTCAGATAAGGATTAACGTTCTGGTCTTGCAGCAAATCTATATTCTGCAGTTTGGGTAACAGCTTAGATAAAGGCTGCCAGATAAGCTCCGACGGCAAGCATCCCAATAATCTGGCACCAGCTCGATTGCATTCGGCAATCATGCCATTCGCATTTACCGTCAAAATCATGCGCTCATCTTCAGGAAAGCTGCGCTTCAACGGCTTCACATTGGAGGATGCAGGTAATTTGACGAGATGCGTAACTAATTGGGCATTCATGACCTTACTCCTCTGACTATTACCGCTGTGCGAGCTACCGCCCAAGCGGAAAATTTCAATCAATGTTAAACATTAAGGAGTAATTTACAGCCTTGGCAGTGGCCTAAAAATCAGTGTAAGCACGTAAGGGCAAACCCTTACTCCAGCAAACCCAGAAGGCGCAAGGACCTAGTCAAAAATGTTTACATTTAGCAACATTTTTTTATGTTTTGGTCATACGATGTAATTCCATGCCTACCAGCATTGCCAGTATGAATAAAATGATTTTATAGCCACCAACTGTCATCATCGCCAACGCTGGCCCAGGGCATATTCCCAATAAACCCCAACCAATGCCAAACAACGCAGCGCCCATAATCAGAGGCTTATCAATTTGCGATGATTTAGGCAGCTGTATCGTCTCATTCAGATAACTATGAGTACGTTTTTTTGCATGCCTGAATGCAAAAAAACTGACGCCGATTGCGCCCACCATCACCAGCATAAGTGAAGGATCCCAATCTCCCGCAATATCCAAAAAACCGATGACCTTAGCCGGATTGGTCATGCCGGATAGGATTAAACCCAGACCAAACACTAAACCTGCTATTGCAGCCCAAATATTTTTTTTCAACATTCCTTTGCTCCTGTTCGCTTAACTCTAATCGCCTTGCTATGTTGCTTAAATCAGGTGATGTGTTACATAAACAGTGACCACACCGGCACTGATAAATACCACAGTAGCCACTATTGAACGCACTGACAGTCTGGCGATGCCGCATACGCCATGCCCACTGGTGCAACCGGAACCAAAACGACTGCCCAGCCCGACCAGCAAGCCTGCAATCACAATCTGCAGATTGGATGCATCAAGATTGAACTGTGGCGCGTTACCAAGCATGCCATACAGAAATGGCGAAAATACCAATCCGGCTATAAAGGCGACGCGCCAAGGAATGTCAGCGCGATGTGCGCTGGAAATGCTGCCGACTATGCCACTGATGCCAGCAATTCTGCCATTCATCAATATCATCATACTGGCCGCAAGGCCAATCAGAACGCCCCCTGCCAATGATGACCATGGTGTGAAGTTTTCCATATTGAACTCCTGATTACATATTAAATATCAATTAACCTTGCTGTGGCTCTGGCACTCCGCATTTGCGATTGGCAGGCACTGCAATATCAATCATTTTAGGCTTGGGCAGGTTGAGATTTTTCATAATATCAATAAATTCCTGCTTGGTTTTATTGGCCAGCCTCGGGTTAATCAAGCTCTCCTGCGCAATTGAACTCACTCTGCGGCCATTGTAATCGTGTCCCGGGTAAACCAGCGTCTCTGGTGGCAAGCTAAACAAGCGGCCAGCAATTGCATCATACAACTGGGCAGCGTCACCGCCTTGAAAATCCGTGCGGCCACAACCGTTAATGAGCAAACTATCGCCTGTAAACAAACGGTCTCGCCACAAAAAACTCACGCTGCCCGGTGTGTGACCGGGTGTAGCAATCACCTTAATTTTTTCAGTGCCAAACGTCAGCTCATCACCATCCTTTAGTTGAATATCGGCGGTTTCTGCACCACAAGCCTTGCTGACTGCAGTTTGCGCCTGAGTGACCCTTTTCAATTTACCACCACCGGTAATGTGGTCGGCATGCACATGCGTTTCCAGTGAATACACAAGTTCTAATTCTGCTGCATTAATAAAGTCCAGATATTCATCAATATTGTCTGTGACCGGGTCTATCAATACAGCCTTTTTGCTTGCATCATCTGCCAGCAAATAAGTCAGCGTTGAAGATGCCTCATCATAAAACTGTTTAAACATTTGCCTACTCCTTCAATAAAAATACTTGCATTACTTTTCATTACATTATATATTTTTATATATTATATTATTCTTAATTATTTTATTATGCAAGCAAAAGAAATCAACTTTAATGAACTGAGAGCATCAGCAGATAAAGCCTGCACCTTGATGAAAGTAATGGCCAACAGCGACCGACTCATGCTGCTGTGTCAGCTGTCACAGCAGGAGATGTCAGTAGGCGAACTGGAAGCCAAACTGGATATCCGTCAGCCCACACTCTCCCAGCAACTCACGGTGCTGAGGAATGCAGATCTGGTCAATGCAAGACGTGAAGGGAAGAATATCTACTACTCCATTAGCAGCAAAGCTGCATTGGCGGTGATGCAGGTGCTATATCAAGAAATCTGCGTAAATTCGGAGCGTAAACAATGACTTTATTGATTGCCGCGGCACTAGGATTATTCATCGGGTTTTTTATGGCACTCACCGGCGCAGGTGGTGCCATTTTGGCGCTACCCTTGCTAACTCTGCTGCTCAATATCACGATGCAGCAAGCTGCTCCGATTGCACTGATGGCGGTATTTGCAGTATCCGGCATTGCAGCTGTCATCGGTTTAAAACAAGGTCACGTTCGCTACAAGGCAGCAGCACTATTGGCTGTGACGGGTGTTGCAGCAGCGCCGCTGGGGGTGAGTCTGGCTATGCAAACACCTGCGGTGATTCTGCACGGCTTATTTATTGCGGTGCTCATTTATGTGGCTTGGCGCGTGTTGCGTAACAATCTGCTCAATGAAGAGGTATGTGCAACCATAACGACACCTTGTGAAATTAATCCGGCAACGTCCAAACTGTTCTGGACTGCGGGCTGCACCAGACGCATGCTGATTACGGGTGGAACAGCAGGCTTTTTGTCGGGACTGCTTGGCGTGGGCGGCGGTTTTATCGTGGTACCAAGCTTACAAAAAATCAGCAATCTGGAGCATCGCATGATTGTAGCAACCACCCTCGCCATGATTGCTTTAGTGTCGCTAGTAAGCGTAGTCACTTATGCCAGTCACGCGCAAATTATCTGGGAAATCGCTCTGCCTTTTATGTTAGCTAGCATTGCTGGCAGCTTGGCTGGGCGGACACTATCCAACAAAATTCCGCAGCGCACCAAACATATCATCTTTGGATCTATGGCGCTCATGATTGCACTGATGATGCTGGTACGGCTAATAATCGAGCTTAATTAAAAGACAGCATCCGCGCGGGACAATAAAAAACGGCGAATCTGTAAAAGATTCGCCGTTTGTATTGGAGCGGGAAACGAGGTTCGAACTCGCGACCTCAACCTTGGCAAGGTTGCGCTCTACCAGCTGAGCTATTCCCGCATAAACATTCACTACTAAAACCTGGAGGCGCGAGCCGGAGTCGAACCGGCCTAAACGGCTTTGCAGGCCGCGGCATAACCGCTTTGCTATCGCGCCATCGAATTCAGCATTATAACGCACTGAATTTTGTTACCAAACTAGATTTAGCTGAAAACCTAAGGATTTAATTTAAAACTAAACGATTTAGCTAAAACTAAAACGGCGAAAGCATGTTGTGCATTCGCCGTTTTTTAAAATTTGGAGCGGGAAACGAGGTTCGAACTCGCGACCTCAACCTTGGCAAGGTTGCGCTCTACCAGCTGAGCTATTCCCGCGTTGTCATTACGTTGTGTCATCGTTAAGACAGGCGCCATTATAGAGATTTTGGCGATATCGTCAAGCAAAAATGTCTTAATTTTTACACTTTATTGACGCTTGATTTGGGGGCTGGCAGCACGCAAATAATAAGCCATTGATAGCAATGTTAAAAATGCAGCGACTGCGATTAATACTTGCCCGAATACCTGGGTAGGGAACGTCCCCAAGCCCCCTAGAGGAATCGCATCCCAATATAGCAGAAACAAAATGGCAATCATCTGCACCGCCGTTTTGATCTTACCTATCATGGCCACACCCACGCTGCTGCGTTGCCCGGCGCCCGCCATCCACTCGCGCAAAGCACTAATGGCAATTTCGCGACCAATAATAATCAGCGCAATCACTGCGCCGACACGCTCAAATTCCACCAGCACAATCAAAGCCGCAGCCACCATGAGTTTATCCGCCACCGGATCCAAAAACGCGCCGAATGATGAAGTCTGCTGCCATCTTCGAGCCAAGTAACCATCCAGCCAATCGGTAATGGCGGCTACTGCAAAAATAACGGTAGCCGTCACATTGACCCAATGCGCCGGAATCGCACCAAAACGCTGCGGGTCGGTCGGCAGATAAAATACGATGACAAATACGGGGATCAGCAGGATACGCAGCCATGTAAGCATGGTTGGAATATTACAAATCATAGAATACTTCTCCCCTAGAAACCTCAATGCAGTGCATCATAAATTTTTTCTGCCAGCGCTCGGCTAATCCCTTCCACGTTGGCAATTTCGTCAATACTAGCACTTTTTACACCATCCAGCCCACCAAAGCGCGTGAGCAGCGCTTTGCGACGTTTGGCGCCTATGCCTTCGATATCTTCCAAGCTGGAATGCAGTCTGGCTTTGGCGCGTTTGGCGCGGTGGCCGGTGATGGCAAAACGATGCGCCTCATCGCGAATCTGCTGCAACAAATGCAAGCCTTTGTTATCTTTTTCCAGATTCACCATTTCACCGGTGTCCGAAAAAATCATGGTTTCCAAACCGGGTTTACGCTCCTCACCTTTGGCAATGCCAATCAGCAAAATATCGTCCAAACCGACCTCTGCCATCACTTCGATGGCTACGCCAAGCTGACCTTTGCCGCCATCAATAAAAATCAAATCCGGACGTTTGCCTTCACCCGCGGCCACTTTGGTGTAGCGACGTGTCAGCACGTCACGCATGGCGGCATAATCATCGCCCGGGGTAATGCCGGTAATGTTGTAGCGCCGATATTCACTATTCTGCAAATCACCACGGTCAAATACCACACAGCTCGCCACCGTCGCTTCACCCATGGTATGGCTGATATCAAAACACTCCATACGCTCCACATTGTCCGGCAGGCGCAACGCCTCACGCAGTGCCAATAATTTAGCCGATTGATTCGCGGTGGTAGCCGCGCGCTGACTCAGTGCCAGCTCCGCATTGGTTTGCGCCATTTTCAGCCACACGCGCTTATCGCCGATAGGGTTGGTGTTGATTTTGACCTTGCGCCCCGCCTGCTCGCTGAGCACCTCTTCCAACACTGCAGTCTCAATGTTCACGCCGGTCACAATCAGTGGCGGTGTATTCTGCGCCATGTAGTGCTGGGCGATAAAGGCTTCCACGCTGTTTTCCAGATCTTCGCCTTCGGTGTTTTTCGGCATGTAACTGCGGTCACCCAAATGGCGACCACCGCGTATCATCACCAGATTAATGCAGTGCTGACCTTCCAGCTCAGCGCAGGCAATCACATCGGCATCTGACACATTAAAATCACTGACAAACTGTTTTGCTTGCACCTGACGCAGCGCCTGCATACGGTCGCGAAACAGTGCCGCCTGCTCATATTCCTGCTTGGCAGCCGCATTGTTCATCTGCTCGCCCAAGGCATCCATCATCTCGGTAGTCTTGCCCTGCAAAAACAGCGCGGCCTGATGCACATCGTTACGGTAATCTTCTTCTGAAATCAGCCCTACACATGGTGCAGTGCAGCGCTCAATCTGGTGCTGCAGACACGGGCGGCTGCGATTGGAAAACACCGTATTCTCGCAAGTACGCAGCTTAAACACTTTCTGCAACAGTTGAATGCTCTCACGCACCGCCACCGCATTGGGGAAAGGCCCAAAGTATTGGTTGCCTTTCCGCTGCGTGCCGCGATGAAACGCCAGCCGCGAAAAAGTGTCACCCGTGAGCGTGATGTAAGGATAAGTCTTGTCGTCGCGAAACAGCACGTTATAGCGCGGCATCAAGCCTTTAATCAGATTATTTTCCAGCAGCAGCGCCTCGGCTTCGCTACGCGTCACCGTGGTTTCAATCTTGACGATATTGCTCACCATCATGCGCGTGCGCGGGCTGGGGATATTTTTATTGAAATAAGAGGAAACGCGCTTTTTGAGGTCTTTAGCCTTGCCCACATAGATCACCTCATCCGCAGCATTAATCATGCGGTACACGCCGGGTAGATTAGGCAGGTTTTTGAGTATGGGCTTGGGGTCGAACATGGGCGTATTTTAACAGCCCGAGACTTGAATGGTGAGTTCGGTAACAGTAAATATACACTGTTACCGAAGAGATTTAATTTAAAAGCTATTCAGAAATCTTTTTGATATTCTCTAAGCCAGATTTGAAAATGCCGCTAATCGCTGCTTTAGCTGCTTCGTCATCCTGACCTTTTGCACCCGGATTTGCCGGATCTTTACGCTTGAACATAGAACGCCATGTCACGATACTTTTACCCTCACCTGCAGCTTCCACTTTCAATGTAGCACCATATTCACGCACTGGCAGCACACTCTCGGTGATTTCATATTTCAGGGTCATACCGGCAGCATCATAGTTAATCAACACTTCATTAATCGCACCGCCATCTTGTGTGGTCAGCACGCGCGTGGCACCAGCTTCATCAGCCTTGCCGGAAGTAATCGCTGTTTTTGCAATCGCAGGATGCCAGCTCATATCCCCAAAATTGCCAATTTTTGCCCAAACTTTGTCAGCCGGTGCATTTACTTCAATCGTCTCTTTATATCGGATTGTTTCGTCAATCGCGGCCACCGCCAAGTTGCTAAACGCCACCATTGAAACAAACATCGCAGTCAATAACTTGCTCATAAAAACCTCAAATGGATGAATTAAAAAAAGCGCCCGTTGTGGGCGCGCATCAATATACAGGTTTCTTGACCGGTTTTGGGTGCCCGCCAAGAAAAAATTCACCAATTTGTTTAATTGACTAGGCTGCCGAAGTCACTCGTCCAGCAACTGCCCGGCAATCGCCCAGTCTTCATAAGCCACCTCTTCAAAGGTGATGTAAGTGTATGACTTGGGTTTATGCGCAACGCGCTCCAGCGTTTCGGTAATTTCCTTGGCGATTTGCGCCTTTTGTTCGCGGGTCACTTCACCGGCGAGTTTAATGTTGACGTATGGCATCAGCAGAACTCCTTTTAATTAAGACGGTTAAGCAATTCTAGACTTTTTGTAGGAAAAATCGATACCCGAAATAATAATGGTAAAAATTCCCAATTTTGATAAAATCTAATTACTAGGTTTAGTAAGCCATTATTAATAAGGGAACCAGCATGCACCCAATTATTCTGAAAACGTTCGGTGGGCTCTCAACTCGATACTACTTCCGCCAATTTATGTTCGGGTTGTTACTACCTGCGCTTATTTTTTTATTTCAAGGCTATCTAAAAACTCCTCCATCAGTAGGCGATATCATATTTTTTATCATTAATTGCCTACTATATCCATATTCTCGCTTTGTTTACGAAAGTATCGTTAATTTCATTCTGGGAGACAATGTATTCATCATGCATGCCGCCCTGATGCTTTTCATTAAAATCATGACAATGACTATTTGCTGGGTAGCAGCCATATTTATTGCTCCTGTTGGGCTGGCGTATTTGTATTATCACCATAGTAAAGCTGACTATAACTAGCGCTAAAAGTCTATAAATCAAAAGCAAATTCAAAGCGATCAGACTGACCTGGCTCAGTCTCAATTTATAAAAATGAATAAGGTCAGATTTTACCCCAAACATCTAGGGCTTAAGGTAGTGTTAAAAATTCATGGGAGAATAGCTTGCTATGCCCAAATTGGATAACAAAAATACAATCAAATATACTCTTGCTCTATATTTATGCTTATTGATTGTGTAAACATCCCCATTTTAGTGGCATGCTGAATTAGAGTTTTCCGTCAGTTTTGC
>VFQO010001568.1_pt1 | contig 16868 bp, 15 predicted proteins | sample 3512331 | NCBI WGS metagenome assembly VFQO01 (sample SAMN10412371, study PRJNA504923) | tailings metagenome | isolation source: Replicate 3 from Balatoc abandoned mine | place: Philippines: Itogon, Benguet | collected 2017-08-28
CTACAACCCGCACATCGTGATCGAGGGCATGGCCATCGCCGCCTACGCGATGGGCATCCGCACCGGCTACAACTACATCCACGGCGAGATCTTCGAGATCTACGAACGGTTCGAGGAAGCGCTCGACGAAGCCCGCGCCGCCGGCTTCCTGGGCGACAACATCCTGGGCAGCACGCACAGCTTCCAGCTGCACGCCTTCCACGGCTTCGGCGCCTACATCTGCGGCGAAGAGACCGCGCTGCTCGAATCGCTGGAAGGCAAGAAGGGCCAGCCGCGCTTCAAGCCGCCGTTCCCGGCCAGCTTCGGCCTGTACGGCAAGCCGACCACGATCAACAACACCGAGACCTTCGCCGCGGTGCCGTGGATCATCAACAACGGCGGCCAGGCCTACCTGGAGTGCGGCAAGCCGAACAACGGCGGCACCAAGATCTTCTCGGTGGTGGGCGACGTCAACCGCCCCGGCAACTTCGAGGTGCCGCTGGGCACGCCGTTCAGCCAACTGCTCGAACTGGCCGGCGGCGTGCGCACGGGCCGGCAACTGAAGGCGGTGATCCCTGGCGGCTCGTCGGCGCCGGTGCTGCCGGCGAAGATCATGATGGACACCACGATGGACTACGACGCCATCGCCAAGGCCGGCTCGATGCTGGGCTCGGGTGCCGTGATCGTGATGGACGACAGCCGCTGCATGGTCAAGAGCCTGCTGCGCCTGAGCTACTTCTACCAGCATGAGAGCTGCGGCCAGTGCACGCCCTGCCGCGAGGGCACGGGTTGGCTGTGGCGCATGGTCGACCGCATCGAACACGGCAAGGGCCGCCCCGACGACCTGGACCTGCTGGACAACGTCGCCGACAACATCAAGGGCCGCACCATTTGCGCGCTTGGCGACGCCGCCGCGATGCCGGTGCAGGGCATGCTGAAGCACTTCCGCGACGAGTTCGCGTACCACGTCGAACACAAGACCTGCATGGTCCCCCACTACGTCTGAGGGACCGACGACCATGATCGAAATCGAAATCGACGGCAAGAAGGTCAGCGTCACCGAAGGCAGCGTCGTGATGCATGCGGCCGACGCCGCGGGCACCTACGTGCCGCACTTCTGCTACCACAAGAAGCTCAGCATCGCGGCGAACTGCCGCATGTGCCTGGTCGACATCGAGAAGGCGCCCAAGCCCATGCCGGCCTGCGCCACGCCGGTGACGCAGGGCATGGTCGTGCGCACGAAAAGCGACAAGGCCCTGCGCGCGCAGCAGTCGGTGATGGAGTTCCTGCTCATCAACCACCCGCTGGACTGCCCCATCTGCGACCAGGGCGGCGAATGCCAGTTGCAGGATCTGGCGGTGGGCTACGGCAAGAGCGCCAGCCGCTACCAGGAAGAAAAGCGCGTCGTCTTCCACAAGGACGTGGGCCCGCTCATCAGCATGGAAGAGATGAGCCGCTGCATCCACTGCACGCGCTGCGTGCGCTTCGGCCAGGAAGTGGCCGGAGTGATGGAACTCGGCATGGTCCACCGCGGCGAGCACAGCGAGATCACGACGATGGTGGGCAGCACCATCGACAGCGAGCTCTCGGGCAACATGATCGACATCTGCCCGGTCGGCGCGCTCACGAGCAAGCCGTTCCGCTACAGCGCCCGCACCTGGGAGCTGTCGCGCCGCAAGTCCGTCTCGCCGCACGACAGCACCGGCGCCAACCTGATCGTGCAGGTCAAGAGCGGCAAGGTCATGCGCGTGGTGCCGCTCGAGAACGACGACGTCAACGAGTGCTGGATCGCCGACCGCGACCGCTTCAGTTATGAAGCCGTCAACAGCGACGCTCGCCTGACGCAGCCGATGATCAAGCAGGGCGGCCAGTGGCAGCCCGTGGACTGGAACACCGCGCTCGGCTACGTGGCGGACGGCCTGAAGCGCGTGAAGGCGGAGTTCGGCGCCGCCGGCATCGGTGCGCTGGGCAGCGCCCACAGCACCGTCGAGGAGCTGCACCTGCTGGCCAAGCTGGTGCGCGGCCTGGGCAGCGAGAGCATCGACCACCGCGTGCGCCATGCCGACTTCGGCAACAAGGCCGCGACCGGCCAGGCGCGCTGGCTGGGCACGTCGGTGGCGTCGCTGTCGAACCTGCAGGCCGCGCTGGTCGTCGGTTCGTTCCTGCGCAAAGACCATCCGCTGTTCGCGCAGCGCCTGCGCCAGGCAGCCCGCCGCGGCGCGCAGGTCTTCAGCCTGCAGGCCGCGCATGACGACTGGCTGCTGCCGCTGGCTGGCACGCTGACCGCCGCACCGGCGGCCTGGGCGCAACAGCTGGCCGATGTGGCCGCTGCCGTGGCGGCCGCCAAGGGCATCGACGCCCCTGCCGCCGGCCAAGCCGGCGCCACAGCTCAGGCGGTTGCTGCCGCGCTGCTGTCGGGCGAACGCAAGGCCGTGCTGCTGGGCAACGCCGCCGCGCAGCACCCGCAGGCCGGCACGCTGCTGGCACTGGCGCAATGGATCGGCGCCCACACCGGTGCCAGCGTCGGCTACCTCGGCGAGGCCGCCAACAGCGTCGGCGCGCAGCTCGTGGGCGCGCTGCCAGGGGCCGGCGGCCTGCATGCCGGCCAGATGCTCAGCCAGCCGATGAAGGCGCTGCTGCTGCTGAACCTGGAGCCGGCGCTCGACAGTGCCGACGCCGCCGCGGCCAAGGCCGCGCTGGCGGGTTCGGGCCTGGTCGTCGCGCTCACGCCGTTCAAGGACGCGCTGGTCGACAACGCCGACGTGCTGCTGCCGATCGCGCCGTTCACCGAGACCGCCGGCACCTTCGTCAACGCCGAGGGCCGTGCGCAGAGCTTCCACGGCGTCGTCAAGCCGTTGGGCGATACGCGCCCGGCCTGGAAGGTGCTGCGTGTGCTGGGCAACCTGCTGGGCCTGCCCGGCTTCGAGCAGGAGACCGCCGACGAGGTGCGTGCCGAGGCGCTGGGAGACCTGTCGCAGCTGGCGGCGCGCCTGGACAACACCACGTCTGCCGCCCCGCAGGCCGCCGCGGCCGTGGCCGGCCTGCAGCGCGTGGCCGACGTGCCGATCTACAGCACCGACATGCTGGTGCGCCGCGCCACCGCGCTGCAGCTGACCGCCGATGCGCGTGCGCCGGAAGCCGGCATCCCGAGCGCGCTGTGGCGTGCCCTGGGCCTGCAGCCCGGCGACCGCGTGCTGGTGTCGCAGGGGCAGGGCGCGGTGATCCTGCCCGCCCGTGAAGACCGCAGCCTGGCCGACGACGCCGTGCGCGTCGCGGCCGGCCACCCTGCCACCGTGGCCCTGGGCGCGATGTTCGGCGCCATCACGGTGGAGAAGGCCTGACCATGTTCGACACCCTGCATCAATTCGGCAATGCCGCGCTCGGCCCCACGCTCTGGCTGGTGGTGTGGAGCCTGGTCAAGATCGTGGCGCTGGTGCTGCCGCTGATGGGCTGCGTGGCCTACCTCACGCTGTGGGAACGCAAAGGCATCGGCTTCACGCAGATCCGCCTGGGCCCGAACCGCGTCGGTCCGGCCGGCCTGCTGCAGCCCATCGCCGACGCCGTGAAGCTGATCTTCAAGGAGATCATCCGCCCCACGGCTGCGAACAAGGGGCTGTTCTTCCTCGGCCCGATCATGACGATCATGCCGGCGCTGGCCGCCTGGGCCGTGGTGCCGTTCGGCCCCGAGGTCGTGCTGGCCAACGTCAATGCCGGCCTGCTGTTCCTGATGGCCATCACCTCGCTCGAGGTCTACGGCGTCATCATCGCCGGCTGGGCCAGCAACTCGAAGTACGCCTTCCTCGGCGCGCTGCGTGCCTCGGCGCAGATGGTCAGCTACGAGATCGCGATGGGCTTCTGCCTCGTCGTCGTGCTGATGGTCGCCGGCACGATGAACATGACCGAGATCGTGATGGAGCAGGGCCAGGGCATCTTCGCCAGCATGGGCGCCGGCGTGCTGTCGTGGAACTGGCTGCCGCTGTTCCCGATCTTCGTCGTCTACTTCATCGCCGGGTTGGCCGAGACCAACCGCCATCCGTTCGACGTGGTGGAAGGCGAGTCGGAGATCGTCGCCGGCCACATGATCGAGTACTCGGGCATGTCGTTCGCGATGTTCTTCCTGGCCGAGTACGCGAACATGATCCTGGTCAGCACGTTGTGCGTGCTGCTGTTCCTGGGCGGCTGGCTGCCCCCGTTCGACTTCCTCGCCTTCATTCCGGGCTGGATCTGGCTGGCCATCAAGGTCTTCGTGGTCGTCACGCTGTTCCTGTGGGTGCGTGCCACGTTCCCGCGCTTCCGCTACGACCAGATCATGCGTCTGGGCTGGAAGATCTTCATTCCCATCACGCTGGTCTGGCTGGTCGTCGTGGGCCTGTGGATCCAGTCGCCGTTCAACATCTGGAAGTGAGGCCGGGTATGTCGACCATCACCGCCATCAAGGACGTGTTCTCCAGCATGCTGCTGGCCGAGCTCTTCAAGGGCATGAAGCTCACCGGCCGGTACTTCCTGTCGAAGAACATCACGATCCAGTTCCCCGAAGAGAAGACGCCGCTGAGCCCGCGTTTCCGCGGTCTGCACGCGCTGCGTCGCTACGAAAACGGCGAAGAGCGCTGCATTGCCTGCAAGCTGTGCGAAGCCGTGTGTCCGGCGATGGCCATCACCATCGAGTCCGATGTGCGCGCCGACGGCAGCCGCCGCACCACGCGTTACGACATCGACCTCACCAAGTGCATCTTCTGCGGCTTCTGCGAAGAGAGCTGCCCGGTCGACTCCATCGTCGAGACCCACATCTTCGAATACCACGGCGAAAAGCGCGGCGACCTGTACTTCACGAAGGACATGCTGCTGGCCGTGGGCGACCGCTACGAAAAAGAGATTGCGGCCAACCGCGCTGCGGATGCCAAGTACCGCTGATCCGACATGACTTCCATCACAGCGCTCTTCTACGTCTTCTCCGCGGTGCTGCTGTTCGCAGCGTTCCGCGTCATCACGGCTCGCAGCACGGTGCATGCGGCGCTCTTCCTCGTGCTGGCCTTCTTCAGCGCCTCGTGCGTGTGGATGCTGCTGCGCGCCGAGTTCCTGGCCATCACGCTGGTCCTGGTGTACGTCGGCGCCGTGATGGTGCTGTTCCTGTTCGTCGTGATGATGCTCGACATCAACACCGACAGCTTCCGCGAGGGCTTCTGGAAGCACTTCCCGGTGGCCGGCATGGTCGGCGCGGTGATCGCGCTGGAAATGGCGCTGGTGCTGATGCGCGGCTTCCAGCCGACGCAGGCGCCCGAGTTGTCGGCGCAGGCGCAGAAGCTCGGCAACACGCACATGCTGGGCATCGAGATCTACACGAACTACCTCTACCCGCTGCAGATCGCTGCCGTGCTGCTGCTGGTGGCCATCGTGGCCGCCATCGCGCTGACGCTGCGCGGTCGCAAGGACAGCCGCCACCAGGACCCGAGCCAGCAGGTCAAGGCGAAGAAGGCCGACCGCGTGCGCCTGGTGAAGATCGCCCCCACGGTGGAAGCGCCGTCTGCACCCAAGGAAGGGGGCGCAGCATGATGCTCGGACCCATCACGCTCGGCCACTACCTGTCGCTGGGCGGCATCCTGTTCGCGTTGTCGGTCATCGGCATCTTCCTGAACCGCCGCAATCTCATCGTGCTGCTGATGGCCATCGAGCTGATGCTGCTGGCGGTGAACCTGAACTTCGTTGCCTTCTCGCACTACCTGGGCGACATGGCGGGGCAGGTGTTCGTGTTCTTCATCCTCACCGTGGCGGCGGCCGAATCGGCCATCGGCCTGGCCATCCTCGTCGTGCTGTTCCGCAATCGTGCATCGATCAACGTCGAAGAGCTCGACGATCTGAAGGGCTGACCATGGCAGCCACCCTGTCGCAGAACCTCCTGCTCACCGTTGCACTGGCGCCGTTGGCCGGTGCGCTGATCGCCGGCCTGGCCGGCAAGGCCGTGGGCCGCCGCGGCGCGCACACGGCCACCATCCTGGGCGTGCTGATCGCCTTCATCGGCTCGGCCATGGTGCTGAAGTCGGTGGCCGTGGACGGGGCGCGCTTCAACGCCACCATCTACGAATGGCTCGTCATCGGCGGGCTGAAGATGGAAATCGGGTTCATGGTCGACGGCCTCACGGCCATGATGATGTGCGTGGTGACCTTCGTGTCGCTCATGGTGCACGTCTACACCATCGGCTACATGGAAGAGGACCCGGGCTACCAGCGCTTCTTCGCCTACATCTCGCTGTTCACCTTCAGCATGCTGATGCTGGTGATGAGCAACAACTTCCTGCAGTTGTTCTTCGGCTGGGAAGCTGTGGGCCTGGTGAGCTACCTGCTGATCGGCTTCTGGTTCAAGAAGCCCACCGCGGTGTTTGCCAACATGAAGGCCTTCCTGGTGAACCGGGTCGGCGACTTCGGATTCATCCTGGGCATCGGCCTCGTGGTCGCCTACGCCGGCACGCTGAACTACACCGAAGCCTTCGCGAAGGCACCCGAGCTGGCGAAGATCGGCTTCCCGTACGCCACCTGGGGCGGCGAGTGGATGTTGATCACCGTGATCTGCATCTGCCTGTTCATCGGTGCGATGGGCAAGAGCGCGCAGGTGCCGCTGCACGTCTGGCTGCCCGATTCGATGGAAGGCCCGACCCCGATCTCGGCGCTGATCCACGCCGCCACCATGGTGACGGCCGGCATCTTCATGGTCGCGCGCATGTCGCCGATGTTCGAGCTGTCCGACACGGCACTGAACTTCGTGCTCGTGATCGGTTCGATCACCGCGCTGTTCATGGGCTTCCTGGGCATCATCCAGAACGACATCAAGCGCGTGGTGGCGTATTCCACGCTGAGCCAGCTCGGCTACATGACGGTGGCGCTCGGTGTCTCGGCCTACTCGGTCGCGGTGTTCCACCTGATGACGCACGCGTTCTTCAAGGCGCTGCTGTTCCTGGGTGCGGGCTCGGTGATCATCGGCATGCACCACGACCAGGACATCCGCAACATGGGCGGCCTGCGCAAGCACATGCCCATCACGTGGATCACGTCGCTGCTGGGGTCGCTGGCGCTGATCGGAACGCCGCTGTTCGCGGGCTTCTACTCGAAGGACTCGATCATCGAGGCCGTGCACTTCAGCAGCCTGCCGGGCGCAGGCTTCGCGATGTTCGCGGTGACGGCCGGTGTCTTCATCACGGCCTTCTATTCGTTCCGCATGTACTTCCTCGTCTTCCACGGCGAGGAGCGCTTCCACCACAAGCCCTTCCCGGGCGAGCACGACCACCACGACGACCACGGCCATGGCCACGCGCACACGCCGCACGAGTCGCCCTGGGTCGTGACGGCGCCGCTGCTGCTGCTGGCCGTGCCGTCGGTGGTGATCGGCTATCTGACCATCGGCCCGATGGTGCACGGCGAATTCTTCAAGGATGCGATCTTCGTCGACGCCGCGCGCCACCCGGCGATGGCCGAGTTGGGCAAGATCTTCCACGGCGCCGGCGCGATGGCGCTGCACGGTCTGCAGACGCTGCCGTTCTGGCTGGCGCTGGGTGGCGTCGCCACGGCGTGGCTGTTCTACCTGAAGGCGCCGTCCATCCCGGCAGCCATCGACCGCGCGCTGAAGCCGGTGCGCACCGTGCTCGAGAACAAGTACTACTTCGACTGGTTCAACGAGAGTGTGCTGTCTGCAGGCGCGCGCGTGCTGGGCACCGGGCTGTGGAAGGGCGGTGACCAGGCCGTGATCGACGGCGTGCTGGTCAACGGCTCGGCGCGTGCGGTGGGCCTGCTGTCGGGCGTGGTGCGCCTGGTGCAGACCGGCCACCTCTACTGGTACGCCCTGGTCATGCTGCTGGGCATCTTCGGCTTCATGACCTGGCGCCTGTGGCCGTTCCTGGGCGGCCTGCTGCGCTGAGCGCACCGGCGACACAACAAGAGAGAGAAGAATGGGTCTCCTGAGTCTTGCGATCTGGCTGCCGATCGCCTTCGGTGTGCTGCTGCTGGCGGTGGGTAACGACCGCAACGCTGGCGTCGTGCGGGCCATCGCGCTGGTCGGCGCGCTGCTGGCGTTCCTGGTGACGATCCCGCTGGTCACCGGCTTCGACACCGGCAGTGCCGCGATGCAGTTCCAGGAGAAGCTGTCCTGGATCGCGCGTTTCAACGTCAACTACCACCTGGGCGTGGATGGCCTGTCGGTGTGGTTCGTGCTGCTCACGGCATTCATCACCATCATCGTCGTCATCGCAGGCTGGGAAGTCATCACCGACCGCGTGGCGCAGTACAACGGCGCGTTTCTGATCCTGTCGGGCCTGATGGTGGGCGTGTTCTCGGCGCTGGACGGCCTGCTGTTCTACGTGTTCTTCGAGGCCACGCTGATCCCGATGTACATCATCATCGGCGTCTGGGGCGGCCCGCGCCGGGTGTACGCGGCCTTCAAGTTCTTCCTGTACACGCTGCTGGGCTCGCTGCTGATGCTGGTGGCCCTGGTCTACCTGTACTTCAAGAGCGGCGGCAGCTTCGACATCCTCACCTGGCACAAGCTGCCGCTGCCGCTGTCGGTGCAGGCCTTGCTGTTCTTCGCCTTCTTCGCCGCCTTCTCGGTGAAGGTGCCGATGTGGCCGGTGCACACCTGGCTGCCCGATGCGCACGTCGAGGCGCCCACCGGTGGTTCGGTGGTGCTGGCCGCCATCATGCTGAAGCTGGGTGCCTACGGCTTCCTGCGCTTCTCGATGCCGATCGCCCCCGACGCGGCGCGCGAGTATGCCTGGATCATCATCGCGCTGAGCCTGATCGCGGTGCTGTACATCGGCCTCGTGGCCCTGGTGCAGCAGGACATGAAGAAGCTGGTGGCCTACAGCTCCATCGCGCATATGGGCTTCGTCACCTTGGGCTTCTTCATGTTCAACGAGCTCGGCGTGGCCGGCGGCATCGTGCAGATGATCAGCCACGGCTTCGTCTCGGGCGCGATGTTCCTGTGCATCGGCGTGCTCTACGACCGCGTGCACAGCCGCGAGATCGCCAGCTACGGCGGCGTCGCCAACACCATGCCCAAGTTCGCGGCCTTCGCGGTGCTGTTCGCGATGGCCAACTGCGGCCTGCCGGGCACGGCCGGCTTCGTCGGCGAGTGGATGGTGATCCTGGGCGCGGTGCAATACAACTTCTGGATCGCGCTGGCAGCTGCCACCACGCTGATCTTCGGCGCCGCCTATACGCTGTGGATGGTCAAGCGCGTGTACTTCGGTGACGTCGCCAACGACGACGTGAAGTCGCTGCAGGACATCAACGGGCGCGAGTTCCTGATGCTGGCCGTGCTGGCGATCGCGGTGCTGTGGATGGGCCTGTATCCCAAGCCCTTCACCGACGTGATGCAGGTGTCGGTGACGGAGCTGCTCAAGCACGTGGCCGTCTCGAAGATCCAGTGACGCCGCCGAGAAACCAACAATGACCACGATGAACTGGCTCGTCATCTATCCCGAGGCCTGGCTGTTGTTCGCGGCGTGCGCCGTGCTGCTGGCCGACCTCTTCGTCACCGACCCCGCGCGCCGGCCCACCTTCTGGATGACCCAGATTGCGGTCGGCGTGTTCGCCGCCATGCACCTGTGGAAGCTGGACAGTGGCGCCACCGCCTACGGCATGCACGGCAGCGTCGTCACCGACCCGATGGGCCACCTGCTGGCCTTCTTCGCCGCCATCGCGGTGATGGTGACCATCGCCTACGCACGGCCCACGCTCGCGGCACGCGAGATGCTCAAGGGCGAGTTCTACACGCTGACGCTGTTCGTGCTGCTGGGCATCTCGGTGATGACCTCGGCCAACAACTTCCTCGTCGTCTACCTCGGCCTGGAACTGATGAGCCTGTCGCTGTACGCGCTGACCGCGCTGCGCCGCGACCACGCCGTTAGCACCGAGGCGGCGATGAAGTACTTCGTGCTCGGCGCCCTGGCCAGCGGCTTCCTGCTCTACGGGCTGAGCATGATGTACGGCGCCACCGGCTCGCTGGAGATCCCCAAGGTCTTCGAGCAGATCGCCAACAACCCGGGCATCAACAAGGAAGTGCTGATCTTCGGCGTGGTCTTCGTCGTCGCGGGCCTGGCCTTCAAGCTGGGTGCGGTGCCGTTCCACATGTGGGTGCCTGACGTCTACCAGGGCGCGCCGACGTCGGTGACGCTGCTGATCGGCGGCGCGCCGAAGTTCGCGGCCTTCGCGATCACCATCCGGCTGCTGGTCGAAGGCATGCTGGGGCTGGCGGTGGACTGGCAGCAGATGTTCATCGTGCTGGCGGTCAGCTCGCTGGTGGTCGGCAACATCGCCGCCATCGCGCAGACCAACCTGAAGCGCATGCTGGCGTACTCCACCATCGCGCAGATGGGCTTCATCCTGCTCGGCCTGTCGGCCGGTGTCGTCAGCGGCAACACGCTGAGCGCGGGCAATGCCTATAGCTCGGCCATGTTCTACCTGGTGGCCTACGTGCTGACGACGCTGGGCACCTTCGGCCTGATCATGTTCCTGTCGCGCCAGGGCTTCGAGAGCGAGCAGATCGACGACCTGGCCGGCCTGGCCCGCCGCGCGCCGTGGATCGCCGGCGTGATGACGGTGTTCATGTTCTCGCTGGCCGGTGTGCCGCCGATGGTGGGCTTCTACGCCAAGCTTGCCATCCTGCAGGCGCTGGTCTCCACCAGCGTGACGCTGTACCTGGTGCTGGCCATCGTGGCGGTGCTGCTGTCGCTGATCGGCGCGTTCTACTACCTGCGGGTCGTGAAGGTCATGTACTTCGACGAGCCCACCCAGACCGCGCCCATCGTGCAGAGCCAGGGCGTGACCGCGCTGCTGGCGCTGAACGGCCTGGCCGTGCTGGGCTTCGGGCTGCTGCCCGGCGGCCTGATGGCGATGTGCCGCGACGCCATCATCAAGGCCCTGGCGAGCTGAGCGGCACCCGCTGTGCCGCTGTCGATGCCTGACGACGACGGCCACCTCGTCGAACACCGCACCGGCGGCCGCACGCTGCTAGAAGGCGGCTTCCTGGAAGTGCGGCGCGACGACGTGCGCCTGCCCGACGGCAGCACGGCCACGCGCGAGTTCATCCAGCACCCGGGAGCCGTGGCCGTGGTGCCGTTGCTCGACGATGGCCGCGTCGTGGTGGTGCGGCAGTTCCGCTACCCCATCGGCAAGAGCATCGTCGAGTTTCCCGCCGGCAAGCGCGATGCCGGCGAAGACCTGCTGGCCTGTGCCCGCCGCGAGCTGCAGGAAGAGACCGGCTACCGCGCCCGCGAATGGGCCTTCGCCTGCGAAATCCACAACGCCGCGGCGTATTCGACCGAGAGCATCTGGATCTACTTCGCACGCGGCCTCGTGGCCGGGGCGCAGAACCTGGACCAGGGCGAGTTCCTCGACGTGCTCGCGTTGACCGACGATGAGCTCGACGCGCTGGCCGCTGCCAACACGCTGCCCGACGTCAAGACGCTGGTCGGCCTGCAGTGGCTGCAGCGCTGGCGCGCCGGCGCGTGGTCTTTGCAGTGGCAGCCCGACCCGGAGCCACCCGCCGCCCTATGATGGCGCGATGAAGGTGCTCAACCTGCGTTGCGCGAACGGCCACGGCTTCGAAGGCTGGTTCGCTTCCGACGATGACTTCATGGACCAGAACGGCCGCGGCCTCATCGAGTGCCCGCTGTGCAGCGACCGCGTCGTCACCCGCATGCCCAGTGCGCCGCGGCTGAACCTGTCGGGTGCACGTGAACCCGTGGCGACGGCGCCTGCCGCCAAGGAAGGCGCCGCCGTGGACCTGCAGGCCGCATGGCTGCAGGCCGTGCAGCACATGCTGGCCAACACCGAAGACGTGGGCGAGCGGTTTGCCGACGAAGCGCGCCGCATCCACTACGGGGAAACAGCGCACCGTGGCATCCGCGGCGAAGCCTCGGCCGAGGAGCGCCAGGCGCTGCACGAGGAAGGCATCGAGGTGCTGTCGATCCCGGTGCCGCGCGCGCTGAAGGGCCCGGTGCAGTGACCGGCCCGGCGCGTCGGCCCTAGACCACGCGCCCCGGATTCAGCAGGTTCTGCGGGTCGAGTGCCTGCTTGATGCGTTGCATCAGCGCCAGCGCCACCGGCGACTTGCGTTCCTTCAACTCGTCGCGCTTGAGCTGCCCCACGCCGTGTTCGGCAGAGATCGACCCCCGGTGCGCCACCACGGCGTCGTACACCACGTGGTTCACGCGTGCTTCCATCTCGGCCAGGAACTGCTGCGCATCGCCGCCCGCCGGCGCCTGCACGTTGTAGTGCAGGTTGCCGTCGCCCAGGTGTCCGAAGTTGACCAGGCGCACGCCCGGCACCAGGGCCCGCAGCGCGGCGTCGGTGCTCGCCACGAAGGCCGGGATGGCCGACACCGGCACCGAGATGTCGTGCTTGATGTTCAGCCCTTCTTCGGCCTGCGCCAGCGGGATCGACTCGCGCACGTGCCACAGGGCCTGGCTCTGCGCCAGGCTCTCGGCCACGGCGGCATCGGTGATGGTGCCGGCCTCCAGCGCGTCGCCCAGCAGGGCTTCGAAGCGGTGGCGGGCCTGCGCCTCGCCTTCGGTGTCGCTCTGCTCAAGCAGCACGGTCCACGCGGCGGTGGGCAGCGGGTTGGGCAGGGCGGGGAAGTGCCTGGCAACCAGGTCCAGCGCAAAGCGCCCCATCACCTCGAAGCCGGTGAGCCCCGCACCCAGCCGCGCGCGCGCCAGGTTCAGCAACGCCACGCAGGCGTCGAGCGAATCGCAGGCGGCCATCGCCGTGGTGGTGGCCGCAGGCAGCGGGTAGAGCTTCAGTGTGGCCGCGGTGATGATGCCCAGCGTGCCTTCGCTGCCGACGAAGAGGTCGCGCAAGTCGTAGCCGGTGTTGTCCTTGCGCAGGCCGCTCAGGCCGTCCCAGATGGCGCCTTCGGCAGTGACGACTTCCAGCCCCAGGCACAGGTCGCGCGCATTGCCGAAGCGCAGCACCTGCGTGCCGCCGGCATTGGTGGCGAGGTTGCCACCGATGGTGCAGCTGCCTTCGGCGGCCAGGCTCAGCGGGAACAGCAGCCCCTGCGCCTCGGCCGCCTGCTGCACCGCCTGCAGCACGCAGCCGGCCTCGACCGTGATGGCCAGATTGGCGGCGTCGATGTCTCGCACGCGGGTCATGCGCTGCAGGCTCAGCAGCACCTGCGTGCCTGTCTCGTCGGGCACGCCGCCGCCGACCAGCCCGGTGTTGCCGCCCTGCGGCACCAGGCTGACGCCCGCCGCGGCGCAGGCACGCACCACGGCCGCCACCTCGTCGGTGCTGCCCGGCCGCACCACCGCCAGCGCGCGGCCGCGCCAGCGCTTGCGCCAGTCGTTCAGGTAGGCCGACAGATCGCCATCGGTCAGCACCTGGGCCGGGCCGACCGCGGCGCGCAACTGGTCGAGCAGCGCGGCCGTCATGCCGTGGCCTCGGCGTTGTCGCCGTCGTTGCGGTCGCCGCCGGGCGCACTGCGCAGGCGACGCCGGATGTACACGCCGCAGGCCGCGAACAGCACCAGGCACAGCACCACCTCGACGATGGCCAGCTGCTGCCCCAGGCCGCCTTCGCTGGTGGCGCGGACCAGGCCTTCGGTCACGTACAGCCACAGCAGCAGTGCCAGCCAGCGGTAGGTGGACATGCGGTGGCGCAGCAGGCCGGCCAGGCAGAACACCAGCGGCAGCACCTTCAGCGCCAGCGTGCCGCTGCCGGTGGGTGCCAGCCACAGTTCCCAGGCCAGGCACAGCACGATCAGCGCGATCAGCGCGGTCAGCGCAATGGCGCGCGCATGCCGCACCAGCGGCGGCGGAACAGGGGTCGCATGCATGCTGGCATCATAGCCAGCATGACACTTCGGCAAGACAGCGCGCTGCGCCTGGGGGCCAGCATCGAAGCGCTGCGCCGCTGGCCCTGGCTGGACACCTTGCGCGTGCTGCGGCAGCGCTTCCGCGAAGACCGCCTGGGCCTCACCGCCGGCAGCCTGACCTTCACGACGCTGATTGCGCTGGTGCCGCTGGTCACGGTGATGCTGGCCGTGTTCTCGGCCTTCCCGATGTTCTCGTCGTTCCAGGTGGCGCTGGAGAAGTACTTCCTGCAGAACCTGGTGCCCGACGGCATCGCCAAGCCGGTGCTGCGCGAGCTGACGCGCTTCGCCACCAAGGCCAATCAGCTCGGCGCGGCCGGCCTGGTGATCCTGGGAGCCACGGCGCTGGCGCTGATGCTGACGATCGACCGCACGCTCAATGCCATCTGGCGCGTGCGCAAGCCGCGCTCAATCGCGCAGCGCGTGCTGGTGTACTGGGCGGCGCTGACGCTCGGGCCGCTGGCGCTGGGCATGAGCCTGTCGATGACGAGCTACGCGCTGTCGGCCTCACGCGGGTTGGTGGGCGTGCTGCCGTCCACGGTGGCCAGCGTGCTCAACGTGATCGAGTTCCTGCTGCTGATGACGGCCGTGGCCGGCCTGTTCCACTACGTGCCCAACACCGCCGTGCGCTGGCGCCACGCCTGGGCCGGTGCGTTGTTCGTGGCGGCGGCCTTCGAGCTGGCGAAGAAGGGGCTGGGCTGGTATGTCAGCTCGATGCCGGCCTACGCCACGGTGTACGGCGTGTTCGCCACGGTGCCGATCCTGCTGCTGTGGGTGTACCTCAGCTGGGTGATCATGCTGCTGGGTGCGGTGATCGCGGCCTACGCGCCCAGCCTGCAGATGCGCATCACGCTGCGGCCGGACACGCCGGGCCAGCGCTTCGAGACGGCATTGGCCATGCTGCGCCGGCTGGAAGCCGCACGCCACACGGCCAGCCACGGTCTGGCCCTGCCCGACCTGGCAGCGGCGCTGCACAGCGATCCGCTGGCGCTGGAGCCGCTGCTGGACCTGCTGGTCGAACTGGATTGGGCCGCGCGGCTGGACGAAGACGGCACGCCGCGCCACGTGCTGCTGTGCGACCCGGCACTCACCGCGGCGCAGCCGCTGGTGGACGCGCTGCTGCTGGCTCCGGGCGAGGGCACGCGGTCGTTCCGGCAGCATGCCCGACTCGGCACAATGACGCTGGCCGAGGTGCTGGGCTGAAGCGCCCCGCGTTCAGAACGGGATGCGCCCGGTCCAGATGTCCTTGTACATGACCCAGTCGCCCATGAAGCTGTACAGCGGGCGCTTGAAGCTGGCGGGCCGGTTCTTCTCGAACACGAAGTGGCCGAGCCAGGCGAAACCGTAGCCGCACAGCAGCCCAACCAGCAGGTACACCGGGCGCCCGCTGGCCACCAGCATCACCAGGCACACCAGCGCCAGCGTGGAGCCCAGGAAGTGCAGGCGGCGGCAGGTGCGGTTGCCGTGCTCGCGCAGGTAGAACGGGTAGAAGTCGGCGAAGCGCGTGAAGGACTTGGGGTCGACGGCGGTGGTGGACATCGCGGGCTCCATCAGCGCGTGGTCAGGGCGCTGCGCAGGGCATTCAACACGGCATCGGGCGCCTCGGCCATCAGGGCGTGCCCGGCCGGCAGTTGGGTCACCGTGGCGCGCAGCGCGGTGGCCAGGTCGCGCGTGCTCCTGGGCAGCGTCATCTGGTCGCGTGCGCCCAGCACCAGCGTGCTCGGGCAGGTCACCTGCGCCGCGGCCTGCAGGCCGTTGGCGTAGCGGTCGCAGACGCCGAAGTCGTGTGCGAACAGGTTGATGCCGTCGCGCTGCAGCGCCTGCGCCTGCAACTGGCGCATCAGCGCGCGGTTGCCGCCATGCACCCAGGCGCCCGGGCCGGGGTACGACGGTTTCGATGCATGGGTGGACACCGAAAACGCATTGACCATGTCGATGGCCTGCAGCGGCGTCTCGCGTGCGGCCGTCAGCAGCGCTGCGCTGACGGGCATCGGGTAGGCCGTGCCCACCATCACCAACTGCGTGGCGCGCTCGGGCGCCCGCGCCGCGGCTTCCAGCGCAATCAACGAGCCCATGCTGTGGCCCACGAAGGCCGCGCGCTGCACGCCCACCGTGTCCAGCAGCGCCAGCAGCCAGTCGGCGTTGGTCTGCACGTCGGCCAGCGGCGGGCCGGCGCTGCGGCCGTGGCCCGGCAGGTCCACCGCCAGCACGCCGTGGCCGTGGTGCGCGAACCAGCGCGCCAGCAGCGTCCACACGCTGTGGTCGTTCAGCGCACCGTGCACGAACACCACGCAGGGCAGGGTGGGGTCGAGCGGCTTGCCGCCGGTGTACGCGTAGGCCTCGCGGCCGTGCACATCGGCCTTCATGCCGCTTTCTCCGCCACCTTGAACGCGCGCTTGAGGTCGTCGATCAGGTCGTCGGCATCTTCCAGCCCGATCGACAGCCGGATCGTTCCCGGCGTGATGCCCGCCTGCACCAGCGCCGCGTCGTCCATGCGGAAGTGCGTGGTGCTGGCCGGGTGGATCACGAGCGAGCGGCAGTCGCCTACGTTGGCCAGGTGGCTGAAGATCTTCAGCGCCTCGATGAAGGCCTGGCCCTGCCGGCGTGAGCCCTTCAGGTCGAAGCTGAACACCGAGCCGCAGCCGCGCGGCAGCAGCTTCCTGGCGAGCGCCTGGCTGGGGTGGCCGTCGAGTTCGGGGTAGCCCACGCGCGCCACCATGCCGTGCCCGGCCAGGAAGGCCACGACCTTGCGCGTGTTCTCGACGTGCCGCGCCATGCGCAGCGGCAGCGTCTCGATGCCCTGCAGGATCAGCCAGGCCGTGTGCGGGCTCATGCAGGCGCCGAAGTCGCGCAGGCCTTCACGGCGCGCACGCAGCAGGAAGGCGCCGACGCTGCTTTCTTCCGTGAACACCATGCCGTGGAAGCCGGCGTAGGGCGTGGTCAGCTCGGCAAAGCGACCGTGGCGGTCGTGGGCCGCGTCCCAGTCGAAGCGGCCGCCGTCGACCAGCACGCCGCCCACCACCGTGCCGTGGCC
>VFQO010001569.1_pt1 | contig 16862 bp, 10 predicted proteins | sample 3512331 | NCBI WGS metagenome assembly VFQO01 (sample SAMN10412371, study PRJNA504923) | tailings metagenome | isolation source: Replicate 3 from Balatoc abandoned mine | place: Philippines: Itogon, Benguet | collected 2017-08-28
CCGAGCACTTCATGGCCGTTTTCAAGCTCCACCCGGAACATCGCATTGGGCAGCAACTCAACCACGCGCCCGCGCATTTCGAGGAGTTCTTCCTTGGCCATGAAATTCCTTCGTCCGTTCTGCGGCGCACAATACGCCCGTCGATGTGGGCCTGCGCTTTAGCGATGCGGGAACCAAAAGGGAAGGCTCGTGCGTTAGGGCCATGATCGGCGATGCAATGCGCCGGTCGGGACGGGGAGCCGGAGGGCATCTCCGCCCTGGTCGTGGGCATTATCCATTGCCTCCAGCGAGCGGTAACAAGCCGCCCTGACGAATAGTTCTGCAACCGAAGGGACATGATGAACCTCTCCCCGCTCTCCCGCGCCGGCCTTCGTGCCGGCACTTGTGCCTTTGCCCTCGGGCTCGCGCTGCCGCTCGCTGCCGGCGAGACCGGCGCCGCACCCGCTACGGCGGTGGCAACGGCCATCCAGCCGCAACCCGAAGCGCCGGTGGAGGTAGAGGAAGAACCCGTCAGCGCGAGCGACACCGGCGCAACCGGTAACGAGATCATCGTGCGCTCGGGGCGCGTGCGCGGGCAGTTGTTCGTCGAACAGGCGCCGTTGCTGCAGCTCGACGAGACCGCTATCGCCGGCGAGGGCGTGACCTCGATCGCCGATCTCATCGCCCAGATCAGCGCCCGCACCGGCTCTGCGCGTGGACGCGGAGGCGGCGGGCAGCCGGTGATCCTCGTCAACGGCATCCGCATCGGCTCCTTCCGCGAATTCGCCAACTATCCGCCCGAGGCGCTCGCCCGGGTCGAGGTGTTCCCCGAGGAGGTCGCCCAGCGTTTCGGCTTTTCGCCCGATCGCCGGGTGATCAACCTGATCCTCAAGGACAATTACTCCAACCGCCAGGCCGACCTCGAATTCGAGGCCCCCTCGCGCGGGGGCTACAGCCGCAATGAACAGCAGCTCGGCATCCTCAAGATCGCCAATGGCGGGCGGATCAACGCCACCGTCCGGGTCGAGGACGCCAGTCTCCTGACCGAGGACGAGCGCGATGTGCCGCAGACCCCGGGGTCGGTCTCGCAGGTGGCCGGCGATCCCGATCAGGCCGCTTTCCGCAGTCTGCTCGCCGACACCTTCGGCCTTGATGCCAACGTATCCTGGGCAAAGGCCTTCATCGACAGTGGCACCTCTGTCAGCGCCAATCTCAACTATGCCCGCGACGAGGGCCGCAGCCTCGACGGGCTCAACACTGTGGTGCTGCGCCGCAGTCCGGCCGACGCGGGCACCGTGCGGACCTTCGGGGAAGACACGCCCCTCGCCCGCCGCACCTCGAGCGACGCGGTATCGGCAGCAGGCTCGGTCACCAAGCCGGTCAATGGCTTCCGCCTGACGAGCACCTTCGATACCTCTCTGGCCGAGGTGCGCACCGAGATCGACCGCCGCCTGCGCCCTGACCAGCTTGCCGTGTTCCAGAACGCCGCGCTGGCAGGGACGCTGGCGGTGAACGGCGATCTTCCCGGCAATACCGCCAACGGCTTCGACACCGCGCGCAGCCGCTCGATCACCGGCCGCTCGCTCACCACGCTCGAGGGCGGCCTTGCCGAACTGCCGGCAGGCGAATTGCGCGCGACCTTCGATTTCGGGCTCGACTGGCAGCGCATCGAGAGCAGCGACACCCGCTCGGCGAGCGATGTGGCGCTGACCCGCCGCAACCTCTCGACCGGCGCCAATCTGGTCGTGCCGCTGACCAGTGGCCGCGAGGAATTCCTCGATGCCCTGGGCGATTTCACGCTCAATCTGCAAGCCGGGGTCGAGGATCTCAGCGATTTCGGCGTGCTGGGAGACTGGAACGCGGGCGTGACGTGGAAGCCGGTCGTCGGGCTCGACCTGTCGGCGACCTATATCTGGCGCGAAGTCGCACCCGGGCTGGGGGCGCTCGGCAATCCGCAGATCGTCAACTTCAACGTGCCGGTGTTCGATTTCGTGCGCGGCGAAACGGTGCTCGCCGAGGTCCTGACCGGCGGCAATCCCGACCTTCCTCCGGAAACCCAGCGCGACTGGAAGTTCTCGGCCAACTGGGAGCTGCCCTTCTGGGAAAACACGCGCCTTGCCGTGGATTACATCCGCAACCGGTCGGACAATGTGGTGAGCGGCTTCCCGCAGATCACCGCCGAGACCGAAGCGGCCTTTCCGGGGCGCATCACGCGCGATGCCAGTGGCCGTGTGGTGCGGGTTGACCGGCGCTCGGTGAGCTTTGCCGAGACACGGGCGGATCGTCTGCAATTCACCTTTTCGACCAACGGCAGCATCGGCGCGCCTCCGGGTGGCGGCGGCTTTGGCGGACCGGGCGGCGGCGGACGGCCCGGCGGATTTGGCGGCGGCGGCGGCGGGGCTCCGGCCTCGGCTGCCCCGCAGCAACAGCCTGCGCCGCCCAGCACCGGCCCGGCCCCTGCCGCCCAGAGCGGCGGGCAGGGCCGTCCCGCGGGCGGCTTCGGTGGCGGCTTTGCGCCCTCTCCCGAACTGCGCGAGCAGTTCATGGCGTTCCGCACCCGGCTGTGCGCCGACGACGGGCAGGCATTCCTCGAGAAGCTGGTCGCCGCGATCGACAGCGGCGCGGATATCTCGGCCGAGTTTCCCGGGATCGACCCTGCGCGTCTGGCCCCGATGCTGGCGCGGCTGCGCGGGGCGGACGGCAAGATCGACACCGCAAGGCTCGCCGGCTTCCGGACGCGCATTTGCAGCTTCGATCCGGCGATGATGGGCGGTGCGCCCGCGGGTGCTCCCGCCGGTGCGCCGGGAGCCGCAGCGCCGGGGATGCCGCCGCAGATCGCCGCCTTCCGGACCCGTGCCTGCGGGCCTGATGGCGTCGCGGAGATCACCGCGCTGATCGGCAAGATCGAGCGCGGCGAGGATGTCTCGGCCGAGTTGCCCGGCATTGACCCTGCCTTCATCAAGATGGCGCTCGACCGGTCGCGCCGCCCCGACGGCACGCTCCCGCCCGAGGCGATCGCTCAGTTCCAGCAGCGCTTCTGCGCCGCCGCGCCGCAGGGCGCCGGTAGCGCTGGTGGTGCCCCGTCGGGAGCGGGCGGCGCGCCTGCGGGCGGCCCGGCCTTCAACCCGCTTGCCGGCGGGCGGCAGATGCAGGGCTGGCGCTACTTCTTCAACCTCACCCACACCATCGAGCTTGCCAACGAGATCCTGATCGCCCCCGGCCTCCAGCCGCTCGACCAGCTTGACGGGCAGGCGACCGGAGCCTTCGGCCAGCCGCGCCAGTCAAGCCGCCTCGAGGCCGGCCTGTTCGGCAAGGGCATGGGCTTCCGCCTCTCGGGCATCTACACCGGCGAGACCCGTCTCGACGGCGCGGTGGGCACGAGCGACCTGTTCTTCGAGGACATCGTCACCTTCAACCTGCGCATCTTTGCCAATGTGGGCGAAGTGACAGGCAAGAACGAGGGCTTCCTCAAGGACCTGCGCGTGTCGCTGGTGGCCGACAATGTGTTCGACGCCCAGCGCGAGGTGCGGGATTCGAACGGCGTCACGCCGGTCAATTACAACCCCTTCGTGATCGACCCGCTGGGCCTCTATCTCGGCTTCGATCTACGCAAGCTGTTCTAGAGGCGTGACTGGGCGAGCGCCTCGGCGCAGGCATGGCCGCTCGCCCAGGCCCACTGGAAGTTGTAGCCGCCGAGCCAGCCGGTCACATCCACCGCCTCGCCGATGGCATAGAGGCCGGGGACTTTGGTCGCCTCCATCGTCCGGCTCGATAGCTCCGCCGTGGCAATCCCGCCGGCGGTGACTTCGGCCTTGGCATAGCCCTCGGTCCCGTTGGGAGCAAAGCGCCAGTCGGCAAGCTTCGCCTGCGCCGCCCGCAGGTCCTTGTCCGCGCAGTTGCCGAGTTCGCGCTCCAGCCCCAGCCGGTCGGCGAGGGCATCGGCGAGGCGATCGGGCAGGCGCTCGCGCAAGAGGGTGCGAAGGAAGGCGCGCGGGCGATCGCGCTTGGCCTCCAGCAGCCAGTCGCTCGCCGCATCGGGCAGGAAGGTGATGCCGACCGGCTCGCCATGCCGCCAGTAACTCGACACTTGCAGGATCGCCGGGCCGGACAGCCCCTTGTGGGTGAACAGCGCGGCCTCGGAAAACTCGCTCCGCCCGGCGCGGGCCAGCACCGGCGCTGCCACGCCGGACAATTCGCGGAACAGCACATCCTCACCCCCGAGCGTCAACGGCACGAGGGCAGGGCGGGGCTCGACCACCTTCAGCCCGAATTGCCGCGCCAGCTTATAGGCAAAGTCGCTCGCGCCCATCTTGGGGATAGAAGGCCCGCCCGTCGCGATCACCAGCGCCGGTGCTTGCCACTGGCGGCCATCGGCGGCGGTGACAGTGAAGGCGCCGTCCTCGCCGCGGGCAACCTCCGCGATACCGACCCCGCAGGTCAGCGTGACCCGGTCAGGCGGGCACTCCTCCAGCAGCATATCGACGATCTGGCGCGCGGAGCCGTTGCAGAACAATTGCCCCAGCGTCTTTTCGTGCCACGCGATCCCGTGCCGCTCGACCAGCGCGATGAAATCGGCGGGCGTGTAGCGGGCGAGCGCGCTCTTGGCGAAGTGGGGATTGGCCGAGAGGTAATTGGCCGGCCCCGCGCCGAGATTGGTGAAATTGCAGCGTCCTCCGCCCGAGATCAGGATCTTCTTTCCCGGCGCGTCCGCCTTCTCCAGCAAGGCGACACGCAGCCCGCGCTGGCCCGCCTGTCCGGCGGCGAACAGCCCGGCCGCGCCTGCGCCGAGGATGATGACGTCGATTTGCTCCACAGAGTGCCGATAGGGGGCCTGCGGGCAATTGCCAATCGCCCCCCGCAGTCCCTATCTGCACGCCATGGCCCGAACCCCCGCAGGCACCCCCCACGATCCGCGCGGCGCCGACCGCTTCAACGAGGAGCGCGCCGCCTACACGGTCGCCAGCGCCCAGCCCGATCTGGAGGGCGGGGTGCAGGCGATCCGCGACACGGTGAAGGTTCTCAAGCCCGTCCCCGGTGTCTACCGGATGCTCGATGCGCGGGGCGAGGTGCTCTATGTCGGCAAGGCGCGCAGCCTCAAGGCGCGGGTGGCGAACTACACCCAGATCGCCGGGCTTTCCGGCCGCTTGCAGCGCATGGTCAGCCAGACCCGCAGCATGGAAATCGTTATCACCAACTCCGAGGCCGAGGCGCTGCTCTTGGAAGCGCAGCTCATCAAGCGGTTCCGCCCGCCCTTCAATGTGCTGCTGCGCGACGATAAGAGCTTCCCTTTCATCCTGCTGCGCGCCGATCACGCTTACCCGCGCATCCAGAAACACCGCGGCGCAAGGCGGGCCAAGGGCAATTACTATGGCCCCTTCGCCAGTGCGGGGAGCGTCAACACCACCCTGAATGCGCTGCAAAAGCTGTTCCTGCTGCGCTCGTGCACCGACAGCTTCTTCAACAACCGCGACCGGCCCTGCCTGCTCTACCAGATCAAGCGTTGCTCGGCGCCTTGCGTGGGGCGGATCGACGAGCCGGGCTATGATGCGCTGGTGCGGCAGGCGAAGGATTTCCTCTCGGGCAAATCCGGCGCGGTGCAGGCCGATCTGGAACGGCAGATGGCCGAGGCGGCGCAGAACCTCGATTTCGAGACCGCGGCGATGCTGCGCGACCGGCTGCGGGCGGCGACCTTCATTCAGGGGTCGCAAGCGATTAATGCGCAGGGTCTGGGCGATGCCGATGTCTTCGCGCTGGCCGCGAAGAACGGCCACATGAGCGTGCAGTCCTTCTTCATCCGCGGCGGGCAGAACTGGGGCCACCGCGCGCTGTTCCCGCGCCATACCGCCGATGTGGACGAGGCGCAGGTGCTCGCCGATGTGATGCTGCAATTCTACGAGGAAGTGCCGCCGCCGCCGACCATCCTTGTCGATCGCGACCTTCCCGAATGCGAGCTGATCGAGGCGGCCTTGAGCGAACTTGCCGGGCGCAAGGTGCGGCTCTCCGTTCCCGAGCGCGGCGACCGGCGCAAGCTGATGGCGCAGGCGCAGCGCAATGCCGTCGAGGCGCTGGAGCGGCGGCTGGCCGAGACCGGCACCAAGGCGCGCCTCAACCGCGAGCTGGCCGAGTTTCTCGAGCTGGATGCGCCCCCGCAGCGGATCGAGGTCTATGACAACAGCCACATCCAGGGCAGCAAGGCCGTGGGCGCGATGGTTGTCGCCGGGCCGGACGGCTTCGAGAAGGGGCAGTATCGCAAGTTCAACATCCGCGAGGCACAATCGAATGACGACTTCGCGATGATGCGCGAGGTGATGACGCGGCGGTTCCGCAACTTCGCGGAAGGGGAAGAAAACCCGGAAGCCAAGCCCGGCGGGCATGAAACGACGCTCCCCGACCTCGTCCTGATCGATGGCGGCAAGGGCCAGCTTTCAAGCGTCATGCGGGTGCTGGAGGAGATCGGCATCGCAGACGAGGTGGCGGTGATCGGCATCGCCAAGGGGCCGCATCACGGACGCGAGGGACGCGAGGTGTTCCACTTCCCCGACGGGCGCGAGAAGCTGCTGCCGGTGAACTCGCCGCTATTGTTCCACTTGCAGAACCTGCGCGACGAGGTGCACCGCTATGTGATCGGCGCGCACCGGGCCAAGCGGTCGAAAGCGATCACGGCCTCCCCGCTCGACGAGATTCCCGGCATCGGTCCGGCAAGGAAGCGCGCCCTGCTGCTGCATTTCGGCACCGCCAGCAAGGTCCGCGCGGCGGCGCTCGAGGACCTGCAACGCGCGCCCGGGGTCAGCGCGACAGTGGCACGCAAGGTCTACGACTTCTACCACGCCGGCGGATAGCAAAAGGGGCGGACACTGCGGCCCGCCCCTTGCTTGTCATCTTGCCGGAACGGCGTCAGTTGCTGGCGACCTGCGGCTCGTCGAGCGCCTTGCTCACCAGCACGTTGACCGACACGCGGCGGTTCTGCGCGCGGCCCTCGACAGTGGTGTTGTCCGCGGCCGGATCGGCGGTCGCCATGCCGGTCGGCGTCAGCATCCGGTAGGGCTTCCACTTGCAGACCTGCTGGAGGTAATTGACCACCGCCGAGGCGCGCTTTTCCGACAGGGCCTGGTTCACTTCCTCCGAACCGGTCGAATCCGTGTAGCCCAGCACCAGCATCAGCGAGTTCTCGTTGGCCCCGGCGGTCTGCGCGGCGGCGCAAAGCTCGGCCTTGGCGCTCGGCGAGATCACCGCCTTGCCGGTGTCGAAATAGACGTTGGTGGTGCTCTTGAGGTTATACTTGTCGATGTCGCCGAGGCGGCCGCGCAGGGCTTCGGTGGCGGCGGCGTTCTGCTGGATGGCGGCACCATGCTCGCCGAACTGCTGCTGCGTGCCGCCGCGGATCATCGCCGCGATCTGGCGGTCGTCGCTGGTGAAGCGCACCTCGTTGGCGACGAGGCCCTCGCCATATTGCGAGGTCTTCACGACCACCGGCAGGCCGTTCATCAGCGCGGTCTGGTCGAAGGTCTTGTTGCCGATCCCGAGGAACCCGCCGCGGCTGCGGATTTCGGTCTCGGGGTGCAGCGTGACCATGGTGGTGGCACCGCCATCGGTGGTGATCTGGAGGCGCGAGCCCTTGCGCGCGGAAATGATCCCGGTGACGCGGGGGCCTTCCTCCATCTCGGCAAGCGGGGGCAGCGAGCCGTAGACGGTGGTCAGCACCTCGCCCTGATCGGCGCCCGACTGGGCCGGGGCAGGGGTCTGGGCGGGATAGGTCTGGGCGGCGAGGCCCGTCGCGGCGAGGGCGCCGGCAAGCGCGGTCAGCGCGAGGCTGCGGGGGAGACGGAAAGTGGTGGTCACGGTTGTCATGCTCCTGTGCTGTGGGCCCGCGATCCCGGGCAGGCCGGTAGAAAGGGGGTGTGCGCGACAATGGCGTGTTGGCCGCTACCTTGCGCGCCGATGAACGCCAAGGTCTCCCCCGTTCAGGAGGGGGCAATCGGGGCATGCGCTGAGACGAGTTGAGCCGGAGGCCCGCGCGCAGGCGGGTCTTAGCGGGCCGCCTGGCGGGCGATCCAGCGGTCGATCTTGGCCTCCAGCACAGTCAGCGGCAGGCCGCCGGTGCCGAGCAGCTCCTCGTGGAAGGCGCGGATGTCGAACCGCTGGCCGAGCCTGGTTTCGGCCCGTTTGCGCAACTCCTGGATCTTGAGCGCGCCGATCTTGTAGGCGAGGGCCTGCCCCGGAATGGCGATGTAGCGATCGACTTCGGCGACCACGTCGGTGCGGGTCATGCCGGAATTGTCGAGCATATAGGCTATCGCCTGGTCGCGGCTCCAGCCCTTGGTGTGGATGCCGGTGTCGACCACCAGCCGCATCGCGCGCAGCTGCTCGTCCTGCAAGGTGCCGTAGCGGTTCCACGGATCCTTGAAGAAGCCCATCTCGTAGCCGAGCGTCTCGGCATAGAGCGCCCAGCCTTCCACGAAGGCGGTGGTGCCGCCGAAGCGCATGAAGGGCGGCAGCGCCTCGTTCTCCTGCGCGAGGCTGACCTGGAAGTGGTGCCCGGGCGCGCCTTCATGGAGGTAGAGCGTGACGATGCCCGGTGTCAGGCGGCTCGGCAGGTCATAGGCGTTGAAATAGAACACTCCCGGGCGGCTCCCGTCGGGAGTGCCGGACTGGTAGGAGCCGCCTGCCTCGAACTGCTCGACCGCCGGATCATAGGGCCTGATTTCCAGCGGCGACTTGGGGAGAGTCGCGAAATAGGCGTCGATCTTCGCATCGACATCCTTGCCGACCCGGTAATAGGCCTCGGTCAGCGCCTCGCGGCTCTCCGGCTTGAACCTGGGATCAGTGCGGACATAGTCGAAGAAGGCGTTGAGCGTCCCCCTGAAGCCGACCTCGCGCTTCAATTTTTCCATGTCGGCCTTGATCCGCGCCACCTCGGCAAGGCCGAGCTGGTGGATCGCATCGGGCTCGAGCGGCAGGGTGGTCGATTCGCGGACGAGGTGGGCATAGAGCTGCGCGCCGCCCTTCATCTGTGACAGGCCAATGCTCTCGCGCGCGGCTGGCAGGTATTCGTCGCGCAGGAAATCGCGCAAACCCGCGGTGGCGGCGTAAAGCTCGGCGGTCTTGGCCGCGTAGGCCTTGGTGAGCCGCGCCTTGTCGCTCTCGGAAAAGTCCGCGGGAAAAGCGTTGACCGGCCCCATGAAGGGCGAGTCCGCGAGCGGGGTTGCCAGTTGCGTGTCGAGCTGGGTGACCATGATGCCGATCGTCAGCTTCGTCTCCAGCACGCCGCTCGCCATGCCCTGCCGGAAGCGCCCGATCGCGCGCTCGAGGTAGGCGATGTAGTCATCGTGGCGGGCCAGATTGTCCTCGTAATGGGCAAGGGTCCGGAACGGGGCGACGCCTTTGCCGCTGGCGAGATTGGGATAGGAATTGTGCATCCCGAAGAAGTGGTTGAGCGGCCGCACCGCCTTCAGCGGGCGCAGATCATCGCTCATCCCCTCGAGCGCGATCTCCTGCGTGTAGCGGAACACGTCATAGGCCAGCTTGTCGGTCTCGGACAGGCGGTCGCGGTCGATGCCCGCCAGGAGCGCGAGGTTGAGCTGTGTGTCGGTGCGGTTGGCAAGGAATGCGGCATCGGTCAGCAGATCGCCGAGCCGGTCCGCCCGCTCGCCCTCGCCGCGATAGAGCGCGTTCATCGGGTTGAGCGCCAGCTCGCGCCGGTCGGCATCCTCGAACAGTGCAAAGAGCCTGTCGTGCTCTGCTGCCTGCGGGCTTGCAGCGGGAGCGTCCTGCGGGAGGTCGGCAAGGGCCGGGACCGGCGCGGCAATGGCAGCGAGCGCCGCCGAAGCGGCCAAGGCGAAGCGGAGTGTCATGGCAGGTCCCTGATAGAAGCGCGTGGGCAGGCGCTAGGCGGCGGGCCGCCTTCGCGCAACACGGACATGGACAAGCGGGCGAGGGAGCTCGACCGGGGTCAGGCGGCGGCGAAGGCCTTTGCATGAAAGGCGGCGTCGGCGCGCAACTGATCGTGCTCGACCCACACGGAATGGGTCCCCGAACAGATCTTGTGCGGCAGCGCCAGGCGGCAGATCGGGCCTTTGGCGATGTCCGCCGCATCGAGGATCGCGCATTCGGAGGTGCCGGTGTTCTCGTCGATCAGGAAGGTGACGAGGTAGCCCGAGTCTTCGCTGCTTGAAGCGGGTTTGCGCGGGATCATCGGGCTTTCGCTGGCATAGACGCCCTCGGGCAGGCGGTAGACCTGTTCCTCGCCGGTCTGGGTATCGTGGCGGACATAGCCGTTGAACAGGAACCAGCCGGGCCGGGTGGTGGTCGACCAGACGTAGCGGCTCTTGTGCATGGCGAAGCGCGGGTTGATCATCCCGAACTCGACGATCCGCTCTGACAGCCGCTCCTCGCGGGTTTCGCCGGTCCTGAGGTTGAAGCGCCAGCGGTGCAGGCGTGACTGGAAGGAGTGCTCGTCGACATAGGCCATCATGTGGCTGTAGCGGCCCATTTCCTCGAGCGGATCCGGCATGGGCTTGGCCTGATGGTAGCCCTCGAGGATGACCTCGTCGCCTTCCTCCCACGCATTGGTCCAGTGGAGCACATAGGTGGGCGCTGCCTCGAACCAGCGGATGTCCCCGGGCTGGCCGCGGCGCGGGATGAGAGCGAAGCGGGTTGGCACGCCCTGATGGAGCCGGGCGGCATGGATGTTGCGGTCCAGCAGTTCCTCGTCCCAGAATAGCGGCATGTCGTTGAGGATCGACCAGTTGGGTGTGATGGCCATGTCGTGCGGCAGGCGCGGTCCGGGCAGGGGGACCGGCACATAATGCACCAGCCTGCCCGTCCGGTCGACCACGCCGTAATGCATGAAAGGCGCGTGCTTGGAGTAGTTGAAGAACATCATCTCGCCGGTCGCCTCGTCGACCTTGGGATGGGCCGAGATGCCGTCCAGTGGCACCCACGGCGCCTTGCCGCGGTTCGCCAGCGTCACCGGGTCCAGCATCCACGCCTCGCCGCACTGGTAGAGCGTGGCATAGGCGGTGCCGGCGTGAACGATGATGTCGGTCGAGCCGGTATCCTTGAGCCCCCCATGCGCGCCGAAGCCGGGTCGCACCGAGGTGCCCCATGGGTCCATCAGTCCGCCCCATAGACTGCGCCCGGCGATCTGCTCGGCCTCGAAGCAGTGGGTCCGCACGAAGCGGTTGCGATAGCTCGCCTTGCCGCCCGAGATGTTGACCTGGTGGATCATCGCATCGCCGTCGAAGGGATGGTGGCGGCCGAGCGGCTGGTGGACCTGGTTCTCGGTGTTCCTGAGGTAGATGCCGTCGATGTCCCGGGGAATCTCGCCCGCAATTACCGGCAGTTCGGCCACGTCCACTTCCTCGTGCAGCGGCGTCCACGGACCGGTGAGGTAGGGGTGGTTGGACGGCTCCAGCGAGGTCTTCACCGGCGGGTGGCGCATGATCTGCATCGGACTGTCTCCCTCGGGCGCGAAGATGCGCGAGGCGGCGGCCGCTGGCAAGCGGCGAGAGCGGCGCTGCAATTTTGATCCCGATCAAGGCCCGCCCGGCCGGAACGGCGGATATTCGCTCTCATCGAAGGGAGACACGCCATGAAATCCATACTGCTGCACATCGATCATGACCCCGCGATGCAGGCCCGCCTCCAGGTCGCGCTCGACATGGCCCGCGCCACCAACGGCCACATCACCTGCCTCCAGGCGGTGAACTACGAGGTGTTCATGCCGGGCGATTTCTACGGCTCGGCGATTGCGGCCGCGATGCCGGTGATCCGCGAGAATGCCGAGAAGCTGCGCGAGAAGATCGAGACCGCGATGGAGCATGAAGGCGTGCCGTTCGACTGGCGCTTCGTCTATGGCATCGCCTCGCAGCGCCTGATCGAGGCCTCGCCGCTGGCCGATATCGTGATCTGCGGCCCCGCCGATCCCGGCACGGGCGGGCGCGGGCCGTCCTCGCTGGCGGGCGATGTGGTGACGCGCGCGCGGGTGCCGGTGCTGGTGGTGCCGCAGACCATGACGAGCTTCGATGTCAGCGCGCCGATGCTCGTGGCGTGGAACGGCTCGCCCGAGGCTGCCCACGCGCTGCGCGCCGCGCTGCCGCTGCTGGCCTGCTCGTGCAAGGTGACGCTCGCCTGCATCACCGAGGAAGGCGCGGGCGACGGCTTCGATCTGCCCTCGACCGAAGGCGCGAAATACCTCGCCCGCCATGGCATCGCGGCGGAAATCGTCGAGATCCCGCGCGGCGAGGCCAGGATCGCCGATACCCTGTCGGCAGCGGCGCAATTACGCGAATGCTCGGTGCTGGTGATGGGCGCCTATGGCCATGCGCGGCTGACCGAGCTGGTGCTGGGCGGGGTGACGCGACAGATGCTGGGCGCGCCGCAGATGCCCGTGCTCCTCGCCCACTGACCGGCGGGAAGGGAGGCCGCAAGCCGCGAAGGTGCCTAGGCCTTCACCCTTTTGCGCATCATGCCTTCCTGCGCGACGCTGGCGACCAGTTCGCCCCCGAGGTTGAAGATGCGCCCGCGGTTGAAGCCGCGCCCGCCCCCGCTCCACGGCGCGTCGGTGGCGTAGAGCAGCCACTCGTCGGCGCGCGCGTCGCGGTGGAACCACAGGGCATGATCGAGGCTTGCGCCCACCAGCTCGTTTCGCATCCACGAAAGCCCGTGCGGCAGCGCGCTGGTGCCGAGCAGGGTGTAGTCGCTGGCATAGGTGATGATCGCGCGGTGCAGTTCGGGAGTGTCGTCCGCCCCGGTGATGGGCGCGCAGACCCGGAACCAGGTATGGGCACGCGGAGCGCGGGGCTCTCGGCTCATCCAGTGCAGCGCGTCGCAGGTGCGCATCTCGATCGGGCGAGGGCGCAGCATCATGCGGCGCTGTTGTTCGTTGAGCCTCTCGCCCCACTGTGCGGCGATGTCGCGGCGCTGCTCCATGTCGGAGCGCAGGTCTTCGGGACGCGGCACATCGGGCATGGCGGCGTCGATATGCTCGAGCCCGTTCTCGGGCTGCTGGAAGCTGGCGGTGAGGTTGAGGATCGGAACCGCGATCCCTTCCTCGTTCTCCTGCGCGGCGACGACCCTGCGGTTGGCGAAGCTGCGCCCGTCGAAATCGCGCTCGATGCGATACTGGATCGGGGCGCCTTCGCGTCCGCCGCGCAGGAAATAGGCGTGGAGCGAGTGGGCGCGCTTGTCTTGCGGCACAGTCGCCTGCGCCGCCTGAAGTGCCTGGGCGAGCACCTGTCCGCCGAACACCCGCCCGATCCCGTCGACCTGCGGCGGCCCGGCATAGATATCGGCGGCGCGCTTCTCGACGGTGAGCAGGCGGACAAGGCCTGCGACCAGTTCTGCGTTGCTGGGCGTGTCAGTCATGGCGCAAGGCCATGCGACCGGTTCAAGCCCCCGTCAATCCCAGCTTCCGCAACAGCCGGAAGGCATAGGCCTTGGCGTAATTCTGCGCCGGGAAGCGCCCCGGTGCTTTCGGCCTGAAGCCTCGCGAGCGCAGGATCGCATTGAAGATGCGCGCATCGCTCTCGCGGTAGGACCATTCCGAGCGCCAGGTGATCGACAGCGAGACCGACGGGGCGGGGCCGTTCTTCACGAAGTGCGGTGCCATCACCGGCACGAACAGCGCCTCGCCCGGGGAGAGCGGGAAGGCGGTACCTCCGGTAAGCATGGCATCATCCCATCTCAGTTCGCGCGGGCCGCCCGAATGGTAGGCCTCGTGGGTTTGATCGGGCACGAAGCGGGTATCTCCGGCGGGGAACTGGGTCATAACCTTGGTGCCGCGGATCTGGAGCAGGATATTGTGCTCCGGATCGAAGTGGTAGGGCGTCACCGAATTGGGGCTGGAGACGAAGATGAAGCCCTGCGGGGTCAGCATGGCCCCGGTCGCGGCCTCGATCTCGGGGTGGATCTCCTCGAGCAGGCCGAGCAGCAGGGCGCGGTATTGTGGCACCTGCTCGATGTTCTTGAGCACCGCCCAGCTTTCGGCCTCGGCCACCTTGCGGATGGTCTCGGCGATGGTCAGGCCGTTGGCGTCGGGCTTTCCGTCCACCCCGATCGGCAGGTCGCCGCGGTTATATTCGACCGATGCGGGCGGGAGGCCCTCGGCAAGCTGCGCCAGCGCCTCGATCTCGAGCAGCGGGTGGCCGGTCAGGCCATGTTGCAGGATATGCGGCGCCTCGGGGTAATGCGACGCAAAGCGCGCGCGGGCGGCGGCATCGAACACCGGGCCGGCAAGCGCATCGGCAAGTCGGGCATCGGCAGGGCGGGTGTCGGAAAAGCGGGCGGGGGCGTTCACGCGGTCCTCCTCGGGCGGGTTTCCCAGGCCATCAGCAAGCGGAACAGGCCGCGCCTGAGCGCGCCGCCGATAGCGATGTTGCAACTGGCCATGCGGCGCTGGTCGCGCCACAGGCGTTCGATCATGGGGTGGCCCTCGGCGGCGCAGCTGTCAGCCCATGCGAGGCCCGGACGATCGAGCAGCGCGAGGTTCTCCAGTTGCAGCAGCATCCCCGGCGAGAAGCGCGCATAGGCCTCGTCGAAGGCGGTCTTGTAGCTGTAGGCCCCGGGCGGGGTGATGAAGTTGACCAGCATGGCGATGGCCCGCCCGTCGAGTCTCAGTGCAAGCCGCTCCAGCCGTCCGGCCGCCGCCGCGCCGGCGATCGCCTGCCCGAACAGCGCCGCGGTCCCGCTCGCACTGCCGAGCGCCGAGCCGGCTGCACCCTTCCATCCGGCCGCTTCCAGCGCGAGGAATTCGGCGGTCCATGCGGCAAGGTCCTCGGCGCCCTCGAGCCGTTCGACCGTCAGGGTGCCCTCCTCGGCGAGGCGGTTGTGCTGGCGGCGCAGCTCCTTGCGCTTCTTGGCGCTCGTCGCGGCCTCGAGGTAGGCGGCCGGGGACAGGTCCCCCGCCAGCATGGCGCGGGCCTCGCGCGCGGCGATGAAATGCGTCCGGCCCTGCGCGGCGAGCACGCGTCCGAGTGCTGCATGGACCGGACCATCCTCGGGCATCTGCGGCAGGTGCAGGAACATGGCGCGCGCGGGATGGCGGTCGAAATGGGTGAGCAGGGCGTCCCAGAACGCCTCCTCGAGGCCCGCTGCAACCAGCGGCACGCCGCAGAAGGCATTGGCATGGAGCCAGCCTGCGGCATGGGTGACGGGGCGGGTATAGTAGCGTGACCGGCGCGCCACCGGCAGCAGCCCGGCGAGGCGGCCGTCGTGGAACCATGCCTTGACGCGCACCTGCCCGCCATCGCCCCACTGGCGCAGGCCGGGCAGGAGATACCATGCCTCGAAAAAGGGATTGGGCTCGGCGGCGCGTGTCGCAAGGCGTTCCCATTGGGCGATGAAGGCGGGTTCCTCGCATTCGGCGAGGGTCAGCAGGCGCAGTCCGGCTGGCGCGGTCTGGCCCGGCCCCGTGCGGGTGCCAAAGCTGTCCGCGTGCCCCATGTCCATCGTCGTTAACCCCGTTGCGGCGCAATATCTCGCACCCTCGCGAGGTTCGATGACACAGAGGCCTTAAGAAAGCTTGATGGACCGGCAGCGCTGTCCGGTCCGGGGACAGGGGCCGGGGCAAAGATAAACCCCGCCGGGATGGCTCCCGGCGGGGTTGATGTTGTCACCTTTTCGTAGAGCGTTACGCTGCCCCGTGCGCCAGCGCCGCGAGCAGCAGCAGGGCGACGATGTTGGTGATCTTGATCATTGGGTTCACGGCAGGGCCGGCGGTGTCCTTGTAGGGATCGCCGACCGTGTCGCCGGTCACCGCGGCCTTGTGGGCTTCGGAGCCCTTGCCGCCGTGGTTGCCGTCCTCGATGTACTTCTTGGCGTTGTCCCACGCCCCGCCGCCCGCGGTCATCGAGAGCGCGACGAACAGGCCGCCCACGATCACGCCCAGCAGCAGCGCTCCGAGCGCCGCAAAGCCGTTGTCCTGCCCCGCAATCGCGGTGATCACGAAGTAGACCACCACCGGCGCCAGCACCGGCAGCAGCGAGGGGATGATCATCTCCTTGATCGCGGCCTTGGTGACGAGGTCGACGGTGCGGGCATAGTCGGGCTTGGAGGTGCCCTCCATGATGCCCGGGTTGGTGCGGAACTGCTCGCGCACGTCCACCACCACGTCGCCCGCCGCACGGCCGACCGCGGTCATGCCCATTGCACCGAACAGGTAGGGCAGCAGCGCGCCGAGCAGCAGGCCGACGATCACGAACGGATTTTCGAGGCTGAAGTCGACATTCGCGTTCGGGAAGAAGGTCCGAAGGTCGGTGGTGTAGGCCGCGAACAGCACCAGCGCGCCAAGGCCCGCCGAACCGATGGCATAACCCTTGGTCACAGCCTTGGTGGTGTTGCCGACGGCATCGAGCAGGTCGGTCTTCTCGCGCACGCTATCGTCCAGACCCGACATCTCGGCGATCCCGCCGGCGTTGTCGGTGACCGGGCCATAGGCGTCGAGCGCCACGACCATGCCGGCGAGCGCCAGCATCGCAGTCGCCGCATAGGCGATGCCCATCAGGCCGGCGAGGCCATAGGCGATGATGATGCCGGCAACGATCACCAGCGTCGGCAGCGCGGTCGCCTCGAGGCTGATCGCCAGGCCCTGGATCACGTTGGTGCCGTGGCCCGTTTCCGATGCCTTGGCGATCGAGCGCACCGGGCGATACTTGGTGCCGGTGTAATACTCGGTGATCCAGATGATGAGCCCGGTGATCGCGAGGCCCAGCAGCGCGCAGTAGAACAGCGTGCGGCCGGTGAACTCGACCATGCCCTGAGCCGGGTTGATGACCGTGTTCATGTCCATGCCGACCGAGCCGAGCGCATATTGCGTGACGAACCAGATCAGCGGGATCGAGGTGACGGCGGTGACGATGAAGCCCTTGTACATGGCCCCCATCACA
>VFQO010001571.1_pt1 | contig 16840 bp, 12 predicted proteins | sample 3512331 | NCBI WGS metagenome assembly VFQO01 (sample SAMN10412371, study PRJNA504923) | tailings metagenome | isolation source: Replicate 3 from Balatoc abandoned mine | place: Philippines: Itogon, Benguet | collected 2017-08-28
CGGCGGCCAGCTTGCCGGCGTAGTCGCGGCGCTCGAAGTCGTTGGGGAAGGCGACGCCCTGCTCGCGGATCGCAGCGAGCTTGGCGCGGCGCTCGGCGATGATCTGGTTTTCGTCGAGGGCTGGGGCGGTGGTTTCGGTCATGATGCCAATTCAATAAAGGGAGGTTAGTAAAAAATGGCGACGGGAAGGCCAAGCGCTTTGGCCGCCTCGGCTTGATGCTTGTCGGCGGTGGCGAAACTGCTTGCGCCGAAATGACGGGCGTAAGCCAGATGCAGCGCGTCCAGCGCGCGCAGGGGCAATTCCGGGACCAGGTCGATCAGTTGCCGCGCCTCAAGGAACAGGCTGGGCGCATCCTGCTGGATGCGCCAGGAATTGGCCTGCACGTCGCGGTCGAATTCGGCGAGGGCCACGCGCTCAAGCGGCAGGTCGATCTGCCGGGCGCGCCGCCGGCGGGCCAGCACGCAGCGGAATTCCACCAGGGTGAGCGGGCTGGTCACGACCTCATCCTGGGCATCGGCCCAGTCGAGCACGTCCAGCGAGCGCGGCTCGCGGATATAGCACTTGGCCAGCGCGCTGGTGTCGATATAGGCGCTCAAACGCGATCCTCGCGCTCTTCCGCCAGCAAATCCTCGCTGGGAACCGTTTGCATCGGCTGGCTTTCCAGAAAAGCCCGCAACGAGCGCACCCGGCGCCTGGGTTCCACCGGCAGGATCCGCGCCACCGGCTCGCCATGCTTCACCACCAGCACTTCGTCGCTGTCGGCGAACATCTGGTCGGGGTGCGACAGGCCCTCGCGGGCTTCGCGGATGGTCAGGGTTTTCATGGGGCAGTCTCCCGAGGGAAAAACAGCGCAAAACGTGACACAATTATAGCCAGTGTGACACATCCCGCGCCAGTGCTTTTTCCCATGCCCGACACCCCTTTAAGCCTGCTCCACCGCGTTTTCGGCTACCCCGCGTTCCGCGGCGAGCAGGCGGCGATCGTCGACGCCGTCGCGGCGGGCGGCGACGCGCTGGTGCTGATGCCGACCGGCGGCGGCAAGTCGCTGTGCTACCAGATTCCGGCGCTGCTGCGCGAGGGCTGCGCGGTGGTGGTGTCGCCGCTGATCGCGCTGATGCAGGACCAGGTCGCCGCCTTGCAGGAACTCGGCATCGCCGCCGAGTTCCTGAATTCCAGCCTCGACGGCGCAGCTGCCGCGCAGGTCGAGCGCGAATTCGTTTCCGGGCAATTGAAACTGCTCTACGTGGCGCCCGAACGCCTGCTCACACCGCGTTTCCAGGGTCAGCTCGAACAGGCCCGGGTGTCGCTGTTCGCCATTGACGAAGCCCATTGCGTGTCGCAATGGGGGCACGACTTCCGCCCGGAATACCTCGGCCTGTCGGCGCTGCACGAACGCTTTCCCGAGGTGCCGCGCATCGCGCTCACCGCCACGGCGGATGCCGCGACGCGCGCCGAAATCCTCGCCCGGCTCGACCTCGGCGCCGCGCGCGTGTTCGTCGCCAGCTTCGACCGCCCCAACATCCGTTATCGCATCAGCGAAAAATCCGAGCCGCGCCGCCAGCTGCTCGATTTCCTCGCCGAACACAAGGGCGAAGCCGGCATCGTCTACTGCAGCACGCGCAAGAAGGTCGAGGAAACCGCCGACGCGCTGAAGCAGGCCGGCCTCGCCGCATTGCCCTACCACGGCGGCATGGACAACGACACGCGCCGCCGCCACCAGGAAAAATTCCTGCGCGAGGACGGCGTCGTCATGGTCGCCACGCTCGCGTTCGGCATGGGCATCGACAAGCCCGACGTGCGCTTCGTCGCCCACCTCGACCTGCCGCGCTCGGTCGAGGGCTACTACCAGGAAACCGGCCGCGCCGGGCGCGACGGCGAGCCCGCCGAAGCGTGGATGGCGTGGGGCCTGCAGGACGTCGTCACGCAGCGCCGCTTCATCGACGAAGGCGAGGCCGAAGACGCGCACAAGCGCATCGGCCACGCCAAGCTCGACGCGCTGGTGGGCCTGTGCGAAGCCGCGAGCTGCCGCCGCGTCGCGCTGCTCGCCTACTTCGGCGAGGCCAGCCAGCCCTGCGGCAACTGCGACGTCTGCCTCAACCCGCCCACGCTATGGGATGGCACCGAGGCCGCGCAAAAGCTGCTCTCCACCGTCTACCGCACCGGCCAGCGCTTCGGCGCCGGCCACGTGCTCGACGTGCTGCTCGGCAAGACCACCGAGAAAATCGACCGCTTCGGCCACAACCAGCTGAGCGTGTTCGGCATCGGCGCCAGCCAGACCGACAAGGTCTGGCGCGCTGTGCTGCGCCAGCTCGTGGTGCGCGGCTTGCTGGAAGTCGACCACACCGCCTACGGCGCGTTGAAGCTCACCCAGGCCGCCAGGCCGGTGCTGAAGGGCGAGGAAACCGTCATGCTGCGCGCCATCGAAGTGCGGCCTGCGCGCAGCAGGAAATCCCGTTTCGCACCCAGCTCCGGCGCAGGCGTCCACGACGACGAAGATCCGCTGTTCCTGTCCCTGCGCGCCTGGCGCCGCGAAACCGCCAACGAAAAGGGCGTGCCGGCCTACGTCATCCTGCACGACGCCACCCTGCGCGAAATCGCCGCGCGCCGCCCCGCCACCCTGGCGGAACTGGGCGAGATTTCGGGGCTGGGGACGAAGAAGCTGGAAGCGTATGGCGAGGCGGTGCTGGCGGTGGTGGCGGACGGGTGACAATGGCGCCACTTTGCTTTTTACAGTTTATTGCTCTGGAACAACAAGCCAAGCCTATGGCTGTAGTCAGCCACTAACATCCTTGTTGGCGTACGCTTGTCATCTGAGTCAACGTGGCAGGTAACTGTAGCAGATGGATAGCATTTCACCGGCTGAGCGCTCCGTACTGATGGCGAGAATCCGGAGTAAGAATACGAAACCGGAAATCGCAGTTCGTTCATTGATCCATCGTCTAGGCTTCCGGTTCAGACTCCACCGCAAGGATCTACCAGGTAAGCCTGATATTGTGCTGCCAAAGCATCGAAAGATTGTTTTGGTACAAGGCTGCTTCTGGCATGGCCATACGTGCCAGCTAGCGTCCAAACCGAAATCGAATCAAGCCTATTGGATGGAGAAAATCCAGAGTAATAAGGCAAGAGACGTGCGCAATATAGCCGCGCTGGAAAGCCAAGGTTGGACGGTGCTTGAATTGTGGGAGTGCGAAATCAGGCGCTTTACAGGCTTGGAAGAAAAATTGCGGAAGTTTCTTTCGGACTAGGCTGTTTCAAGCCAAATTTTGTACTTCTCGACGTCATATCGCGCTAGGCCAAGCAAGTAGACCGTTGCGTCCGTCATGCTTTGCATGAGGGCAGTGTCTTCCATAAGCTTTTTGTCCGCGTCAATCCGCTTTGCCACGCGCCGCAGTGCCTTGGTTGCCAATGCGCCCTCGTCAGGCGGGGCTGCTGACTGGGTAGCCAGACCAACCGGATCGCCTGCAGGCACGAACGTTGGCGTAAATTTAAATGCTAGCGAAACTAGGTCTTCGTGTTCAGCCTCCTTGTCGACGCGGTAGCCAAAAACGCTTCGCACCTCGACCGAGGTTGGGGGCTGGTGTTCAAGCGCCATTGCAACGAACCACTTGCACAGGCCTGTCAGAAATACATGAAGGAGCCCCCCGGGCTCGCCGACCGCTTGTGTAACAGCTTCTTTCGTTTCGATGGCAAAGTGCTCGCGCGAAGCATCCTTGAAGGAAGCGCATTGTTCAAGGTTTGCGCAATATTTAGTGATCAGTGCCTGCAACACCGTCTCGTTGACATTAGCCTTGTCAGCCCGTGTCGTCAGAAATAGCAGCCATGGGTTAGGGTTGCGTGCCTGAAGCGTCAGCAAGTTGCTTACTGCGTTGTAGTAGCTGTTAACGAGTACCCCAGGCTCCTGTGCGCCAAAGCCATCACAGAGATCAAGATTAATTACGTCGTATGGCCCAAGCTCGCGTGTCCTGCGAAATGCGATCGACGCTTGGTTGGCGACAAGCGCAAAATTGTCCCCGATTATGTCGGATCGCGGATCAACATTGTCAAGACGCTTGACCTCGTCGAGTGAGATATTCAGTTCTGCCTGGGCACTGCTTCTCGGCCGGGCGCTGGTGTTGAACCCCAGAAACCGTAGCTTGACCCCATGCTCCATACACACTGCAGAGTGGAAGTGACGAAGATCAAGCAGGTCCACGCCAGGAAGACCTAGGTACTTGAGTGTGCCTTCCGCCGGAGGCTTGCTCTCGAGCAGCTTAACCACCTCATGGCACCATTGATGCTGCCGAACATATTGCTTGCGCGGCCGGTGCCAAGGTAGGAAATCTCCTTTGGCCTGGGAAGGCATCGGGGCTTCATATGTATCCAACTGGAAGATGTCGTCTGCAAGATCTTCCTCTCCGGGTTTCTTGTTGTTCATCATTCTCCGGGCGCATCAAGAATTTCGTAGATTGCTTTCAGCAGTTTCTCCTGCTTTCGCTTAGGCACAGCATCAAGGAGCCCAAAAGACGCCAGCACCTGGGCGATTGCCTTAAGCTTTTCTTCAAGGATGGCACTGCGAGCCCTGGCTTTTGCCGTATTGATTGGTGGCCGCTCAGGCATGATTGCCGACCGGGGAAACACATAGGCTTCGGCAGCGCCTTCAGATTTCTTCCCTGTACGTGAAAGCTCGATAGCTGGTGGCTGGGCGGCAACATCATCTGCTTCTTCCTGCCATACTTTGGCCGCTACATTCTGGATCGCCGAAACCGCAGCACTTTTACTCTCATCGCGTACCTCCGCTCTCACTTCGCTGGCAAGGCGTTTTTGAGTGGATGCTAGCTGGCGCAGCGCGCTGTGCAGCCATTTGGTGATATACACCGAATGAGGATGCGCGTTGTTGAATGACTCGCGATCGATGTTTAGCGCGCTATCCAACCCTTCTCTCACAAAGATTTCGCAGGTAATTTGCCTTAGCCTTGTTTGTTCCGAAACCTGATAGCGCATGAAAGTTGGATCAAACAGTGTTCCGCTGGACCCATGAATGCGGATCAGAGAGCCTTGGTGTTCGACGGGGGCAACCTTTGGCGTCCAAAAGAGATAGGCTTCGAATTCAAGTGGTCCGCCACTTAGGGCGCGCGGAATCTTGCTGAATTCTTCACGGCAATTTCCAAGGAATATAAGAGGTTTTTTCAGTGCGTTATTGGTTACGGGAAGGCCTTTGAATTTAATGGGTCGGGCAAGTTTTAAGTCGTCGAAAAACACTTCAAATTGGCCAACTTGTTCAGCTGGGTCTTTCAGACTCACCTTCTTGCGCAGCGATGTGCCCGCTGCTTCCAAATGCTCAGCAGTTCCCTTGGGCTGATTTGACAGCATGAATGCATCCGCCCAGCCATCAATGTCTTCGTCGAAGAGATGCCCTGACACGTAGGGCAGAGGAACGGCCAAGCTCAACTGCCAAACCATGCGTAGGTAGTAATCGAAGATGCGGTCGAGCTGGGGATTGGGTGTGTTGTTCTCAACTTCATCCCAAACGCTCTGTACCAGCTTCTCGAAAGCTACTGCCGGTGCTTCCCCTGTGTCCCATGGTAATGACGAGGTTTTTCCTGCCGTTTTTTTCAGTAGCTCGCCGCTCTCATCGACCCGGCCAATATGGAAACGTGGAGGCTCAATCGCTTGGCGTTCCTCTGAGTCAGGCTGCGAGTCGTTGTAGTCGATCGCATTCCAAATCTCTCTGCTCCGCAGAGTATCGCGTGCCTGTGGTCTTATGCTGGTCAGCACAATGGTCGTACCGTGAGAAGCAGTATCTGCCGCCTTCTCGCGCCAGATGTTTACTTTGCCGGACTCAAATTTCTTCGGCCCGTCGTCGCCAACAGCGGCATCTTCATCAGAGTACTGGCGCAGTGCCACTGTAGCGACTGTTCTATGGTCATCGCCCTTGACCTTGGTGATGATCTGGAAGGTGTGCGTGAGCTGAGATACCGAGAAAAGACCAATGCCGATCTTGCCGATTAGGCGCCGCCCCCCTGGGCTGCACATCGTGTCATTCTGGGCGGTTACACCGAGGGATGCGCCTATATCATTCCGCTTGGCACTGCCGCCGATATGTAGAAGCAGATAAGCCAACACTTCTGGCTGCATGCCATGGCCATTATCTTCAACGGATATGCGCTCAAAGCGGGGAGCATCGGTTTTCAGCACAACTCTCGTGGCATCAGCGTCATAGGCGTTGGAGATGAGTTCGCGCAGTGCAGAGCCGGGCTGCCGGTAAATGCCATCGGTTACTCGCGCGATGACGCGGTCATCCGTCTTCAAAATTGTTTGAACAACGTCATCCGTACCATGGCTTGCCCGAATACGGGCGACCAAAGCTAACTCGTCTTCAACCTCAACTAGAGGTTTCTGCTTTTGAGCCATGGCCTATCTCCCCCGGAGAGCGAGCTTTACCGCATTCGCCACACTACGGGCAAGTGGTGGCGGAACTGCGTTTGAAATCTGTTCAACTTGTTCGGACAGATTCCCCTCTAGCTCAAAAGTATCTGGGAAGCCCTGAAGCAAGAGGGCTTCGTAAATACTCAATCGCCGGCGTCCGCTGGGGTGAACATGGATCTCGCGGTGCCCAAAGGCAATGGTTGGACTCGCTTCATCCCATTGAAGCCGTTTGAAACTGCGTCCGTCGCCACTACCCGATTCCGGGTTCTCAAAGCGGGGCGACTTCGGCTGCATCGTCCAGTGATTCCTGTGCACAGGGAAGCCACCGGGGTCCAGCCCGTACCGGAAGTACACAGGCTCCTCAAGATTGCCGATCACCTCCCTAACGGTTTTTGGTCCGGACCGCTTTCGAGGCTGGAATATTCCATATCCCTGGCCGCAACGCAGACCTGTCAGGATGACCCGCCGACGATTCTGCGGAACTCCGAAATCGGCAGCACAGAGTTCCTTCTCTGTTACATCAAGCCCCAGCCTTGAAATTCCTGCTTTCAACGCATCAAATGTAGCAATGTGCTTCTTGTCACGAATGCCGAGGACGTTTTCAAACACGATGAACTCGACCACATACAACCCCTGTAGTGCTTGTACGATTTCTAAGTACAGGCCAGGTAGCTTGTTCCTCGGGTCATTGGAAAGCGCAGCCGTATTTGCGCGCGAGAAACCCTGGCAGGGGGGGCCGCCAATAACAGCGATTCTTTGCCCTGGGCTAAGCCGCTGCTTAACTATTTCCACAACACCAGCAGGCTGAAGTTCAATTAGATCACTTACTTTGGCCAGTGTTCCGGGGAAGTTTTTTTTATGCGTACGAATGGCAGCATCAGCGGCATCGATTGCGACAGCAATAGTGAACCCTGCCTGTTTGAACCCAAGGTCCAGGCCGCCCGCCCCAGAGAATAACGAAATGATCTTGGGAAGCTGTTTCGCTGGTTTAGTGCCAGCCGGAACAGAATTTCCTTCTGCAGATAAGTGGTTAAAACTGCCTGCGCGTGAATCGCTAGAGGCGCGCAGACAATCGTCAGAACGCATTGATGCCTCTCAAGAGATTTGACGCAGACACTTTGTCCCTTTCGATGCTGAGACCGAGAGTCCAGGCAATGCCGCGTTTCATGAAACTAAGTAGCAGCATGATTTCTCCGTAATGTTCCCCAATTCGCGCGACTATATCGTGGAATAACGCATTAAGGCCACAATATTGAGGCCTTTAGTAACGCATGTCACATGTGTGCCTGAACTTCAGCTACGGTCAAAAACCCACTGCCTTCCGAACTCTTGCCACTGGCTAGGCAGCCTCCCCGCGCTCAAGCCTTCAGCGCATTCCCCACGACTTCCGCCACGTCTTTCGCCAGCCCATCGATCGCCGCGATGCGCTCCAGCGCGGCGCGCGCATGGGCCTGCCGCCCGGCGTCGAACTGCCGCCAGCGGTCGAAGCTGCGCGCGATGCGTGAGGCGACCTGCGGATTGATCGCCTGCAACTCACTGATGACGTCGGCGGCAAGGGCGTAGCCGCTGCCGTCGGCGGCGTGGAAGTGGCGTGGGTTGGCGCCGCAGAAGCTGCGGATCAGGGCGTAGACACGGTTGGGGTTTTTGAGATCGAAGGCGGGGTGCTGCATCAGCGCCCGCACGCGGGCGGCGGTGCCGGGCAGGCGCGAGGTGGCTTGCACCGAGAACCACTTGTCGATCACCAGGGCTTCGGTCTGCCAGCGGGTATAAAAGTCGGCCAGGGCGGTTTCGCGTTCCGGCAGGTCGAGGTTGGCGAGCGTGGCCAGCGCGGCGATTTCGTCGGTCATGTTGCCGCCAGCCCCGTTATTGCCAGCCGCGAGCTGGGCGACGAGGCGCGGCACGACCGATGTTTTCAAATAGCCGGGGTCGCTTTCAGCCAGGTAGCCGAGGCAGGCGTTGCGCAGCGTGCGTTGGCCGACCTGTGCGCCGTCGGGGGCGTAGGCGGCGGTGGGGGCGAGCGCCGTCCACGCGGCTTCGAACTGGTCGCGCAGGCGGGCGGCGAGGTGGCGGCGCAGGCTGACGCGTGCGGTGTGGATGGCTTCGGGGTCGATGGCGCCGCCCGCCGCGACAATGGCCTCGGCGAGCACGGCTTCGGCGGGTAGGTTGAGCGCTTCGGCGGCAAGCGCGGGGTCGCCGGCGAGGCCGTCGTCGAGCACGCGGCCGCAGGCGGCGACGAAGGCGTCGGGAATCCAGCCGCTGCCGGCGCCGCCCGCCGCGACGCCGGCGAGCAGCACGCGCGTCGCCAGCCGCTGCCCGGCTTCCCAGCGGTTGAAGGCGTCGGAGTCGGCCGCCATCAGGTGCGCGAGTTCGGCGTCGGTCTGCTCGAATTCAAGCTGCACCGGCGCGGAGAAATCGCGCAGCAGCGAGGCGACGGGGGCGGCGGGAATGTCCTCGAAGACGAAGGTCTGCGTGGGCTCGGTCAGCGACAGCACGCGCGTGGTGCCTGCGGATTCGGCTTCTCCCGCCAGCCTCAAGGCCGCGTCGCTGCCGTCGGGCAGGACGAGGCCGAGCGCGACGGGAATGTGCAGCACGCCGTCGGCGACGGGCTGGCCGGATTCGGCCAGCCGCTTTTCATACGCGGTCGCTGCGAGGCTTTGCGTCAGGGTCAGGGTGTAGCGCCGGGTCGCGGCGTCGTAGGTGCCGGATGCAGCCAAACGCGGCGTGCCTGCGCGGGCATACCAGCGGCGGAACTGAGCCAGGTCGACGCCGGAGGCGTCCTGCATCGCCGCGACGAAGTCCTCGCAGGTGACGGCCTGGCCGTCGTGGCGCTGGAAGTACAGATCCATGCCGCGGCGGAACGCCTCGCGCCCGAGCAGGATGTGCATCATGCGGATGACTTCCGCGCCCTTGTTGTAGACGGTGGCGGTGTAGAAGTTGTTGATCTCGGCGTAGGAGGCGGGCCGGATCGGGTGCGCCATCGGCCCCGCGTCTTCGGGAAACTGGCCGACCCGCAGGGCGCGCACTTCCTGGATGCGCGTCACCGCGCGCGAATGCGTGTCGGCGCCGTATTCCTGGTCGCGGAAGACCGTCAAACCCTCTTTCAATGACAGCTGGAACCAGTCGCGGCAGGTCACGCGGTTGCCGGTCCAGTTGTGGAAATACTCGTGCGCCACCACGCGGTCGATGCCCTGGTAGTCGGCGTCGGTCGCGGTGTCCGGGCGCGCCAGCACGTACTTGGTGTTGAAGATGTTGAGGCCCTTGTTCTCCATCGCCCCCATGTTGAAGTCGCCGACCGCGACGATCATGTACTGGTCGAGGTCGTATTCGAGGCCGAAGCGCTGCTCGTCCCAGCGCATGGCCTTTTTCAGCGCGGCCATCGCGTGGCCGCACTGGTCGAGCTTGCCCGGCTCGACGTAGACCGCGAGCCTGACCGTGCGGCCCGAGGCCGTGACGTAGCTGTCTTCCAGCACGTCGAGTTTGGCCGCGACCAGCGCGAACAGGTAGCTGGGCTTGGCGTAGGGGTCGTCCCAGCGCGCCCAGTGCCGCGTCGCGTCGGCGCAGACGCCCGCCGCCACCGGATTGCCGTTCGACAGCAGCTGCGGAAAACGCGCGCGGTCGGCCTCGACCGTGCAGGTGAATTTCGCCATCACGTCCGGGCGGTCGGGGAAGAAGGTGATGCGGCGGAAGCCTTGCGCCTCGCACTGGGTGAAATAGCCGTCGCGCGAGCGGTACAAGCCGGAGAGCCGGGTGTTGTGGTCGGGGTCGATGCGCACCACGGTTTCCAGCACGTATTCATCGGGGAGCGGGCCGGCAATCGTCAGCAGATCGTCGGCATAGGTGTAACGCGTAGCGTCAAGCACGGCGCCGTCGAGCGTCACGCTCAGCAGTTCCAGCGCCTCGCCGTCCAGCACCAGCGGGCCGGTTTGAGCCGCCGGATTGCGACGGCAGGCGAGACGCGAGCGCACCTCGGCGTGGCCGTCGCGGATCGCGATGTGCAAATCGACCGACTCGACCCACCAGGCGGGCGGGGTGTAGTCCTTGAGGAAAAGCGTGACGGGGGTTTCGGTGCGCATGGCGTCTCCGGCGGAGGGCTGGGAATGATAAGGGTGGGCAAGTTAGATCGATGGAAGCTGACAAGCCTCCAAGTGAATCTTCAAGTTGTATGCGGCATTCGCGAAAATGCAGCTTCGTCGCTACAAGGCGCCTTCCTGTTCACCTTTGATATTGTGCTGTTGCATGTAATCGAGCAGCGCGCTGAGTGCGGCAGGCAGGTTGGGTTCTTGCTGCAGCTGTGCAATGTGCGCGCCATCCCAGGTGCTGAGGGTGCTGCGGCTCGGCAGGCATTGCAGCGTGACGATGTCCATATGCGAGGGCTGCCAGCTGAGTCCGGCGGTTTGCCATAGCATGCCAGCCTGCAGGGCAATGGCGACACCTGCCGGGTCGGGGTCGCAGGCGATGGCGGCGGGTGCGGGGGCTAGTGTGAGCAAGTGTGCCACGGCTTCGCGCCACCAACTCGGGGGAAATCCTGGCAACCAGATCACGCCTGCGTCGGCGGCACGCGTGCGGGCGACGCGCTCGAAGCTGGTGCGGTTTTCCACCAGATGCCAGCGGGCTGGCGCGCCGTCGGCGGACGTGGCGGCGGTCAGGGTGGCGGGGGTGAGGGCGCAAAAGTCGGCGCAGGCGGCGAGGCTTAGCGTAGCCTGGGGCAACTGCAGCGTGACCGGCGCGGCCACCAGCAGCAGCGGCGTGTGGCGCTCGATTCCCCATTCGGCGAGATCGGTTGCGGTGGCCAGCCATGCCCATTCGGCGACGGTGACTGCCTTGGTGGCGCCGCGCGCAAACAGGGCGAAATCGCGCTGGGTGCCGTTGCGTTGCTCAAGCTGCCAGTGGGCGAGTGCGGTGGCCAGGTCGGCGCGGGCCAGCGCGGTTTTGGGCGGCAGCGCATCGAGCGCGTCGAGCAGCGGCGTATCCGGCGGCAGGGCGTCGCGAAGGGTTTGCCAGTTCGCAGCCGTCGCATCTGCATCCGCGATGCCGAGCGCTGCGCGCAGGGCAGCGGGTTCCTGAAACCGCACCCGGTACGGCCACCATTCCGCGCGCTCGAATTTTTCGGTCAGCGCCACCCAGCTGTTATCCAGCAGCCAGTCGAGCAGTGCCTGAGCCAGCCCCAGCCGCCCCACGCCGGCGTCGCCCTTGAGCGTTTCCCAGCGGCACTCGCTGCCGCGTTTGACCCAGCGCTTGAGCAGTTGGCGCCAGTCGTCGGGCAGGCTGTCGAGTCCGCGCGGCGGCTGCCCGGATACGCGTAGCCGCCGGGTTTTGCTCTGCTGGGTGACGCGCAGCATGGTCAATATGCCGTCGAGGTGTCGCGCATCAGCACTTTCACGCCCGGCGCCCACGCCTCGCCCGGACGTTTCTTGAAGGTCACCAGGGTGAGCGTCGCCGGATCGTAGATGTTGACGTTGTGCGTGACCGGGGTGGTGAGCAGGTATTGCGCCTTCGTCGCTTTCAAGAACCCCGACACGCGCTCGATGTTGACGATGTCGAGGTGCGCGAAGGGCTCGTCGATGAAGACGAAACCGCCGGGGCGGGATTCTTCCATCATCAGCGCCACCAGCAGGATCAGCGACTTCATCACCTGCTGGCCGCCGGAGGCGTCGCCGTCGTTCATGCCCATGAAGCCCTTGGCGTCGAAGTCGAAGCGCACCGACAACCCCGCCTGCGCCAGCGTCACGTCGTCGTTGCCGAGCGCCACCGGCTCGTGCTCGACCTTGATGCCTGCGACTTCGCCCAGCGTCTTGAGATTCTTGGCGTAGCGGCCGACGGTGTGGCGCAGCACGGCGATGTAGTTCTCGCGCGCGGCCTGGGTTTGTTCGCCGGCGAGCTCGTTGTCGCGGCGGCGCGCGGCCAGGTCGCGTTCCATCTGCCGGTAATTGGCCGCGATCTTGTCGCGCAGGGCGACGACGCTGTCGTCGGTTTCCCAGCTTTCGTCGGCGAACTTGGTGTCAATTTCGGCGAGGCGGCGGTCGATGTTGGTGGCATCGCGCCATTTTTCCAGCAGCTGCTGGTTGGCCGCGGCATTGCGCCAGGCGATGGGCATCTGGCGGCGGTCGCGCCGCAGTTTCAAACGACGGCGGATTTGTTCGTCGCGTCCGCTGCGGTTTTCGCGTTCGGCGATCTCCTTGCCGAGCCGGACAAGTTCAGCATCGAGCCCGGTGCGCTGGCTGCGAAGGTCGGCGATGGCCTGGTCCGCCGCTTCGCGTTCCTGCTGCGCCGCCAGCACGCCGTTGTCGCGGCGGCGCAGCACCAGCGCCTCGTACTGCGTGCGCGCTTCGGCGAATTCGGCGGCACGCTGGGCCAGTTGCGCGGCGGCGGTTTCGCCCGTCAGCTGCGCTTTCATGCCGTGGATCCGTCCGGCGAGATCGGCCTGCTGGGCCTTGAGCGGCGCAAGCTGCTTGTCGAGCGCCGCGCGTTCGTCGCGCAGCGCGTCCAGCCGGGCGCGGCCGAAGCGCATCTGTTCGGGCGCAGCAAAGCGGCCGCCGCGCCGTTCGCGCAGGTAGCCTTGCCGGGTGATCCAGTCTTCGCCACGCGGCAGCCTGCTGCCCGCGGCGACGTCTTCGACGCGGCGGGTGCGTTCCAGCGTGCGCAGCAGCCATTCCGGAACGGCGCTGGAAAAGCGCACCACTTCGAGCAGCGAGCCCTGCGGCGGCAGGCCGGCAGTCACGCATTCGGGCACGATGAAGTTGCGGTAGCGCTGCTTTTCGCCGAGCGCCATCGCGCGTTCGGCGTCGCGCGCGTGCTGCAGCAGCACGATGTGGGCGAACGGCGCGAGCGCGGCCTCGACCGCCGGCTGCCAGCTCGCGTCGACGATTTCGACGACGTCGGTGAGCAGGTGGTGGGCGATGTCGGCCTGGGCGAGCGCCTGCCGGAACGCGGCGACGTCGTGCGGGTCGGCGCGGCGGCCGGCGGCGAGGTTCTCCAGCATTTCGTCGAGCTGGCCCTGGCGCTGCTGCAGGCCGGCGATTCTCACCAGCAGATCGGCGCGCTGCGATTCCAGCGCTTCGATTTCGCGCGCGTCGGCGGCCTGCCCGCCGGCGGCCTGCGCCTGTTCCTGCAGGCGCTGCTGCTGCTTGACGAGCATTTCCCAGCCGCCGAGTTCGTGGTTGATCTCGTTGAGCGCTTTGTTTTGAATTTTCTCGTTGTCGTCCGCGGCTTGTTTGCGCAGCAGCGCCTGCGCGAGCGCGGCATCGAGCGCTTCGGATTCGGTCTGCAGCGCGGCGCGTTCGACGCGCTTGGCACGCCAGTCGCGGCGTTGCGTCAGCAGCGTGCGTGCGGCGTGCTCGGCTTCGCGCTGCAGCAGGCAGTGTTCGAGGCGCGGGCGGATTTCGCTGACGAGTTCGACGCGCTCCTGGTTGAGGCGCTGCCACTCGCGGTAGCGATTCACCTTCTGCTCGTGCTTTTCGAGATTGTTGCCGAGCGCTTCGAGCTGGTTTTGCCCGGCGTCGAGTTCGCGCGCGGTGTGTTCCTGGTGATGGCGCGCCTCCTGGTAGCGGTCGAGCACGTCCTTGTCGCCGAACACCTGGAACACCAGGTCGAGCAGTTCGCGCGGCGACAGCTCGCACAGCTTGTCGGTCTGCCCCTGTTCGAGCGAAAGCACGCGGGCGATGGCGGGCGACAGCCCGGCGCCGTGGAGGATGCGCTGGTAGTCGCGCACGCCGAATTCCTCGCCCCGCTGTTCGAGATCCTTGAGCGCGACTTCGCCGTCGGCGATCCAGTATTTGCGCGTCCAGTCGCCGCCGCGTCTGTCGATGCGGCAGGCCAGCGTGATGCGGTCGCTCTGGTACGGCAGGCCGAACGGGCGGCGGCTCGAACCCGGCGGGCGCTGGTTGTCGATCACCCCGCGTAGCCAGCAGAAGTCTTCGCCGTTGCGCCGCACGTAGCGCTTGTAGTCGCGCTTTTTCGAGCAGTCGAGTGCCAGCAGGGTGCGCAGCGCGTCGAGCAGCGTGGTCTTGCCCGAGCCGTTGGGGCCGGAAATGGTGACGATGGAGGCGTCGAGCGGCAGCCGGAAGTTGCGCCAGAAATCCCAGTGCACGGTTTCGAGTTCAAGCAGGCGGAACATCAGGCGTGGTCCTCGGGGGTGGGGTCTTCGAGCGCCGGGCTTATAGGAGCGCGATCTTCGAGCGGCGGGCTTAAGGGGGCGTGCTCTTCAAGCACGCCGCGCTGCTTGAGCAGGTCGGACAGCGCACCTTCGAGAATGCGCGGCGCGAACTCGGCGTAGTCGAACGCCAGGTCGAGCAGGGGGCCTTCGTGAATGACCTTGTTGCGGCGTTCGATGAAGCCCAGCCGCGACAATTGCGGCAGCGCGAACTGCTGCAGCCTTGCCTTGCCGCCGAGCAGCTTGCCGTAGTCCTCCAGCAGCACGTTTTCGGGGATGCCGCGCGAGGCCTCGTGCGCGGCGGGCGTCAGCTTCACCGTCTCGAACAGCTCGTTTTGCGCGTCGGTCTGCGCCGCTTCGCTCGCCAGCTGGCGCTCGCGCTTGGGCAGGATGATGAGCGCCCACACGATCACCAGCAGCGCGGCGGCATCCTTGGGCAGGCCGATGTTCGATGCCTGCCAGGCGTCGTTCTGCTCGAACACGGCGGCCTCGTGCTCGCGGGCGAGCGCGACCGCAATGTGGGCGGCGAAAGGCTGGGCGAGCAGCCGCAGGCCACTGGCGGCGAGCCGCGTTTCGACTTCGTCGCGAAACCCCGCATCGATCAGCAGGCGGCGTGCTTCGGGGTCTTCGCGCGGCAGGGTGCGCAGCGCCAGCAGCCGGGCGATCAGGCGGGCGGCAAGGTCATTGTTCATCGGGGTTCTGGTCCGGGTTTGCGGCAGGCAGGGATGCGTGGCCGTCGGCAGGGGGTGAGGCAGGCGCGGCGGGGAGGACGCGGCCGGCGCTGACCCAGGCCACTTCGCCGCGTCCGACCGCCTCCATTTCGTCGCTCCATTCCAGCGCCACCGGCAGTTCGGCGAGCGGTGCGAGCTCGGGGCCGATATTGGTTTCGCCCAGCAGCGCCAGGAGCGACAGGCGGTACGACGCCGCGCCGAAGCGCCCGCCGGCGACGGTGTCGGCGACGCTCGCGGGCGATGCCAGCCCGGCGAGCATGCGGGTCAATTCGACCAGTTCGCGCGGCGGTTCCAGCGGCACGTCGCGGGTGTATTCGATCTCGGCCGGCGCGGGCATGGCCGAGGTTTTGCGGCCGGGCTGCTCGCGTGCGACGAATTCCTCGGTGTTGTCGAGCATCACGTCGGGCAGCACGAACACGGACTCCGGCGTCGCCGCCAGCCGGCCGTCGGCCAATGCCGCGAGGCTGTCGAGCGACTGCGTTTTCAGCCAGGCCGCGAGTTCGGAGGTGGACAGCCCGCCCTGCGACAGGTGCACCTGCTGGCGCGCGATCGCCGCCAGTTCGCGCTGGAACACCGACGCCATGCGCAACAGCCGCGACTGGCGCTGGCCGATGCTTTGCGCCAGCCGCCAGCTGTCGTCGTCGAGGCCGGCGTCGCCGAGGTCCTTCATCACCGCGTTGGCGCGGTCGAGCCATTGCTGCACCGAGGCCAGTTTCGACTGCGCCGCGCGCAGGCGGAATTCCGAGCCGGAAGCGACTGCCTGCGCAAACTCCTCTTCCAGTTCGCCCAGCCGCGCCAGGAGGTGGGACAAGGCCTCCGGCGCGAGCTTGCCCACCGCCGCGCCGGCGGCGACCTGCGCCGCCAGAAAGCCCAGCTCGCCGTCCTGCTCGGCGTTGAACGCCAGCAGGTTCGACAGCGCCGACAGAACCATGCGGCCTTCGGTCGAGAGCTGATAGACGCGGCGCTCGTTGTCCCACAGCAGCAAGGCGTGTTCGCGCAGCCGCGCCAGCACCGTGTTGAGCTTGGTCTGCGACAGGTAGGCGAAATGCGATTCGAGTTCGCGCGGCGTCCATTCCGGCGCATCGGCGCGCAGGCCGATTTCGCGCAGCACCATCAGCCGGATCAGCACTTCGTCGTCGCCGCCGCGAAACAGCGCGATCAGCGCGCCGACCAGCGGGCGTGCGGCGAGCAGCGGGAACAGCGGCGGGATGTCTTCCGCAAGCAGGCCCGGCGCGAGGAATTCCGCCAGGCTCCCGCTGTGGCCGGGAGCGTCCATTTACACGCCCTGCTTCAGGCTCGCTTCGATGAACACGTCGAGATCGCCGTCCAACACCTTCTGGGTGGCGGAGACCTCGACGTTGGTGCGCAGATCCTTGATGCGCGAGTTGTCCAGCACGTAGGAACGGATCTGGTGGCCCCAGCCGACGTCGGATTTGCCGGCTTCGAGCTTGTCCTGTTCGGCCTGGCGGCGGCGCAGTTCGGCTTCGTAGAGCTTCGATTTCAGCATCGACATCGCCTCGGCGCGGTTCTTGTGCTGCGAGCGGTCGTTCTGGC
>VFQO010001574.1_pt1 | contig 16827 bp, 14 predicted proteins | sample 3512331 | NCBI WGS metagenome assembly VFQO01 (sample SAMN10412371, study PRJNA504923) | tailings metagenome | isolation source: Replicate 3 from Balatoc abandoned mine | place: Philippines: Itogon, Benguet | collected 2017-08-28
AGCCCAAGGAAGGCAAGGCGCTCGAAAACCCGCTCGCCGCGATCCAGATGGGCCTCATCTACGTCAACCCGGAAGGCCCGCAGGGTAACCCGCATGACCCCGAGGGCATGGCCCGCGACATGCGCGAAACCTTCGCCCGCATGGCGATGAATGACGAGGAAACCGTCGCCCTCACCGCTGGCGGCCACGCTTTCGGCAAGGCCCATGGCGCGCATCCGGCGGACACCTTCGGCGGCGCTCCGGAAAGCGAAGACCTGCATCTGCAAGGCTTCGGCTGGCTCAATGACGAGGCCGAGATTGCCGCTGGCAACATCACCACGTCGGGCATCGAAGGCAGCTGGTCGAACAACCCGACCGCGTGGAGCCACGATTACTTCCGCCTGCTGTTCAAGTACGACTTCGAACTGGTGAAGTCGCCCGCCGGTGCCAACCAGTGGACGCCGATCAATCCCGATCCGGAAGACCTCGCCCCCGATGCGCGTGACCCCAACAAGCGCGTACCGACGATGATGACCACGGCCGACATGGCGCTCAAGAACGACCCGGAATATCGCAAGATTTCCGAGCGCTTCCTGGCCCATCCGGAACAACTCGACGATGCCTTTGCCCGCGCATGGTTCAAGCTGTGCCACCGCGATATGGGGCCCAAGGTACGTTACCTCGGGCCGGAAGTGCCGGAAGAGACGCTGATCTGGATGGATCCGGTTCCGGCTGGCACCACGCCCTCGGATGCCGAAGTGGCGCGTTTCAAGGATGCGATCCTTGGCAGCGGACTTTCGGTGCGGGAGCTCGTCAAGGCAGCGTGGGCCTCGGCCTCGACCTATCGCAATTCGGACCACCGCGGCGGGGCCAACGGCGCGCGTGTGCGGCTGGAACCGCAGCGCAGCTGGGCGGTCAATGATCCCGAGGAACTGGGCAAAGTGCTCGACACCATCGACGCCCACCGCGGCAGCCTCAGCATGGCCGACGCGATCGTGCTGGCAGGCTCGGCAGCGGTCGAGAAGGCGGCGCGCGATGCCGGGCATGACGTAACCGTGCCCTTCACCGGTGGGCGCGGCGATGCCACGGACGAGCACACCGACGCCGCCAGCTTTGAGCCGATGGAGCCGTTTGCCGATGGCTTCCGCAACTACCTCAAGACCAAGGCGCAAGTTCGCACCGAGGAAATGCTGATCGACCGGGCGCATCTGATGGGCCTGTCGATCCCCGAGTTGACCGTGCTGGTCGGGGGATTGCGGGCGCTGGGCGCGGTGAGCAAGCATGCCCACCACGGCAATAAAATCGGCGTCCTCACTGAAACGCCGGGCAAGCTCACGCCGGACTTCTTCCGCAACCTGCTCGACATGGGCACCCGCTGGACGCCCGTGGATGAGAGCGGCGACGAGGAATATGTCGGCACCGACCGCGCCACCGGTACGGAAAAGTGGCGCGCGACCCGCACCGATCTCGTCTTCGGCTCAAACTCGATGCTGCGCGCGCAGGCCGAGGTCTATGCCGAGAGCGGGAACGAGGGCAAGTTCGTGTGCGACTTCATCTCGGCCTGGAACAAGGTGATGAACGCGGACCGCTTCGACGTGAGCTACGCCAAGTATCACTGAGCAAGCTGACAGGTAACAAGAAGGCCCCCGGTAGCAATGCCGGGGGCCTTTTGTGTTATGCAGCCATAAACAGGACACCCCCATGACAGGCGAACGCGAGCGCCACTGGCGCACCGTCTACACTGACAAGCAACCCGATGCCGTCAGCTGGTATCAACCCACGCCCGAACAATCGCTGCTGGCGCTGGATCGCTTTGGCGCGGGACCAGGACAGTCGCTGATCGACATCGGCGGCGGTGCCTCCACGCTGGTTGATGCCTTGCTGGCACGGGGGTGGGGCGATGTGACCGTGCTGGACATTGCCGCACCGGCGCTCGCCGCAGCACAAGCGCGGCTGGGTGCGGCCAGAGCGAATGTTGCATGGGAGGTCGCCGATATCACCGACTGGCAGCCGCAGCGGCAATATGACGTGTGGCATGATCGTGCGGTGTTCCACTTCCTCACCACGCCTGAACAGCGCGCCGCCTATGTCCGGGCGCTGGGTGAAGGGCTGGCGACAGATGGGCTGATGATCATCGCCACCTTCGCCCCGGACGGGCCCGAAAAGTGCAGCGGGCTGGCGGTGGAACGCTATGACGCAGACAGGCTGGTCGCGACGCTGGGGCCGGGCTTCACGCTGGCGGCGGACTGGCGCGACGAACACATTACCCCGTGGGGCGCGCGCCAAGCGTTCACGTGGTGCGTGTTCAGGCGCACTGACTGACCGTCAGATCCAGCGCGCGTCCCGCAGAGCGGCGACATTGGCGCGGGCGACCGGGGCTTCCAACCCGCGCGGCAGTTTGAGCCGGATGTTGCGCCCGTCGCGCACCACCTCTTCCACCGCGGTGCGCGCTACCCACCAACTACGGTGCACCTGCATCCCCTCCAGATCGCCCAGCAACGCGATCCCATCGCGCAGTCGCATCAGGACCAGCGCCGATCCCAGCAGGGTGTGGACGCGCAGGTAGTGATCCTCCATCTCGAGCGCGATGATGTCGCTGCCCAGGTCTGCGGGGAGCTGATCGAGCAGAGGGTTGGCGGGCGGGGGGGCTGTTGGCGCTGGCACAGGCTCGGAGACGCTGGCCGAAACAATAGGCGCGGTGGACGCAGCCACCGGCCCAGCCACAGGCATCACCGCACGCGGGCTGCCCTGCACCAGATTGAACAGCAGCGTCACCGCGCCGCCGATCACCAGCACCGAGAAATAGGTGCCCATCGCAATCTCGAGACCGGGCCACCGCAGACTGCCCAAGGGAACCGTGTTGATCGCGATCACCGCCACCGTCATCGGCACTGTCCCCACCAGCACCGCCGCCGTCAGCACGCCCCAGCGGGGCAGGTCCAGCTCTTGCTCGCCCCACGTCGCCACGCTCTGCATCGGACGGTAGCAGGCATAGCCGAGCCAGGCGAAGCCGATCCATGTGACGAGCCGTTCGGGCAGCGGCGCAGCGATGCTGCCGAACGGGCCGATCACCGCCAGAAACACCCCGATCGCGGTCATCACGGCCAGATCGATGATGATCCGGCGCACAAGGGCGTATCGCGGTGAGACCGGTTGAGCGTTCATGGCGCTGGTCTGACTACCCATTCGCGCTTCGTAAAGTGGCAAAGCACCGGTTTCCCGGCCATTTCGCGCAGAGCCCGCGCCATTGGCGCAAGGGCGATTGCCCGCGAATGGCCCGGCGGCATCCTGACCTCAGCAACCACCTTGAGCCTTTCAGGAGACCCGCCATGACCACCATCACCCTGCCCTTCGCCGCCGCCGCCAAGCCAGCCGCCAGCTTCGACATCGGTCCGGTCGCCCGCACCGCCATCAGCCTTTCGTGTTTCACCATGTGCTTTGCCGTGGTGGTGTCACTGGGGAAGGCGGCACTCGGCATGGTCGAGGGGATCGAGGCCTATGCCAAGCTGCCGATCATCCTCCACGTCGCCGCGGTGATCCCGGCGATCCCGCTCGGCGGCTGGCTGATGCTGGCGAAGAAGGGCACGCCGATGCACAAGCAGCTGGGCAAGGTCTGGCTGGTGTTGATGCTGATCACCGCCACCACCGCGATCTTCATCCAGTCAAGCGGCACCTTCAGCTGGATTCACCTGTTCGTACCGCTGACCTTCCATGCCGCCTGGAAGGTGATGTCGACGGCGCGCACGGGGGACATCAAGGCGCACAAGGCCCACCTGGTACGCACCTACCTCACCGCGCTGATGATCCCCGGCATTGCCGCCTTCGCGGTGCCCGGACGGCTGATGAACGTGATGCTGCTGGGTTAAGCGACACGGCCTTGCGCGGAGCGACGAGCGGCTTAGGGTGCGGCCCCATGATCAAACTCACCCCCCTGCTGCTCGCCGCAACCGCCCTTTTCGCTCCCCCCGCCTTGGCCGAGGACGCCCCTGCCAACCCCGCTACCAGCACCTCCGAGGCCACCGCGGGGATCGGCCCCGGCGCGCGCCCGGTGGGTGCGCAGTGGAGCCGAAGTCCGGTAATCGCCCCCAACGGCATGGCCGCCACCGCCCACCCGCTCGCCACCCAAATCGCTCTCGATATCCTGAAGGCGGGCGGCAGTGCGGTCGATGCGGCGATAGCCGCCAATGCCGCGCTCGGGCTGATGGAGCCCACTGGCAACGGCATCGGCGGCGATCTGTTCGCGATTGTCCACGATCCCGCAACCGGCCAGCTTGTCGGCATCAACGGATCAGGCCGCTCGCCCGCGGGGCAGACGCTGGAGCAGCTGAAGGCGAAACTCCCCGCGGGCGCGACCAGCCTGCCCCCTGTCGGCGTGCTCCCCGTCACCATTCCCGGCACCGTCGATGCGTGGTTCGATCTCCACGCGCGCTTCGGCAAGCTGCCGATGGCAGACGTGCTGGCCCCCACCATCCGCTATGCCCGCGAAGGCCACCCGGTCGCCCCGGTGATCGCGATGTACATGGAGCGCGGCCTTAAGAACTACGAGCGGCAGCGCGCCACCACCCCGTTCGATTTCGCCAACGCCCGCGCAACCTATTTCAAGGAGGGCCGCGCACCGCGCCCCGGCGAGATGTTCCGCAACCCCGATCTGGCGAACACGCTGGAGCGGATCGCCAAGGGTGGCCGCGACGAATTCTACGCAGGCGAAACCGCGCGCACGATGGTCGATTATCTGCGGCGGCAGGGCAGCGCCTATACCGTTGAAGACTTCGCCGCGCATGACAGCACGTGGGTGGACGTCGCCTGCGTGGAATACCGCAAGGGCTACGAACTGTGCGAGCTGCCGCCGAACTCGCAAGGCTTCGCGGCGCTCCAGATGGTCAACATCCTCAAGAACGTCGACCTCAGCCAATGGGAGCGGGGCAGCCCTGAGGTGATCCACTACATTACCGAAGCCAAGCGGCTCGCCTTTGAAGATGCCGCGCGGTTCTATGCCGATCCCGATTTCGCCCGCGCGCCCGCAGAACTCCTGAGCGACGAATACGGCAAGCAGCGCTTCGCCCTGATCGACCCGGCGAAGGCCACCCCCGCCTTTAGCCCCGGCGCCTTGATCGCGCCGAAGCTGGAGGGGCCGGGCGACACCACCTACCTCACTGTGGCCGACAAGGACGGGATGATGGTGAGCCTGATCCAGTCAAACTATCGCGGCATGGGCGGCGGGCTGGTGGCCGACGGGCTCGGCTTCATGTTCCAGGATCGGGGCGAGCTCTACAGCCTCGATCCAGCGCACCCCAATGCCTATGCCCCCGCCAAGCGTCCGTTCCAGACCATCATCCCAGCCTTTATCCGCAAGGACGGCAAGCCATGGATGAGCTTCGGGCTGATGGGAGGCGGGATGCAGCCGCAGGGCCATGTGCAGGTGCTGATCAACCTCGTCGATTACGGGATGAACCTGCAAGAAGCGGGTGACGCGGCGCGGCTCCACCATGATGGCGGACGCCAACCGACCGATGCGCTGGCGGGCAGCCCCGCCGACACCGCGCCGGTCGATATGCTCGGCGTGCTCCAGCTCGAACCCGGCATTCCGGCGGCGACGGTCGAGGCCTTGCGGGCGATGGGCCACAATGTCGAGGTGGAGGGCACCGGCATCCCGTTCGGCGGCTATCAAGCGATCGTGCGCGATCCGGTGAGCGGCGTCTACACCGGCGCGACCGAGATGCGAAAGGACGGGCAAGCCAGCGGCTACTGAGCCGCCCACACGGCATGCGGGGCGGCTTTTGCGTTAACGAGGCCTTCACAGAATCCGGGTAAATCCTTGTTATCAAGACGGGATTTCTCTGACAGGGCCGCATTCATGTCGCTGATTGACCCCACCTCCTTGTCCCATTTGCGGGAGCGCTATCCGCGCAGCCCGGGACGATTGCGCCACCATCTCGCTGCTGAGAATCTGCTCGGCTACGACGCGCTGGCCGCAGCCGCGCGCGCGCTGCCGCGCGAGCATATCGAACGGCGCGTCCACAATGCCAGCAATGGCGAGGCTTTTCGCGTGCTGGACAGTGACGTTCACCTGGCCAACGCAATTGCCGCAGGCGGCGCGTCCTCGGGATGGATCATGCTACGTTATATTGAGCAATTGCCCGCCTATCGCGCGTTGCTCGAACGGCTGCTGGGGGAGATTGCCCCCATCATCGGCTCAACGACCGAGGCGGTGCGCGACTTCAAGGGCTTCATCTTCATCTGCGCGCCCGGCGCCCACACCCCGTTCCACTTTGACGCCGAACACAGCATCCTGTTCCAGATTGCCGGGGACAAGGTGCTGGCCGCCTATCCACCCGCCCCGCCTTTCCTCGATCTGCCGCGGCGCGAGGCCTATCACCGCACGGGCGAGAACTTGCTCGAATGGAAGCATGATTACGCCGCGCTGGGCGAGCAGCATCTGCTGGCGCGGGGCGACGCGCTGTTCGTGCCCTATGCCGCGCCGCATTGGATCCATGCAGGTTACAAGCCCTCAATCTCGCTGTCGGTGACATGGCAATGCCGCGAGAGCCGCGCGATTGCCGATGCTTTGAGCCTCAACCCGCTGCTGCGCCGCGTCGGCCTGCCCACCTATGATCCGGTCGCGCGGCGCAGCGCCCCGTGGCTGCGCGCCGCAGTGGGCCGATTCGGCCAGAGGATCGGGCTGGTATGAAGCCGTGACGCGCCTAGGCCGGTAGCGTCAGGTGCTTGGCCCCGAACACCGATTGCCAGCTGGCGATTTCCTCGACCACGGCTTCATCCAGCGCATGGATCAGATCAGCAGTCGCGCCATAGGTCAGCGCCGCGGGCGCGCCTGACAGCAGCAGGCCGATCCGCGCCTCGATCTCGCGCAGCTTCTCCGCCGCCACCTGCGAAATCGCAGCGAAGCGCTCAAAATCGCCGAAATAGCGGATTCCGGCAAGGTTCGCGCCCAGCGTCGGGAAGGCCACACCGCAGAAGGTGAAGAATGGCGACAAGTCCGCCGCGAGGTGGTTGGGGACGAGTCCGGCAAGGCCCGCGCCCTTCAGTGCCAGATAGGCCATGACCGAAGCGACCGCGAGCGCGAAGCAGGTCTCCGCCGCTTTATCGAGCCGGTGGTGGACCCGCTCCAGCCGGTGGGCCTTAGCCTCGTGATAGCGGGCCTGCGCGGTGACATGCGGCAGGACGACGCCGGTCAGACCGGTGCGCAGATAGTCGCGCGTCACCTGAACCTGCGGCAGACCGACGTCGCGCAAGGCATGGCGGGCGAAGTGTTCGGGCCACTCGGCGCCGTCACCGCTGCGCGCCCAGCGCCCCGTCGGCCGTGCGACGCCCAGCAGCAGCAGCGCGGGGGCATGGCGCAGATATTCGGCTACGCGCCGCATCGCGAACCAGCGCCGGTGCCAGCCCAGCCGCGATCCCGCCGCCGTCATCACCAGAATCCCGCCCAGCAATAGCAGCTCAACCAGCGCAAAGGCCCATTTGATCTCGCCCATCCGGGTGGGCAGGAACGCGATCCCGATCATCACCGCCAGCGCGGCGAGCACGAAATTGACCGTCATCCCGCTGCGATAGGCATCGGCGAGGCGGCTCGCGATGCCATCGGCCCAGGCGAACAGCGGCAGCACATCCTCGGCCAGCTGGCGCGTCACTTGGGCATCGCCGCCCGGCATCGCCTGCGCCGCGGCTATCACCCCCGCGCCGCTGCCAGCGGCGATTGCGCCGGGCGCTTCATAGGCGGTCTTGAGCGACGCAAAGGGGCTGTCTCCGCCGCCGAACACCCGCTCGACCCGACGATAGAAGCCGAAGGCGCGCGAGCTGTGCGGGCGCCATTGTTCCTGGGTGAGTCGGGCCGGGCTCCAGTCCTCCACCACCACGGCGGCGCGGATGATCGCTTCCAGCCGCGCACAATCGGGCTCTCCGTCGCAATCGGGCTGGGCCAGTTCCTCGGGCCGGGTAAGGATGCGCCAAGCCTCGGGCGCGGCGGGATCGATCAGCAGCACCGGCGTTCCCATCTGGAGCGCGGCGACGACGGTGTGGCCGGTGCCGCCCGGCAGATTGGCGACCTTGCCGTCCCATACCGCGATGACGAGATCGGTCCGCTCGATCATCACGCGCCCCGCCAGCGCGACATTGTCCGACGCCAGCGCTTCGAAAGCGCGCGCGGCGGCGCGGTCCTCCGGGTCGGCGATCACTGCACGCCACAGCGCTTCCACCTCGGCATCGCGGTCGGCCAGTTCGAACAGGCAGGCGCGCGCGGTGACAGCGCGGATCGCGGCGGCCTTGGCCTCGACCGCAGGGTCGCTCGCCATGCCGCCCGCGAGCAGCGCATCGGCATCGGCCAGTGTTTCAGGGTGGGCGTTGATCGCGGAATTGAGCCCGGCGCCGAACGGCATTGGCACCGCGAGCTCCCAGCCCTGCGCCAGTGCGAGCTCGGCGGCGACCTGATCCGTACCGTCGACCATCAGGCTGTGGAGCCGCACCGCCCCGTGCGCCCCTGGCAAGCTGTCGGCAATCGCCTGGATCCGGGCGAACAGCGCGGCGAGCGCAGCCGCAATCGCCGCCGCATGGGCGCGGTACGAAGGGTTGGAGGCGCGGTGACCCGTAATGCCCAGCGCCAGATGCGGTTGCCAGCTGTCATGAATCCGGGCGGGCAGATGGGAAGGCATGAGGCGCGGCGTCTCCCGCCCGCGCGCAGCCGCAGGCTTGGCAACGTGCTTAATCGCACGCCCCGCCCGCTTACAAGCGCCGATACGGAAGGTTTGACGATCCTTCGGGAAAAGCGCAGTATTTGCACAAGCTTGGGGGAGCTTTTCGATGCGCAAATCTCTCGCGGCGCTGTGGGGCGCGATAGTGACCGGATTGCTCGCAGCGGCCGCGCCCGTCGCAGCCCAAGATGCGCCGATCCCGCGCCTCTATCCGCCCACCGGGTTCGAACGCGCCTATACCGGTAAGTCGCCCGAAACCCTCACCCGCGAAGCCCAGGTGGCAGACAGTTTCGCCGCCGCGTGCGAGGCCGGAGACCTGACCGGCTGCACCGCACTGGGCACCGCTTTCGAGACAGGCGAGGGCCGCCCGCAGAACCGGCCCGTGGCGGAACTGCTGTATCGTCAGGCCTGCGAAGGCGAGGCGGCGGAAGGCTGCTACCGCCTCGGCAAGCTGCTGCGCTTTGCCGATGACCGCCGCGATTGGGGGCAAACCGCGCCGCTATTCGTGCGCGCCTGCGAGCTGGGTTCAGCCTCGGGCTGCGATGCGCAGGCGGATGATCTGGAAGCGGGCGCCACCGGCGTCTCCGATCCCGACGCCGCGCTGGCCCTGCGCCGCGCGACCTGCGCGGGCGGGAGTGCGCCGAGCTGCTCTATCCTCGCCGCCGAACTCATGCGCACCGATCGCAGTGCGGAGGAACAGGCTGAGGGCCTCGCCCTGCTCGACCGGCAATGCCGCGCGGGCGAGAGCCGGGATTGCAGTGATTCGGCGAGCTACTGGATCAGGGCCGAAGACGGCTTCGGGCCGCGCGCCCGCGAATATCAGTCGCTCGGGTGCCGGGCGCGCGATGCATGGGCCTGCGCCGAGATCGGCAAACGGGCCTTGCGCAATGGCATCGGGCCGGAGGCACGCGAAGCGGGCGTTGCGTTCTATCAGCGCGCCTGCGAACTCGGGCAGTATCATTGCGACGACGCCAAGGCCGTGCGCGACGAGCCTGACCAGCGCGCCGCCTGCGACCTTGGGGAGCGCACCGCCTGCATCGCGATCGCCAAGCAATACATCCGGCAAGGCGGCCCGCTTGAGGATCTGCCGCGCGGGATTGAACTGCTGAGCGCAGCGTGCCTGACCGCCGGGAGAGCGGAGGAGGCGCAGAATCTGTGCGAGACAGCGGGCAATCTGGCGCTCGATCAGGCCACCAATGGCAGCGATGAAGCCCGATCCGCCGCCGATCCGGGCCGCATTGATGCGCTCTACACCGCGGCCTGCGCGGCGGGATCGAACAGCGCCTGCGTGAACCTGGCCAACGCGCTTTGGTCCGGCGCGATCCTGCCAGGTGACCAGCCCCGCGCGCTCGTCCTGTATGAAGCCCTGTGCGATGCGGACTATGCGAGCGGCTGCAAGGGTCTGGACAAAGCGATCCGCACCGATCCCGGCGCGCCGCTGCTGGTGGCAGGCGGCGATCTGTTTCCGCCTGAATTCAGCCCCGAGGAGATCGCTGAACAGCAACGGATCGCCGAGGAGGAACGCCAGCGGAGGGAAGCGGAAGAGAGCGAGCGCGCCTGCACCACTACATCGGTCGAATTTCGCGGTATGATCTATACGGATACTATCTGCGTCTACGTGGTGGCGGTGATTGATGGCTTTGCGGTCAAGGTCGGCGATGCGCCGTGGCAAGCGCTGCTGTGGCGGCCCGAGAAACTGGGCCGCAAGCGCCTGACGCCCGCCCAGCGGGTGCTATGCGGCGGCGCAGTGATCCGTACCGGCTGGGTGCTGACCGCAGCGCATTGCCTGACCGACGAGGGCGGGGTCCCGGTGCTGACCGGAGGGCATCGTATCCGGCTAGGGCTGAACAATCCGCTCGATGATCAGGGGTACACCTACCGCATCCTTCGCGTGATCCCGCATCCCGACTTCCAGCCATCGACCTTCGCCTTCGATGTGGCGCTGGTGCAATATGATCCGAAGGGCGAGAAACTGGGCGGAGAGGTCTATCCGATCGCGCGAATCCGGCTCGACCCGCAGCCAATCACCGCCCGCACGATCCGGGCGCGGATGCCGGCCTATACCTTCGGCTGGGGCCGCACCGCGTTGGAAGGCGGCGCCCCGCCCGAGGAACTGCGCGGGGCACGGCTGGAACTGCGTGATCTGGACAGCTGCACCCGCCTTACCAGCTTCCGCGACAAGCGCCGCGACGCGGTGCTGTGCGCTGCCGGAGCGCGCGGCGAACAGGCGTGCTTTGGCGACAGCGGCGGACCGCTCATCACCTATGGCGACGCGGGCGGCGTGCCGACCTTGCTGGGCGTGGTGAGCGCCGGGGTGAAGTGCGGGCGGACCAGCGTGCCGAGCCGCTTCACCCGGATTGCCCATCCACTGGTGCAGCGCTGGCTCAATTCGGTCCTGCCGGGCGCAAACAGGCGTTAGGGTCGCCCTTGCGCGCTGTCTCACGGGAAACATGCGCGCAAGGGTACGCCTTTCAATTATTCCGCGTCGGTCGGTGCTGCGGCGCCATCAGCTGCCGGGGCGCCCGGGCCGATTGGGTTACCGGTCGGGTCGAGCCCTTCGGCAGCCGTCGCCGCATCATCAGCTGCCGGGGTTTCGGTGGCCGGTGCCATCATTTCCTCAGCAGTCGGCTCAGCAGCCGGAGCCTCTTCCGTCTTTCCGCCGCACGCCGACAGCGCCAACGCGCCTGCGGCTAACGCCGCTACAGTCATGATCTTCTTCATCGGATTTCCCCTCTTGCCGCCCCCATTTGGGCCGGACGGGAAGCTATCATGACCCAAGGCGGATAAGCAAATCCTTGAATGCCGGGTCGCCGCGCAGCGGATCGAGCAGCGGATCGCGCGGGGCCCATAGGAGGCCCGGATCGCCCTCGGCAATCGCGCGGCCCAGCAGACCCAGCGCCGCCGCCTTGTCGCCCTGCTGCGCCTTGATCTGCGCCTGCTGGTAGAGCGCGGCATCGCCATACTCGGCGAGGGTTTGATCGAAGGCCTTGGCCGATCCCGCCGCATCGCCCAGTCTGGCGGCGGCGACGGCGGTGGCAGTAAGGCGAAAGATTGGCGTGGGTTCCTTGCCCGCCAGCGCCAAAGCGCCCGCCGCATCGCCCTGCATCAGCCGCGCGATCGCCATCGCGTAATAGACACTGACGAGGGTCGGGTTCAGCTCCAGCGCGCGCTCCATCCGGCTGATGACCTTGGGATAATCATGCGCCAGCAGGGCGACGAAACCCGCCGACCGGAACGCGCGGGCGTTGAGCGGATCAAGCTCCAGCGCGGTCTCAATGATCTGCCCGGCGCGTTGGTGTTCGGCGCCATAGGAATAGAAGGTCGCTACCTGCCGCAACAGGTCGCCATCGCCTGCCCCCAGCCGCTCGGCGATCTGGTAGGATGGCAAGGCCGCAGCACGATTGAGCTGCCCGTTGTTGAGCGCAAAGCCGAGCGCGAGGTGCCCCTGCGCCAGCCCCTTCTCCAGTGCGATAGCGCGTTTGGCGGCGGTGATCGCTTCGGCAAACAGCCGCCGCGTCTCGCCCGCATTATTACTTTCGACCGCGAGGTTGAGTAACATCGTCGCGCGCATCGCATGGGCGGCTGCGTAATCGGGGTCGGCGGCGATGGCGGCGTCGAACTGGGCAAGCCCGCTGCGGGTGGAATCCCCGCCTGCGCCCAGATCATACAGCGCCATGCCGCGCAGGAATGCCTCATAGGCCTCGACGATTTGCGTTCCGCCAATCTCGCTTTGCGCGGTGAGCGACTGCTTGGCCTCGGCATCCGATGCGATCTCGGCGACCAGCGAGACGGCCACTGCCTCGGCAATTTCGGATTGCACTGCGAAGACATCTTCCAGCGCACTGTCAAAGGATTTCGCCCAGAGCACCTCACCGTCTTCGATCGCGACCAGCTCGGTCGTGACCCGCACCCGCTCCGTATCGCGCTGAACGCCGCCGCGCAGGATATTGCCCACCCCCAGCTTGCGGCCGATGGCAAAGTCATCCTCCCCCTCGATGGCGTTGGAGGAGGCTGGCGCTGCCACCTTGAGCCTCGGATTTCGGGCAAGCACAGCGCGCAGTTCGCGGGACAGCCCGTCAGAGAAATACTTCTTGTCGGGATCGCCAGTCTCGTTGCCGAAGGGCAGCACCACCATGGAAATCGCTGCCGAGGCGGGCGAGCCCAGCAGCCCGAACTGCCATGCGCCGAGCAGCCCGGCACCTCCCGCCGCCGCCGCGCCGCCGATCATCAGGGTGCGCCGAGACAGCGCCAAACCGCCCGCCGGGGACGCGGGCGGCGCCGGGGCTGGTGGGGCTGAGATAGGGGCAGGCGCAGGCGTCGGCGCACCGGCCTTGGCCCGAACCGCCACCAGAATCCGCGCCGCTTCGGGGCTTTCGGGCGACCCGTCCCAACCGCTGATATCGAGCAGCTGGAACTGCCGGAACCCGAGCGGCGCCATCGTCCCGTCAATCGTCAGCGGCACAAGGCACCCCCGCTCGCGTCCGCGCTGCGCCTCGTCGCGCACCCAATGGGAGTTTACCGAGGTTGCCGACCACAGCACCACCACGCAATCGGATGTCTCAAGCGCATGTTCGGTGGTCTGGAGATAATTCTCCCCGCCCTCCAGCCGTCCGTCCCACCAGACGTCGAGCCCGGCCTGTTCCAGCAGGTCGATCACCGGGCGAGCGTGTGCGAGGTCCGTGCGCGAATAGCTGACGAACAGCACGGGGCGCGGCGGGGCCGGAATGTCGTCGCCGCTTTCCACTGCCGCCTGCCTCCCCGATCCGTAAGTGCCCAGAACGCCTTGCTACAGCTAAACAGGGGGTTCCGCCAAGTGATGATGGTGAGCCGCGCCCTAAATCCGCTTGACGGCCTCAACCTATGATATAAATATGATATCATAATTATATCGCATCTGGAGATTCGTCATGTCCTCTGCTGAACCCTACGCGCTCAACCGGAGCCGCGAATTCGCGGCCCTGACCCAGAGCGGCTATGTCATGTTGCTGGTCAGCCTTGTGCTGGTCGCTGCGGCGGTGTTGCTGTTCATCAGCGCCGTCGCGCCAGAGCAGGTTGACGGGCTGCGGATGATCGGGGCGATCATCACCGGCTTTATCGGCCTGCTGATCCTTTGCGGCTTCTGCATGGTCAACCCCAACGAAGCCGCCGCGATCCAGCTGTTCGGCGCTTACAAGGGGACCGACCGCAACGAAGGCCTGCGCTGGGTGCTCCCCTGGCTGACCCGCAGCAAGATCGCGGTGCGCGCCAACAACGTTATTTCGCAGACCATCAAGGTCAACGATGCGCGCGGCAATCCGATCGAGATGGCAGCGCAAGTCGTGTGGCGCGTGACCGACACCGCGCAGGCGCTGTATGATGTCGATGATTACCGCGAATTCGTCACCGCCCAGATCGAAGCGGCGGTGCGTTCCATCGGCTCGCGCTACCCCTATGATGATATCGAGCATCTTGAGATCACCCTGCGCGGCAATCACGAGGAAGTCGGCGTCGAACTGCGCGCTGCCTTGATCGAGCGGCTGGCGGTGGCCGGGATCACGGTCGACGAATGCGGCCTCACCCACCTTGCCTATGCCCCGGAGATTGCCGGTGCGATGCTGCGCCGCCAGCAGGCCGAAGCGGTGATCTCCGCCCGCAAGAAGCTGGTCGAAGGCGCGGTGACGATGGTCGAGATGGCGCTCGCCCAGTTGAGTGCACGGGGCGTCGTCGATCTGGATGATGAACGCAAGGCGGCGATGGTGTCGAACCTGATGGTGGTCTTGTGCGGTGAGCGGGATACGCAGCCGGTGGTAAACGCAGGCAGCCTCTACTGACCTAACCATGCCTACCAAGAAAGCCTTCCCCCTGCGCCTAGATCCGGCGCTGCACGATGCGGTCCAGCGGCTCGCCGATGCCGAGCTGCGCAGCGTGAACGCCGAGATCGAGGTGCTGCTGCGCGAAGCGCTGGGCCGGCGCGGGGTGAAAGTGGCGCGCAGCGAAGCGCCGCGGCGCGGAAGGCCGCCGGGCACTGCGCCAGAAGGAGATAGCGATGCGTGAACAGGACAAGCCCTTCGTGATGTACCGGCGCGGGCCGTGGAACTTCACCATCATGCCGCGCGGGAAAGCCGGGTGGACACAGTTCGGTGTGTGGATGGCCGTGTTCGCGGTGCCGACCATTGCCTTTGCCATCTATGGGGAAAGCCTCAAAGGGCGCCCTGAATTCTGGGCCGCGCTGGCGCTTTATCTGGCGGCAACGCTGGTCTGGAGCATTGCGAGCATCCGCTGGATGAAGGCCCGGGCCGAGGTGATCGATGTCGAGAAACTGCTCCGCCAGCAGCGCGAGGCTGAGAGCAAGCAGCGGCGCGGCGGCTAGGAACGCTGTCCAGCCAGCCGCGTTGGGGAAAGATGGTCGCTCGCCCGCTGATTATGTCAATGCTGCAGCTCCTGCTTGCGGGCCCGGCCTTTGCCGTTGCTGCGCAAGAGCCCGTACCCGTTGAGGCGGCGGCGCCCGCAGTCCCGCTGCCGGAAGAGCTGCTGCTGGAAGGCGACAACATCATCACCGTCATGGTCAACGGCACGCCGCTGCGGCTTGAGGTTGATGCCGACAGCTTCGGGCCCCCGGTGATCAACAGTGAAGTCGCCGCGCGGCTGGGACTGGTTGCCGAGACGCGGCGCGGCTGGCGCTTTGGCAATGTCGTGGTCGAGGGGATGAGCGCGGTGCAGCTGGTCGATTTCGGCAGTGGCCCTCTCGCCAAAACGATCAGCTGGGCTGAACGCTTCGCCTCACGCAAGGCGGACGGTGTGATCGGCGTCCATCACCTGCCCTATGCCCGCGTGACCCTTAGGCTGGCCCCGCCGGTGGAGGGGGAGACGATCCAGCGCTTCCCCATGAAGCGCAGCGGGAGCGAGGCTGAAGCCCGACTCGGCACCGAAGTGATGGTCGGCACGAAGAAGCTGATGATGATCTTCGCGCTTAAGCGGGCCGAAAACCTGATCACCGCGCCCACCGCCAATTTCATCGCCACCCATCAGGACGGCGGGTTCGAGCCCGGATCGGACAGGACAGCGATCATGAATTTCGCGGTCGAGCGCCCAACCCGGATGATGCGCATCGCCGAACCGATCATGCTGGGCGATCTGGTGGTCGATCGCTTCGCGGTGCGGGTGGAGGACTATGGCGATCCCAAGCGTGTGGGCGAGATCGGCGCGAATGACCCGCGCTTCGACAAGGGCCAGATCCTCGTCAGCCGCCGCAAGGGACGGGGCAAGCCGGACCTCCTCACCCGCGTCGGCCATAATCAGATCGGTCATTGTTCGCGCATCACCTATGACCTTGCGGCCAGCGAAATCCGCCTGAGCTGCGGCCCGGCGCCCGAGTAGCACTTCAGCCGGTGCAGGGGATGGTGCAGGCGCGGCCGGATGCGGGCTCTTCGTGGCTTCGTGCCTTTGTGTGAGGTAAACCGCGGCTTTGCCGCGCAACTTTCTCCGCAGCCTCTGCGCGAAACCCCTCAAGCGAGTAGAATTTACTTCGCCGCGTGTTCCGCGCGCGCCAGTTCGTGCAGCCAGTCAGCGTGGCGCGGGGCTTTCTTCGTCTGCGACCACTCCTCCAGCATCACCGGCGCGACGCGGGCCAGTTCTTCATATTGCTCCGCCGTGCCGATATCAGCGGCCAGTTCCACGCGGTGGCCATTGGGATCGAAGAAGTAGATCGACTTGAAGATGCCGTGATGCGTCGGCCCGAGCACGTCGATCCCCTGCCCCTCGATATGCGCCTTGGCCGCCAGCAGCGCCTCTTCCGAAGGCACCTTCAGCGCCAGATGCTGCACCCATGCGGGCGTGTTGGGATCCTTGCCCATCTCCGGCTGGTTCGGCAGCTCGAAGAAGGCGAGGATGTTGCCGTTCCCCGCATCGAGGAAGATGTGCATGTAGGGATCATACTCGCCGGTGGAGGGCACGTGATCCTCGGCAAAGGCGGTGGTGTAGGTCATGCCGAGCACGCGGGCGTACCATTCCACCGTTTCCTTCGCGTCCTTGCAGCGATAGGCGGCGTGGTGGATGCCGGCGAGGTTTACGGGATGAGTCATTCCGCCGGTTCCTCGACATTGAGCACGCCGCGGATGATCTGGTCGCGTTCCATGCTTTCGAACAGGGCCTTGAAGTTGCCCTCGCC
>VFQO010001575.1_pt1 | contig 16819 bp, 18 predicted proteins | sample 3512331 | NCBI WGS metagenome assembly VFQO01 (sample SAMN10412371, study PRJNA504923) | tailings metagenome | isolation source: Replicate 3 from Balatoc abandoned mine | place: Philippines: Itogon, Benguet | collected 2017-08-28
GCAGCTGGTGCGGCGGGATCGGCTTCGGATACGGCGCGCGGGCGCGGAAGTTGCCCGGCGCATCGAGCGCGCCCAGCAGCATCTGGATCATGTGGATGGCGCGGCAGGAATGGAAGCCGTTGGAGTGCGCCGCGATGCCGCGCATCGCGTACATCGCCACCGGGCGACCGACCACCTTGTCGTGTTTACGGCCCCACACGTCGGTCCATTCGATCGGCAGCTCGACCGTTTCCTGGAACGCGACATGCGCCATCTCGAGCGCGATGCGCTCGATGGTTTCCGCCGGCAGGCCGCACTCCAGCGCGACGTTTTCCGGCGCGTAGCGCGCATCGAGATAGCGCTCGGCCATCAGCGACATCACGGTCTTGACGCGGCGACCGTCCGGCGCCACGTATTCGCCGAACAGCGCAGGGGCGATGTCGCCGTCGAGGCCATTCCTGAACGCCTCCTTGTCGATATCCCAGATCAGCGGCTGGTCGTTCTCGTCGCGCAGGAACAGGCCGTCGCCCTTCTGGCCCGGAGCCTGCACCACCAGCCAGGAGGCGTTGGTGTAGCGCACCAGGAATTCGTAGTCGAACTTCTCGTGCTTCAAGAGCACGTGCACCATCGACATCGCCAGCAGGCCGTCCATGCCGGGCTTGATCGGCAGCCATTCGTCGGCGATCGCCGAATAGCCGGTGCGCACCGGGTTGACGGTGACGAACTTGCCGCCCTTGCGCTTCAACTTTTCCAGTCCGATTTTGATCGGGTTGGACGAGTGATCTTCCGCCACGCCCCACATCAGGAAATACTTGGCGTAGTCCCAGTCGGGCGCGCCGAACTCCCAGAACGAGAAGCCGATCGAATAGAGACCGGCCGCCGCCATGTTGACCGAGCAGAAGCCGCCGTGCGCCGACCAGTTGGGGGTACCGAACTGCTGCGCCCACAGGCCGGTCAGCGCCTGCATCTGGTCGCGCCCGGTGAAGTAGCCCAGCTTGGACGGATCGGTGGCGCGGATCTCTTCCAGGCGATTGGCCAGCACGTCGAGCGCCTGATCCCAGGAAATCGCCTCGTAAATTCCCTCGCCACGCTCGGTGCCCGGTTTGCGCATCAAGGGCTGCGTCAGCTTGGCGGTGGAATACTGCTTCATGATCCCGGCCGAACCCTTGGCGCACAGCACGCCCTGGTTGGTGGGGTGGTTGCGGTTGCCCTGGATGAAACGGACCTTGTTGTCCTCCAGCGTCACCTTGATGCCGCAGCGGCAGGCGCACATGTAGCAGGTGGTGTACTTGATTTCCTGCGCGTCGTGATTTTCGAGTTTTATCTTGGCGTTCATGCGGTCTCTAAGTTCAAAATCGTCCCCACGGCTCCACGATGGAACCGCGTCTTTTCCTGCCCGGATATACACACTAGGTGACTGCTGGAAGCAGCGCCAGCGCATCGGCACTGGATGCTGCGGGGACGGCTATATATTAAACATTCCGAATATGCCGTTATTTTGCACTTCAAGCCCCCGGCATGGCAAGCGAAACGGCTGATGGTCCTATAAGACCATCTGATGAAAAACCCTTATTTATTACGGACTTAAGCATCCTGATTTCGTTTATCTCGCGCGCGCCGGCAACTCTGCCAATAGCGACTCGATCACCTGCAGCGCCTCCCCCTCGTCCCATTCGGTCGGGCCGGTCAGGACATAACGGATGCGGCCCTCGGCATCCAGCAGGAATGTGGTGGGCAGCGCAAACACCTTCCAGCGCTGGGTGTTGCTGCCATCGGGGTCAAGCAGAATCGGAAAGCCCAGTTTCATTCTGGACAAATAGGCTTTCACTTCTTCGGCCGTTTCAGCGCTGTCCAGCGCGACGATCGTCAGCGGCCGCCCGGCCATCTTCACCCGCAGCCGCTCCATTGACGGCATTTCGCGCAGACAGGGCGGGCACCATGACGCCCAGAAATTGAGCAGCACCACCTTGCCGCGATAGTCGGCCAGCGTTCTGGACGCCCCGCTCAGATCGCGCGCCTTCAGTTCCGGCGCCGGCTGGCTGGCGCGCGCCTCGAATCCGGCAGCTTGCGCGCCGGCCGCCAGCAGCAGACTCATTGCACACGTCGTCAGCAATCGTTTCATTTGCACCCCCAGGCATTCAATTCACGCAGCAGCATGGCGTCCATGCGGCGGCTCTCGGCCACTTCGAATTCAGTCGGCGTTTCGCGCGCCCAATAGCCTTCGCGCAGGCTTTCCAGAACGGTCGCGCTGACCGTCGCACCGTGCAGCGCCAGATGATCCAGCAGTCCCGGCAACCAGGGGGTCGCAGCGGAACGGCGCGGCTGCAGCACGCGCACCTGCAAACCGGCCAAGGTTCCCAGGTCGAGATAATCCGGCGCGGCCAGCGGCTCCGCCGTCATGTAGAGATTCGGATACATCAGCACCACGCAGAGTCGCTGCCGCTCGGCCGGTTCAAGCGAGGCCGCGGCACGCAGCAACGGAACCGCAGCGCGCGCCACGGCAACGGCCACCACCCGCTTGCCGCTGGCCTGTGCGGCGCGCAGCCAGTCGGCCATATCGCGCACCGGCACTTCGTCCATGCTGCTCGGCAACTGCGGCAGGAAATAGGCGCTGGCGAGGTCGAGCGACCAGGTCTCCACGCCCTGCGCGGCCAGTTGCTGCGCGGCCAGCACCTCGGGCTCGGCGCGCCCGCGCTCGGATGCCACCCACAGCAGCAGCTGTTTTCCCGTGGCCGGGAACCTCAGGTGGTCCGGCACATCCGCCCGCGCAGCGAACGAACATGCCCACGCCCCCAGCAACAGGAATCCGAAAAAGCGCATGCGACGGTTCGATTTTTCCACCCCGACATCATGCCGCAGCACGGTATGGGCGCAAGATGACGTTATGACTAGGTGCCCGCTGAAAGGGGCGAACGCCAATGGCCGGAGCGCCCGCCCTGCTTCTCCAGCAGCCGGATCTCGCCCATCACCATGCCGCGGTCGACCGCCTTGCACATGTCGTAGATGGTCAGCAGCGCCACGCTGACGCCGGTGAGCGCCTCCATTTCCACCCCGGTCTTGCCGACGGTTTCCGCGGTCACCGTGCAGGCGATCCATGATTCCGCCTGGTCGTGGCTGAATTCCACGCTCACCCGGGTCAGTGCGATCGGGTGGCACAGCGGGATCAGTTCGGCAGTGCGCTTGGTCGCCTGGATCGCCGCGATGCGCGCAATGCCCAGCACATCGCCCTTGGCCGCCTGGCCGTCCAGAATGCGCGCCAGGGTATCGGGTAACATATGGATCCGGCCGGCCGCCACGGCGATGCGCCGGGTGTCGTCCTTGCCCGCCACGTCGACCATGACGGCGCGCCCCCGCTCATCAAAATGGGTGAATTCACTCATGGCACAGGAACCTTGTTGACAATCCACGCATCGTAAACGAAATGCCGTTCACCGCCCTCATCCTTCTTTCCCGCTGATGCTGCGCACCCTGCTCGCACTCGCCCTGGCCGTTCAGCCGGCCATTGCCGCCGACCTGCCCGATCTGGGCGAGGTGTCGCGGCAATATTTTTCCGACCAGGAAGAACAGGCGCTGGGACGCGCCATCATGCGCGACGTCTACGCCGATCCGCGCTATCTCGACGATCCCGAGATCGAAACCTATCTCAACCAGCTGGGCTACAAGCTGGTCTCCGTCAGTACCCGCAACCAGCGCGAATTCACTTTCTTCGTCGTCAACGACCCCTCCATCAACGCCTTTGCCATGCCGGGCGGCAACATCGGCGTGCATACGGGTCTGCTGCTGGCCGCGCAAAGCGAATCCGAACTGGCGGGCGTGGTTGCGCACGAAATCGCCCACGTCACCCAGGACCACATCGCGCGCATGGTCGCCTCGCAAAGCCAGAGCTACTGGCCGACCATGGCCGCGTTGGCGCTGGCGCTGCTGGCATCGCGATCCAATCCCAACGTGGCGGGCGCAGCCATCGCCACCACCCAAGCCTATTCCATCCAGAATCAACTCAACTACAGCCGCGATTACGAGCGCGAAGCGGACCGCCTGGGTTACGACATGCTGAGCCGCAGCGGCTACGACATACGCGGCATGAGCGGTTTCTTCAGCCGCCTGCAGCGCGCCAACCGGTTTTACGATACCAGCGCCCCGGCCTATCTGCGCACCCATCCGCTCACCACCGATCGTATCGCCGACATGGAATCGCGCAGCGAAACCGCGCCTTACCAGCAGGTTGAGGACAGTCTCGATTTCCAGCTGGTGCGCGCCCGCCTGCGCGCGCAGGAAGACAGTGCGCAGGATGCCGTGCTGGCTGCGCGCAGGGTGCTCGATGAAAAACGCTACAACAGCGAAACTGCCGCTCGTTATGGCCTCGTGACTGCGCTGATCCGCGCGCGCCAGTTCAGGGACGCCGAGACCGAAGCGCAGAAACTGCCATCCGGCAAAACCGGCAGCCCGATGATTCAGCTACTGCTTGCCCGCACCGCACTGGCTGCGGGCAAGCAGACGCTTGCCTTGCAGCGCTACCAGGCCGGCAGCCACGCCTACCCTGGCTACCGTCCCTTGCAGTACGGCTACATCAGTGCATTGCTGACGGCAGGCCGCAACAACGATGCACAGACCCAGGTCGAAGGGCAACTTGCGCTGTATCCGCTCGACCGCCGCCTGTGGCGGCTGGCCGCCCAGACTCACGCCCAGTTGGGGCACCGCCTGCTCGGCCATCGCGCCCAGGCCGAGGCGGCGGCATTGAGCGGCAACCTGGTTGCCGCCATCGAACAGATCACTCTCGGCATCAAGGCCGGCGACGGCAGTTTCCACGAAATGTCGGCGGCCGAAGCGCGGCGACGTGAATGGCAGGAGATCGAAAAATCACAGCGGAAAAACTAGCGACGCGCGCGCAGCCCCATATCGGGCGGGGCTGGTAGGAAATTACCCTGCGATTTGCACGTAAAGATTCGTGTCCGGCCTTGCATGCCAAAAACAAATTCCACTATGCTTGGTCCCATCCGTAACTGGATAGCGTTCACTGCAGGGTAGCCCCAGGCGGCAAGCGCTTTCATAACCATGTCAATAAACTTAGGAGGATGACTATGCGAAAGTTGCACCAAATAGCAACGGTCTGCGCGATCAGCGCCATCATGTTGTCGGGCACGGTGCTGGCTCAGGCGGCCGCCGCCAAGGAGGAAACCGGCAAGGACATCGCGTTCAACCGCGCCAAGGGCAACTGCCTCGCCTGCCACGGCATGCCGACCGTGCCCGACGCAGAATCCACCGGCCTGTATGGCCCGCCCCTGATCGCCATGAGCGCACGCTTTCCCGACAAAGCCAAGCTGCGTGCCCAGATCTGGGATGCGACCGTCGCCAACCCCTCCACCACCATGATCCCGTTCGGCAAGCACGGCGTGCTGACGGAAGCCGAAATCGATAAAGTGACCGATTTCATTTACGGTCTGTAATTACCCGCAGATTATCAACAAGGAGATAGGCAAATGAATGCACTTCGTAGAAACGTACTGAAAGGCGCTGCAGGCGCGGGCACCGTGGCCATCGCCGTGGCCGCCGGCCTGCTGAAGCCCACCCAGGCGATGGCTGCCTGGAACAAGTCCGCCTTCGAGGCGAAGAACGTCGGTGACGCGATGAAAGGCCTCGGCGTTGCCGGCCCGGCCGACAGCAAGGAGATCACCATCAAGGCGCCCGATATCGCCGAAAATGGCGCGGTGGTACCGGTGGAAGTCACCAGCAGCATCGCCGGCACGACCAGCATCGCCATCCTTGCCGAAAAGAACGCCACCCCCCTGGTCGGCACCTACAACATGGCTGGCGGTACCCAGGGTTACATTTCCACCCGCATCAAGATGGGCCAGACTTCGCTGGTTCGTGCGGTTGTCAATGCCGGCGGCAAGTCCTACACCGCAGCCAAGGAAGTCAAGGTCACCATCGGTGGCTGCGGCGGCTGATCCCGGCCTGGCCAGACATCATTCGTTGAACTGAATTCTTTACTAGAAAGGAAAGCCAAATGGCTGAACCCATGCGTATCCGCGCCACCATGGCAGGCGACGTCGCCGACGTCAAAGTGTTGATGAACCACCCGATGGAAACCGGCCTGCGCAAAGACGCCAAAACCGGCCAGCTGGTGCCCGCCCACTTCATTCAGGACGTGACGGCCACCATCAACGGCGCCGCGGTGCTGAACGCCGACTTCGGAACCGGCATCTCCAAGAATCCCTACCTGGGATTCAAGGTCAAGGGCCCCAAGAAAGGCGACAAGGTCGTCGTCAACTGGGTCGACAACAAGGGCGACAAGAACTCCGCCGAAGCCACCATCGGCTAAATCAGGCAATATCCGAGCGGGGCAGCATGCCCCGCTCGCGTTTTATCATCAGGTTTGAGGAGGACGGCATGAAACAAAAAAACATCTTGAAATTGCTGGCAGGCATGGCTGGTTTGGGTATTGCCCTGGGCGCTGCCACGGTACACGCTTCGCCCGAGCAGGATCGGCAGGAACTCATCAAGTACTACACATCCAAGAATCCCAACGTCAAGATTGAAGATTACGTCTACGGCGCGCTGGCATTCGATGCCGACAGCAAGGCGCAATACGACGCCATCATGGAATTCCCGCCCTACGAAGCCACCATCGAAACCGGCCGCAAGATGTGGGAAACCCCGTTCAAGAACGGCAAAACCTATGCCGACTGCCTACCCAGCGGCGGCAAGCAGATCGCCGGCAACTACCCCATGTTTGACGACGCCAAGGGCAAGGTCGTCACGCTGCACGATGCGATCAACGACTGCCGTACCGCCAATGGCGAAGCCGCCTACAAGGTCGACGACATGAAGACCATGGGCGTCCTGACGTCCTATATGCGCACCTTGTCCGACGGCATGCTGGTGAACATCAAGGTCGAAGGCCCCAAGGCCATGGCCGCCTACCAGGATGGCAAGACGACCTTCTTCGGCCGCAGAGGGCAGCTCAACTTCGCCTGTGCCAGCTGTCACGTGCAGAACGCCGGCGTCCGTCTGCGCTCCGAACTGATCTCCCCCGCGATCGGCCATACCGTGCACTGGCCGGTGTTCCGTGGCGGCGACAACCTGACTACCCTGCAACAGCGCTATAGCGCTTGTTTCAGGATGTTACGCGGCGTGCCGGCGGCACAAGGCAGTGCCACCATGAACAACCTGGAGTATTTCCATTCCTCGCTGTCGAATGGGCTGCCGATGAAAGCGTCGGTGTTCCGCAAGTAAGACGCCAGGCGTCGCGTGCGAAAAAGCCCGGGCAGCCGGGCTTTTTCATTTTCTAGAACCGATATTTGTGCATGGGCTGGAGCTACTATTTACCCGTTGCACCTTATCAACTGACAATATCAAAAACATCATTACATTATTTTCGAGGAGCACTCCATGCACATGAACCGCCGTGAGTTCCTGCAATTGCTTGCCGTCGCCGCAGCCTCCGGTATGGCACTGGACAGCAAGTCCGCGCTGGCCGGCAAGGCGCCCGCCAATTTCTATGATGTGCCGCGCCACGGCAACGTCTCGTTCTTGCACTTTACCGACTGCCACGCCCAGTTGATGCCGGTGTGGTTCCGCGAACCCAACGTCAATCTGGGAATCGGCTCGGCCAACGGCAAGGCTCCTCACCTGGTCGGCCGGCATCTGCTGAAAAAATTCGGCATCAGGCCCGGCAGCGCCGAAGCCCACGCTTTCTCTTACCTCGATTTCACCGAGGCGGCCAAAGTCTACGGCAAGGTCGGCGGCTTCGCCCACCTGAAAACCCTGGTAGACAAAATCCGCGCGCAGCGCCCCGGTGCGCTGCTGCTCGATGGCGGCGACACCTGGCAGGGTTCGGCCACTTCGCTGTGGACCGATGCGCAGGACATGGTCGACGCCTGCATCGCGCTCGGCGTCAACGTCATGACGCCGCACTGGGAATCGACTTTCGGCGCCGAACGGGTGATGGAAATCGTCAACAACGATTTCAAGAAAGCCGGCATCGATTTCGTCGCGCAGAACGTCGTCACCAACGACTTCGGCGACCAGGTATTCAAGCCCTACGTCATGAAGGAGATGAACGGCGTGAAAATCGCCGTCATCGGCCAGGCCTTCCCCTACACGCCGATCGCCAACCCGCGCTGGATGGTGCCGGACTGGAGTTTCGGCATCCGCGACGACGGCATGCAGAAATGGGTGGACGACGCGCGCGCCAATGGCGCCAAGGTCGTGATCGTGCTCTCGCACAACGGCATGGACGTCGACCTTAAAATGGCCGGCCGCGTCACCGGCATCGATGCCATCTTCGGCGGCCACACCCACGACGGCGTGCCGCAGCCGGTCAAGGTCAAGAACGCCAAGGGCATCACGCTGGTGACCAATGCGGGCTCCAACGGCAAGTTCCTCGGCGTCATGGACTTCGACGTGCGCGGCGGCAAGATTCAAAGCTACAAATACCGCCTGCTGCCGGTGTTCTCCAACCTGCTGCCGGCCGACCCGGCGATGGACGCGCTGATCAAGAAAGTGCGCGCCCCCTACGAAGACAAGCTCAGCGAGAAACTCGCCGTCACCGACGACTTCCTCTACCGCCGCGGCAACTTCAACGGCACCTGGGACCAGTTGCTGGTCGACGCGCTGATGGAAGTCAAAGGCGCGGATGCCGCCTTCTCGCCCGGCTTCCGCTGGGGCACCACGCTGCTGCCGGGCGACGCCATCACCATGGAACGCCTGATGGACCAGACCGCGATCACCTATCCGCAGACCACGCTGACCGAGATGACCGGCGAAACCATCAGGACCATCATGGAAGACGTCGCCGACAACCTGTTCAATACCGACCCCTACTATCAGCAGGGCGGCGACATGGTGCGCGTCGGCGGCATCGAATACACCATCAACCCGACCAAGAAAATCGGCCAGCGCATCAGCAACATGATGCTGAAGGGCAAGCCGGTCGATGCCAACACGGTCTACAAGGTCGCCGGCTGGGCGCCGGTGGGCGAAGGCGCAGAGGGCGAACCGGTATGGGATGTCGTCGCGGCCTACCTGCGCGACAAGAAAGTCATCAAGGGCCTGAAACTGAACGAGCCCAGAATCGTCGGCGTCGGCAAATCCAACCCCGGCATCGCAGACTACAGCGGCGGCCTGTCCTGACCCCATCGTCCGCAAAAACCTGAAAAGGGGCTTGCGCCCCTTTTTTTCATTCCCGGAATGCCTGCGGCTAGCAGTGCAGACACCGCGACCGGGTGCGCGAGCAAGCTTGCGCACCACGCCAGCCCGGCAACCCACCACCCCCTGAAAGCGCGCACAGGCATGCGTCATGCATGCGGCGCGTGCGGCACGACCCAGCGCGCGTCCCGGCCCGCAAGGCAGCGCTGCGTGAGCGCCGCTCGCCGCCCGCCGAACTGTCTCACTAAAGCAACAAGCTAATTTTCCTCTTTACCTAACATGTATTTTAAATATATATTAAGACCTCGATAGCCGAGCTTGGCGCAGGCAACTGGAGGACGCGCCTCAGCACGCGATTCGTATCCAACCCAGCTAACGAAAGGGACCCAACCAAATGAGCTCGGCATTCACAAAATCCGCAGCCCGCAACATCTTTTACGGCGGCGCGGTGTTCTTCTTCCTGCTGTTACTCGGCCTCACGTTCGACACCATGAACACGCTTCCCAAGCGCGACAACCGCGCGAACCTGAGCGAGTCGGCCTTGCGCGGCAAGCACATATGGGAGACGCGCAACTGCATCGGCTGCCACACCATGATGGGCGAAGGCGCCTATTTCGCGCCGGAACTGGTCAACGTCTACACCCGGCGCGGGCCGGATTTCATCAAGACCTGGATGAAAATCCAGCCCAGCGGCGCCCCCGGGCGGCGCCAGATGCCCCAGTTTCACCTGGACGAGCAGCAGCTTGACGACCTGGTGAGCTTCCTCAAATACGCCTCGGAGATCAACACATCCAAATGGCCGCCCAACATTGAGGGTTAAGCACGTCATCAAACGCAATGCAACAAACGGGGAACTTTATGAAATACAAATCACAGGCGGTCGCGAAGCCCTATTTCATCGCGGCAATCGGCCTCTTTCTCGGCCAGATCGTATTCGGTCTGATCATGGGCTTGCAGTATGTGGTCGGGGATTTCCTGTTCCCGGCCATCCCGTTCAACGTGGCGCGCATGGTGCACACCAACCTGCTGATCGTGTGGCTGCTGTTCGGCTTCATGGGCGCGGCCTACTACCTGATTCCGGAAGAATCGGAACGCGAGCTGCATAGTCCAAAGCTCGCCTTGGCGATGTTCTGGATCTTCCTCGTCGCCGGAGCGGCGACCATCCTCGGCTACCTCCTGGTGCCCTACGCATCGCTGGCCAAATGGACCGGCAACGATCTGCTGGCCACGATGGGAAGGGAGTTCCTCGAACAGCCGCTGCCGACCAAGATCGGCATCGTGGTCGTGGCGCTGGCGATGCTGTACAACCTGTCGATGACGGTGCTGCGCGGCCGCAAGACCACGATCAACCTGGTGATGCTGATCGGCCTGTGGGGACTCGCGATTTTCTTCCTGTTCTCGTTCTACAACCCCGGCAACCTCGTCAAGGACAAGTACTACTGGTGGTGGGTCGTGCACCTGTGGGTGGAAGGCGTGTGGGAACTGATCATGGGTGCGATGCTGGCGTTCGTGCTGATCAAGGTGACCGGCGTGGACCGCGAGGTGATCGAGAAATGGCTGTACGTGATCATTGCGATGGCGCTGATTACCGGACTCATCGGCACCGGCCACCACTATTACTGGATCGGTGCGCCGGAATACTGGCAATGGTGGGGCAGCGTGTTCTCCGCCCTGGAGCCGATTCCGTTCTTCATGATGACGGTGTTCGCATTCAACATGGTCAACCGCAGGCGGCGTGAGCACCCGAACAAGGCGGCCGTGCTGTGGGCGCTCGGTACCGGCGTGATGGCTTTCCTGGGTGCCGGCGTCTGGGGCTTCCTGCACACCCTCGCACCGGTGAACTTCTATACCCATGGCAGCCAGATCACGGCGGCGCACGGTCACATGGCGTTCTATGGCGCCTATGCGATGGTCGTGATGACCATGATCAGCTACACCATGCCGCTGATGCGCGGCCGCGCTGCCAACAGCAGGAGCGCGCAAGTGGTCGAAATGTGGTCGTTCTGGCTGATGACGGTCGCGATGGTCTTCATCACGCTGTTCCTGACCGCCGCCGGCATCCTGCAGATATGGCTGCAGCGCGTCGCGGCAGAGCCGATGTCGTTCATGGCGGCGCAGGAACAGGTCGCACTGTTCTACTGGATGCGCGAAGTTGCCGGCCTGGTCTTCCTGATCGGCGTCCTGCTGTACATTGGCAGCTTCTTCATCAAGGGCAAGAGCGAAGCCGCTACGGCCTGAGCTTGACGATCCGCCCGGCTTGTCCCGGGCGGACGGGGATACCGACTTGAGCCAAGCAATCATTTCCTCTGCACCACATGGCGATCGCCGCGAGCTACCGGGCGATCTTGCCATGTGGTTTTTCATTCTTGCCGAATTGCTGGTATTCGGCGTCTTTTTTCTGGCGTATGCATTCGCCCGCACGCGCAATGTCGAATTGTTCAATGCGTCGCAACTGGAGCTGGACCAGCTCAGCGGCGCCATCAATACCGTCCTGCTGATCTCCAGCAGTTATTTCGTGGTGCGTGCCGTCGATCAAATCCGGCATGACCGATCCCGCTCCTGCGCATACTGGCTGATCGCCGCGATGACCTGCGGCGGCACGTTCCTGGCGCTCAAGCTGGTCGAGTTCGGCGCCAAGCTCGAGGCCGGCATCAGCATGTCGACCAATACGTTCTTCATGTTCTATCTCGGCCTCGGCTTTTTCCACTTCATGCATGTCGTGCTCGGCATGGTCATCCTCGGCGCCGTGACGCTCAAGGCGTGGAAAGGCGGCTACAGCGCGACCAGCTACGGCGGCGTCGAAACCGGTGCCGCCTACTGGCACATGGTCGACCTGGTGTGGATCATTCTATTTCCCTTGATTTACGTGTTGCACTGATCATGATGAAAGCGGCGACTTTCCAATGGCTGATCCTGCTTGCCATGACGGCGGTGGCCGTCGGCCTGTCGCAAGCCTCCCTCTCCGACAATGCCATCCTGGCCCCGGTGCTGCTGACGACGCTGGTCAAGGGGCGCATCGTGATCGACCGCTTCATGGCCCTGCAAGGCGCGATCGCACCGTGGCGCTGGGTCGTGCTGGGCTGGCTGGTAGTGGTGGTGGGCCTGATCGGTTTTGCCTTCCACATGGCGCAGACTTAACCGGAGAACCCGATGAACGACCTGACCGCTCCCGGCCTGGAGGCCACCCTGAATGTTCCGTTCTACCAGCCGGTCGGCAACGAATGCGAATTGTTCGAGTACGCCTTCCGCAAGCGCCTGCCGCTCTTGATCAAGGGACCGACCGGCTGCGGCAAGACGCGTTTCGTCGCGCACATGGCGGCGCGCCTGGCGCGGCCGCTGATCACGGTGGCCTGCCACGACGACCTGACCGCCGCCGACCTGGTCGGCCGCCATCTGATCGGCGACGGCCAGACCGTCTGGTCGGACGGCCCGCTGACGCGCGCGGTGCGGCAAGGCGGCATCTGCTACCTGGACGAAGTGGTGGAAGCGCGCAAGGACACTACCGTGGTGCTGCACCCGTTGACCGACGACCGGCGCATCCTGCCGATCGAGCGCACCGGCGAGGAACTGCAGGCGCCGGACGACTTCATGCTGGTGGTTTCCTACAATCCCGGCTACCAGAACCTGCTGAAAAGCCTGAAGCCGTCGACGCGCCAGCGCTTCATCGCGATCAGCTTCGATTTTCCGCCGGCCGCGCTGGAGGAGAAAATCGTGATCGCCGAAACCGGCGTCGCGCCGCTGCTGGCGACGCAACTGGTCACGCTGGCCGGCCACTTCCGCCAGCTCAAGGACCACGACCTGGAGGAAGCGGTTTCGACACGCCTGCTGGTCTACGCAGCCAGCCTCATCGGCGCAGGCTGCGATCCGGTCGCCGCCTGCGAAGCCGCGCTGGTCCAGTCGCTGACCGACGACGCGGACACTGCCGAGGCCTTGCTGGAAGTGATCAAGGCAAGTTTCGGCCAATAATCGAATGGACGCCCCCTCCGACCCGCGGGTGCAGGCCGTGCAGGCCGAAGTGCTCTACCTGGTCAATCTGCTGCTGGCGCCCGGCCTGGCATTCCTGCTGCTGCTGTGGCTCGCCCACCGGCATCGCGCAAGCGCCAATCCGCTCACGCGCTGCCATCTGCGCCAGGCGGTCACGGTGAGCCTGCGGGCGGGCCTGCTGCTGATCGCCGTGCCTGCCCTCGTCGTGCTGACCGTCGACCTCGACCAGCCGGCAGCCTGGATACTGCTGCTGCTGTACGTGCTGTGCTGCCATGCAACGCTGGTGCTGCTGGGCGTGCTCGGCCTGTCGCGCGCGATCGCCGGGCAGACCTTTGTCTACCCCCTGCTCGGGAGCCGCACGTGGTAGGCACCCAGGCAACGTCCGCAATCCGCGCCGGCATCGCGCGCAGCACGCGCGGCTGGCTCGGACTGCCGGTACAGCGCTGGCGCCAGCTGACTCAAACGGGGTTTTTCCTGCTGTTCGTGTTCGCACCGATCTTCGACATCTTCCGGCTCGACCTGAATCTCAAGCACTTGATCCTGTTCGGCTTCGACTGGACGCTGGGGATGGACGACTTCCTGGCCGGCCGCGCTTCCGCCGGCGAGGCTTCGCTGAACATCGTATTGCGCGGTTTTCTGCCGCTGCTGGCGATCGGCGGCACGCTGATCTATGTCAGCCTGAAATGGGGGCGGCTGTATTGCGGCTGGCTCTGCCCGCATTTCTCGATCGTCGAAACCATCAACCAGACGCTGCGGCGCGCGATCGGCAAGCAAAGCCTGTGGGACAGGAAGCCGCTGCCAGCCCGCAATCCCGACGGCAGCGAGACCCGCCACGACGCGATCTGGTGGTTCGCCGTGGTTCCGCTGGTCATCGCTTGCGCGGTCTTGTGGGCGGTGGTGCTGCTGACCTACCTGCTGCCGCCGGCCGAGATATACGGCAATATCTGGCACGGCACCCTGACGCGCAACCAGACGATTTTCCTCAGTGCCGCCAGCATCGCGTTCTTCGTCGAGTTCATGTTCGCGCGCCACCTGTTCTGCCGCTATGCCTGCGCGGTCGGCCTGTTCCAGAGCCTGGCCTGGATGAGCAACGACAAGGCGATGGTGGTCGGCTTCACGCGCTCGCGCGCCAAGGATTGTTCCACCTGCTATTCGGCCTGCGACCATGTATGCCCGATGCGCCTGAACCCGCGCAACGTCAAGCGCATGATGTTCGCCTGCGTGCAGTGCGGCCAATGCGTGGACGCCTGCGACCAGACGCAGGCCGGCAACCCGAACGGCCCATTGCTGAACTGGGTGCACGACCTGCACGCCGAGTCCGAAGCCGCCTTCAATGTCAGGGCCGCCCGCGCCATACCGATCAAGCCGGTCGCCGGCCCCCCGGCCCAGGACAGGAGCTAGCCATGGAAGAATTCGTCGGCGGCTTGTGGGACAGGCTGATCACCCGTAGCGCGTACCGCGGCTTTCCCAGGGCGCGCGTGGAACTCAAGCAGATCGAGCGCATTGCGCCGGTCTTCTTCCGCGCGCTGGGCGGCGATGCCGGCCTGACGCTGCGCGCCGGCACCGCGACCGCGCATGGCGCGCGCCGCAGCTGGATGGAACGCGTGGCAGGCATCGGCGACAAGGTGGAGCTGACCTGGAGCGACGACACCACCCTGCACCTGCCGGCCGCGCTCGACGTCTTTCCGGAGCGCGCGCAGAACCGCGAACTGTACCTGTGGCTGCTCGCGCTCGCCGCACACGATGTCGCGCCGGATGCGCCGTGGATCGTGCGCAACCAGCAGGCGACGCGCGCCACCCTGGATGCGCTGCCCGGTCTGGCGCAGCGTTATCGCAAGCTGGTCGAGGCCTTGTTCGCATTGCGCCCGCATCCGGATAGCTTGAGCGGCCAGGAACGCGCGGCCGAAGCCGCGATTCGCGCGGCGCTGGCCGAGCCGGGCTCGGTCGGGCAATTCGAGCCCGGCAGGCAGGCGCCGCTGCCGGTGCCGCTGTGGCTGCACCCGCAGCCGCCGCACAACCCGGGGCAGCAGCGCCAGGCCGGCAGCGCGAAATCGCCGCAGCCGGGCGCCAAATCCACGGCCGACCAGGAAGGCCGCAAGCGGCGCGCCGAGCGGGTCGACATGCCGCAGGCGAAGAACCCGTTCATGCTGCTGTTTCGCGCCGAAAGCCTGTTTTCCTGGGCCGAATTCATCAAGGTCGACCGCCCGCTCGACGAGGACGAAAACGAGCATGCGACCAAAGCGGCCAACGACCTCGACATCCTCAGCATTGCCGACGACGACAACAGCACCGCCAGCCGGGTGCGCTTCGACCTCGACCTGCCGGCCGAGGCCGACGACGACCTGATGCTGGCCGACGGCATCCTGCTGCCGGAATGGGATTGCCGCAAGCAGCGCCTGCAGCCCGCGCATTGCCGGCTGCAGATGCTGCTCGCGCGCGATGCCGAACCGTGCGCGCTGCCGCAGGCCCTGCGCGCACCGGCCAAGCGGCTGCGCCAGCAGTTTCAGGCGCTGACCACGCAGCGCGCGCGCCTGCGCGGTCAGCTGACCGGCAACGACCTCGACATCGACGCCTGCGTGCGCTTTGCCGTCGACAAGGCAGGCGGCATGCGCACAAGCGAGCCCGGGCTGTATCTCGACAGCCGCCGGCAGCAGCGCGACCTGTCCTGCCTGCTGCTGGCCGACCTGTCGCTGTCGACCGACGCCTGGGTCAACAATACGGCGCGCGTGATCGAGGTGATCCGCGACAGCCTGCTGCTGTTCGGCGAGGCGCTGGCGGCCACCGGCGATCGCTTTGCGCTGTATGGATTTTCGTCGGTGCGCCGCGACAACGTGCGCTTTCACCTGCTCAAGGGGTTCGATGAGCGCTACGATGACCGGATTCGCGGCCGCCTGGCGGCATTGAAGCCCGGCTTCTACACGCGCATGGGCGCGGCGATCCGCCATGCGGCAGCGATCCTCTCGACGCGAAAGACGGCACGCCGCCTGCTGCTGATCCTGACCGACGGCAAGCCGAACGATCTCGACAGGTACGAAGGCCGTTACGGAATCGAGGACACCCGCATGGCGATCATCGAAGCGCGTCGTCTGGGACTCACGCCGTTTTGCGTGACCATCGACGAGGCGGCCGGGGATTACCTGCCGCACCTGTTCGGCGCGGCAGGCTATGTGGTGGTGCGCGATGCGGCGATGCTGCCGCGGGTGCTGCCGGACCTGTACGCAAGACTGACGGAAAACGTCTGATTTTTTCACGCGAGGAGCAAACATGAAAATCGAAATTCTCAATATCGCCAGCCCCATCGATGCCGCGATGGCAGAACGCGCCGGCGCAATCCTGAAGACGATGCCCGGCGTGCACGAGGTGTCGTTTTTCGACACCCCGGCGAGCCTGCACGCCCGCCTCGGCCACGATGCGCCGACGCGGGCGGAACTGGTGGCGGAGCTGGCCGGGGTCGGCGTGCAGGTCGAAGCGGAACGCCGCGCCCACGCGAGCGGCGGTTGCTGCGGCGGCTGCGGCAGCTAGGTTCCGGCTTTCCCCGCGAAGCACGACCCGCTCACGGCCCCCAGCGGGACAGCCTGCTACCTGGGCGGCGGCGCCCACAGGGCATCCCAGCCGGCGTGCCCCAGCGCCTTCAGCGTTTCGATGTTGCGTTCATAAATCGTTTCCGCTTCCGGGAAAGCCGCCACCGCCCGCGCGATGCTCGCCTCGC
>VFQO010001579.1_pt1 | contig 16795 bp, 15 predicted proteins | sample 3512331 | NCBI WGS metagenome assembly VFQO01 (sample SAMN10412371, study PRJNA504923) | tailings metagenome | isolation source: Replicate 3 from Balatoc abandoned mine | place: Philippines: Itogon, Benguet | collected 2017-08-28
TATCACCCTACCTGCCCCGTAAGAAACCCCGAACATGACCTACCAACAAACTCAGGAGCTGCGAGAGCAGCTACTGGCCGAATTTCTGCAGGGGAAAATCAGCTTCGGACGATACCGCGAACACACATGGGCTTTCGTTCTCGAAGAAAACCCCAGCTACATCATCTGGGCCGACGAAAACGTAGAATGGCTCAACCTACCGATTGAGATCGTCACTCAAGCTGCAACCAACAAGTCTGCCAAAGAGAGAACCCAAGATTTGGTCCCTGCTGACCGAGGCTGGGATCTCCTTGACGGCTACTACGAGGAAGAAGGATTCTACGACCCCTACGACTGCCTTTCATTCGGCGACCTCCACTAACCCCACGACCAAGGGAAACCCAGACCATGACCATGCAGAGCTTTGACGGAAGGTCCTACCTCAAGATCGACATCGCCAACAACTACGGCCTCGACAAGAAGACCTGGGACGAACGCATTGAGTGGTTCAACCAGCATGAGAGCATGCTCCACAACCTTGTGGACTCGGCCGAAGAGCCAGCCCTGTTCTACGCAGGGGTCAAGGCATGGAAAGACGTCCAGGCTGGCAAGCCCATCGGCTATATGGTCAGCCTCGATGCCACCAGCTCGGGCCTCCAGATTCTGGCAGCTCTGACGGGCGACCGCATGGCTGCTCAGCTGTGCAACGTTGTCGACACAGGCTACCGTGAAGACGCCTACACCATCATCTATGATGAGATGATCCAGCGTACCGGAGGACAGGCAAAAATCAGCCGCGACGACACTAAATCCGCGATTATGACCTTAAAAGTATAGGGGTCACTCATCTGGTAACAGATGACACGCAATTCTGTGAATTCAGGGAACATCCTAACACTTATGGTGTGGACAATCCTGAGCGAAGCCGATACAACCGTAAAAGCAAAAAGGAATTGCTTTTATGGATCAATCAACCACTCGAATATGTAAAGAATGCCTCACGGAAAAACCCGTCGAAGAGTTTACTAAAGCCGTACTAAACAAGAATTGGAAGAAGTCTGGGAACTTTAAGCACCCTTCTCACCAAACTTATCATAGCTACTGCAAGCCGTGTAACGCAGAAAAAGCTCGTGCCTACAGGCGAGAGTATTCTAAAAAACACGGCCGTGGATATGCTGGCACCGGAAAACTCACAAAAGTTCCTGTTGAAGATCGGAAAGTAATGTCCTTAATAAGGGGCAGAATTACCGAAGCAAAAACAAGAGCCAAAAAGTTTAATCAGGTTTCCCCTGATATCGACGAGGATTTTTTGTACGATCTTCTTAACAAACAAAAGCGAAAATGTGCGGCCACTGGTTGCGATTTTGTAATTGAGAAGAGGCATCCTCTTTGTCCCTCTTTGGACAAGATTAACCCAGCTTTAGGGTACATAAAAGGTAATGTTCAGTGGCTCTCTTGGGCCGCAAACAGAGCCAAAGGCGACATGGATAATTTTGATTTCATCGAAATGTGTCGTCGAGTGGTTGAAGTATCGGAACGTGCAACGACTATCCCGTAAGGGAGTAGGGCCAAGTGGCCCGAAGCGCAGAACTCCTCGTAAGAGGATGAAGATATAGTCTGGTCTGCACGGTAACGTGCAGCAGTCTCAAATTGAGCCAATGAGACGGGTTAAGGATTAACGAACCTTGATTGAACAAAACGCTTTATACGGCTCGACTGCCATGCCCAAGCAAATCTTCGGAGAAGGTGCTCTGCTCCGTACATTCTACGAAGTCATGGAAATCAGTGCCCCTGGGGCCTGGGAAATCAACAAAGCCATGCTTGGCTTCTGGGATCCCACGGCAACCAGCTACAACTGGGTCATGCCCGACAACTTCCATGTCAACACTCTCGTCATGGACTATGTCACTGAAACCGTGAACTTCCTCAACGAACCGTTCGAGACAGTTCACAAGGTCAATCAGCCCATCGAGGAAGGCCGTTCGCTGGGAGCCAATATGGTTCACAGTATCGACGGCATGATCGTTCGTGAGATCGTGCGTCGTTGCAGCTACGACCCTCGTAAGATCCAAGAGGTCACTTGGGCAGTCAATATGGCCATGTCAGGGGCCAGCGACAACCGTGCAGTGACCGACGACGACAAAGCTGTCATCACCCTCTGGGACAATTACCAGAAGAGCGGGTACCTCAGTGCCCGTATCCTCGATCACCTCAAACTGAATAACATCGGCCATGTTGACCCGGCCGTTATTCTGGAACTCTTGGGCACATTGCCTAGCAAGCCCTTCCATGTCGTTCCTGTTCATGACTGCTTCCGTGTCCTTCCGCATTACGGAGATGACCTCCGTAAACAATACAACCTGCAACTTGCCATGATTGCTGAAAGCAACATGCTCGAATATCTGCTCACTCAAATTGTGGGCCGTCCGGTACCGATTAGCAAGCTACATCCTGAAATGTACATGGACGTTATTGAAGCTAACTACGCCCTGTCCTGACACACTTTAACCCAACGAACCAGGAGGAAGACTGCTGTCTTTCTCTTGGTTTCGTTTGCCTACGATAGTCTTTAAACCCAGACCAAGGACCCAAAAATGAACGCTCATTCGACTATTACCTCCAGCACAGCCAACCTCTACAAGTGCTCGCCTCGCCAGATCCGTCGCCATGCTGAACGTGTACTGCTGGCCGGTCGTGTGCCTTTCGTGAAATCCTCTCCTGGCATGGGCAAGAGCTCGATCTTCAAGCAGATTGCTGAGGATTGGAATCTCCAGCTCATCGATTGGCGTGCCAGTACCGCAGCTCCCGAAGATCTCACCGGCCTGCCTCGCTTCATGGAAGACGGCACTGCCCGTTTCTTCCCCTTCGCAGACCTGTTTCCCATCGAAGGCACCGAGCTCCCTGAAGGCAAGGATGGCTGGCTCCTGTTCGCTGACGAGTTCAACTCGGCTCCCAAGAGCGTAGAAGCAGCTGCCTACAAGCTTTTCCTTGATCGGATGGTCGGCCAGCACAAGCTGCATGACCGAGTGCTGCTTGCTGCAGCCGGCAACCTCGGCACCGACAAGGCCATCGTCAATCCTCAGTCCAGTGCGATGAAGAGCCGCTTCATTCATTTGGAGATGGAGATCAGCCACAAGGAGTGGCTTGAAGACGTTGCCTACGCTCAGGGCTACGATGAACGTATCATCGCCTTCCTCAACTACAAGCCTGACTTCCTTATGGACTTTAACCCCGACAGCAAGGAGCTCACCTTCTGCTGTCCGCGTACCTGGGAATTCGTCAACGACCTGCTGACTGCAGGCAGTGGCACTCTGACCGACGAAGATGCCAGTCTTCTGGCTGGCACGATCACCTCTGGTGTCGCTGTCAATTTCGTCCAGTTCACCAAAGTCTACGCCTCGATGGTCACGATTGCGAAGATCGTTGCTGACCCGACAGGAACGGACGTACCCACCGACAACGCCACTCGTTACGCGGTGGTCTCGCACATGATGGAAAAGGCCAACAAGCAGAACTTCTCTGCCCTGGGGACCTACATCAACCGCTTCGATCTGACCTTCCAGATCCTCTTCTTCCGAGGCGTAATGCGTCGTCAGCCCATGCTCAGGAGCGAACCCACCTTCACCAGTGCGATGATCAATCTGGCCAAGTATCTCAACGACTAAGGAGCTTTCTCCTATGAGCCAGCCCACATTCAAACCCCTGACTGAGGAGGAGGTGAAAGCCCTCCCAGTCGATAACCTTCAACGCGAACTCGACCGAGCGAAGACGAAAGTCTTCCTCGGCAACAACAGTGCGTTCCTGGGCTCGATCATGTCGAGCATGGACTTCGTGTGGAGCTATGACGTTCCCACGGCCGCGACCAACGGAGAGACCTTCTGGTGGAACCCTGTGTTCTTCCTGAATCTCGAACCGCAGACTCGTGAAACCGTTCTGTTGCATGAGCTGTGGCACGCAGCTCTGCTGCATATGATTCGCCAAGGAAACCGAGACCCTCTCGATTGGAACTACGCCTGCGATTACCGCATCAACAACGGGCTGGAAAATGACGGCTTCAGCTTCAAGGGCGTAGAAGACTGCTGCAAAGATCAACAATACGGTCTTATGGCCGAGGAAGAGATCTACGAACTTATCCGAAAGAATCGGCCTAAGCCTAAGCCTGTCTGGGGATCCGGTCCCTGCACCCCCAATGGGTCAGGTGGAAAAGGAAAGCCTCAACCTACTGCTGGGAACCAAGGACAACCTGATAGTGGCCAGTCAGATCCCAACGGCTTACCTGGCAGCGGTATGGGAGACATGGTTCCCATTACTCCTGAATCTACAGCTGCTGCCATCAACAACGTGGTCAGGGCTATTCACACAGCCAAAGCTGCAGGCCAACCTGGATCCATCCCCGGTGGCCTTGAGGACATCATCGATAAGTTCCTCAAGCCCGTGGTTCCCTGGGAAATCCTGCTCCACAACTGGATGAAGGACCTTATCGAGGAGGATTACTCCTGGAAGCGTCCGAATCGTCGTTACGCAGACATCTACCTGCCGGCACGAATCCAGGATGAGGGACGACTCGAACATCTCATTTTCTACCAGGACACTTCGGGCTCAATGTCCGATGCCGAGCTTCTGAGAACCAACTCAGAAATCAAGCATATCTGGGATGAGATGAAGCCCAAGAAGCTGACCACCGTCCAGTTCGACACGCGAATCCACAAGATCGATGTGTTCAAGGAAGGAGACAGCTACGACAGCATGGTCGTGAAGGGCCGAGGAGGCACCTGCCTACAGTGCGTGCATCAGCACATTATCAAGGAGAAACCTACAGCTGCTGTTATATTCAGCGATATGCACGTAGCTCCAATGCAGCCCTTACCCTTTGAAGTTCCTATCCTTTGGTTAACCAAGACCAAGAACGCTAAGGCACCGTTCGGACAGGTAATTCAGATTCCGGCTGACGCCTAAGGCTAGTTTACACTTTTGCGTAACTAACTCTTTTTCGAAACGATCCATCTCGCGTTTGACACGTAATAACGCGATTCATATAGGCTGGGGCTCCGGACCCCGACCGGAGAAACCCAGACCAAAGACCAATAGGCCCGACTCCCAGTTACCAGCTGGGGGTCGGGTTTATAAACTCAGGAATATACCGTGCCGAGAGCCCGTCGACTCGTCCCCATGGATGAGGTGAAGTCGCTTGCCGATTTCCTAACCTCGATTAGTTTTTCATATAACTCTGTATCCGTCTCTGGAAACACTGTAACGTTCTCGCGTTTGCCTGAAACCATCACGCAGGGTATCGTTCCCGGCCATGGACAAAAAAAGCGAACCGCCTTCGACGAGTTCTATGGCACCCCGACGGGTGACTAAGATCGTGACAGGCCTGCATATCGTCAAAAAGACCCTCGTCTCCGGGGCCCGATACTACGTCTACGCCTGGCGTGGTGGCCCCTGCATACACACCACCGAAGGGCAGTATCCCAAGATCACCCCCAGCATTCTCGCCAAGCAGCAACGGGCTATCACTGCACATTATACCAGCGGTGAGAACGTTATGAGAATCGACGACCTCGTTCGGCAGTTCGAGGAGAGACCAGAGTACGGCAATCTCGCAAAAGGCACTCGCCTTGAGTACGGCCGGCACCTGTCCCGGATCTCTTTGCACTTCGGCAAGACCCCCGTCGAAGCCTTCGAGGACACTCGAATGAGAGGCAAGATCATTGCCTGGAAGAACCAGTGGCAAGAGCAGCCCAGAACTGCGGATATGGCTGCTGGCATGATGAGCCAGCTCCTCGCCTATGCTGTCGATCAGGGCCTGCTCAAGGTCAACGTCGCTGCCAAGATCAAGACCCTTCACAAGGTCAACCGCTCCCACCTCATATGGGAGCAGAAGCACTGGGATGCTTTCTATGCTCTCAATCCCCCTCAACACATCAAAGATGTTGTTGAGCTGGGAGCCCTCACCGGCCTCAGGCAGGAAGACATCCTTAAGCTCACATGGGGAATGGTCGGACCCACGGCCATCATCTTCCCCATGACCACCAAACGCAAGACCCGTGCTGTCATCCCTATCTACGCTGAGCTTGCTCAGTGGCTCAAACAACGAGCTGATAGACAGGACACTGTCACAGGCATCAGCACCAAAGGCCACATCGTCGTCAACAGTCGGGGATTTCCCTGGACCAAAGACGGCTTCAAAAGCAGCTACCGAACCAAGGTCCCTCCCAAAGAGATCAACCGACACTTCCACGACCTTCGTGGGACATTCGTCACCAAACTCATTCTTTCTGGCCTCACGGACCAGGAAGTCGCCTTCATCGTAGGCTGGGAGAGCAAACAGGTTGAACAAATTCGTGCTCGCTACGTCAATGAAGAGAGAGTGATTCTTGACATTGCTGCTCGCCTCAAACGATAGAGTTTACAGTTTGCTGTAAACCGGGCCGATAGGTATCTCCTTTGCAACTAACTAACCCTTTGAAAAATGGCGACCCCGAGAGGATTTGAACCTCTGACCCCCAGATTAGGAATCTGGTGCTCTATCCGGCTGAGCTACGGGGTCCCGCCGCATTCAATAGCAGGACAGGCTTCCCGATCAATTGAGTTTGTCCGGTGGAGCAACGGGGAACGGTAAGGGCGCGACCGGCACGCCTTCCTCGATCAGCGCTCTGGCCTCGGCGAGGCTGGCCTGCCCGTGGATCGGGGCCTCGTCCCGCTCGCCATAATGCATCTTGCGGGTTTCCTCGGCGAATTTGTCGCCCACCCAAGTCGAGTTCTTCAGCGCCTCTGCCTGGGCCTTGGCGAGGGTGGCGAGCGCGTTGCGCATCTCGGGCGGCATGGGGGTGTTGGCCATCGGGCGCGCTTCAGGCGAAAGAACCTCCTGCCGACTGTTGCCTTTGGCCGGCACCGCCGGGGCCATCGGCGCCTTGCTCACCTCGTCCGACCCGCAGGACGGACATGCCAGAAGCCCGCGCGTGCGTTGATCCTCGTAGTCGGCGGAAGAACCGAACCACCCTTCGAACCGGTGGCCCTGATGGCAGGCAAGGTCGTAAACGATCATGGCAGGTCAGGATTTGGCGATTGCGCGGCGGTTGGCAAGAGCGGGCACCTGCGCGCGCACTTCGGCGATGCGGGCAAGATCGATGTCGCAAAAGGCCAGCCCCGGCGCTTCGCCGCCCATATCGAGCAGCACCTCGCCCCACGGATCGACGACAAGGCTGTGGCCATAGGTCTCGCGCCCGTCCTGATGGCGGCCCACCTGCGCGGCGGCGATGACGAAGGCCTGCGCCTCGATCGCGCGGGCGCGCAGCATCACATGCCAATGCGCTGCACCTGTGGGACGGGTGAAGGCGGCGGGCACAGCGATGGCGTCACAGCGGCGGTCGCCCAGCGCGCCGAACAGGGCGGGAAAGCGCAGGTCATAGCAGATTGTCAGGCCGAGCCGGCCGAGAGGCGTACCGGCAAGGTCGATCACCTGCCTGCCCGGGTCATAGGCATTGCTCTCGCGCCAGCTTTCACCATTCGCCAGATCGACATCGAACATGTGGATCTTATCGTAGATGTCGGGATTCTGGTTATCCTGTCGGAAATAGTGGGTCCGGTTGGCCCACTTGCCCGTCCCGGAAGCGACCGCCATCGAACCGAGCGCAACGTCGATCTGCATCTTGGCGGACATCAGCGACAGTTCATCCAGAACGGTCTGCTCCCACACCGGATTGACCCAGCGCCTCGACCGCTGGCGATCGCGGTCGAGCAGGATCGACATTTCGGGAGTGAAAACAACCTGCGCCCCGCCCTCGGCAGCGTCGCGTACCGACTGGAGGATCGTGGCCAGATTCGCCTCGGGGTCGATCCCCGAGGTCATCTGCAGGACAGCAATCTTCGGCATCAGCCCGCCAGCAGCGCGTCGAGCTTGCCGGCGCGATCGAGCGCGTGGAGATCGTCGCACCCGCCGACATGGGTCTCGCCGATGAAGATCTGCGGCACGGTCATCGCGTTCGGCGCGCGGGCGAGCATTTCCTCGCGCTTGGGGCCGCCCATGGTGATGTCATATTCGGTGAAGTCCGCGCCCTTTTCGGTCAGCAACCGTTTGGCGCGCACGCAGAAGGGGCAGGCGAACTTGGTGTAGATATCGATCTGGGGGGCGGCCATCATGTCCCTCTTGAAAGCTCGGTTGCGCAAACCAAATAGGCTGTGTCGCCGCGTTTCGCCAGTCTCGGGAAACACGGCGGGGACAAGGCGGGTGCTGCATCCGGCAGGCCCGCATCAGACGAGAATCGCTCAGCAGAGGATTTGGATATGTCGCGTTTCGATTTCACCCCCTACCGCCGCTCCACCGTGGGCTTCGACCGCCTGTTCGACCTGCTCGAAAACCAGGCACGGCTCAATGCGGGCGACAATTACCCCCCCTTCAACATCTCGCGCCGCGGCGAGGACAATTACCGCATCACGCTGGCCGTGGCGGGCTTCCGCGCCGGCGATATCGACATCACCGCCCAGCAGAACCTGCTGGTCGTGCAGGGCCGGAAGCGCGACGAGGTGGAGGACGGTTCCGAACTGATCCATGTCGGCATTGCCAATCGCGGTTTCGAACGCCGCTTCGAGCTCGCCGATTTCGTGCGGGTCGAACGCGCAGATCTGGCTGATGGCCTGCTGATCATCGATCTCGTCCGCGAGGTTCCCGATGCGATGAAGCCGCGCAAGATCGCGATCGGCGGCACCGCGACGCTCACCGCAGTGCCCACCGGCGACAGCGAGGACGCGGCCAGCGCGGCCTGAATCTCTCCGACATCGTTTAGACCAAGATAAAGGGGGCGGACCTTGCGGACCGCCCCCTCGCGACTTGCGTCGCCCCGTCTCATCCTATCCGTCCGGGTCGCAGAAGACGGACAAAACGAGACAAGCTGTGTTTCGCGAAAACCCCGGCTTGAACCTGTCGGTTGCCACTCCTGTGGCCATGGCCGACCTTATCCCGAGATCCCTGCCAAACTGTCAATTCGTTACCGCGTGTAATGCGGAACCGAAACAATACGCAAGGCCAATCTGCAAACCTTGTAAAGAAGCGACATGGCTGTTCCCGCTTGCGAAACAAAGGATTGTAACGCGCCGCCAAAGCGCGCGATTGGCAGCATGGCGGTTCGAAACGGGACAGGTGAATAATAGAGCCGGTGGATATTAACCGCGCAAATTTGCCGGCCTGCCCCGGGCGATGCCAGGCGGCAGGCCGAACTTGACCGTACCGCGCACGGCACCCGAATCGGACGGCGCTTACACCAGGCGCGACTGTTCCAGCGCCGCGGCGATGAAGCCGGCGAACAAGGGGTGCGGGTCGAAGGGACGCGACTTCAGTTCCGGGTGGAACTGCACGCCGACGAACCACGGATGGTCCGGCCGCTCGACGATTTCGGGCAGCAACCCGTCAGGGCTCATGCCCGAGAAGATCAGGCCCTGCTTCTCCAGCGGCTCGATAAAGGCGCTGTTGACCTCGTAACGGTGACGGTGGCGCTCGGAAATGGTCTCGGCGCCGCCATAGATTTGCGAGACATGGCTGTTGGGGCCAAGCTTGGCCGGATAGGCGCCAAGCCGCATCGTGCCGCCAAGGTCCCCGCCCTCTTCGCGCTGCTGGAGACCTTCCTTGGTCATCCATTCGGTGATGATGCCGACAACAGGCGTGTCGGTGGGGCCGAATTCGGTAGACGAAGCTTTCTCGAACCCTGCGGCGCGCGCGCCTTCGATGCAGGCCATCTGCATGCCGAGGCAGATGCCGAAGAACGGCACATTGCGGGTGCGGGCAAAGCGCACCGACGCGATCTTGCCCTCGCTCCCGCGCTCGCCGAAGCCGCCGGGCACGAGAATGCCGTGCATCGGTTCAAGCTGGGCGATGATCTGGCTGTCATCGTCGCCTTCGAAAATCTCCGCGTCGATCCAGCGGATGTTGACCTTCACGCGGTTGGCAAGGCCACCGTGGACCAGCGCCTCGTTGAGGCTCTTGTAGGCATCGGGCAGGCCGACATACTTGCCCACCACCGCGATGGTGACTTCGCCCTCGGGGTTGAAGTGGCGGTCAGTGACATCCTTCCACGAAGACAGGTCCGGCTCCGGCGCATCGGTGATGCCGAAGGCGCGCAGCACCTCGCGGTCGAGGCCCTCGGCGTGATATTGCTGCGGGACCGAGTAGATCGAGGGCGCGTCGAGCGCCGGGATCACCGCTTCGGCGCGCACGTTGCAGAACTGCGCGATCTTGCGGCGGTCGCTTTCGGGGATCGGGTGTTCGGCGCGGCACAGCAGGATGTCGGGCTTGATGCCGAGCGCCGCCAGTTCGCGCACCGAATGCTGCGTGGGCTTGGTCTTCAGCTCGCCCGCCGCCTTGATGTAAGGCACCAGCGTGACGTGGACGCTGACTGTCTGGAACGGCTCAAGCTCGTTCCGCAGCTGCCGGATCGCTTCCATGAAGGGCAGCGATTCGATGTCGCCCACCGTGCCGCCGATCTCGCACAGGATGAAATCATGGTCGCCCTGATCGGCGAGCGCGAAGGCCTTGATCGCGTCGGTCACATGCGGGATCACCTGCACGGTGGCGCCGAGGTAGTCCCCGCGCCGTTCCTTGGCGATGATGTCGCGGTAGACCCGGCCCGAGGTGATGTTGTCGCTCTGGCGCGCAGAAACGCCCGTGAAGCGCTCGTAGTGGCCGAGATCGAGATCGGTCTCCGCCCCGTCGTCCGTCACGAACACCTCGCCGTGCTGATACGGGCTCATCGTGCCCGGATCGACGTTGAGATAGGGATCGAACTTGCGGATGCGGACCTTGTAGCCACGCGCCTGAAGGAGGGCCGCCAAGGAGGCTGCCATGAGACCTTTGCCGAGCGAGGAGACCACGCCGCCGGTGATGAAAATGAACCGCGCCATGGGATTCGGGCCTTAAGCAACAGGAGGGATTCGGGGCAAGCGAATTGCTTGTCCCAGACGCTCGCCATCCACAGCGGCGTCGATGTGACGAAACGGGAAAGGGGCGCGCAGCCCCTTTCAGACGCGCGTTTTACTGCGCGGGCTGGGTCGGAGCCGGCTCGGCGGGGGCGGCGGGGGCCGGCTGGGCGGGCGCAGGCACCGGATCGGCCAGCAGGTCAGGCTTGGCCGGCGCCGGTGCACCGCGTTCCAGCGTGGTGGTGACATTGCCCACCGAACCTTCGCGCGCGGCGAGCGCGGCCAGCACGATCGAGAGCGACACGAAAGCGACAGCCAGCCACTTGGTCGTGCGGGTCAGGAAATCCGCCGCCCCGCGCGCACCGAAAGCGCCGCCCGGGCTCGATCCGATGCCGAGGCCGCCCCCTTCGGAACGCTGCATCAGCACCACGCCAACCAGCGCGGCGGCCACAAGGGCCTGGATCACGGTGAGGAAGATGAACAGGGACATGAAGATTCTCGTGACCGGGGGCGATCACCTCGCCCGGATGAATATATCGGCGCCATGTAGGCGCGCTCGGGCCGCGCGGCAAGCCCGGGGCCGCCGGGCTGCCTGGCACCGCCTGACGGGCCTCAGCTTTCGAAAGGCTCGCTGGCAGCCAGCGCGATGCCCATGAAGCTGTCGGCCGTCAGACTTGCGCCGCCCACCAGTGCCCCGCCCACATCGGGCACGGCAAAGATCGCGGCGGCATTGTCGGGCTTGACCGAACCGCCATAAAGGATGCGCACCTCGGCGCCCTGCTCCTCGCCCAGCAGCTCCACCAGCAATGCGCGGATCTGGCCGTGCATTTCCGCGATGTCATCGGTGGTGGCGGCATTGCCGGTGCCGATCGCCCAGATCGGTTCGTAGGCGATGGTCAGCCGGTCCGCGAGGTCTGCAGGCATGGTTGCGACCGGGGGAAGCGATGCCGTGAGCTGGCCGCGCACGAAATCGACCGCCTTGCCCGATTCGCGGGTCGCCGCGCTTTCGCCGCAGCACATGATGACCTTGAGGCCCGCGGCAAAGGCGGCTTCGGCCTTGGCGCGCACCAGCGCATCGGTTTCGCCGTGGTCCTGGCGGCGCTCGGAATGGCCGAGGATCACGAAGGTCGCCCCCGCATCGGCCACCATCGCTGCCGAAATGTCGCCGGTGTGCGCGCCGCCATCGACATGATGGCAATCCTGCGCGCCGACGGCGATCTGTTCCGCCTCGCGGTGGATGGGGTGAATCAGGGTGTAGGGCGGCGCGATCGCCACCTCGACCTTCATGTGGCGCTGGGCGGCACGATCGATCGCACGGGCTTCGGAAAGCATCGCGCGGGTGCCGTGCATCTTCCAGTTTCCGACGATATAGGGTCGGCGGGTCATGACGATTTACTGCACTTCCTGCAAATTGAGAGGGTTGGGCCCGGGCCCTTGCGGCTCTTCTTGTGATTCTGGTTTTGCTGTAGTGCGCCGGGGCCGCGTCCGCTAGCCGAGGAAGACGCGCTAGTCAAAACGCCTGCGAACCTGTTGCCGCGCGGTCGCAGGGCCTCTAAAGCGCGCGGTGCGTCGCAGCCAGCGGCGCATGCCCGAGCTTTGCGCCTGCGCCGCGTGCGCCGGCCCCGGATGGGATCCGTACCGCATATGATTTCGTTCTTCCGCCGCTTTTTCGCCTCCAAGATCGGGTTGCCGATCGCGCTCGCCTTTCTGGTGCTGATGGGGCTGGCCTTTGCGGCTTCGGACCTGACGAACACGTCGTTCTCGGTTGTTTCGGGCGGGGATAACCTTGCGGTGGTCGGATCGGAGAAGATTCCGGTGTCCGATCTTCAGGTTGCCGCCAACAGCGCGCTCGACCAGCTGCGCCAGCAGAACCCGACGCTGACCATGCCCGAATTCGTCGGCGAGGGCGGCATCGATGAAGTGGTGCGTCAGATGATCGACCGCGCGGCGGTTGCCGAATATGCGCGGAAATATGGCCTGCGCGCTGGCGACAATCTGGTCAACAGCGAGATTCTCCAGATCCCGGCCTTCAAGGGGCTGACCGGCGCTTTCGACGAGAAGGCCTATCTCGGCGCGATCGGTCGGCGCGGGCTGACCGACCAGAGCTTCCGCCGCGGGCTCGAATCCGATCTGCTCGCCCAGCAGCTGATCGACCCGGCGATTGCCGGGACCGTGCTGCCCGAAAAGATCGCCCGCCAATATGCCGCCCTGGTGCTGGAAAAGCGCAAGGGCGAGATCGCGCTGATTCCCAGCGCCTCCTATGCTCCCGCGGGCAATCCTTCCGATGCGCAGCTGGCCGCATGGTATCAGGACAACCGCACCCAGTTCATCCGCCCCGAACGCCGCACGCTGCGCTTCGCTGTGATCGGCACCGACACGATCAAGGTCAACGCCGTGCCGACCGCAGCCGAGATCGCCGAACGCTTCAAGCGTGACGCGGCCAAGTATGGCGCCAGCGAAACGCGCGTGGTGACCAGTTTCGTCGTCCCCACCGAAGACGCTGCCAAGGCGCTGGTTGCGCGCATCCGCGGCGGCACCGCTCTGGAAGCCGCCGCGCGCGAGGCCGGCTTCACCGCTTCCACGGCGGAAGCGCGCGACCGCGAGGGAATGGCCAGCGCGACCAGCTTTGCCTTTGCCCAGAACGCCTTCAAGGCAGCGCAGGGCGCGATCGTCGATCCGGCGCAGGGCACGCTCGGCTGGTATGTCGCCCGCGTCGACAAGATCGAGCGGAAGGCCGCGCGCGATCTTGCCGCCGCCACCCCGGAAATCACCGAGCAGCTGACCAACGAAAAGCGCACCGCCGCCATCGCCGACCGCATTGCAGAGCTTGAAGGCGAGATCGACAGCGGCACGGCGCTGGCCGAAGTCGCCAAGGCTTACGGCCTCAAGGTAGAGACCACTCCGCCGCTGCTTGCCAACGGGCAGGCCTTCGGCCAACCGCAGATGCAGATCGTCCCCGAGCTGGCACAGGTACTCCAGACCGCCTTCCAGATGGAAGAAAGCGAACCCCAGCTCGCCCCCGTTTCGGGCGACCAGTTCGTGGTCTTCGAAGTCGCCCGGATCGAAGAAGCCTCCGCCCCGCCGCTCGCCGAGGTCAAGGATGCGGCGATTGCCGGGTGGAAGCGCGCGCAGGGTGCGGTGCTTGCCAAGCAGGCTGCCGAGCGCATCCTCGGCAAGATCCGCGCCGGCACCCCGCTGGGCGAAGCGCTGGCCGCGGAAGGCAAGCAGGGCTTCGAGCGGCAGCCGATCGATCTCGAACGCCGCGAGTTGCTCGCCCGGATGCAGGGCCGCGTTGCCCCGCCGCTGGTGCTGATGTTCAGCATGGCCGAAGGCACCGCCAAGACGTTGGAAGGCCCGCGCAATCTCGGCTGGTATGTCGTCAACCTTGAAGACATCAGCACCCTGCCGATCGACAAGGAGCCGCAGCTGATCGCGCAGGCGCGCCAGCAGCTCGGTGCCTCGCTGGGGCTCGAATATCGCGATCAGGCAACGGCAGCGATGCGCAAGGAACTGGGCGTCACGCAGAACGACGCCGCCATCGCGGCGGTGCGCAAGCAGCTCGCCGGCGAGCAGCAGTAAGCACGAAGGCGGCGCGCATCCCGTGATCGACACCAAAGGAGCAGGCCTGCCCGAAAACGCCGCCGCCGCCGCTGCCATGCTCGCAGAGGGGCGTCCGGCGCTGGTGTGGCGGCGGATCATCGCCGACAGCGACACGCCGGTTGGCGCCGCGCGGCGGCTGATCGTACCCGGCCGCGGCGATTTCCTGCTGGAGAGCGTCGAGGGCGGCGAGGTGCGCGGGCGTTACAGCCTGCTCGGCCTCGATCCCGATCTGGTGTTCCGCGCCAAGGGCGCCGTCGCCGAGGTCAACCGCAACTGGAAACTCGACCGCGAAGCCTTCACCCCGCTTGGCGACGACGCGCTCGCCGAACTGCGCGCGCTGGCCGCTGCCTGCCGTATCGCGCCGATGCCCGAAGGCCTGCCGCCTGCCCTCGCCTGCCTGGTCGGCTATTTTGGCTACGAGACCATCGGCCTTGTCGAGGCCCTGCCGCGCGCGCCGCAAAGCGCGCTCGACCTGCCCGACATGCTGTTCGTGCGGCCCACGGTGATCCTCGTCTTCGACCGGCTGACCGACGCGCTGTTCGCCGTCGCCCCGATCTGGGAGGCGGCCGACCCGCAGGCGGCAGTGCTGCGCGCGGGCGAGCGGATCGATGCGACGCTGAGCCTGCTCGGACAGCCCGCGCCCGCGCTCGTGGCGGACGCCCTGCCCGATGCCCTGCCTGACCTCGCCCCGGTGATCGCCCCGGAAGATTACAAGGCGATGGCGCTGGCCGCGAAGGAATACATCGTCGCCGGCGACATCTTTCAGGTGGTGCTGGCCCAGCGGTTCACCTGCCCCTTCCCCCTGCCCCCGATCGCCCTGTACCGCGCGCTGCGGCGGGTGAACCCTTCGCCCTTCCTCTATTTCCTCGATCTGCCCGGCTTCGCACTGGTCGGCTCGTCGCCCGAAATTCTGGTCCGGGTGCGCGATGACGAGGTGACGATCCGCCCCATTGCCGGCACGCGCCCCCGCGGAAAAACGCGCGAAGAGGATGACGCGAACGAGGCCAGCCTGCTCGCCGATCCCAAGGAGCGGGCCGAGCATCTTATGCTGCTCGATCTGGGGCGCAATGATGTGGGCCGCGTGGCGGCAGCGGGCACGGTGGAGGTCACCGACAGCTTCACCATCGAACGCTACAGCCACGTGATGCACATCGTCAGCAATGTGGTCGGGCAGCTCGATCCGTCGAAAGACGCCCTCGATGCGCTCTTCGCGGGCTTCCCGGCGGGCACCGTCTCGGGCGCGCCAAAGATCCGCGCCTGCGAGATCATCGCCGAGCTGGAGCCGGAAACGCGCGGCGCATATGCGGGCGGGGTGGGCTATTTTGCGCCTGATGGAAGTCTCGATTCCTGCATCGTGCTGCGCACAGCCGTTGTGAAGGACGGGGTGATGCATGTGCAGGCGGGCGCGGGGATCGTTGCGGACAGCGATCCTGATTACGAACTCGCCGAATGCCGTGCCAAATCTGGCGCGCTGATCGCCGCCGCGCGAGAGGCCGTGCGGGTGGCGGGCGAACCGGGGTACGGGCAATGAAGCGCGGCGCTGTGCTTTTCTCGGCATGCCTCGCGCTGGCCGCCTGTTCGGAGGCGCCTGCGGGCGAAGCGGTGACCAAGATCCGGTTCGATGGCTCGCAGGTCGAAGAGCCCATCCCGGGCCCTGCCGAAACCCCGGTCGATGGCAGTCCCTCGGCATGCGAGGCCGTGGAGTTCGAAGGCCTCGCCCTCACCCACTGCATCGCCGATCCCGCACAACATCGCATCGCCGTGGCGAACCTCGGGCCGGACAAGCAGCCCTTTGCCTCGCTTGCCGCCTTTGCCGCCAGCGTCGATCCGGCCACCATCGCCTTCGCCATGAACGGCGGGATGTACGGCGATGACCTCAAGCCGATCGGCTACTACGTCCAGAACGGCGAGCGACTGAAGGAACTGGACCGCGGGGACGGGGACGGCAATTTCTACATGAAGCCCAACGGCGTGTTCTTCGGCTCGGGCGGAAGCTGGCGCGTGCTGGGCAGCAACACCTTCTTCAACACCGTGGGCGACCGGCCGCAGTTCGGCACCCAGTCCGGCCCGCTGCTGCTGGTGGACGGCAAGCTTCACCCGGAGATCCAGGACGATGGCCCCTCGCGCGCGATCCGCAACGGCGTGGGCGTGGATGCGGGCGGCAAGGCGCATTTCGTGATTTCCGATGTGCCGGTGAGCTTCGGGCAGCTCGCGCGCTATTTCCGCGATGTATTGAAGGTGCAGAACGCGCTTTATCTCGACGGGCAGGTATCGAGCCTGTGGGACCCGGCGCGCGGGCGCATGGACA
>VFQO010001580.1_pt1 | contig 16774 bp, 19 predicted proteins | sample 3512331 | NCBI WGS metagenome assembly VFQO01 (sample SAMN10412371, study PRJNA504923) | tailings metagenome | isolation source: Replicate 3 from Balatoc abandoned mine | place: Philippines: Itogon, Benguet | collected 2017-08-28
GGCCACCGGATTCACCCCGGCGCGTTAACCGGAAGGATCTGACCCACGCACCTAGGGAATGCCGGAACAGGCGGTGCCGTTGTCGTTCAGCGACAGAAAGTAGGCTCACCGCATGCACACCTTCGTTCTCGCTGGCGGTTGTTTCTGGTGCCTTGACGCCGTGTACCGCACGCTGAAGGGCGTCACCGATGTCGTCTCCGGCTACACCGGCGGCTCCACGCAGAACCCGTCGTACGAGGCGGTCTGCACCGGCACCACGGGACACGCCGAGGCCGTCGCCGTCACCTTCGATCCCGAGATCATCCCCGACGAGGTCATCCTCGACGTGTTCTTCAGCCTGCACGACCCGCGCCAGTTGAACCGTCAGGGCAACGATGTGGGCACCCAGTACCGTTCCGCCATGTTCTACACCGATGAGGCGCAGAAGGCTCAGTTCGAGGCTGCGCGCGATCGGGCATCCGGATATTGGGATGGCGGCATCGTCACCACGATCGAGCCGCTCGAGCAGTATCACGTCGCCGAGGAGTACCACCAGGACTTCTTCGCGAAGAACCCCGGGCAGGGCTACTGCCTCGCCGTCGCGCTGCCGAAGGTCAACAAGATCCGCGCGTCGTACGCGCAGTACGTGCTCGCGAGCTGACCCTTCCATCGACGCGCAGGCGAGCGTAGCGTCGGGATCATGACCGACATCACGCTCACCGGACAGACCTGGGTCGCCTTCGGGCCGATCGGTGCGATCGGTTCCGTGCACCGCAGCTCGCAGGGCTTCACGTTCAAGCTGCTGGGGGACGCGCACTTCCGCGGAACGTTCGACACCCTGGATGCCGCGAAGGCCGCGCTGCACGCCGCGACCGGCGGCTCGGCCTGGCCGGAGTTCCGGGAGCACTGACTTCTCCCCAACATCATGCGCTTCGTCGGCTTGTCCTCAGTTGACGGATGCCTCGGCTCCGGTCGCCCTCGCCCGCTCACACTGATCGTGGACCCCGGGGCGGCTTCCCGGCACGAGTGTCGCACCCGGGGCCCGCACTCGACCGATCAGCGGACTGGAGCACTCGACATGACCGACACCATCACCCTCACCGGCCTCGTAGGCACGGAGCCGCGGCACCTCGTCACCAGCGAGGGGCTGCACATCACCACGTTCAGGCTGGCCTCGAACCAGCGACGGTTCGACCGGTCCAAGCAGCAATGGGTCGACGCAGACACCAACTGGTACACCATCAGCACCTTTCGGCAGCTGGCCATCCACGCCTCGACCTCGATCAACAGGGGCGATCGCGTCATCGTCACCGGCCGGTTGAAGGTCCGGGAGTGGGACACCGGGGAACGCAAGGGCATCGCGGTCGACGTGGAAGCCGACACCGTCGGCCACGACCTGATGTGGGGTACCGCCGTCTTCGCGCGGGTCATCTCGCCGAACTCAACCGTGACGTCGCCCGCTGACGATGACGCTCCGGCACCTGCCGAAGAACCCGAGGGGCTCGACCCGGAAGCCGCCATGAACGATCACGACGACGCCGACGACCGGGTGCCCGCAGCCATCGCCCCGTTCTAGCCCCTTAGAATCCTCGTGACCCGCCACGGCGGTAGGAGGAGACGATGGGTTCACGCAAGACAGCGCTTGCCGCGACGGGCGCCGCCGTGCTGGCGGGGCTGCTCGTCGCATGCGGATCCCAGGCGCCGATGCCGACGCCGACCGCGAGCGCCAGCAGCCCCAGCCCCGCACCGACGAGCGTGCGCAACGAACTCAACCCGCAATTCCGTCCAGGCGGGTCAGCCGCCGCCAACCAGCAGTTCTTCGACGCCACCAATCAGGCGCTGCAGTCCGCCGCCGGCAAGTCCGACGGGGTGACGATCGTCAACACGCTGGTAGCCGCCGGCTTCAATAAGGCCGACATGGAGGTCACGTTCGACTCCACGGCGATCGGGCTGCAAGCCGACTCGATCATCGTGTCGGTTCGCATCGGCGAGGAGTGCCTGCTGGGGCAGTTCGCGCCCGCCTACTACGCGGGCACGATCGCCCCGGTGCTCGGTACCGGCAAGTGCCTGGTCGGCTGGCAGCGCACCATCGACTGGTAGCGCCGCCGTGGGCCGAGGCCCTCCGTAAGCTAGGGGGATGGCCGAATACATTTACTCGATGGTCCGCGCCCGCAAGGCGGTCGGAGACAAGGTCATCCTCGATGACGTCACGATGTCGTTCCTGCCCGGCGCGAAGATCGGGGTCGTCGGCCCGAACGGTGCCGGCAAGTCCACCATCCTGAAGATCATGGCCGGCCTCGACCAGCCGTCCAACGGCGAGGCTCGACTGAGCCCCGGCTACACCGTCGGCATCCTCATGCAGGAGCCGGAACTGGACGAAGACCAGACCGTTCTCGAGAACGTGCAGCAGGGCGTCGGGCAGATCAAGGGCAAGATCGACCGGTTCAACGAGATCTCGGCCGCGATGGCCGACCCCGACGCCGACTTCGACACTCTGCTGGCCGAGATGGGGCAGCTCCAGGAGCAGATCGACGCCGCTGACGCCTGGGACCTCGACTCCCAACTCGAGCAGGCGATGGATGCGCTGCGCACGCCGCCGTCGGATGCGATCGTCGCCAACCTCTCCGGTGGTGAGAAGCGGCGCGTCGCGCTCGCGAAACTTCTGCTGCAGAAGCCGGACCTGCTGCTGCTCGATGAGCCTACGAACCACCTCGACGCCGAGAGCGTGCTCTGGCTCGAACAGCACCTTGCGAAGTATCCCGGAGCCGTGCTCGCCGTCACGCACGACCGGTACTTCCTCGACAACGTCGCGCAGTGGATCGCCGAGGTCGATCGCGGTCACCTCTACCCCTATGAGGGCAACTACTCGACCTACCTGGAGAAGAAGGCGGCCCGCCTCGACGTGCAGGGCAAGAAGGATGCCAAGCTGGCCAAGCGGCTCGCCGGCGAACTCGAGTGGGTGCGCAGCAACGCGAAGGGCCGACAGACCAAGTCGAGATCGCGACTGGCGCGCTACGAAGAGATGGCGGCCGAGGCCGAGAAGACCCGCGTTCTCGATTTCGACGAGATCGTGATCCCGGTCGGTCCGCGGCTCGGTGCCCAGGTGATCGACGCGAAGAAGCTGCAGAAGGGGTTCGAGGGGCGCATCCTCATCGACGGCCTCAGTTTCACCCTGCCGCGCAACGGCATCGTCGGTGTGATCGGCCCGAACGGTGTCGGCAAGACGACGCTGTTCAAGACCATCGTCGGTCTCGAGCCGCTCGACGGCGGCGACCTGAAGATCGGCGAGACCGTGAACATTTCGTACGTGGACCAGAGCCGCGGCGGCATCGACCCGAACAAGACGCTGTGGGAGGTCGTCTCAGACGGGCTTGACTACATCCAGGTCGGCAAGACCGAGATCCCGTCGCGCGCGTACGTCAGCCAGTTCGGCTTCAAGGGACCGGACCAGCAGAAGAAGGCCGGCGTGCTGTCTGGCGGCGAGCGCAACCGGCTCAACCTCGCGCTGACGCTCAAGCAGGGCGGCAACCTGCTGCTGCTCGACGAGCCGACCAACGACCTCGACGTCGAGACGCTCGGCAGCCTCGAGAACGCGCTGCTGGAGTTCCCCGGGTGTGCCGTCGTGATTACCCACGACCGGTGGTTCCTCGACCGGATCGCCACGCACATCCTGGCCTATGAGGGCACCGAGGAGAACCCGTCGAACTGGTACTGGTTCGAGGGAAACTTCGAGGCGTACGAGCAGAACAAGATCGAGCGCCTCGGGCCGGATGCCGTCAAGCCGAGTCGTACCACGTACCGGAAGCTGACCCGGGACTGACACTGTGACGCGACTGCACGTTCCGGTTCCACTGCGCTGGAGCGACTTCGACGCCTACGCGCACGTGAACAACGCCGAGATGCTGCGCATTCTCGAGGAGGTGCGCATCCAGGCGTTCTGGCGTCCGGACGAGGGTGTGGGCGCACCGACGGCCGTCATGGACGCCCGCCCAGGTGCGCAGACGCTCGCGCTGATCGCACGCCAGGAGGTCGAGTACCTCGCACCGATCCCGTACATGCGCGCTCCGCTCGACATCGAGCTGTGGATCGGCAGGCTCGGCGGCGCGAGCCTCGAGGTCTGCTACGAGGTCTTCTCCCCGGAGGGCGTACAACCACGGACCCTGTACACCCGGGCGGCGACCACCCTGGTGATGGTGACCGCCGCGACTGGGAGACCGCAACGCATTCCCGACGAGCTTCGGGATGCCTGGGCACCGTACGTCGAGGCGCCTGTGGTGTTCGCCCGGCGGGACTGAAGCCGGCTCGGCTTCAGTCCCGTCCTGTTGTCATCAGCGGAGCGCATGCAGACCTCGACATGCACGAAGTCAGCAGCCGCATCGGCATCTGCCAACGTTCGTTCGGCGCCGGGGGGCAACTGCTGACGGGCTGCCCGTCGCGCGCAACCGCCTGGTCCAGGCCATCCGACGCGATTCGTGCGAAATGGCGCCGCCCTGCGGGCGCAAGCGCCATTTCGCACGAATCGCGGAGGGGTTGGTGGTGTTCGCCCGGCGGGACTAGTGCCCCGGCACGCGCACGGTGATCTCCTGCGCGACGCTGGCCAGCAGCACGCCATCGCGCGAATAGATGCGGCCCTGCGACAGCCCGCGCCCGCCGACGGCTGCGGGGGACTCCTGCACGTAGAGCAGCCAGTCGTCGACGCGGCCGAACCGGTGCAGCCACATCGCGTGGTCGAGGCTCGCGACCTTGAGTCCGGGTGTCGCCCACGGCAGTCCGTGGCGGCGCAGCACTGACTCCTGGATGGAGAAGTCGCTGGCGTACACCAGCGCCGCGCGGTGCAGGTCCGGGTCGTCGGGCATCGGCCCGAGTGTGCGCATCCAGACGCTCTGATGGGCGGTCGGCTCGCCGTCGACGCGCAGGAAGATGGGGGATGGCACGTGCCGCAGGTCGAACGCTCGCTCGTTCGCCCAGCTCCGCGCGATCGGGTGGTCGACGCCGGCCAGCACCTCGGCCGGGGTCGGCAGCGAGTCGGGATCGGGCAGGTCGCCCGGCATCTCGATCTGGTGGTCGAGACCCCCGTCTGAGTCCTGGAACGAGGCGATCATCGACAGGATCGGTGCGCCGTCCTGGTAGGCCTGGGTGCGGCGGGTCGAGAACGAGCGGCCGTCGTGGATGCGGTCAACCGCGAACGTGATGGGCGCCTCCACGTTTCCCGGGCGCAGGAAGTACCCGTGCATGGAATGGACATGCCGATCTCGCGGAATCGTGCGCTGCGCGGCGACCAGAGACTGCGCGAGTACCTGCCCGCCGAAGACCCGGCCATGAGGCATCCATTGCGATGGTCCGGTGAAGATGTCCTCGTCGGTTCGAGCGCCCGTGTCGGTGAGATCGAGGGTTGCGAGCAGGCCCGACAGGGGGTCGTTCATGGTCGTAGTCTAGGAGACCTATGGCGCGCACCTTCACCCTCGTCGACTCGCTCGCGCTCGGCGATCTTCACGTATTCCTGGGGCGTGCGCTGCGCATCGACGACGGCTCCGTTCGCCTGATCGCGGGCTCCGGCGTGCTCGCCGTGTACGTTCCGGTGCTGCTGCCGATGGGCCTGCTCGATGAGACCGCCACCGTGCTCGGGCTGCGCACGTTCGCGGTGACGGGCCACGAGGACTTCGACATCGTGGTTCCGGTGCGCTCGCTGCTGGCACGCGTCGAAGGGCAATTGGATGCCTCGACCGCCGACGTCGGCGAACCTGTGCAGGTGACCGCGCCGATGCAGGTCAATACGGTGACCTGGACCTCGATCGCACCGCCCCGGGGCGGCTGGCACGCGCTGCCCGGGCTGGACTCGTCGCTGCTGGAGGGCGCGGCGCGGGCGGGCATCGACGAGGTGGCGGCGGCGATCCCGACCGGCACCGGCGAGCAGCTCGTGCGCCGGGTTCGCAGCGAGGTGTGGGGGCGCCCGATCGCCAACGGGCTCGAGCACATCCCGGCAGGTGCCGGATTCGCAGCGATGAGTCTGGGCTTTCTCGGCGACGCCGACGGCGACACTGTCGCCGTCTACGAGTCGGGCCCGTGGACGCGCCTGACGACCAAGCGAGGCCACGTGCTCGTCAAGCGCCGTAACTGGACGATTGCCCGCTAGAAGCTCCCGTACAGGGTGGACATGCTCGCGAACACCTGGTTCATCATGACGACCAGCAGCACGATTACGAGCACGAACGACACCACCAGCGCGCTGATCGACCACGCGAGGATGCCGCCGTCGCCGCCGGTGCGGCGCTTGACGACGACCGCGCGGCCGATCGGGTACACGTACGTGCTGAGGAAGGCGAACGCCCAGTGGAACGGGCGCGGTACACCCTGCGCCTGAAGGAATCGGTAGTCGCGGTACGCGAAGAACACGACCAGGCCGTAGACGACCCACCCGCCGACCGTCGTCAGGAGATAGGCCGGGCTGGTGTACATCGCCAGAGCAGCGGTCGCCGAGGTGTCGAGCTGCGAGCGGACGAACGCGCCCCAGTCCACGAAGAACAGCGGCAGCGTCGTGACCAGCGGCAGCACGACGATCAGCCAGATCCACGGCGTGTTGGTGCGCGCGCCCTCGGGAGCCCTCGGCACCGCCGTCTGGTACGTGTACGGCACCTGTTGCGTCCAGGTCGTGCCATCCCACCACCGTTGGCCGCCGTTGCCTGAAGGGTCCGGGTACCAGCCCGGTGCTGCGCTCGTCATGCGTCGACTCTAGCGAGCGCCGCCCCTCGTGATGCTCGTTGACGGCGCGACCGTCGGCATCGTGCCGTCAGAGCGCGGCGACCGCCCGGCCCGCCGTGCGTCCGCTGAAGAGGCAGCCGCCCAGGAAGGTGCCTTCGAGCGCGCGGTAGCCGTGCATGCCGCCACCAGTGCGCCTGGCCGCCGAGACTGGCCTCGGGTTCCTGCTCGAGGATGGTGACCCGTTTGCCGGCTGCGATCGACTCGGCTGCCGCGACACGATACCGGCGCCCATACCGAGCCGGATGGCCGCTCGTCAAGCACGTTCGGGCTGCCTGTGGCGCTGGCATCCTGGGGAGCGTGGGCAAGAAGGACAAGCGCCAGTCGCGGCTCGGAGGGCGGTATCTGCTGCTCGAGTCGATCGGCTTCGGCGGCATGTCCGCGGTGTACCGCGCACGCGACGAGGCGCTTGGGCGCGATGTGGCCGTGAAGGTGTTCCGTTCGGGTTCTGTGGACGTGAGCAGGCAGGAGGGCGAGCTCGCGATCCTCGCGCAACTCGATCACCACGGGCTGGTGTGCGTGCTCGATGCCGGCTCGTACCGCGACGACCTCGGTGCCGAGCATCGCTACATCGTGATGGCGCTGGTGCGCGGCACCACCCTGCGCGAGCGGCTTCGTGGACCCCGGATTCCTGCTCGGGATATCGCCGATCTCGGGTACGACCTCGCGGAGGCGCTGGAGTACGTGCACGCGAACGGCGTCACGCATCGCGATGTGAAGCCGTCGAACATCCTGCTCGTCGATTACGGGCTGAACAGTCTGCGCATGCGCGCGAAGCTGACCGACTTCGGGATCGCGCTCAGCGAGGAGGTCGACCGGCTCACCGTCGAGGGGCAGATGACGGGGACCGTGGCCTACCTGAGCCCGGAGCAGGCCGCCGGCGAACCGGTCGGACCGGCCGGCGACGTCTACTCGCTCGGCCTCGTGCTGCTGCAGTGTCTGACCCGGACGCTGGAGTTCCCGGGCACGCCGGGGGAGTCGGCGAGTGCTCGGCTCGCACGCGATCCGGTCGTCCCGGAGTACCTCCCGCCGCAGTGGCAGAGCCTGCTCAGCTCGATGACCGCGCGCAACCCCGCGCTGCGACCGTCGACGCGCGACGTCGTGCCGGCGCTGCGGCAGCTCGCGCTGACCGAGAGTGCGCGGCACAAGAACGACGACTACGCCGTGCGCACCGGTGAGCTGGACACCATCCCCGACGAGACGCTGCACCGCGTCACGGCGATGGCGGCGCGGCTGTTCGACGCGCCGCTGTCGGCTGTGAGCGTGCGCGACTCCGATCGCACCTGGCTGGTGTCGCACTACGGCGACGAGGCGGAGCGGCTCGCGAAGCAACTCGACCTGTCCGGTGCCCGGACTCCGCGCACGACACCGCTGGTCATCGGCGACACCCTCCTCGACGCACGGACGTGCAGCAACCCGCTGGTGACGGCGGAGCGGGGCATCCGCTTCTACGTCGGCGTGCCGCTCACGCGCGCGAACGGCGACACCATCGGCACACTGTCGGTCGCGGACTTCGAGCCGGGCTCGGCGACCGACGCCGACCTGGCGAATCTCGCGGACCTGGGCGCGCTGGTGGTCGCGCAACTCGAGCTGCGCAACGTCGGAATGCGTGCGCGCACCGACGAGCTCGCCTCAGCCGAGGCATCCTGACGCCTACTCCTCGAAGGTGTTGACCATCGCGTGAGCGGCGCGCTCGAGGTAGTCCCAGAGCATCGCGTCGTGCAGCGGCGGGAGTTCGAGGGTGTCGACCGCGGCGCGCATGTGGCTCAGCCAGCGGTCGCGGGCGTCGGGGTTGACCTTGAACGGGGCGTGCCGCATGCGCAGCCGCGGGTGCCCGCGCTGCTCGCTGTACGTTCCGGGCCCGCCCCAGTACTGCTCGAGGAACCCGGTGAGGCGCTGGATCGCGCCCTCCAGGTCGGACTCGGGATACATCGGCCACAGCACCTCGTCGGTGCGCACCCCCGCGTAGAACTGCCGTACGAGTTTCTCGAAGGTCGGACGACCGCCCACCTCGGCCCAGAAGCTGCTCGCCGGTAGCGTGCTCACGGCTTCTGCACCGGCGTCGGTCTGGTCCGCGGCGGGCGGGCGCCGCGCACGCTGGTGGCGCCATCCGCGCCGGTGAGCACGATCGAGTTCAGTGACGGCAGCTGGATGCCGGCCTCGTCGAGGGCGCGCTTGAGGCGCCCGCGCAACTCGCGCGCCACGTCATCCTTCGACTGCGCGGCGGTCTTGACCACGAGGCGCAGTACGATCGCCTCGGCGGAGATCGACTCGATGCCCCACACCTCGGGCTTCTCCATGATGCGGGTCTTCCACTTGGTGTTCGAGGCCATGTCGACCGCCACCGCGAGGATGCGCTCCTGCACCGCCTCGACATCCGCGTCGTACGGCACCGCGAGGTCGATGATGACGCGCGCCCAGCCCTGCGACATGTTGCCGACCCTGAGGATCTCGCCGTTGCGCACGAACCACAGCGTGCCGTTCACGTCGCGGATCTGCGTGATGCGGATGCCGACCCCCTCGACCACACCGGTCGCCGGACCGACGTCGACGACGTCGCCGATGCCGAGCTGATCCTCAGAGACCATGAACAGGCCGCTGAGCACATCCTTGACGAGGTTCTGCGCGCCGAAACCGAGGCCGGCACCGAGCGCGGCCGTGATCAGGGCGAAGGCGCTCGTGGCATCCGGCATCAGCCGCGCGAACAGCAGCAGCACCGTGACGATCACGATGAGCGCCGTCACGCTGTTGCCGAGCACCGAACCCAGGGTCTGCGTGCGCTGCACGATGCGCACCGCCGCGAGGGGGGATGTCAGCAGCACCTGTGTGTCGTCGGTGTCGTGCTTCTTCTTCGCACCGTTGACCACGCGCCGCACGACACGGTTGATCAGCAGCAGCAGCACGAAGCGCGCCACGATCGCCACCACGATGATGATCGCGGCCTGCAGTGGGGCAGCCCACCACCCTGCCCAGAATGTTTCCCAATCCATAGGCCCCACAGCCTACCGACGGGCGCCTGAGCAGCACCCGCGCGCCATTCGCGCCGCGCGCCCGCGCCATCCGCGCCGCGGTTTGTTGTCCGCGCGCCCGTCACAGCGACGGCGCGGACAACACAGGCCCGCGCGGTTGGCCACGCCCTACCCCCGGTCGCGCTCCCGCGCCCGCAGTGCGCGCTCGACGCCCGCGAGCTCCTCGATCACGAGGCGCCGCAGCGCCGGGACCTCGGGGTTCGTGTCCAACCAGGCGCGAGTTCGCTCGACGAGCTCGGCCGAGGCGAGCGCGGCGGGGTAGAAGCCGACGATCACGTACTCGGCGATCTTGTAGGAGCGCTCCTCCCAGATGCGGGTGAGCGCCTCGAAGTACGGTTCGACCAGCCCGTCGAACGTGCGCGGGTCGTTGACGTGCTGGTACCCCACGCCCATATTCCGCAGCACCGTGTTGGGGATGGATGCATCGGTCAACGCAGCTTCGAGCGCCGCACGCTTGCCCGTGGGGATCGTCGCCCGTGCCCGGGCCGCGGCCTGCTGCCCGTTCGCGGTGTTGTCTCGCTCGAGCGCCGCCGCGATCTCGGACTCGCCCGCTGCACCTGTCAGCACGAGACCTTCGAGCACCTCCCAGCTCAGGTCGGTGTCGATCTCGAGTCCGTCGAGGGTGAGCGAGCCGTCGAGCAGTGCGCGCAACGTTGCGGCGTGGTCGTCGGTCGAGGCGATGTTCGCGAAGAACTTCACGAACTGGAACTGCGCGTCGGAGCCCGGTAGCGCCTCGCGTGCGAGGATCCACAGCCCGTCGCCAACCGCCTCGATGGTCTCGTCCCGGCGTGACTCGGCGACGTAGTGCCGGGCGGTCGTGGCCAGCTGAGTCAGCGTGGTGCGAAGCGTGGTGGACTCGGTCTCGGCGCCGATGTTGTTCAGCACGAGCCGCACGTAGTCCGACGGCGCCGTTTCCGCGTCGCGGGTCGCGTCCCACGCGGCTCCCCACACGAGAGCGCGTGCCAGCGGGTCGTCGATGTCCTCGAGGTGCTCCATCGCGACCGCCTGGGACGAGGCATCCAATCGAATTTTCGCGTACGCGAGGTCTTCGTCGTTGACCAGCACCAGGTCGGGCCGCGCCACGCCCACCAGTTGAGGCACCTCGGTGCGCTCGCCATCGACGTCGAGCTCGACGCGGGAGTCGCGCTGCAGCCTGCCGCCGCGCAGGTTGTAGAAGCCGATCGCGAGCCGGTGCGGCCGGATCGTGGGGTAGGCGGGGTCGGCGCTCTGCAGCACCGCGAACGAGGTGATGACGCCGGCGTCATCCACCGTCAGCTCGGGGCGCAGCGTGTTCACGCCGGCGGTTTCGAGCCACAGCTTGGACCAGTCCGAGAGGTCGCGGCCGGAGGTCGCCTCCAGCTCGGTGAGCAGGTCGGTGAGCTCGGTGTTGCCGTACTCGTGCTTGGCGAAGTAGTTCGCGACGCCGGCCATGAACTGCGGCAGTCCCACCCACGCGACGAGCTGTTTGAGCACCGACCCGCCCTTGGCGTAGGTGATCCCGTCGAAGTTGACCTGGACATCCTCGAGGTCGTTGATGGTCGCGACCACCGGGTGCGTCGACGGCAGCTGGTCCTGCTTGTAGGCCCAGCTCTTCTCCATCGCCTGGAACGTCGTCCACGCCCCATGCCACTCCGTCGCCTCGGCGGTCGCCAGGGTCGATGCCCACTCGGCGAACGACTCGTTGAGCCAGAGGTCGTTCCACCACTTCATGGTGACCAGATCGCCGAACCACATGTGCGCGAGCTCGTGCAGGACCGTGACGACCCGGCGCTCCTTGATCGCGTCGGTGACCTTCGAGCGGAACACGTACGTCTCGGTGAAGGTGATCGCGCCGGCGTTCTCCATCGCGCCCGCGTTGAACTCGGGCACGAACAGCTGGTCGTACTTCTCGAACGGGTACGGGTAGGCGAACTGCTCCTCGTAGAACGCGAAGCCCTGCTTGGTCTTCTCGAAGATGTACTCGGCGTCGAGGTACTGGCTCAGCGACTTGCGGCAGTAGATGCCGAGCGGGATGTCTCGGCCATCGCTGCTCGTGAGGCAGTCGCGCACCACCTCGTACGGGCCCGCCACCAGCGCGGTCACGTAGCTGGACAGGATCGGCGTTGGCTCGAACGTCCACGTGGCCTTCGCGCCGTCGACGACCGGCTCCGGCGTGGGCTGGTTGCTCACCACCGCCCATCCGCTCGGCGCCGTCACCGTGAACTGGAACGTCGCCTTCAGGTCGGGTTGCTCGAACACGGCGAACACGCGTCGCGAGTCCGGCACCTCGAACTGCGTGTAGAGGTACACCTCGCCGTCGACCGGGTCGACGAACCGGTGCAGGCCCTCGCCGGTGTTCGTGTACGCCGCGTCGGCGACCACGATCAATTCGTTCTGCTCGGCCAACCCGTCGAGCTGAATGCGAACACCATCGCTGACCGCAGCAGGGTCGAGCTCGACGCCGTTCAGCGTCACCGAGTGCACGGTTGCAGTGATCGCATCGATGAACGTGGATGCCCCTGCGACAGCCGAGAAGACCACGCGCGTCCGGCTGGCGAAGACTTCCGCGCCGGTCGTGAGGTCGAGCGCGACCTCGTACGACGAGACATCCACCAGCGCCTTGCGCTCCTGGGCTTCGACTCGAGTCAGGTTGTCACCGGGCACCGCGCACTCCTTTGGTCGTCGGATCGTGTCCGGCGTCCAAGCCTAGGCGAGCACGAGCGCGGGCTGCTCCTGGGGTTGATCGGTGCCGATGAAGGCTTCGACGTCTTCGATGGCGAGGGTCAGCAAGGTGGCGAGCCGAGCATCCGGGTCTTCGATGCAGGCCAGCGCGATGCCGATCACCGCGGTGTGCACCATGGCGTAGGCGGCGCGCTCGTTGTTGCGGTGACGGATGCCGACGCGATCCAGATACGTGCGCGCCCAGCGCTTGGCGTCCGGCGCATGCTCGAACACGCTGTCGGCGAGCGTTGCGAGCTTCTCGTCGGGCCGCTCGTCGAGCATGGCCAGCATGCCGCTGGCGAGCGCGCGCTGGCGCTCGAGGCTGGCGACCGGCAGGGCGTGCGCGGCCGCTCGCATCGCGATGACCGACGGGATGCGCGGGTCGTCGCCGTGCAACCCGATCACGCGGGACACGAGCAGCATGAGGCGATCGCGCGAGGCATCCGTCGTCACGTCGTTGACGTCGCGGGCGAGGGCGGCGAGCAGCGGATGCGTGCAGGCGGGGTGATCGCTCCAGCGCTCGCCGGCGAGGAAGCTGGCGAATTCCATGAAGCAGGCGCCGTGCTTCGGCGACCGGTGGCGTCCTGCTGAGAGGATCGGAACGAGAGTCGGAGTGCGAGCCATGTGAAACCTCCTCGCACCAGTCTCGTCCCGATTCGCGCGGGATGGAAGACTGGCGGCATGCGAATCCACATCGGCACGGATCACGCCGGTCTTCAGTTCAGTGACGATCTGCAGCAGCACCTGCGCGCGGCCGGTCACGAGGTGGTCGATCACGGCCCGAGCAGCTACGACCCGGTTGACGACTACCCGAGTTTCTGCATCAACGCGGCCCTGGCCACCGTGCGCGACCAGCAGGCGGGCATCCAGTGCCTCGGCGTCGTGTTCGGCGGCTCGGGTAACGGCGAACAGATGGCGGCCAACAAGGTCAAGGGCGCCCGCGCCGCCCTGGTGTGGAGCGAGGCGACCGCGCTGCTGGCACGGCAGCACAACGACGCGAACCTGATCGCGATCGGTGCCCGCCAGCACACGGTCGACGAGGCCAAGCACTTCATCGACGTCTTCATCGCAGCGCCGTTCTCCGGCGAGGAGCGCCACGCCCGCCGCATCGCCCAACTCGCCGAGTACGAGACCACCGGAGCGATCGCGGGCCACGAGATCGATGCCTGAGGGTCACTCCGTCCACCGCATCGCGCGGCAATTCGGGCTGCACTTCGTCGGCAAGCCGGTGGCGGCATCCTCCCCGCAGGGGCGCTTCGCCGCCGGCGCCCAGCAGCTCGACGGGCACACGATGACGCAGTCCCGAGCGGTCGGCAAGCAGCTGTTCCTCGAGTTCGACCACGACCTGTGGCTGCGCGTGCACCTCGGCATGTACGGGGCGTGGGATTTCGCCGGTGACGTCACCGCTGACGCGACCATGGCATCCAGTGCAGGTCGCATGGGCCAGACCAACCAGAGAGGCACGGTCATTGGAGGCTTCGAAGACTCGCTCAGCTCCATCGGCGCGCCCCGCCGCACCCGGCTGCGGATGGCCGAGCAAGAGGTGCAGGCCGAGCTGGGCGAGTTCCCGCCCGACCCGGTGGGGCAGGTGCGCGTGCGGTTGCTGACGGATGTCACGTGCGCCGACCTGCGCGGACCGACAGCGTGCGAGGTGCTCACGCCCGACCTCGTGCAGGCGCAGATCGATAAGCTCGGGCCCGACCCGCTGGTGGACGATCCGGCCGTCGCGGAGGAACGCTTCGTCGCGACCGTGCGCAGAAAGCCCACGCCGATCGCGCTGCTGCTGATGGACCAGACGGTCGTCGGCGGCATCGGCAACGTCTACCGCGCAGAGCTGCTCTTCCGCGCGCGGGTCAACCCGTTCATTCCGGGTCGGGAGCTGGCCGAGAACACGATCCGCTCGCTATGGAGAGACTGGGATCACCTGCTGCGCATCGGCGTGCAGACCGGCCAGATGATGACCATGGAGGGACTGTCACCCGAGGCTTACGACAGCGCGATGGCGTACCGCGCCGACCGGCACTGGGTGTATCACCGCACGGGCGAGCCGTGCCGGGTGTGCGGCACCCCGATCTCGATGCAGGAGCTCGGCGGCCGCAAGCTGTACTGGTGCCCGAGAGATCAGGCGTAGCACAAGCGCGGCTCTCGCGCCTCCCCTGGAGCACCGCGCCGGTGCGTGTCATCGTGGCCCCATGACCGGACTGCTGCGCGACGACTCCATCTCGATCCTCACCCGCGGGTACGGCTTCGGCCCGCGAATCTGGGGCCGCACCCGAGCGGGCGCGAGGGCCGTGCCGATGGGGCTGCTCGGCGACGACGCGCTGCTCGTGCGCGGCACCGACGGCGTCGCGCTGTTCTACGACGCGGACCTCATCGCCCGTCACGGCGCCATGCCGGGATTCGTGCAGGAGACGTTGTTCGGCCACGGCTCCGTGCACAGCCTCGACGGCGACGAGCACCGGCACCGCAAGGCGGAGTTCGTCGGCGTGCTCTACGACGACGCGAGAGTCGAGCACCTGGCACCGCTGCTCGAGCGGGAGTGGCGAGCCGAGCTCGACGCGTGGGTCGCCGGCGGCAACCGCTCCGCATACGATGCTGCGGTCGGTGCTCTCGGGCGGGCCGTCATGCGCTGGGCGGGCCTGCCCGGCACGCCCGACGCCAAGACGCGGTGGGCTGCGCGCCAGGCGCAGATCGTCGACGGCTTCGGCGTGCCCTACTCGCCCGAGTACCTGCTCGCCGTGATCAACCGCCGGTGGTCGGATCGGCACGCGCGCGCCCTGATCGAGGCGGTCCGCGCCGGCACCCTGCGTGCTCGCGCCGGCACGGCTCTGGATGCCTGGGCCTGGCACCGCGACCGGTCCGGCGAGCTGCTGCCCGCGAAGCTGGCGGGTGTCGAGTTGCAGAACAGCTTCCGCCCGATGATCGCCGTCGCCCGCTTCGTCGCGTTCGCCGCGAAGGAACTGCACGACCGGCCCCGGTGGCGTGAGCGGATCGCCGAGGAATCGGCCCATCGCGGGTCGCTCGTGGGAGGTCCACTCGCGACGGCGTTCGCGCAGGAGATCCGTCGCACCGCCCCGTTCGTGCCGATGCTGCCGGGCTGGGCGATCCGGGATGTCGAGCTCGACGGCGAGCGGGTCGGCGCCGGCGGTCGTGTGATGCTGGACATCCTGGGCACCAATACCGATGATCGTTCCTGGGATCGGGCCGACGAGTTCGACCCCGAGCGCTTCGTCGGGGTCGATGATTACGAGGCGCTGAAGGCGTTCGTCCCGCAGGGGGGAGGGGATGTCTCGGACGGACACCGCTGCCCGGGCGAGAAGCCCGCCATCATGGGACTCGCGGCGGCCATCGCCGCGCTGAGCGACCCGCGCGTGACCATCCTCGGCACCGGGCTCGAGGTGAACCGGCGACGGCTGCCGACGAAACCGGCCTCGGGCGGGCGGGTCGCAGCTACGTCGGGGTGCCCGTTCCACTCGTCATCGCCGGGCGACGCCAGTTCGACCACCAGCGCAACATGAACTCGAACGGGCCGTAGCGGAATCGCCGCACATTCCGATGGGGCCGCAGACTGCGGTCCTCCTCGCCTCGCCCGAGGTGGCACAGATGCCGAATATCACGGAACGGGCGTCGTTGCTCGACCGCGAGCTCGACGAGGCGTTCGCACGGGCGGGAGCCATCAGTGCGATCGGAGCGTCCGGTCCGAGGGAGTGGCCGCGCGCATCCCTGTACGCGCTGGCGTTCACGGCGAGCGAGCTGGTGTCGGCTGGGGCGCTGGCTCCGCGCGATGCCGCCGATCTCGTCATGGGGATGTGGATGGCAGGGGTGCAGCGAGGCTGAGGTGTGTCGACCTACCGTTTCCGGGCGGCCCCACGGTCTCGTTCCTTTCTCAACCAGCCCCCGCCAAGCCTTTCCGTTCCCAAGCGGTCCCTGCGGTCTCTTGCGTTGCCGGGCCACCGCTACCTCTTTGCGTTGCCGGTCGTCTCTGCCCTCTCCCTCCGTTCCCGACCCCTTCTGTTCCCGTTCCCGGCTTGGCCAGCCCAGCCTTTCCGTCTCTTCCCGTTCGTGGCTTGACCTCGCCACTTCGGCGTTGCCGGCCCCGCCACCGCGTCTTCTCCTCCACAGCATGAGTTTCGAGAACTTCTCCACATTTGCGGACATGTGTTCGAATGTCGGGTAGAATCGGATCGTGCTCACCACCACCCATGCTCGACCAGCCGGCCCTGCCGCGTGCTGCTGCCGCACCGGTTGCTGCCAGCGCGCCTGCTGCTGCCGCACCGCCTGCCGCTGACGCACCGGCTGTTGGCGGGCTG
>VFQO010001581.1_pt1 | contig 16727 bp, 15 predicted proteins | sample 3512331 | NCBI WGS metagenome assembly VFQO01 (sample SAMN10412371, study PRJNA504923) | tailings metagenome | isolation source: Replicate 3 from Balatoc abandoned mine | place: Philippines: Itogon, Benguet | collected 2017-08-28
TGTCTTCGGGAGGCAGGGGCCGGAGGTTCGAATCCTCTCTCCCCGACCAATTTCGGCAATTTTGGCCACCAAAACCACGCTATTGCGCCATTTTCCTCCATCCGGGGGACGTGGCTGCAGATCCTTCCGGGCGAAATGTGCCGCAGGTCGTGCCCTACCACCTGACTGTGCCGGCGCGCAGCTGGCGAAGACCTCAATCGAACAGGAAGAAGCGGAGTTTCGCCAGCAAGGCCTCGCGCGAGCACACGTCCACCTTCTGGTAGATATTGCGAATATGAAACCTGATGGTGTCGGAGGACTTGTTCACCGCCTCGACGATCTCTTGCACCGTCTTCCCGCGCAGGAGGGCCCGGCAGATAAGCGTCTCCTGGCGCGTCAGGCCGTAGTATTCGTCGAAGTGGAGGACGGCGCTTTCCCGGTAACCATCATCGCAGATAATGCGCAGGCCGAAGGCTGTGACATCAGTCGCGCCCCGTAGCCGCCGGCACTGGAGGACGTGGCTTTTGCCATGGTGCTCCGCTTCGAGGGCGATCACCGCGGTCGGCGCGTCGGCCGACTGGAAGAACTGGGACAAGGCCGCCTGTGCACGCTTGTCGCTCAAGCCCAGATGGTCCCGCTCCATCCGGATACAGGTCACGCCCTCGAGATAGGTCGGGAGGCCTGCACTGTGCCACAGCACGCGCTGCTGCGCGTCGCAAATCACAGTGGGGAAATGGGACGCGGAGAGCCACTCCTCCATGATCAGTGGCAGGACCACGAAGGATGGAAGCGCCGCCTGCCTGGAGACGTCGCTATTCACGATTTGCCCACACCCTCGATTGTCTCGCCCGCTGCGTGGCGGCGGCCGGGGGCCGCTTCGCTTCGATACATTCGAGAATGTCTGATAAATAACCCGGCCCGAAAAACTAACCTAGATTATACTACTGAGAAACCAGCAAATATTGCTTGGATCGACGCCCGATTCTCCTGTTCGCACGCTGATCGTTAACCTGGATTTAGCGATGCACAGGCGCATCTTCGGTGCCAATTCGGGACATCGCAGCAACGGCACGGTTCGGCGGCACGAGGGGAAAGCGTGCCCAGCAGCCCCCGAAGTGCCGATTCTCGGGGGCTCTACCAAGATTGGTGAAGAAATCGTTTAACTGACGGGACTAACCACTGGCTCGGGGAGGGACAGGACGGGCCACTGCGGCTCGTCCCTTCTTCAGGAAGAATCGCATTAGAAGGGGGCTCCGCGAAGCCCCTCACCCTCCTTGTGTCGCTCACAAGCTGAGACGCCGCGTGGCGTGCAGCAAACCTGTCTGGTCAACCACAATGCGTCAGGCGCACCTGCCTTTCGCAAATGAAGAGGTTATGTCTGTTATGAAGAAGCTTCTCCTGACTGCCGTTGCAGTCTCCGCGATTTCGGCCACTCCGGCGATGGCCGACGACAAGGCCGACCTGTCGATCAAGGGCAACATCGCCCTGGCGTGCACTGTCACCCCTGACGAGCGCGACGTCGTGGTCGACCTCAACCTCACCACCGAGCAGGGCGCCGGGAGCCTCACCTATCGCTGCAACGGCGCCAACGGCTTCACCCGCACGATCGCTTCGGACAACTCGGGCCAGCTGAACAACGCTTCCGGCGCGAGCCGCGGCTTCGTGCCCTACACCATCACCCACGGTGGCGGTTCGGGTCTCGCGATCGGCACTCCGGTTTCGCTTGCCACGCCCTTCACGACCACGCTGGCATCGTCGGCGGCCTTCGTGAACGGCCAGACCGGCAGCCTGCGGCTCATTCTTGCCAAGCCGGCATCGGCGACCAACGCCAACCCGCTGTTCGCTGGCGACTACACCGACGTGATCCGCGTCTCGATCACCGCCAACTGACCGTTCGGCCTGCAAGCGCAGGCCGGGCAAAGGGACGGGGTGGCCCCAGCGGCCACCCCGATCTTGGCAAGAGAAAGGGAGGGTCCCGGGTGCCGGCAAAGCAATCCGCCGTTTTCGCGTTCACGATCGCCGCGCTGGCATGCGCCCCGGTTCGTGCGCAGACGAACGAGCAGATCGAATTGCAGGTGGTCCCCCAGCCCTATCTCGAACGCGATTTCGGTCGCGAGGCGGCAATCACCATTCGCGCCGTCAGACCGCTGGAATGCAGCGTCGTCTTCAACGAGGCGCTGGCGCGGGTTGATCTTGTCGCGACCTCGGCGAGGGAGGTCGGCGTGCAGCTCAACTGCAACACTCCCTTCCGCCTGCGCGCCACGGCGGAGAACGGCGCCCTGCGGCATATCGGCCAGTACCGGTCCGGCGATGCACGCAGCTTCCTGCCCTATTCGGTGGTGTGGCCATCCATGGTTTCGAATGGCGGTTTCAGGATCGCGCAGAACTTTTCGGCAGACGGGCGCCAATGGGCGCAGGGGCTGGAATTCCTCTCGGGCACCTCGGTGATCAACCAGACCGGCGCCATGCGGATCACGTGGGGCAACGCGCAGGATTTGCTCGCGGGGGAGTACCGGGAGGTGTTCGTCCTCGAGATGGAACCGGTCGATTGAGCGGCGCGGGCTAAGGACAAGGGCTGAGATGATGATTTCCAGAGGGACATTCCTTGCGGCAGCAGCTGCTGCCATGTCCATCGTCGGGACGCCGGCACAAGCGCACCGCGTTTACCCGATGAGCTATGAACTCACACCGGCCGGCAGCGGCGCGGCGACGGTCCTGCGCGTTGACAACACGACCGAGCGTCCGCTCACACTGGAGGTGACCGTCGAGAAGCGGTCATGGGACGAGCGCGGCAATGAGACCCGCATCCCCGCGGATGACGACTTCCTCATCCTTCCGCCGCAGATGATCGTCGAGCCCGGCAAGACGCAGGCGATCCGCGTCCAGTATGTCGGCGCGCCGACGCTCGATCAGACCGCGATGTATGTGGTCGGCGTCAACCAGGTGCCTGTGGCCGATCCGACAGCGGGAACCGGCGTGCAGTTCGTCATCAATTTCGGAACGGCGGCCTATGTCGTTCCGGCAGGCGCGAAAACCGAGCTTAAGATTGCCTCGGTGACGGCGGCGGCCGAGCCGGGGAAGATGGAGGTGGTGCTCGAGAATACCGGCGCGCGCTATGCGCCTCTCGGCAACACCACCTGGACCTTCACCAACGGCGCAGGCCAGAAGATGGAACTGAGCGGCGACCCCCTTCGCGAGACACTGGTCGCATCCGTGGTTCCCTCGGGCGGGCGCCGCATCTTCATCGTCCCTGCCTCGGAGGGGTTCGCGCTCACGGCTCCGATTCAACTCGCCATCAAGTGACAATGCATGAGGGGGCGGGAAACTAGAGCGCGCTGGGTGGTCAGGCTGCGTGCATGGGCGTTGGCGGGGGGATCTGTCCTGGCCGGCCTTGCGGCAACCCCTGCGCTCGCCCAGCCCTCACCGGCCCAACCCCAGGCCTCTCCGGCGCCGCAGCCCGCCGTACCCGCGATCGACGTTACCCTGCCGCTTGTCCTCGACGGGGTATACATCGGCGATATCGGCGCGCGCACGACCATCAACGGAACGCTGGTCAGCATCGGCGGACCGCGCTTTCTCGAATTGCTCGGGCCGCGGCTGAACGACGAGGCACGCGCTGCGCTTGCATCGCGGATCGCTGCGGCAGGCGATTTCCTGCCCTTGACAGAGGCGCAGCTGCCGGGCCTTTCAGTCAGCTTCGATGCGGCCAATTTCGCGGTGTCGGCATCCGTCGCGACGACAGCTGCCAGAGCACTGGATCTCGCGCTCAGCCCCAACATCATCGACACGCCGCGCGAAGACACCGTGCTCCCCGCCGATCTGGCGGTCGGCGTGAACGTGTTCTTCGCCCGATCCTACCTGCACCGCGACCGCCTCAACCCCGCGCGCGAAGGCTGGCTGCCGACAACACTCGGCATCGACGGGGTGGTGAATATCGGCGGCCTCGACGGGGCATACCTGTTCCATCAATGGACCTACAGGGGCGGCACCGATGGGCGGCTTACGCGCGGCAACATAACGCTGGTGCATGACGACTGGCGCAGGGCGGTGCGCGCCCAGGCGGGCGATGTCGATCCGTTCGTCCTGCCGCTGCAAGGCGCGGCCCCGATCGGGGGCGTGTCGGTGCTGCGCGCCTATGCCGACCTCCAGCCCACGCGCAACATCAGGCCGGCAGGCCGGACCACCTTCACCCTCGACCGCGACGCCATCGTCGAAGTCGAGGTCAACGGCATCGTCACCCGGACCGTCCAGCTGCGGGCAGGAACCTACAACCTGCGCGATCTGCCCTTCACCGAAGGGCTGAACGAAGTCCGCTTGCTGGTGCAGGACGAAGCGGGTCGCCGCGAGATTGCCGCGTTCTCGCGCTCGTTCACGACCAACCTGCTCGAGGAGGGCCTGAGCGAGTTCGCCTTCTCTTTCGGCGTCCCGCGCACCCCCACGGCGGGGGGCTTTCGATACGGTGACGACCTCCAGTTCACGGGATACTACCGCAAGGGCGTAACCCAGAACATTACGCTTGGCCTCAACGCTCAGGCCGACCGCAACATCCAGACGATCGGGGGCGAGGCAATCTGGGCCACCCGTCTCGGCACGTTTCGCCTGGAGGCGGCCGGCAGCACGGCCGACAAGGGCGAAGGCTTTGCGACGACGATCGGATGGGTGAAGTCCTTCAGCATGTTCGGCAAGCCGGGCGAGGTCGAAGCCTTCTGGGATCATCGCAGCAGCGATTTCACCGTTCTGAACCAGCTCTTCGCGCAGGATATCAAGGACGATATCGCCGTGCGCTATCGGCAGGGCCTGCCGCTTGATCTCTATCTCAACGCGGCATTCGGCCGATCGAGCCGCCGGATCGGGCCCGACCGCACCGTCTGGTCGGCGGGCCTGAGCCGATCCTTCGGCCGGATCAACACGTCGCTTCTCTACGAAGGGCAGTCGGACCAGATCCTTGGCAAGGATCACCGCGTCCTGTTCAATGTCAGCTGGCGTCTGGGGCCGCGTTCAGGCGTGAACGCGCGCTATGAATCCGGAAGCAACAACTACCGTCTGGAATACGAGCGGGTGCTGACCAACGAGGTCGGAAGTCTCGGCTATCGTGCCGGAGTGAGCGGCGCCGACGGCGAACGCGGTTTTCAGGGCCAGATCGATTTTCTCGCCAACCGCGGCGAAGTGGGCGCTCGCTTCGACCTGTTCGATGACACCGTGACCGGCGGGCGGGTGCGGCAGACTACGTTGCGCGCCGCGGTCGGCGTGGGAATGGCTGGCGGGAAGGTCGCAGTCGGCAGACCGTACCGCGAGGGCTTTGCGGTTGTCTCCCGGCACGAGTCGCTGGACGGCAAATCGGTCGATGTCTCGATCGGCGGGCCCGGACAGATTTATGCGCGGGTCGACGGGCTTGGACCTGCGCTGGTAACCGCGAACCGCCCCTACCAGCGTAACCTCATGAGCGTGAATGTCGCCGAGCTGCCGGTGGGCTACGACCTCGGCGCCGGGGCCTTCGAACTCTACCCGGGCAGCGGCAGCGGGTTCAAGCTGACCGTGGGATCGGATGCGTCGATCACCGCCATGGGCGTCCTGCTCGGCCGCGACGGTCAGCCCGTCTCGCTGCAAGTCGGCAGGCTCGCCTCGATTGACCGCCCGCAGGAGCAGGCCATCTCCCTGTTCACGAACAGGTCCGGACGGTTCGCGGCAACGGGATTGAAGCCCGGCCGTTATCGTCTCACGATCAACGGGGACGAGGATAGCGAGCTTGAGGTTCTGGTCCCGGCCGATGGCGTGGGGCTGGTGCCCCTCGGCAGCATACAACTCAAAGGAGCAGAAAGATGAGCTTGGTCCACCGCTCCCTCGTATCGGCAGTATTGCTGTGCTGCGCGGCCCCGGCGCTTGCCTGTGACCCGCAGATCAGCAGGGTCGATGGGCCGGTCAATGACAGTTACGAGCCCTTCTCGCCCGACGCTGCCACCTATCCGCTGACGATCACGATCACCAATCGCGACGAGGCAGCCTGCGATCTGCGGGCTGTCGCCATTGGAACCATGTCGGGTGCCCGGCGGCTGATCGGTCCTTCCTCGCGCGAGCGGCTGAATTACGAAATCTTCGGCGATCAGGCCATCAGGCTGCCGAACGAGCAGGCTTCAGGCTTCGGCCTACCCATCATGATCGGCGGGCAACAGGAAGTGACGCTCCGTCTCCAAGTATGCGTAGCCCCCGGTCAGGTCGTGGCCTCCGGCATCTACGACGAGAACGTCGAACTGCTGCTTCTCGACCGCGGGGGCGAAGTGCGCGAGCAGCGGCGCTTTCCGCTGCGGGTCAGGGTCGAAGCCCGCGCGCAGGTCAATCTCGCAGGCACCGCCGGCGTCTTCAGCAACGGTTCCCGAAGCGCGCTCCTCGATCTGGGCGAACTGAGGGACGGATCGTCGAACGCGGTCTTCATCCAGCTACGCTCGAACGAACCGGTGCGCGTGCGGCTCCAGTCGCAAAACAAGGGCGAGCTCGTCAATGTCGAGCAGCCCGTCGAGCGGATTCCCTATGAATTCGTGGTGGACGGGACCGCTGTCGCCCTGTCGGCTCCGGCCAATCTGCGCCGCGCCCCGCCCCGCTCGCTTGATGGTGCGTCCTACCGCGCCGTTGCCACGGTTCCGGTGGTCGGCAACCGCTTTGCCGGCGAGTACCGGGACCTGATTACGGTCAGCGTCGAAGCCACGCCCTGATGCAAGGGTGGCGCCGATCGCAGCCCCTGCCGGTCAGAACGGCGAGTGCGCGACGGTTTCGATCTGCACCGATTCAAGGCGCGCAGCGGCACCATCCTCGGAGAAGTGGATGCTCAGCGGTTCTCCCGCCAGCCTCGAACCCGAGAATGCGGATCGCGCGATCGACACCACCCCGCCCTCGACAGGCATTTCGCGACCGCCGAACAGCACGCGGGTGGCCTTGCTGTCGGCGGGGAGGCGCAGCTGAAGCGTGTAGGACGTGTTGCAGCGTTCCGTGATTACGAGAGTCAGGGCGTCGGCGCTGAGTTCCTGCTGCAACACCGAAGCGTCACAGCTCACGGGAACATATCCGCGAAGCTCGAAGCTCGCGCGAGACACATCCGTTGGCGAAGCCAGCATCGCGCCCCCGACCAGGGTGAAAGCATAAAGTGAGAGCATAATGGGCTGTCCGAAGTTGCTCGAACCCCACGTATCGCGCAAACAGGTTAAGGCTTCGTCGACGCGGCTCGCTGCGCTGACGGGTGACCAGTTTGCCGGCGGACAAGCGCCGCACTATCCGGACGTCAGGAAGTGCACCGCAGCCGCGATGCACCTCCAGCGCGATCAGAACTCGAACAGTGCTTCGATCCCGACATTGCGACCACGCATCAGCGGCGAAAAGGTGCCGGCGGTCGGATTGGGTGCGAACGGACGTCGCACGCCGGTCGAGCGCGGGCCGCCGAACGGCACCTGCGTGTCGCCGCCCTCCTGCACCTGATCGAGCAGGTTGCGACCGTAGAGCGAGATCGACAGGCCATTCACGGGGGTATTCCACGTGATGTTGGCTTCCAGATTGCTAAGATCGTTGAGCCAGCCGAAGTTGTCGTCGGTGAAGGCGGCCTTGTCGCGATACTGGTAGTTCACACGGGTGAGGATGCTGCTGCTGCCCAGATCCCAATCGTGGATGAAGCCGGCACCGAACGTCACCGGCGGCACCCGCGGGACGCTGAGATCAAGATCGGCGTCGCTGATCCGGCCATCGCCCGAGATGTCGAACAGCACCCGGTCATAGCCTGCATCGATGATCCCGATGCTGGCGGTGAAGGCCAGCGACTCCGACACCCGCATTCGAGCTTCGGCTTCGAAGCCCTTGATGTTGGCATCGGCGGTGTTGAGGATGTTCTGCACCACGCCAGCCCCCGGGTCGGCAAGGTTCACCTCGCGCTGCATGCTTCCGACCTTGGTGATGTAGGCCGCCGCATTCAGCGTGAAGCTGCCATCGGCTGTCTGGAACTTGCCGCCGATTTCGTAATTGTCGACCTGCTCCTCATCAAAGCCTAGTTCGTTGGTCTGGGCAAAGGCGCGGTTGAACACAGCCACGTTGGTGATGCGGAAATTGTAGCCGCCCGAACGGAAGCCCCGGCTCCAGTGGCCGTAGATCTGGCTGTCAGCGAATTCATATTGCAGCCCGAGCTTGGGTGAGACGTTGCGGAACCTCACCTTGTCGGTGAAGCCATTGGTCTCGGTGGCCGGATTGAAGGGGGCCGTGCCGGTCGGGCAGGTCCCTGCGAGAACCGAACAGGGCGCGCGCGGCAGCACGTAGGTGACGGCCGCGTCCTTGGTTTCCTGATTCCAGCGGATGCCCGCGATCACTGACAGGCCATCCGTGAGCTGATACTGCGCGTTGGCGAACAGGCCGATCACCTCGTGATCTTGTTGCCCTCCCCCGAAGAAGCGCGGGGGTTGCAGGTTGACCGGCAGATCGCGGCGCAGGCTGCGCACTTCGGTGTAGGCGAGATCCTGCTTGAAGTAGAATCCGCCGAAGGTGAGATCGAGATCGTCGGTCGAGATCGCATAGCGCAGCTCGTTCGAGACCTGCTCCTGCGCGGTTTCGGTGTTCGAGTGGAACAGGAACACGGGGGTGGAATCGATGTCCCCGTTGGTTGTGGCGTCATACTTGCGCCAACCGAAGACGTTGGTCAGCGTGCCGGGTCCAATATCGATCGAAGCGGTTAGTGAGCCGGTCCAGATTTCGTTGGCGTAGCTGCCGGGTTCATCGATCGACAGGTCGTAGCTGTTGCGACCAAAGAAGCCGCGGTTCTGGCCGGACGGGCCATCGCCCTCGCTTTCGAAGTAATCGAGCTTGCCGAGCAGCGTCAGGCCGCCCAGTCGTGCCTCGAGCGCGCCGCGCAGGATCTTGGTTTCAGCCTTGCCGTGTTTGTCCGAAAGGATCGGCCGTGTGGCCGCTGCAAGATTGCGGAAATAGCCTTCGTCCTTGTTGAAATAGGCACCGACCTTGAACAGCAGCACGTCCTCGACGATCGGCCCGCTGAGTACCGCACTGGTCGTGTAGTTCGCGCCGCCGCGGCCACCATCGACCGGGCCATCGACTGCCGCGCGAATCTTGCCGCGGAAGTCCTCTGTGGGATTGCCGGTGTTGATCACCACAGCCCCGCCGGTCACATTGCGACCGAACAGCACGCCTTGGGGGCCACGCAGGATCTCGACCGAGTCGAGGTCGAACAGGTCGAACACCACCCCGCCGTTGATACCGAGATAGACCCCATCAACGAACACACCGACCGTCGGATCGATCGAGGGGATCGAGGAATTGATCCCCAGACCGCGGATCGAGAAATTCGCCGTGCCCCGGCTGGTGCCGACCTGATCGAGACTGACGGTGGGTGCCTGAAACGACAGGCCCGCAATGTCGCGAATCTTGAAGGCTTCCAGCGAGTCCGAGTTGAACGCGGTAACCGCCAGCGGCACGTCCTGCACGTTCTCGGCATCCTTGGTCTTGGTGCCGGTCACAAGGATTTCGTTGATCGTGTCGAGCGTGCTGGTGCGGGCCGCAGGTGCCTCTTCGGCCGCATCCTGTGCCTGAGCGGCCACCGGAATGACGGCAGTGGTGCAAAGTGCGATCGCAGCAATCCGCCTGATGGCAAGGCTGGTGTTCATTTTCGTTCTCCCCTCGTGATGTTGTGTTCTTTGAAAAAGGCCGCCTCTGTCTTCTCCCGACGGTACTGGATGTCTTCGCGGGTGGCGGCTTACTGGACCGCCAGACCGAACTGCATGCCGATCTTCTGGCCCAGCGTCTGGAGCGTGTCCTGAATGGTCGCGGGATGGTGGGCGTCCTCGAACGAGGTCACTTCGTTCCAGCGGTCCGCCAGGGCTTCGGCGGTCATCGACCCGTCCCGGAACATGGCGCCCTGCGCCTGCTCCCAGCGCAGCTTGGCGACCCATCCGCCGCCGACTTCGAACACGCCGCCATTCTCGCGCGAACTGTCGTGGCACAGCAGCGCAGCCAGCGGCGTGACATATTCCGGACCGAGCGCATCAAGCATCTGCTGCGGCATCACTGCCGCGGTCAGGCGCGAGGCTGCCGTCGGCGCGATGGTGTTGGTGAAGATCCCCTTGGCCGCACCCTCGACAGCGAGGGTATTGGCAAGCCCCACGATCCCGAGTTTCGCCGACGAGTAGTTGGCCTGCCCGAAATTGCCGTAGAGCCCCGCCGCCGACGTGGTCATCAGGATGCGGCCATACCCTGCGCCGCGCATCACATCCCAAGCGGCACGCGTGGTGCGATAGGTGCCGAGCAGGTGGACGCGGTAGATGATGTCCCATGCATCATCACCGAGCTTGTGGAACGCGGTATCGCGCAGGATCCCGGCATTGTTGATCAGCACATCGACCCGGCCAAAGCTGTCCATCGCCTGCTGGATGATGCGCGCGCCATCCTCGACACTGTCGGTGTTGGCGATGGCGGTGCCGCCTGCGGCCTCGATCTCGCGGACGACCTGTGCGGCAACGCTGCCATCCGCGCCGTTGCCATCGCCAGCCCCGCCCAGATCATTGACGACCACTTGCGCGCCGCGGCGGGCAAATTCCATCGCGTGGCTTTTCCCCAGCCCGTTGCCGGCGCCGGTCACCACCACCACGCGGCCATCATAGCGAAGGTCCATATTCAGTCTCCTTGAGGAATTTCGGACAAGCCGGGCGACACGTGCGCCGGCAGGATCAGTTCACGGCGCGGGCGTGCCCGGTCCAATGGGGTTCGCGTAGGGTCCGCTTCAGGATCTTGCCCGCCGCCGAAACGGGCAGTGCATCGCGCAGCTCGATCGAACGCGGGCATTTGTAATTGGCGATCAGGGTCTTGCAGTGCGCCTTCAGATCATCGGCCGTCAGGGTCTGACCCGGCTTGGGCACGATCACGGCATGCACCCGTTCGCCGAAATCGGGATCGGGGACACCAATTACCGCAACCTGCGCCACCGCCGGATGGGCTGCGACTGCGTTTTCCACCTCGGCGCAGAACACGTTCTCGCCGCCGGTGATGATCATGTCCTTGACCCGGTCGCAGATGAACAGGAAGCCGTCAGCGTCCTTGTAGGCGACATCGCCGGTCTTTACCCAGCCATCGATGATGGTCTTCGCCGTGTCTTCGGGCTTGTTCCAATAGCCCATCATCGCGCTGGGCCCGCGGGCCATGATCTCGCCCGGAACGCCGGGTGCGACTTCAACCCCGTCCGCATCGACGACCTTGGCTTCGGCACAGGCGAATGGCTTGCCCACCGAAAGCGCCTTGGGACCGCCCGGCACTTGATGATGGGGTTCGAGATAGCTGATCGTCGGCCCCATTTCGGTCTGGCCATAGACATGCAGCAGATTGACGTGGGGCAGATCGGCCTGAAGCCTGGCGAGGATGGGTGCCGGAATCGGCGAGGCTCCGAAGGACAGGCAGCGCAGGCTGCGCAGCTTTTCGGGCGCATAGGCATCGCTGGTCTGAAGCATCCCGATCATCGTCGGGACCAGCAGCACATCTGTGACCTGATGACGGTCGATCATCGCGATCACATCGGCCGGATCAAAGCGCGGCACGAACACATGCGTCGCCCCCTGGATCATCGCGCCGTGCGACATCCCGCCATCGGCAAGGTGGAACATCGGGGTCGCGTGCAGCATCCGCCCGCCCGGCGCCATGCGGTTCGCCAGCACGATGCCGATCGCTGCCGTCCACAGCGCGAGGAAGGACAGCATCACGCCTTTGGGAAAGCCGGTAGTGCCGCCGGTGTAATAGATTCCGGCGAGATTATCGTGGGAAGTGTCGTGCGCATCGATCGCCGTGCCTTGCGCGATCAGATCCTCCAAGGCGGTAGCGGCTTCATCCGTGGCAGCGTCCAGAATGATGTGCCTGAGGCTCCCTTCAGCTTGCGCGGCTATCGCGCGCGCGGCCTCGGCAAAGCCGGTGTCGAAGACCAACGCGGTGATCCCTGCATCGCGGATGCAATAGAGGTTTTCCTCGACCGACCAGCGGATGTTCATCGGCACCAGCACGCCGCCCATCCACCAGATGGCAAACTGCGCTTCGAGATAGCGGGCGCTGTTCCACGCCAGAATGCCGACGCGGTCTCCCGGCGCCACGCCCATCTGGCGCAGGCCATCGGCCGCACGGGCGACACGCTGGGCGAACTGCGCCCAAGTGTGCTGCTCCTCCCCATCAATGGTGGCGATCTCATCCGCGCGGAAGGCGGCGTTGCGCCGGACGGCATCGATCAGCAGCATGGTCAGCTGACCGCGACGACCGCTTCGCCGAGCAAGGTCTGCCGGCCATCCTGCGCGGCGGCTACGACCGCGATGCGAAGCCGGGTTTCGCCGTCCGCTTCGAACCGTTCGGTGACGGTGCCCGAGCAGTTGATCAGATCATGCACCTGCGTCATCGAAACGAACCGCGCACCGAAGCTGCGCAGACACCCGAGGCCAGCCCAGCGCGTGACCAATTGTGCAAGGCCGCCGAAAGACAGCATTCCGTGCGCGAACACATCGGGCAGCCCCGCCCTCTTGGCAAAATCGATGTCGATATGGGCCGGATTGTGATCGCCCGAGGCGCCCGCGTAGAGCGCCAGCATGGCGCGCGTGACCGGACCGAAAGTCGTGCCGGGCAGCTGGTCGCCCACTTGTGCGGCCGCGAGATTTGCGTGAGCCATGTCGGTTTCTCCCCTCTCAGCCAAGCCGGTGCAGCAGCGTGCGGGTGGCAGTGATCAGCGTGCCGCGCTCTGCGTGAGACACGGTGGCTTCGACCGTGACGAACTCCATCAGCCCGCCCTTCTTCTCGTAGAAGTCGATGATCTTCGTATCGAATTGCAGGGTGTCGCCGGCAAAAACGAGGCCGTGGTAGGCATAGCTTTCATCACCATGCAGCAGACGGCGGAAATCGCACTTGAGCAGTGTGATCAGCGAAGGTTGGCCAAGCCGTGCGCGTTCCTCATCGGCCATCGCCTCGATTGCCATGAAGAAGCTTGGCGGCGCTGGCAGGTCGGGATAGCCAGCGGCCTGCGCGGCTGCGATGTCGGAATGGACAGGATCGGTTTCCCCGAGCGCCTTGGCGAAGAAGCGGATACGCCCGCGCTCGACCTCGACCGAAACGGTCGGCAGGGCATGGCCCTTGGTCGCGCGATCGAAAAGCCCGGCAGGTTTGGCGGCAACGTCGGCCTGCGACATCATCTGTCTCCCATTGGCCCCGTCCTGTTGGCGGAAGGTGGCCCGTTGGCGTCAGATGTGATCGGCGTGCGACAAAGCGTCCAATTCATTCTTGTTGGACACCATGACTGATAGTCATGGCTAAACGGTGCGGGCGCGGCTCCGCATTTCGGCCAGAAACGCGCGCACAGCAGGCTTGGGGTCCCAGCGCGATCGGACGGCACAAGCCAGCGGGGACGGCGCGAAAGGGCTGACGTCCGTGATGATGCTGAAGCCGTTCGCAAACAGGGAAGTCGCAGCGAGTCCTGCGGTCGTAACCCCGATGGCATCGGAGGTGGCGACGATCTGCCGGACGATCGAGAAATTGTCGATCACGTGGAGATGCTTGCGCCAATCGACGCCGCGCGATTCGTAGATTTCGCGGATGACGACGCCGTAGGGCCGCGAATCCGTCGGGGTGATGAAGTCGTAATCGGCCAGATCCGCAATGCCGATCCCGGTGCGGCCGAGCAGCGGGTGCCCCTTTCGCACAAACAGCACGCCCTGCATTGTCGCCACCGGCTCGCGCCGCACATCGCTCCATTCCGCAAAGGCAGCATCGAACCCGAGCGCCACATCGACGCTGCCGTTGCGCAGCAGCCGGATCATCCTCTCGAAGCTCGATCCGATGACTTCGTAACGGATGCCGGGATGGCGGGCGAGCAGCGCGGCCAAGGGCTCGGCCAGCAGCCATTCGAGCGACGCGGGGCAAACGCCGACCCGCAGCGGTCCTGCATAGGGATCGCCGCGTTCTCGCGAGCCTTGCAGCAGCGATCGCGCGTCATCCAGCAGCCGCTCGGCCCGCTCGACGAAATCGCGCCCTTCCTCGGTCATCAATGCGCCGCGCGAGGTTCTGAAGAAGATCGCAAAACCCAGCTCGCGCTCTAGGTCGGCGATGCTCTTGGTGATGCCCGATTGGGTGAGACCGACGATCTCGGCCGCCCGTGTGAACGATCCACCATGGGCGACGGCTACGACATGATTGAGACGCGGGTCCAGCATCAGCCATGACTAACAGGAATGAAAGGCCCGCACAATGAATTGGACGGGGCGCTGCCTGGCCTCCGAAAAGGCGGGCATACCAGCGCGCAGACAGGCGCAGCCGAAGTGCAATTTGCAGAAAAGATGCCGGGAGAGGACATGCTGAAGACCGACGGGCGCACCGCCTACAATGCGGATCACGAGATGTTTCGGGATACGGTGCGTAAATTCCTCGAACGCGAATTCCTGCCGCATTTCGATCAGTGGGAAGCCGATGGCATCATCGACCGTTCCTTCTGGTACGCCTGCGGCGAGGCGGGGCTGCTCTGCCCGACCGTTCCCGAAGAACTGGGCGGGCTTGGCCTCGACTTCCGCTACAATGCGATCATCGACGAGGAAATCGGCTATGCCGCAGGCACGCTGTCAGGCACCTCGCTGCAATCGGACATCGTGGTCGACTACATCGTCGAATATGGCACCGACGAACAGAAGGCCGCTTATCTTCCCGGCATGATTTCGGGCGAGCTGATCACCGCCATCGCCATGACCGAGCCCGGCGCCGGCAGCGACCTTCAGGGCATCCGCACCACCGCACGCCGCGACGGCGATCATTACGTCATCAACGGCGGCAAGACCTATATCACCAACGGCCAGAACGCCGATCTGGTGATCGTGGTGGCGAAGACCGATGCCAGCCTTGGCGCCAAGGGCACCTCGCTGATCCTGGTCGAAGCCTCGCGGGACGGGTTTACCAAGGGGCGCAATCTCGACAAGATCGGGCAGCATTCGGGCGATACGTCGGAACTGTTCTTCGAGGATGTGCGCGTGCCGGTTACGAACCTGCTGGGCGATGAGAACCGCGGGTTCATCTACCTGATGAGCCAGCTGGCGCAGGAACGCCTGTCGCTCGCCATCTCGGCGCAGGCCGCCGCCCAGCGCGCGTTTGACGAGGCGGTAGCTTTCACCAAGGACCGCAAGGCCTTTGGCAAGACCGTTTTCGACTTCCAGAATACCCGCTTCACGCTCGCCGATCTCAAGGCGAAGCTTCAGGTCGGCTGGGCCCATATCGACTGGGCGTTGCAGCGGCATATCGAAGGCAAGCTGACGGCTGACGAGGCTTCGGCTGCAAAGCTGTGGCACACCGAAACGCAGTGGCAGGTCGTCGATGCCGCGCTGCAGCTGCATGGCGGCGCGGGCTACATGAATGAATACACCATCGCCCGCCTGTGGCGCGATGCACGGGTGCAACGCATCTATGGCGGCACATCGGAAATCATGAAGGAAATCGTGGGGCGCTCGCTGTGAGCGGGCCTCTTTCCGGTATCCGCATCATCGAGATTGCGGGGATTGGCCCCGGGCCATTCTGCGGCATGATGCTCGCCGATCACGGCGCCGAAGTGATCCGCGTCGACCGACCGGGAGGACAGGCGCTGGTCGGCGATCCGGCCAAGGACTTGCTCAACCGCTCGCGCCTGTCCGTCATTATCGATTTGAAGAACCCCGCAGGCATTGCCGCTGTCCGGCGGCTGGTGGCCTCTGCCGATGGCCTGATCGAAGGCTTTCGGCCCGGGGTGATGGAGCGGCTCGGGCTTGGCCCCGATGTGCTCCTCGCGGACAATTCGAAGCTGGTTTACGGACGCATGACGGGGTGGGGTCAGGATGGTCCCTATGCCCATGCCGCCGGTCACGATCTCAATTACATTGCGCTTTCAGGCGTGCTGGACGCCTGCGGCCGGGCCGGCGACAAGCCGACGCCGCCGATGAACCTGCTCGGCGATTTCGGCGGCGGCGGCATGATGCTCGCCTTCGGGATGGTCGCAGCACTTCTCTCAGCGCGCGGCACTGGCAAGGGACAGGTGGTCGATTGCGCCATGACCGATGGCAGCGCGGTGCTGGCAACGATGATCTGGAGCCTGCGCTCGAGCGGCCGCTGGAACGATGCGCGCGGCACCAACTTCCTCGATACCGGGGCGCATTTCTACGACTGCTATGAAAGCTCGGATGGCAAGTTCATTTCCGTCGCGCCGGTCGAACCGCAGTTCTATGCCGATCTGATTGCGCGGCTGGGTCTGGCGGAGGACAGCGATTTTCACGTCCAGAACGATCCCCGCGGCTGGCCTGCGTTGAAGGACAAGCTTGACGCCCTGTTCCGCACGCGCACGCGCGACGAATGGTGCGCGCTGCTCGAACATACCGACGCCTGCTTTGCGCCGGTCCTGTCGATGGCAGAGGCACCGTTGCATCCGCATAATCAGGCGCGCGGCACCTTTATCGAGGTGGACGGCATCACCCAGCCTGCGCCTGCACCGCGATACTCCGGCACGCCGACCGCGCTGCCGGTTCCGCTTGCCCCTGATGCCGAGCGGATGCAGCCAATCTGGGCCGCACTCGGCTACACCGAGACCGAACTTGAAACGTTGCAGGCCGCTGGCGTGATCGCCTGACCGCCCGGCACCCATACTGGAGATTTTCGATGTCTGCTCAATCCCGCGAAGTTCTGGTTGCCGGTGTCGGCATGGTGCCCTTCCTCAAGCCCAGTGCGGGAGCGACATACGACGAGCTTGG